>SDBU01000039.1_pt1 | contig 172905 bp, 165 predicted proteins | sample 2277071 | NCBI WGS metagenome assembly SDBU01 (sample SAMN10397929, study PRJNA504765) | marine sediment metagenome | isolation source: marine sediment core GS08_GC12, 126 cmbsf | place: Arctic Ocean: Gakkel Ridge, Loki's castle | collected 2008
GTTTGGTCCCTATCTGTTGTGGGCGCAGGATACCTGAGAAGAGCTGCTTCTAGTACGAGAGGACCGAAGTGGACGAACCAATGGTGTTCCGGTTGTTCTGCCAAGGGCATAGCCGGGTAGCTAAGTTCGGAAAGGATAAGCGTTGAAAGCATCTAAACGCCAAGCCTCCTTCAAGATAAGGTATCCCTATGAGACCCCCTGAAGACTACAGGGTTAATAGGTGAGATGTGTAAGCACAGCAATGTGTTCAGCTAACTCATACTAATTGGTCCATAGACTTGACCTTTTTTTTCATCATCGTCGCAATTCTTAAGACTTAATAAGGATTGAGCCAATGATGATAGCGCTAAATTATATTGATGAAGATCAATTTCAAGCGCCTTTTTCTATCAATGACGATAATCATTCTTACGACTTTTTTTTCCTGGTGACAATCGAGAAGGAGATATACCTGATCCCATCCCGAACTCAGAAGTCAAGCCCTTCATCGCCGATGGTACTGCGCACAAGAGTGTGGAAGAGTAGGACGTTGCCAGGCTTTTATTCCCAGAGCTCTAGACTTTGTCTAGAGCTCTTTTTTTATGCCTATTACCTCTACTCTCTTCTGCATATAAGAGTGCTAAAAGAGCATCAGAATGTTTGTAAACCGTTCTCCAATAAGTGTGCATTTCAGCTTCTCCCGCAGTGGGTCTGCAGAGGCTGATGGCGGGATGATTGATGAACAAGGACGTGCTCCGTTTCCATCGCGCAGCGATTATAGGTTCATTTTCAGACATATCGCCTCCTTAAGAGCCGGAGCGGACATCAACGCTCAAGACAATGATGGCTGCATTCCTTTGCACCTCGCAGCAATGCATTCTCAGGATTCTCTTGCGAAACTACTTTTGGAGTATGGAGCAAATCCAAATGCGCAAAACCTCAAGGGTGGATTAGCTAACTTGCATTTTATGGGACCTCTCTTGCTGAGACAGTCTAGTTTTGATTGGGCAAAAAATGGGGGCAGGTCAAAATGTTACCTTCTTGCTCATGAGCAAGAAGGTGACAAACAAGTAAATGTGTACCATACTCTTACTAAACAGTAGGAAGGGGTATTAAGATTTCAGCAATTTCTTCAATTACGACGCCTTTCAGTGTGTCCAGTAGCCTTTCTACCCAGAACGATGCTGGTACAGATATTGGAGCTATGGATCATCTAGGACGTACTGATTCAGATATCGGAGTAGTAGATTACCTGGGACGTAGAGCGCTGCATCTGGCTGCTGTATCGGGCCGGGCCCAGGACATTTCTGACTTATGCAAGGTTGGGACTGAAGCTAGAGATAGATTAGGGCGTACCGCTCTGCACTGGGCTGCTCTAAAAGGTCACACTGACGTCATCACTGCCCTTTTCGAGAAAAATGCGAATGTCCATGCTCAAGATAGAATCGGGTGCACTCCTTTGTTTTGGGCTGCTTATCACGGTCAGACTGCTGCCATTACTGCCCTTTTCGATGCTGGTGCAGAGATTGATGCTAGAGATAACGATAGAAATACACCTCTGCATGCGGCTGCTCGTTCAGCGGAAATCAAGGTCCTTACTACCCTTCTCGATGCCGGTGCAGATGTAAATCCTCGAGATAGCAGAGGGTATACTCCTCTGCATGTGGCTGCTTATTTTGGAAAAGTTGAGGCCCTTATTGCCCTTCGCGGTGCTGGTGCAGAGATTGATGCTAGAGATAAATGGAGGAGGACTCCTCTTCACGCTGCTGCTCGTTCAGGGGAAATCAAGGCCGTTACTGACCTTCTCGATGCTGGTGCAGATGTCTTAGCTAAAGACAACGATAGGAGAACCCCTCTTCATTATGCTGCTTTTTTTGGAAAAGTTGAGGCCCTTATTGCCCTTCGCGGTGCTGGTGCAGCGATTGATGCTAGAGATAAATGGAGGAAGACTCCTCTTCACGCTGCTGCTAGTTCAGGGGAAATCAAGGCCCTTGTTGCCCTTCGCGGTGCTGGTGCAGAGATTGATGCTGGAGATATATGGGGGAGGACTCCTCTTCACGCTGCTGCTTTTTTTGGAAAAGTTGACGCCCTTACTGCCCTTCTCGATGATGGTGCAGAGATGGATGCTAGAGATAACGATGGATTGACTCCTCTGCATCTGGCTGCTCAAACGGGGGAGATCAAGGCCCTTACTGCCCTTCTCGATGCCGGTGCAGATATCGAAGCTAAAGACGACGGTGGGAGAATCCCTCTTCACGATGCTGCTAGGAAAGGCCAGACCGAGATCATTTCTGCCCTTATCCGGGCATCTCTTCTCAAATCTATTTCTACCACCGGTTATCCAAATTGTGTCTTAGCTGAAGATGAAAATAGGAGAACCCCTCTTCACTATGCTGCTCATTTTGGAAGAGCTGAGGCCCTTATTGCCCTTCTCGGTGCTGGTGCAGAGATTGATGCTACAGATAACAATGGAAATACTCCACTGCATGAGGCTGTTCGTTCAGGGGAAATCAAGGCCCTTACTGCCCTTCTTGGTGCTCGTCCAAAACTCGAAGCTAGAAATCAATGGGGGAGGACTCCACTGCATGAGGCTGCTCGTTCAGGGGAAAACAAGGCCGTTATTGCCCTTCTCGGTGCTGGTGCAGAGATTGATGCTAGAGATGACATAGGAGTGACACCTCTGCACTATGCTGCTTGGAAAGGCCAGACCGAGGCCGTTACTGCCCTTCTCGATGCCGGTGCAGATATCAATGCCAAGACTGATAGTGGAAATAGCCCGTGTCATTTTGCCTGTCAAACAGGTCACTATGACATTGCCCTGCTTCTTTTACAGAAAGGGGCTAAGAAAAATGTATCTAAAAAAGAGCGTAAGACCCTTCTATCTTTAGCAGACAAAGCCTACAAATCTCGTTACTCTGAGCTAGATGAAGAAGGTAGAGAAAAACTGGTGGATGATCTCTGGAAACTGCGGGAATTCGCCGCGAACATAAAATAAAGCAGGATACTCGAATGGTTGGATCTTTCCTCGGATTCAATTGACCTGCCCATATTTCTCTGAGAGTCTGTATCCTTCCTATAGGATTTTCGGCGATGAATACGACAGAGCCTATTGTGGAAGAATAGAATGGCTGGGACTCCGGCCTCTTCTGGGCTTTAATGAATGTCTAAAACACCCGCGATGCCAATGTGATGAACAGAGTCGAAGTTGGTAGCGTCGCCGATGATGAGGCCTTCTGTCGTGTAGCCCCCAACGCAGATTGGAAGATTCCTATTCATACTCACAACATTCTGGGTGGAAGTATAAATCTCTTCCTTATAGAGCCTCTCTCCGCTTCTTATATAATGTGTTGTAATAGCCACTATAGCTTCTTGTACATAAGGAAGTCTGTAATAGTTTCCTCTCTTTCGATGGTTTTCTATAATTTTGCATTGCTCCTTATAGCTCTTATTTAGACTGCCGGGCAATGCGCCTTTTGTCATAAGAATCCATCGGGTACCCGTTGAATGTTGGTCTCCATACATGTTTTTCAATTGTGTGGCATGACCACCTCCTCCGGGGCTTTGGACAAGCTCTTCCAATAACTTTGTGCTCAGAGGTTGTCCATTCAGGGTTTCTGGAACGAGTACAAGTATATGGGTATCTTCGACTTTTTTCCCTCCCCACAATGGACAGGGGCTTTTTAAGATCTTTTCAATATTATCTGGAAGTGGGGGCACTTCACCTATCTCTCCAAAGTATTTTTCCCAAGCGGCTTTCCCAAATGCAATTGCAGGGAGGGTTTCTTGTTCCGGGAATTTCCTGACAGCTGCTACGCCGAGGTTGCCGGCAGGTTTTCGATTGGTGGGGACGAAGACGATGCCATTTTCGTCAAAACTCCCAATGGCTACTGGATATTTATCAATCCTCACTAATTCTCTGCAGCGAACTAGGGTATGAGGATTACTTTTATAGAGCTTCTCTCCGCTTCTGACGTGGTGCATCGAAATGCTAACCGCTGCTTCTAAAGTTTGAGGAATCTCGTAAGAAATGCCTATTCTTTTTTTGTGGCTATCTATAAGCGCACCTTGATCTTTATAGCTTTTATTTCGGCTATCTGGGAGAACATCGTTTGTTATAAGTACCCAATAAGACGGAGAAACAACCTCTTCATTTCCTAGTTCCTTTTCAACGTCTTTATCATAATGTCCATATTGCGTCCGATGCCCTCCTTCTAGAGGCCTTGTAATGAGTCCTTCTAATAGGTCTAAGCTAAGGGGGATTCTATCCACGGTCTTCGGAATGAGCACGAGCAAATGGGTATCTTCAACCTTTTTCCCTTCCCAAAATGGACAGGGGCTTTTTAAAATCTCTTCAATATTATCTGGAAGAGGGGGCTCTTCTCCGACATCTCCAAAATATTGTTCCCAAGAGGCTTTTCCAAAAGCAATTTCAGGGAGGGCTCTCTCAGGAAGTTTGGCAGTTTGCTCAATTTTTTGGGCATCTATAACTCGGATTTTCTCTTTGAGCCTTTCTTGCTCGGCTGCCATCTCTCTTTCTCTTTGGACTTTTTGAGTTTCTTGTTCTGAGAGAAGAGTTCTTTTTTCTTGTTCGGCTTTTTCGATTTTTTGGCGGTATTCGGCTTCGAGCTTTTCTTTTTCTTGGTTTATTTCCTTTAATTCTCCCTGCTGATTGAGACTTTGGGCAATTTTGAACTCTTCTTCTTTTTTGGCAAGACGCTCGTCCAGTTCTTTTTGGAGGGCTTCTTGCATCTGCACATAAGAGCTTTGGATGGATTCGATGCGCTCTTCCATTTCGCGCTGCATCTGAGAGTATTTTTCATCTTGATTTTTTATCTGCTCCAAGGTGCTTTGTTTCTGCTCCTCTAAGAGGCGTATAAGTTCTTCGATGCGTCCTTGGGCTTGTTGAAGTCTTTTTTCAGCGATGCGTTCTTTTTCGATGCGCTCATCATAGCGCTTTTGCGCTTCCTCATAGTAAGTAGTTAGCTTCTCTAAGTTGGTCACCTCTTCGAGTTCAGGGCCAAAATAGTCCAGAGCGTTTTGTAGTTCTTTCATTAGGGTTGCTGCCGCAGAAAAGTGCTCAAAATTGCAGTGCTCCTTATAGTCATCAACGGTTTTTTGAAAATATCTTCCGATGAGATAGAAATTTTGACTTAATAGGCGTTCGACGGTGATGTGTTCGATGACGCTTAAGGTTTGCAGATGTTTTAACCGAGAAGCGGCTAACTGGAAGTTTTTCTTTCTTAGGGCAGTTTGGATGTCGCTGCCCATTTGCTCACTGATCGCGAGGAGTCTTTTCTCATCGCTATCTGTTAAGACGGTTTTAAAGATAGCGGAGGGGTTTTCGATAGAAGGAAGGGTTTTCAGGTGGGAGAGGCATTCGTCTCGTTTCCATCCCCCCGCGATGTCCCGGTCAAGGGGATCAAAGAGAAAGAGTCTTTTAGAGAGGGCTTGCATGACGTCAGGGGTATCTTCCACGATCCATTCTTTGAGATCCTCTAGCGCCAAATCTAAGGGAGCTTGGGTAATCCCTAAAAGAAGGGAGGAGGCATGCTCTTTTAAGTTTTCCGAACGGCCAAAGAGATTGGAGCAGATTTTGAGCATATCGGACAAACCCCGTCCACGATCAGCCATCAAACTGTGGTAGTTGATGAGAATGACTAACTTAACACTCTTTGCTCGTATGATGGCGTTTTTGACGTTCACGGCATTGGCAATATTGATTTCAGCGCCGCGGTTGTCTAGGAAACCTGGGCAGTCACAAAAGGTGACCATTGTTTCGGAATCTGTTTCGATTTGAGGCATGAAGGTTTTAGACTCTTTGGTATGGCCAATAGGCATGATCTCATCTAAGGTTCCTCCCTTTTCGTGAGAGCGCACAACCACAATTTTTTTGATTCCTTTGAGGCCAAGTTCTTTGGGAGATTTGAGCTCCATGGTGCAACCGGCAAGGTAGTTGACCATGGTGCTTTTGCCTGCTCCGGTATTGCCAATGACGATGACGGCTTCTTTTCCTTCGATTTTTTTAGCTCGCTCATTGCCATAGCGCACACAAGTGGTAAGAAGTTCTATACTTTCATCTATGGAGAGCTCTTGGTGAGGATTACTGAGTTTTTTTCCGATGAGGGGACACGCTTCTTCAGGAGGGATAGTGGGATCAAATCCGGCAGAGGACTGCCTTCGCAGCGCTGGACGGGAGCGAGTAGAGGAATAGGAGGGCACCTTTGAAAAGCTTCCGCTTCCTTGTGATGAGGAAGAGACTTTTGAAGAAGAAGCAAAGTCGATGCTTCTTTCTGGACCATCTTTTCTTTTTTTTAGGTCCACAGGTTGAGCTAAGCGGGTTTCCGGTACAAAAGCCTCCTCTTCCCCCATTGCTTGTTTCCCGAGGGCAATTTGTGAAGGAGGAGGATTTGATTCTTCTGGTGAAGACGAATCAAGGATTTGAGGGTTCTTTTGTTTTTGCATCATCCCATCTTTAATCTCAGCGATTTCTTCTCCTTTAGTGGAAAAGAAAAATCCTGTTTCTGGATGATCGTCCTTCCATGTTCCTCGATAGTAAAGATAAAATTCTCCACGCTCTTGGTCGTACTTTTCTAAGACACCGTGTCCCGATCTTTTTCCTTCATAGAAGCAACCTGTATATTTTGTATCTTGTTCGATGAAATATGTCGCATCTCCTGTTAAATCATGAAAGAGATCATCGACAAAATCTCCTTCATATTTCACTTCTTTTGATAAAAATTTTCCGAGGCCATATGCGAGAAGGTGGTAGCGTTTCGTTCCAAAACTTTTTACGGAGCGTTTAGGGTTGCTTAGGATGCGTCCTCCTTCGTGCTGGCCTTCTATCCATTCTCCACTTGGAAGTTGGACCTGAGCTTTTACAAACTGTTCCTTTGCTTGTTCTTTGACCTCTTTTTGATTCCCTTCTACGAGGAGACGGACCGCTCCTTTTAAAGCATTTACGAGGAGACCGCCTCCTTCTCCCTCTCCTAGTACTCCTCCAACTAGCCTTTCTCGATGAAGGATCTCGGGAACTTCATGTCCAAGATTTCTTAACTCTTCGCGCTGTGCTTGCGTTCCTTGAAAAAAAAGGATTTTTCGGGAGAGTAACGAGGCTTTCTGGGGATCGGTTTGACCGATTTCGGTAATTTTTTTTCTTATACTGGTTGGCCACCTGAATTGGCTACTAAATGGAGTGTCTCTTTCTTTTGATTCTGTGGATCTACTCTGAAGAATCAGCGGGACTTTCGTTTGAGTTCCTGATGAAGTGGGCTGACTCATATAATCTCCTTAGATAGATTAAAATTAAAAAAAGAGAGACTAGCAAGTTTGAGAAATTTATTCAACAATCCCGCTTTACTGAATAATTTCTTTTTGATATCGATCCCTTTCGATGCAGACACTTTGATGAATATCAGGAGTAGAAGTGATAGAACTCGACTGCGTTGCAAAAACCTGTAGGTAAGACTGTCCAGTATTCCTTGCCCATTATAAGTTGTCACCAAATCGCACTTTTGTCATTTTGGTGACAACTTATAATGAGTGCGAAAGCCCTCCCCCTGCCTAAATCCAAGGGTTTTGAGGCCCTAATGATTAGGGACCCAGCCCTAGAGCTCCCATTTTTTTCTTGATGCATTCATTTCAAATAGTGAATAATCCCTTCCAAAATTAGTAGGTATTTAGAGGGGAAGATGACTTTGCCTATTTCTTCACAGTTGGTTTCAAGCACGCTCGCTTCGATTGACATTGATGCATCTGATTATCGAGGCCGAACAGCGCTGCATCGAGCGATCTCCGCGGGGAGTAATGGCGCGGTTGTAGCTCTTCTAGCGGCTGGAGCAAGTCCTCATGTCAGAGATAGCAATGGTTGGACCTCTCTGCACATAGCAGCTTTAGCGAAAAATCTCTTTCTGACAGCCATTCTTCTGGATGCAGGTGCAAACATAAACGCCACTGGTAAAAGGGGAGAGTCTCCCGCCTTTTTAGCAAGACCAAGCTGGTATTCTAAGCCTTCTGATGCTGGGACCCTAAAACTCCTCTGTCTTCGTGGAGCAGACATCGATATAAAAAATGAGGAAGGGAATAGTCTGCGTTCATGGGCTGAACAAAACTCTAGAAAATCTGCACGCGATCATATTCTGCGTATTCTTCATAGCAATGTGCTTACATCCTTAGGAGCTTTTGAGGTTTCTTTGGAGCCGAATCGTGTGACAACCGCATTTAGAGAGGCTCCCTTAGGAGTCTGCCAAGCGATTGCAGAAGTTTTGACTCCCGATAGAATCTATACCCGTGATGCAAAAGGGCTGACACCGGTTGAGGTTGCTTGCGAACAAGATCTATATTGGGTCGCGCTTTATCTTGCGAAAAAAGGGAATCCTTCGCTTAAACCGAAACAGGGCCGAATTGTTCCCTATCACATTCTTCAAAGAGAAAAAGCTCAGCGAAAAAAAGGATATTCACCGCTTCATGTAGCTGTTCATTGTGGTCGATTTGAAGATATTCCTGCTCTTATAGAAGCGGGAGTAGATAGTGAAGTGGTAGATGAGCATGGCAATACTCCTCTGCATCTGGCTGCTAAATTGGGCGGGGTACAAGCGATTGTCGCTCTTCTTGAGGGTGGAGCAAACATCGAAGCGAGGAATGATTTTCGTAAAAGGACTCCACTGCATGTGGCCGCTTTGTCCGGGCAATTCGGAGCCATTAGGCTGTTGCTTCAAGCAGGGGCAGATACTGAAGCGAGAGATTGGCTGGGGAATACTCCGCTTCACTTGGCAGCTGGTGCAAAGAGCTCGAGAGGAGTCTCTCTTCTCGCCGAAAAAAAAGTAATAGATGCCAGAAATAAATACGAGGAAACTCCTTTACATTTGGGGGCAAAATCTGGCTGCGGGGCAGTGATTTCTCATCTTATTGAATCGGGAGCTCCTCTTGATGTTGCTGACAAGTATGGAAAAACTCCTTTTCTGCAAGCTGTGCATTCTGGAAAAGAGGAAGCGGTTTCTTGTTTCATCGATGCTGGCTGCGATGTGAATGGGGGGTATACATTGCCCGAAGCTATCGTTGGAGAGGGCAATAAAATTGAATATAGGGATTGCTTAGTGAGCTATCTGCATGAGGCAGCTCGATTGGGTTTTTGCGGGATTATTTCTCTTCTTATTCGGGAAGGAGCAAATAAAAATGCTCATGGTCTCTATGGGAATACTCCTCTTCATACAGCTGCTTTTATGGGAGGAGTGAGAGCAATTGATACTCTTCTAAGAGAGGGGGCCGAACCAACAATTACAAGTCACTGCTCTAAGAGTACACCTTTGCATATTGCGGCTTTATGGAGTCCTTCTGCGGGAGCGGACAAGCTCCTTGAGGCAGGAGCAAATCCGAATGCTACAGATGCCTCTGGAAGTGCCCCTTTGCATTTAGCCTTTAGGCATCGGAATAGGGAAGTGGCGAAAGTGCTTTGTCAAAGAAGGGGAGCAGTTGGCTTAAAGAATGCTAAAGGGGAGAGCTTCCGCAGTCTTGTTGAGAGCATGAAAAGCTCTGAGCTCAAAGCTGAATTTTCTAGGTGGTTGCCTTGGCGCGAACCCCAAAGTCTAGACAGAAAGGTCTTTGAATTTTTGAGGGGTTACGGGTTTTTTCCCAAAACAATTTTGGGTACGCAATGGGACTAGCTACGGCGCAAACGAGGGTTCCTTTCAGGGGTCTGCTGTCTATTCTCTAGTAGAGGCATCAGAAGTCTCTCGAGACCAGGGAATGAGCCGCATGATTTTGTGAGGCAAGCTCCAATGAAGAGCCTTAAGGATTTCTTGACCGCCGCTGCCCAATATGGAGGACCCCAATGCCTAGAACTTTCTTAAAGACTCATCTTTTAAGCAGTTTGAGGAGTGAGAAAGTCCACTGTGATCTCTTGAATCGCTCGGGTTTGAGCGGTCTCTGCTTCTTGGATTCTGCTGTTTCTTGTGGCTAACAGAGTGCGGTACTCGGTTGCGAGAGCAAGGCGCGCATCATAAACTTCTTGTTCTTCTCCGTCAGTTTCCCCAGGCTTGAAAAAATTTGTGATCTCTTTGGGGAACTCGTCTTCCATTAGGGGAGTTTTTAGATTTTTTAGCGCAGTGCAGGCGGGTTCCCATTTGTCTCCGAGTTTTGCTTCAACCTCTTGGACCTTTGCCGAGAGTGTCTGGATGCATTTATCATTGGCTTTTTTCTTTGCATCTCTGCAGTTCTGTTTTGTCTCGTTGTACACTTTGCGAGCAGCATTGCATTCGCCCACTTCTTCATCGCTGCAGATCCCATAGCTCACGAGATCGCTGAGATTGAACTTATTGACAATTTCCCAGGGATCGCATGAGCGCATCTTGATGAGCCATTTGTCTTTGAACTCTGAAAGGGGAGGAAGGGAAAAAGCACTTCCTTCGGGGATGTAAGAGCTGGCGCTGCGGTGACTATTGAGAAGCTGCTGGGGAGTTTGGTATCGAGCCATTTCTTTGTATTTGCTGAGAAGATTCTCGGGGGAGAGGAGGGCGAATCGGATGATGTTCTCCCAGCCATGGCTTGCAATGGTCTGTTCAAGGGGGTCAGACTCAGCCTTTGCTCGCGCGCTTTTTATGAACTCTGGATCCGCATACTCTTCTTTTTCTAGGATTAACCAGACGATGAAAAAGGATCCTATATAGAGAGGGATTCCGACAAAAAGGGCGGTGATGGGACCTGCGGAGAAGGCTAAGGTCCCAAGGGAAAATGTAAAAAAGGCAAAAAAGGCTAGAGCAATGGTCTGTATTTTTTCGGTTGAGAAAAAGGGCCTAGCTTCAACCTGGGGAGGCGCAGGTGGGGAGGCGGGGCTCCCGGTCGCGGATACACTTGTAATCATTGTTTACCTCCTATTTTTTGAATGCAGTCTACGAAACTTTTAATTATTACGCAAAGTGGCTGCTTGGGAGGGTTGCTTGATGGGCATATGCGGAAAACCTGCTGATGAGCTCTTTTGTTTGTTGGCCTAGTTTTCCGTTTCCTATTCGGTGACCATTAATGGAGGCGACGGGAAGGATCCCTTTGATGCTTGAGGATGTGAAGGCCTCTTCGAGCAGAGGAAGATCAGCGAGGTCTATTGTCTCGAATTCGATGTTCTTTTGGAGCTCTAAGATCACTTTGCGTGTGATGCCGGGAAGGATCTCTTTTGAATTGGTTGTGAGGAGTTTTCCACGGCTAAATGCAAAGAAATTGGCTGTTGTCGTTTCGAGTATTCCTTGGTTTTCGTTGAGATAGAGGGCGTCATCTGCCCCTTTGTCTTTGGCCTCCTTTAGCGCGAGGATTGATGAGAGGTATTCGAGGGATTTGAGGGTTGGGAAGGGGCGCTTTAAGTGGGTAGTGATCAGATGGAGTCCTTCTTCAGTGTACCTTGTGGGAAGCTTTTCCATTGGGCGCATGAGAATGATGAAGCGGGAGATACTGTCGATGGTTAGGCCATTGTTTGAGGAGCCTCCTGTGAGGACAAGACGCAAGGTCACTTCTTCCGAGTGGCTTCTTTTGATGAGGGATGTGATCATCTCCTCGATCTCTTCATAGGAGTAGCGAAGGGTGATTCCGATTGCAGCCCCGGATCCTTTCAGTTTCTCATAACGGTCCATTAGGCGGAAAGGCTGTTTGTTGTAGGTGCGGAAGTTCTCAAACACTCCAAGTCCTCTTAAGAAACCGAGGTCATCAAGAGGGAGCTTTGCATCTTCGCTGGGGAGGATTTCTCCATCAATAGCAGCAAATGTCATAGCATCTCAGGGAAGTTGTTGTGTAACCAGTCCTGGAGTGGGGTGAGGATCCGGTTCATTTCTTGGGCAGCTTGTCGATTGAGTAATGGATCGAAGCGGATTCTTCCTACGTCGATCTGGATGGGTTTCCCATCGACGAAGCCGTAGTTGTTCTCCATTGTCTGAATCCGATCGGTTATCCCTACTGCAATCCGCTTTTCAAAGAGGTTTTGCAGGCGTAGGACAGCGGTCTTTGCCTCTTCAAGGCGGTTCTCTTGAATCAGTTTTCTAAGGTACTGTGGAACGAGTGTTGCCTTTTCTTGCAAAACAAAGGGGGTGTTTGCAAGGGAAAGCATTTGCATTTTCCCCTTTTGATCGGTGGCACGGACAAAGTGGTTGATACGGGAGTGGGGAGCGAGATGAACATAGAGGAGACCCGTCTCACTGCGGAGGGTTTCAAAAGCGAGTTTATGGCGCGTGAAGAGTTTTTTGAGTCGGTTCTTTTTTTGGGACCACTCTCTTGAGATCCATTTGGCCGAGCTGTAGCGCTTCCAGTATTTGATTTGCCTTGGCCATCCTTTTTTCAGCGGTCGCATAGGATTGAAAAGTTTGAGTACATATTTTTCATCTGCGCTTTCCAAAGCGATCATTTGTTTTCCATTGCCTAAGTAGTGAAAGGATTGCGAGAGGATGGGGTCGAGCAAAGAGGGATCGAGTCCCTGGACCTCTGTCGTGTAACTTTTTTGAAATCCATGCTCAAAACTTCTGGGATGCAAAGCACCGTCAAAGTGGAGAAAAAAAAGCTGAAAAAGATGCAGAGCGAGGGGAAAGCAGATAAGGGAAATGAGCAGTTTCTTCTTCATGGTAGCAGAGTAGCAAACCCCTCCCCAAAAACTGAAGAGAAAAAGCAGTATATCCTGCGCAGGAATCGCTATGCTCCTTCTTTTTTTCAGAATGATAAAAAAAGAGTTTGCTAAAATAGTCGTTAGAGGGATATGCAAATAGGTAGGAAATGAAGCGAGAAGATGATCTCGCTGCTAGCTTGTGAACCAACATTAGGAGAGAAAGATATGGCTCTTAAAACAACTGTGGTACAAATGAAGAAATTACTCGCAGGAATTTCTTCTGACCTAGAAAAGGCCGAAAATGGAAATAGGGCAGCTGCCCAGCGCGTGCGCACCAATACAATCAAATTTGCGAAAGTTGCAAAAACCTTCCGTAAAGAATCGATTGCTGATAAAGGAAAGAAAAAAGCGAAAAAAGCTGCCCCAAAAAGAAAAGCGGCAGCTAAAAAGAAAGCAGCACCTAAAAGGAAGGCTGCTAAGAAAAAGCCTGCTGCTAAGAAGAAGGCAGTCAAAAGAAAAGTCGTTAGAAAAAAGAAAGCGGCTCCTAAGCGTAAAACTGCTGCTCGCAGGAAACGCAGATAGCTCTTGTAAAAAAAGAGTGATCAAAGGGGCCTTCCAGGCCCCTTTTTTTTTGTCTTGCAGTTTGCAACTGGGGCAGTTTTCTGGTAATCTCATCAGCGATGTCTAGCCCCAATCCCTTTCCAGAAAAACTTTTGCAAACCGATCGCCTTTCTCCAAAAGGTAGAGCTCTTACCCAAGATGGAAAAATTGAAGTGATCGGCGCCCTTCCAAAGGAAGAGGTGCTCGTCCAATTGGGTCCAACGAGAAAGGGGAAGCGCTGCGCATTTTTACGGAAAGTAGTAAACCCATCTCCCGATAGAGTGGAGCCTAGATGCTGTCACGTTCCCGAGTGTGGAGGGTGCTCTCTTCAGCAGATGGATTACAGAGCACAGTTGCGAGAGAAAGAAGAGAAGGTTGGCGCTCTTTTTGCCGATTTCATTGAGGAGGATGCCCCTGAAGTGCGTCCCATTTTGGAATGCACCGATCCTTGGCGCTACCGGAATAAGATGGAGTTTTCTTTTTCTGAAAATCGCTCTAGGGATAAGTTTTTAGGACTCATGTTGGCGGGATCGAGGGGACGTGTCTTCAATTTGAAGGAGTGTTTTCTTGCCTCGGAGTGGTTTGCTAATGTAGTGCAAGAGGTGCGAAAGTGGTGGGAGGAGAGTGATCTCTCTGCCTATCATCATAGAAGAAATGAGGGGCATTTGCGCACTCTGACTCTAAGAGAGGCCAAAAGAGGCGTGGGAAAGATGGTCATTTTGACAGTCTCTGGGAATCCCTCGTTTGCTTTGAAGAGGGAAGCGTTGGATCGGTTTGTCGCCTGCATAAAGAAGGCTTCTCCTGAGGAGCCCTTGAGCATTTTTTTACAGGTCCATCAGATCGCTAAGGGGAGGCCTACGCAGTTTTTTGAGATGCTTTTGGATGGACCCGATCATATTACAGAAAAACTCTTCATCGTTTTGAATGGAAAGAAGCATTCCCTTGAGTGCAAAATCAGTCCTACGTCGTTTTTTCAGCCGAATACCCTCCAAGCAGAGCGTCTCTATTCTGAAGGGCTCTCGATGCTCTCCAATCTCGAGGGAGGGCAACTCTTCGATCTTTACTGCGGGGGAGCAACGCTTGGTCTTTGCGCTGCAAAAGTTGCGAAAGAGGTCGTCGGAATTGAGCTCAACCCCCATTCGGTTTTTGATGCGGGCTGGAATAAGGAAGTCAACGGGATTGAAAACTTTACTATTCATAGGGGAGATGTCGGGGAGGTTTTGACCCGCCTCAAATCAGCCGGAGGATTTTCCCCTCCAGACCATGTGATTGTCGACCCGCCAAGGGTTGGACTCGATGTGAAAGCCCTCGAAAATCTCAGCGCTTTAGCTCCTAAAGAAATTCTCTACATTTCTTGTAACCCTAAGACACAAAAAGAAAATATCGATTCTCTTAGGACAGCGGGGTATCGGCTCAAGATCCTGCAGCCAGTCGATCAATTCCCTCACACCATTCATGTTGAAAATATCGCACTAATTGAAAGAATCTGTTAGAATCTGCTGGTCAAAAAGTTGCAAAGTTTAGATAATCGAAAGACAGATCAACCGAAGGTGATTCAATGATTAAAGATATGTTATTTTTTGGGGCAGCTCCCCTTCTAGCACAGAAAAACGGCGCTCCTGCTGGACGCGAAGGCAATATCATGCAAACCCTCATTATGATTGGGATTGCGATTGTCTTTTTCTATTTTATCCTATGGCGTCCGGAGAGAAAGAGGCGTAAAGCCCTAGAGGCGCAACGCAGCGCGATGAAAAAAGGAGATCGAGTCACTGCGATGGGGATTATCGGCACGATTGATAAGATCCAAGAAAAGAGTGTCATCCTTAGCATGGTCGATGGTTCCAAGATCGAAGTGCTCAAAGCGGCCATCACGGAAGTGCAGTCAGCAGCTGGGCCCACAGTTGAAAAAGACAATTAAGTTTTGTTCTTAACGTAGAGTGTGACAAAGTTCTCTTTGTCACACCCTCTTTTTCTATGATAAAAAAAGCCCTTATTCTCTTTTCTCTCTGCGCTATCTGCCTATGGGGAGAAGAGCCCCAGGTACTTTATCTCACCTGGAGGGGAGATCCCTCTACAACCATGACCGTCATGTGGCATACCGACGATGGTCAAGATACTTCGATTATTCAGTATCAACGTGAAGGAGAGGCGACCTGGCATCATGCTGAAGGACGTGCAAAGCCTCTTCTTAAATCCAGCGTCACTGTCCATCAAGTCGAGCTTACAGGCTTAAATGAGAATACCGATTATTTCTTTAGGATTTCAGATGGAGAGATTCACCGCTTCAGAACTCTCCCTAATGGATTGAATCGCCCACTGAAGGTTGTTATCGGTGGCGATGCCTACATGACCCCAGAGCCTTTCACAAAAATGAACAAAGAAGTGGCAAGTAAAGATCCCGACTTTGTCATTCTTACTGGAGATATCGCCTATTCCGAAGGACTTCGATGCGCACTAAAGACTCTTCGCTGGAAGATCGAGAGGTGGGAAGAATTCTTTCGCATATGGACCAGGGATATGGTGACCAAAGAGGGGCGGATCATTCCAATCGTTCCCGTTATCGGCAATCACGATGTTTTGGAGGGATTTGATGATCCATTCAAAAAAGAGGTGCTCTTTTATGAGGTATTCACCTTCCCTCATGAGGGGATTCCTTTCAGGCTGATGCGGATTGGAAAGGATCTCTGCTTTTACCTTCTCGATTCGGGGCATACCTTTCCCGTTGCAGGTTCACAAGCTGAGTGGCTCGAAAAGTCTCTTGTAGGGAATCAACAGGCTCTTTTCCACATTCCCGCTTACCATATGGCGGCCTATCCCACGGTGACTGCTTTCTCCCATCGGAGTTCCCGTGATATTCGCAAGTTTTGGTGTCCTCTTTTTGAGAGGTATGGGGTGAAGATTTCGATGGAACACGACAACCACGCCTTCAAACGGACCTTTCCGATTAGGGAGGAGAAGGTCACGCCGGGTGGGGTGATCTACCTTGGAGATGGCGCCTGGGGCGTCCCACCGGAAAAGCCTCATCGGCACTGGTACCTTTACAAGTCAGCCCAGATCAATAGCTACTGGCTCTTAACGATTGACAGAGAGAGGTGTCTTTGTGAGGCCTATAACAATGATGGGGAGCTTTTAGATAAGCTTGAGGTCTTGCCCCATCACAAGGCTCCACTGTAGAAAAATGGGGAGGGGTATACCCATTTTTTCCCGATTTTTGGGGGAGACACTCCCAAAAATCAAAGATAAATGGGGTACATGAGCCCCAGAATTATTCAATGACCTACTCTTGAGAAAGCTCTCTTTTCTCTTCTGAAGTTACTTCTCACTTAGAGACAGTTAACGCATTGCTTTTGCAGCCAAGAGTCAAGATTTTTTTTCTAGGAGAAGACTCTGGAGAGTGAAGCAAACTCAAGAGGAGTTTGCAAAAGCTCGAAGAGCTTCTTCTAGGGGAAAAGATGGCTCCTATTGGCGGTGGAATGAATGCGTTAACTGTCTCCTAGGAGTTTTTCTAAGACGATGCGGCTTCGTTCAATGAAGGCGGGCAGCTCACTTGGGGGAAGCTCTTTTTGTGAGAGCTGCGCCATTTGATAGAGCTGCATGAGGACCTCTTTGGCGAGTTCTTTGTCTTTGTGCTTGGTGATCGCCTCGATGATCGGGCTATTCGTGTTGACGACGAATGTCTTCTTGTCGGCAAATCCTGGTGGGAGGTCGTGTTTTTGCAGGGCCATTGCATCGCGGATCCGTCTCATCTCTTCATCGAGCATGAGGAAGGCGGGAAGGCTATCGCTAGATAGGCTCTTTGCCTCGACTTCGAGGTGTTCTATTCCTAGGGCGTCTTTGACAAAGTCTGCAATCTTTGTCGCTTCGGTTTTCCCTTCGGAATCGAGAAGAGATTTTTCTTTTTCTTTATCGAGGATGGAGGGGTCGATGCCCCCATCAATCCGTTGGAACTTTGCTGGGGTATGTTTTTGTTCGAGGAATTGCATGAGGGGAGTGTCGATCGGTCCCATAGCGATGAGGACTTCGATCCCTTTTTCTTTATAGAGGTTGAGGAAGGGGGATTCGGTGTCCTGGGTATAGAAGATTTTCTCTTCGTTTCTTTCGAGATATTCTTTGGTTGTGATCCACTCTCCATCGATTGTCTTCCAAACGAGGAAGTCTTTGACTTTCTCGTAGAACTTCTCGTCTTGGAGGACACCGAGTTTGATGATCGTCTCGACATTTTCCCAGTGGGAGTAAAAGGTCTTGGGATCGGTTCTGTGGATCGCTGAGAGGCGGTCGGCCACTTTCTTTGCAATATGCGAAGACAAGGAGCGGACTGTTTTATCCATCTGGAGATAGCTGCGAGAGACGTTGAGAGGGATGTCGGGGCTGTCGATGGCACCGCGAAGGACCGAGAGGTAGTCGGGGATCAGCCCTTGGCAGTCGTCGGAGACGAAGACCCGGCAGCAGAAGAGTTTGATCAAACTCTTCTGAAAATCAAAGCGGGGATGGATCTTCGGAAAATAGAGGATCCCTTTGAGATGAAAGGGGTAGTCGACATTGAGATGGACCCAAAAAATGGGATCGGGCTCCATCGGGTGGAGCTGGCGGTAGAAGGCGAGGTACTCTTCTTCTGTGCAATCGGAAGGGGCCTTGAGCCAGAGGGGATCCTTTTGGTTGATGTGCTCCCCATTGAGATGGATCGGATAGGGGAGGAAGGCGCAGTAACGCATGAGGATCTCTTTGATCCGAGACTCTGCCAAAAACTCCTCTTCTTCGATGAAGAGGGTGATCTCAGTGCCTCTTGTTTCTCGAGAGCCCTTGTCGAGGGTGTAGGTTGATGTCCCTTCCGATGACCAAAAGGCTGGTTCTTCTTGTTCCTGGTAAGAGCGTGTTTGGATCTCAACTTTGGAGGCGACCATGTAGGCCGAATAGAAGCCGAGTCCAAAGTGGCCGATCACCTGTTCGCTTGCTTCTTTTCCTTGGTATTTGTTTAAAAACTCTTCGGCACCGGAGAATGCGAGCTGAGAGATGTACTTCTCCACTTCAAGAGAGCTCATTCCGAGCCCGGTGTCGGCGATGGTGAGGGTCTTCTTCTCTTTATCAAGCGTGATATCGATCCGCATCTCATCATCGGAAAAATCTACTTCTTTTTCCTCTCGAAGTATTTTGAGCTTCGATAGGGCGTCACAGGCGTTTGAAACGAGCTCTCTTAAAAAAATGTCCTTATCGGAGTAAAGCCATTTCTTGATGATGGGGAGCAATTTCTCCGTGTTGATCTGCAGTGTGCCTTCAGGCATAGGACCTCCATAGTTATCGTCTGTCAGAGGGTTTTTTTTCTAGTGGAAGGAAGTGCGTAAGAAGAGTATAATTCCTCATTGGCAAACGTCCCTTAACATAGGAGAAAAGCCCTCTGGGGCAAAAGACCAGTATAGCAGATTTCTTATGGATTTGCTCTTCTAAAGTTTTTTGTTGTCGGAATACAAGTACTCTGTTTCAATGATTTTAACAAGAAGGTGAGCGCAGATTTTTCTGTCAGGTAAAGGACGGAGATCGTAGCTAGCTTGAAGAAAGTTAGCGAGATCGAGTACAAGGCCTGGTGGAAAAAGATGAGGTCAGATTCTCTGAAAATTTTTTGAAACAGAGTACTAGGAAGAGGGCATATCTATATTATGCGTATTTGTGTAGCTCAACTCAATCCGATCATCGGAGACCTGAAAGGGAATACAGAGAAAATTCTACGCGCGATCGAAAAGGCGCGCGAGCAAAAGGGGGATATTATCCTCTTCTCGGAGCTCACGATCTGTGGCTATGCACCTGAAGATCTTCTCTTGCATGAGGACTTCATCGCCGCCAATGAAGAGTGCTTAAAAGAAATCGTCAAAGCTTCTGCTCATCTCTGCGTAATCGTCGGTCTTGTTCGGCATAATCCTGGCAAGGGAAAACCTCTGCTGAATAGTGCTGCTGTGATTTGCGATGGGCAGATTCTCGGTTACTACGATAAGCGTCTTTTACCCACCTATGATGTTTTCGACGAGCGGCGCTATTTTGAGCCGGGTAAAGAGGTCAAGACTTTTGAGATCAAGGGAAAAAAGATCGGTGTCATCATCTGTGAAGACATCTGGGAACACTCGGGCTATGTCGAGACCCCATATAAACACGATCCCGTTGTCGATCTCCTACAGGAAAAGCCCGATCTCCTGCTCAATCTCTCGGCCTCTCCCTATCAGTTCGATAAGCCCGATGTCCGTGTTGAGGTCTGTGCAAAGGCGGGTCAGACGTTAAACTGTCCGGTCATTCTCTGTTGCCAGGTAGGGGGGAATGACGAGCTGATCTTCGATGGCTATAGTGTCTGCGTAGATGCTCAGGGCAACCTCCGCCAGCTGGGGAAGGGATTTGAAGAGGATTTCTTTACTGTCGATCTCGATAGCCCGATCTGTAATGTTCCTTTCCAGTATGATCCGACAAACGATCTCTTTAAAGCGCTTGTTCTCGGTGTTCATGACTACTTCACCAAGCTAGGGTTCACCCAAGGGTGTTTGGGACTCTCAGGAGGGATCGATTCTGCTCTGGTCGCTTGTATTGCAGCAGAAGCATTAGGACCAGAAAATGTCCTCGCGATCTCGATGCCTTCCCGCTATAGCTCGGAGGGGAGCAAAAGAGATGCAGAAATCCTTGCGAAGAACTTGAATTTGCCATTCAAAACCATTTCCATTGAGGAGCCTTTTGACGATTATCTTGCCCTCTTAGAGCCTCATTTCGAGGGGAAAGAGCCCGATGTCACCGAAGAGAATCTCCAAGCGCGGATCCGGGGGATGATCCTCATGGCTATTTCCAATAAGCATGGGTACATCGTTCTCAGTACGGGAAACAAAAGTGAGATGGGCCTCGGCTACTGCACACTCTATGGAGACATGTGCGGAGGGCTCAGTGTGATCGGCGATGTGCTGAAAACCCAGGTCTACGAGCTCTGTCGGTGGATCAACCGAGAGAAAGAGATCATTCCTTGGTCGATCATCGAGAGGCCCCCTTCAGCTGAGCTCCGTCCTGATCAGAAAGATCTCGATGCTCTCCCCGAATATGACATAGTCGATAAGGTGATGAAAGGATATGTGGAAGACCATCTCTCTGCTGCGGTCATTGCCGAGCGCTTTAACATCGACCGCGCCATCGTCGATGACCTTGTCCATCGTTTGCATAGAGCGGAGTACAAGAGACGGCAAGCTCCCCCTCTCATCCGGGTGAGTAAGAAGGCCTTTAGCGTGGGTCGTCGCTTCCCCATTGTTCAAGGCTGGGCATAAGACACCCTCTAGGCATAAATACCAAGTTTCTTGTTGCCGAGGTGAAGCATCAGAAGGCGGTCGAAACCCACCGCTACGCCTCGGCAGTCGGGAAGTCCTTTTTCAAGAGCAGCAATGAACTCTTCATCGATGGGTAGGCTTTTTTTGCCTAGAGTTATTCTCTCCTCGTTTTCTTCTAAGAGTCTCTCTCTTTGTTCTGATGCATCGGTGAGTTCGTCATACCCATTGGCGAGTTCCACCCCGTAATAGTAGACTTCAAACCGCCTAGCTACTTCGAGGCCGTCGATGTGCGCGGTTTTTGCAAGGGCTGCTTGTGATGAGGGGTAATCGGTGATGACCGTGAGCCTCTCCCTCCCTAGTTGGGGCTCAATCAGATGGGAGAAAAGAAGGGTTAGGAGGGTGTCTCTATCCCAGTTTTTAGCATCTTCTGAGACGTCGATCTGGTGATTGAGAACGCACTCATAGAGGTTTTTCGTCTCAGCAATATCGATCGCGGCATAGGTTCGCAGAGCTTGCCGGTAGGAGAGAGTCTCTGCAGGGAGGTCGGGAAGGAAGAGACGAATGAGATCGAGGGTCTCTTCGATGAAGGCTGTGTAATCGAGGTTTAAGCGGTACCATTCGATCATAGTGAACTCTGGGAAGTGCAGGGGACTCTCTTCGCCTGCACGAAACACATGGCTGAGTTGGTAGATGTCGCCGCTACCGGCAGCGAGGAGTTTTTTAAGAGCGTATTCGGGGGACGTGTGGAGATAACCGATTTTACCGTCTCCCATATCGACCTCCATCACATCGATGTGGGCATCGATGGGAGCCGCTGGGCTTAAGATGTCCGTATCCACCTCGATGACATCTCGGTCATCGAAAAAGGTTCTGACAGCTGCGAGCATCTGGGCTCGTTTCATAAGCCTTTCTCTAAACTCTTGAGGCATATTCACCAGTGCGTGTATCGACTTTGATTTTTTCCCCTTCGTTGATGAAGATGGGGACTTTGATTTTAGCTCCAGTTTCCAGCGTGGCCGGTTTTAAGACTCTACCAGAGCTGTCACCGCGGAGGCCTGGAGCTGTCTCGGTAACGATCAGTTCCATGAAGTTAGGGGGAGTTAGATCGACGATCTCTCCTTTGTAGAAGAGGAGTTCATATTCAATGTCTTCCATGCACCAAGCTTCTTTTTCTCCGATTACGGTGATGGGAACCGAGTGCTGTTCATAGGTCTTTTCATCCATGAAGATGAAATCGTTGCCTTCGCGGTAGAGCAGGCGCATTTTGGTTTCTTCGATATCGGCCAAGGGGAATTTTTCACCTGACCTGAAGGTCTTTTCGACTACCCGGCCTGTAAGGAGGTGCTTGAGCTTGACCCGGTTGAAGGGCTGTCCTTTTCCAGGCTTGACGAACTCATTGCTCGTTATCACGTAGGGTTCTTTGTCGAGCTCGACTTTCATCCCCGGTCTGAACTCATTAGTACTGACTTGCGCCATAGAGAAATCCTAAAATTTTAGGAGTAATTATCTCCCGAGAGGAGGTTAAAAATCAAGGATAAGGATCAAGCCGATAGGGGGATAATAGTGACACGATCGCTAAGGGGAGTCGGCTCTTCTGTTCCAATGAAGGGAAAACACACTGCTTAGAAATTTCTTGATCTCGCCTATGAGTGAAGTGGGCAGTTGAGTCGTTTGCTGCTCCAGCCTTCGGGTCGATGCTAGAAGATTAGCTTCTACAGTATTAAATTCTGCCTGCTGCTGTCCCAAGTCGTCAATTTCCGTCTTGAGTCTCTGGCGCTCTCTCTTTTGCGCTGCAATGGTCTCGCTTACCAATTCTTGCGATCTTTGTAGTTGGGCTTTCGTAAGAGCGGCTGCCCCTCTCATATCTTTTAAGAACGCTTTCTGATCGTTTGTAAGTGTAATAGCGGTTCTATCTAAGCCCTGTATTTTCTTACCAAGGCTCTCCAAATTTAAGGGAAAACTAGCATCGATGCTTCGTAATCTCTGGAGTTGTTCAGAGAAGCTTGCAGCCACCGAGTTCAATTCCGCATTGAGTGCATTGAGTTTTGCTTTTTCTTCCCCAAGAGTTTTCACTTGCTGCGACAAAGCTAGATTGTTTCTTGCGAGTTTTTTCCTTTCGATATTGAGTCTTTTATTTAGTGCTTTGAATTTGTCATCACTGGTGGAAATTCGGTTGTTTTCCTCTTCCATTTGTGAGATTTTCGCGTTCATCAAGGAAATTTTTTGCCTTAATCTAGTCAGTCCACTTCGTAATTCTTTGTTATTTTGTTGATAAGTGCGATTTTCGCTTTCGGATCTTTCTTCTGAATGCAAAAGTGGTGAAGGGACATTGTTAAAAAATAACCGGCTTAACCCTGTACATTCAAGGACAAAATTCGTTGTGAATTTTGTTGTTTGGGCGAGATTCTGATAACAAGATCGAACAAAAGAAGAAGGCGGTGTAAGAACCTCCGAGATTTTGTGAATTGTGGTCATTGTACTTTCTTTCCTAATTTGGTTGGGTTTGCCATTTTGTCTTGCATTTACTCCTGATATTGACACAGGCCTCTTAAGGAGAGGGGACTCTTTTGGAGACCTTTAATGATGCTTACAACTGCGGATGGAATTAGAGTTGTAAGCGCTTCTTTCATCCCCGGCGTAAATTCATTTGTGCTCACTTGTGCCATAGACAATTCCTCAAAAATTAGAAGTAATTATCTCTCGAGAAGGGGTTAAAAATCAAGGGGAGGATCAAGCCGATAGGGGGATAATAGTGACACGATCGATAATGGGAGCTGGTTCTTTTGTCCCATAGAATGGAACCAGACCGGTAAGGAATTTCTTGATTTCACTGATGATTGAAGAGGGCAGTTGAGTCGTTTGCTGCTCCAGCCTTTGGCTCGTTGCTAGAAGACTAGCGTCTACAGTATGCAATTCTGCTACTTGTTGTCTCAAGCCGTCAATTTCCGCCTTGAGTCTCTGGCGTTCTGCCCTTTGATCAGCGAGATTCTCATTTAACAATTCTTTCGATCTTTGTAATGCGCTATTCACAAGGGCAGCTACCCCTCTCATATCTTTTAAGATCGCTTTCTCATCTTCTGTAAATTTTTCTGCGAATCCATCTAAGCCCTGTATTTTATTACCGAGACTCTCCACATTTGAGAGCATACTCGCATCGATGCTTCGGAATCCCTCGAGTTGTCCATTTAAGTGTGCAGACACTAGGTTTAACTCCGTGTTGATCGCACTTAATTTCTTTCTTTCCTCCTCTAACTTTATCACCTGATGTTCCAAACTGATATTACTGTTTTTAAATCTACTATTTTCGTCTTCGAGGGTACCAATATGGCCTTCTAATGAAGCGTTATTCGAGGAAAATCGAGTATTTTCACTTTCCATTCGCACAAGACTAGCATCCAACTGTTGGACTCTTGTTCGCAGATTGCTCACACTTTTTTGCAGCTCCTTATTGTTGATCCGATGTTCTACATTGGCCATGGAGTGCTGCGCATTCTCCGTGGAATAATAGAGGAGTTCATTACGCATATCTGCGTATTTATTCAGTTCTGAACGCATGATGTATTCAAAAAAGCCAGTGCCAAAGTTCAGGATAGCCGAGAACCAGTATCCCCCAAGTGCATTGAGAACCGCCATCGCAACATGGGTGACCATGAGGACAACGAGGAGAGTATCTTTACTAAAAAAACCCTGCTTTTTAGCCCAAGGGCTGGCTTCAATTTTCCCATTGAGGCTGGGTTCTGAGTAAGTGGCTGCTACTGCGCTTAACATGAGAGTCCCTCCTTTGAAGAAAAACTTAGCAAAGTTGAGCGAATTAATCAAATCTTTATTCGCCGAGGGTGGTATGGACAAACTTGGCATAAGTGGGTAAGATGAGCCCATGGCAGAAAATATTGGAGAAGAGCAGTTCGCGAGAGAAACTCTCGAGCGGTATTCGGGATGTGCACCGAGCACTTTCCAGTCGAACCTATTGCTTACGAACTTCCCTACTTATGTCGAGCATTATGCGAAGACAAGGGATGTGAAGGTACACGAAGGATCGATGTTCAAAGTGGCGCACTGTCCCAAAGAGGAAGTGAGCATCCTCGATTTCAAGATCGGCTCGCCTGCGGCTGCACTTGTTGTTGATCTCTGCTCTTTTCTTCCGATCAAAGCAGCGGTTCTTTTAGGAATGTGTGGTGGACTTCGGAGGCGCTACAGGGTGGGGGAGTACCTCGTCCCCGTGGCGAGCATCCGCGATGAGGGAACTTCGAACTTCTATTTTCCAGCGGAAGTACCGGCTCTTGCAAATTTTCTGATGCAAAAGGCAGTCACCGAGGTGCTCGATGAGCAAAAAGCGCTCTATCACATTGGCATTACCTTCACATCGAATATGCGCTTTTGGGAGTTCAATGAGGAGTTTAAGACTCGCTTGAAAGAGACGAAGGCCCAAGCTTACGAGATGGAGTGCGCCACCCTTTTTTCTGCTAGTTATAAGAGAAAGTTCACCCTTGGAGCTCTCTTGCTTATTTCCGATCTTCCCCTCAATCGAGATGGGGTCAAAACAAAGAAGAGCTCGGCCTATGTCTTCGAAAACTTCATGCCCGATCACATTGAGAAAGGGGTCGCGATCTTAGGGCATGCGCGCAAGATGCAGGCGCGCAATGTCAAAGGGGCTTACCACCGTAATATCGGAGCACAAGAGTGACCCGTTTTGTCTTGTGTTTGTTGCTCATACCCGCTCTTCTTCTTGCAAAACCCAAAGGGGCAGAGGTCGTCTCAGGACACGCGCTAGTGAAAGAGAGGGGCTCTCTTGTCGAGATCCATACCTCCGATCGTGCGATCGTCAAATGGGATGAGTTTTCCATCCAAAAAGGGGAAACAGCCCGATTTATCCAGCCAAACAGCAATTCCGCCATTCTCAACCGTGTGAATAGTGGTGTCTCTCACATCGATGGACTTTTAGAAGCCAATGGGAAGGTTTTTCTCTTCAACCCCCGCGGTGTAGTCATCGGCAAAGGGGGCGAGGTGATCTGCGGCGGATTTGTTGCGACGACCCTCGATCTCGATGATGGGGCTTTTCTCAAAAATGGGGACCTGCTGTTTAAGGGAAGCTCCCAAAGCAAGATTGTCAACATGGGCCGGATTGAAGCTCTGGGAGGAGATGTCTTTCTCTTAGCGCGCGCCGTTCTCAATGAGGGGACGATCCATGCACCTGATGGAGTAGCGGGCATTGCCGCTGCCAGTGAAGTGCTTCTAAAGCCGGAGGGGATGCAGCGCCTCTACATCTCTCCATCAAATGAAGTGATCAAGGGGGGAGTCGAAAACGAAGGAATCATTGAAGCGGCGAGAGCAGAACTTCGAGCCGATGGGAATGTCTTTCGCCTCGCAATCAATCAAACTGGTGTTGTCGAAGCGAAAGGGACCAAAGAGATCGACGGGCGTGTCTTCCTCGTTGCAGAAGGGGGAAGTGCTCTGAATACTGGCGATGTTCGAGCGCAAAATAATGATCAGACTGGAGGCGCAGTACACCTTCTCGGAGAGCACGTAGGGGTTGTTAAAGGGGGAACCATCGATGTGTCGGGAGACTTTGGGGGTGGAGAGGTGCTCATTGGCGGAGACTTCCAGGGAAAGAACCCCGAGATCTCTAACGCAAGTATAACTCTTGTTGAACGAAACGCACAGGTGAGAGCTGATGCGAAGATCAGTGGAAATGGGGGACGGGTGATCGTCTGGTCCGATGGTCCCACTTCGATGCGGGGCGCCATCTCTGCTGAAGGGGGAGCAAAGTCTGGAGATGGAGGCTTTGTCGAGGTCTCTGGACTCACTTCGCTGCAGTGTAGCGGCTCTGTCAGTACCCGTGCACCCAATGGGAAGACAGGGGATCTTCTCCTCGATCCTTCCGATGTCATCATTGACTCATTTGGAGGGAATACGGGGATCACCTTTGATGCGGCCATTGGAGAATTCATTCCGACAGCAGCTGTTGCAGAGCTGGATAACGGTGCAGGGACGGGACTTTCAGGAACACTTGATAGTTTTATGGGGGGAAATAACGTCACGGTGACCACCACCACCGCTTTTGGTTCTGCTGGTGACATCACCCTTAAAGATGCTGTGACGTGGTCTTCGGATAATAGCCTTACACTCGTTGCCGATCGGGATATCCTCTTGACCGGAGGAGAGGTGAGTACGATTGGGTCGGGGAGTGTGACTCTGATTGCTGGTCGGGATGTGACGATGGAGGATAGCTTTGAGGGGATCTCAACGACGACAGGTGATCTTTCAGTCCTTGCGGGTAGAGGGGTCACTGTCCATCCCGATTCCTTTGATATCGAGTGCATCATCAAAAATGGGAATGTCACATTTGAGGCGGGGGGGGATATTGAAATTGGCAACCCAGGCAGTGGTAATCTCTCTTTCAAATTGGAAACGGAGACGGGTTTCACCTCCTTTTCGGTCGAAGGAGATCTAAAGCTGGACAATTCAGATGGCGCAGCTTCCTCTTCGCTCGAGATCCTTTTGGGAGAACTAGGAGGATCCTTCAAAGTGGGAGGAGATCTTCTTCTTCAAGGGGGGGCGGAAGGCGGCACTCCCGTAGTTATATCTAATGCTTCAACTACGATAGGCACAACCACTTTCGAAGTAGAGGGAAATGTCTCTATTCTCGGTGGAGGTGGCATGGATTCCTTCGTACAAATCGGTGTTCACCCCTTAGCGCAGGGTCTTACCTCAGGCAACCTCCTGTTCCCCTTTGTTGGCGGGAATCTCCTCGTCCAAGGAGGCTTGGGAGATTCTGCCGATGCAGGCATTGGGCATTCCATTCGTTCTAGTGATATTCAAGTAGGAGTAGAACTGGAAGGGGATGTCACGTTTGAGCGCATTGGCGGCAATGTCACTATAGAGGGAAAGGGAGGGGATGCACTGATTGGATATAGAGTTATGGGCATAGATCCCATTTTCCAAGGTTCTATTACCGTCAATGCATTAGGCCAGACCACACTCACCGCATCTGCTGGCCACGCAGCGATAGGCTATTTATTTTCCGTTGGTTCGAGCACTGTGAATGCCAGTCAGATTTTCCTTTCTACAGATTCTTTGCGGATCACGGCAGGGGATGGCCTCAATGCCTTTGTGGGTAGTTATCCGAACGCTACTGATCCAGATCTGACCATTGATAAGGTCTTTGTTGAAACTCGCGGAGATATTACCCTTATAGGGGGAAAAAAGAATTTTGGCTCGGATGGAGCAGCGGCAATCGGCATCTTCTCAGATAACTCAACACGCGGCAATGTCTTCGTTCATTCGGGGGGTGACATCTTTCTTGAAGGATCGAGTGGAGGTGTTAATGGATTTGCCATTATTGGCAATTCGAATAATGTCTCAACATCAGAAGTTGTGATTGAAGCAAGAAACATCATTCTCGGTAAAGAGATGGCAAATCTACAATCAGCTCGGTTTACCTCTTCTGGGTCCATCACCGCGATTGCAGATTGTGATATGTTCCTTCGAGATGCAGCTTTCATTAGGAGTAGGAACGTCACACTCGTTGTTGATAATGACAAGCCTGATTCCCCTGATAGAGGAAAGGGTCGCTTTGTTCTTGCTTCGGATGCCATTCTCTCGGCCACGGGGGATTTGCGAATTTTCACCGTACAGCCCACTCAAAATAGCATCACTGGTGATGTCAACGGATCTCCTTTTGTCCAAGCTCCCTTCTTGGTCAATACCGATGATCAGAGGTGGGCTACCTATTTTCTCGACTCCTATGCAAATGATCCCTTTGTTGTTTTTTATAAGCTCGGTCTCCCAAACTTCCAAAATGCTTATGGAATCGCAATCTCCGAGATGCTCAAAAATCTCAAGATTTACGACGAACTTTTCTTTGAGCCTAAATGTTTTCTTTTCGGATACGATAAAGCTTGTTATGATCGGCTTTTCTACCCTAGTGGGATGATTTCAAGTTTTGATCTCATCGGGGATGAGGAGTTTGTCATGTTGCGACCAAAGTATCGCAACTATCATACCAAGTACGAGTTGTTTTGATAGGGAATAAGAGGGTGTCTACAAAGTGCTTTCACTGGAAGAAGCCAAGATTTTTTTCTTGGAGAATGCTCTGGAGAGCGGAGCTAACTCAGCGAGAGTTTGTGACGCTCGAAGAGCTTCTCGAAGGAGAAAAGATGGCTTTTCGTGGCAGTGGAATGACTTTGAAGACACGCTCTATAACACTTCTTCTCTCTTTACTAGCAATAAGCACAGCGCATGTTTGCAATGCTCAAGCAGCAGTTAGCAATGCGCCCACCTTTCAAAAAGGAGAGAGCCCCTACTCCAAGGCTCCTATCGTCTCAGAGATCCACGGCCTACTTCTGATCCCCAATGGCGACTATGTGAACTATGGAAATGCGAAAAGGGTTGAAGGGCTAGAGGTGCACGATCTCTATGTTCCCGGCGGCGTGAGATGTTTGGCTAAAGTGCTCGAGCCCCTCTTTATGGGACGTCCTCTCACGACAGATCTTCTCAAGACCCTCAAAGAACAAATCGTCTACTACTACAGGGAACATGACCACCCGGTCGTTTCAGTTTGGGTGCCCGAGCAAGAGGTCACTGATGGTGTCCTTCAACTCGTAGTGATGGAAGGGTGCGTGGGACAGATAGCCTGCAGTGGGCAGTGTTGGTTTTCCAGTCGCTTGTATGAAAACGCGATCAGCCTTGGCCCTGGCGATGCTATCACAGCAGATACTCTCCTTACCGATGTCTCTTGGATCAACCGCAACCCTTTTCGCAATGTCGATCTTGTCTTCACACCGGGGTGCGATCCTGGGACGACCAATATCGAGCTTCTTGTGGATGATCGGTTTCCGGTCCAAGTCTATGGAGGCGCGGACAATGCTGGAACCAGCTCGACAGGGAGCTTTCGGTGGTATACAGGGGTCACTTGGGGCAACGCCTTCTTCCTTGACCACATCCTCAACTATCAATTTGCAAGCACGAAAGATCTCCATGAGTTCAAGTCCCACACCGTCCACTACACAGCCCCTCTTCCTTGGCGCCATCTCCTCATCCTCTATGGGGGATATTCCTCTGTCCATCCCGACCTAGAGAATTTCCGATCGAAAGGGCATAACTCCACTGCGAGCCTTCGCTATACTATTCCCTTCGGCAAAAACTACTGCACTGTTCTCGGTGAATTCACCCTTGGCTTCGATTACAAGAATTTCAACAACAACCTCGACTTCGTCAGTGGGGAGGTGCTTCCCCTCATCACAAGCTCAGTGAACCTCTCCCAGTTCATGCTTGGCTATGCGATTGCAACTGAAGACTGTTGCCGCCGTTTTTCTTTTAATCTCGATGTGTATGGCTCACCTGCAAAAATGCTCCCTAAAGAGAGTCGGAGTCGTTATGAAGAGCTGAGTCGCGGGGCACGAGTGCGATACGCCTACGGTCTTCTCACCACAGGCTATACCCGTTTTCTTCCTTACTGCTTCTCTTTTTCTGCCCTTGGAAGGCTCCAGCTGGCTAGTGGGGCTCTGCTTCCCAGTGAGCGGTTTGGGATAGGAGGGTATGATACTGTGAGAGGCTATGAAGAACGGCAGTTCAATGTGGACAATGCCCTTGTCCTCAATGCAGAATTGCGCACCCCGCCATTTAGCTTTTTCAATTTCTTCAACTGCTGTTACAACGATGAGATGTTCTTTTTGGTCTTCTTCGACTACGGATTAGGGAATCTCAGAGATCGGAAGCCTCCGAAGGGTCTCCCATCCGTTGGAGATAAAATTGGAAAGACTGAGTACTTCATGAGTTTTGGGCCTGGTTGGCGCTACACGATCTGTGACCACCTCTCAGCGCGTCTTGACTGGGGGATTAAGCTGCATAGAAGCATTCATGGAACTAAAGCTAGAAGCCGCTTTCATGGCGGCTTCGTCTTGAGCTTTTAACGGGGCTTTTTGAGTTAGCTTTCTACTGTCTTGTTTCCCTCGAAATATCCATTTTCTTTTGCAATAGATGTTGGAGTCTCTCCGTATTCGTTTTCGATGTTGGAGTCAATTTTCTTCGCTTGCATCGCAGTGAGAAGTTCGCCTCCTATGTCGTATCTCCTTTCTCTGATGGCATAATGTAGAGGTGTATCTCCATACCAGTTTTGAGGAGTGAGCGCAGCTCCTTTATTGATGAGATAGAGGGCGAGATCCGTATAGCCTTTCGTCGCTGCGATGTGAAGGGGGGTATTTTTCAACCCGTCAGCGATGTTGAGATCAGCCCCAGCTTCAATGAGAAGTTTCGCTTTTTCTTCGTCATTATCTACAGCAGCTGCAGTAAGCAGTGTATTGTGATCTTCGCCTGGCAAGTTGAGATTTTCGCCAAAGGCTCCGACTATTTGGATGTTTCTGGTTTCTAAGGCGACGTCTATGGGAGTCATTTCGTTTTTATCAGCAAGAGTTGCCTTCGCACCAGCTTGAAGAAGGGCTTTTATCATATCGACCTTTCCCTCTGATGCTGCCAAGTGGAGTGGTGTTTGCCCCTTCGCATTAGTGCTGTTGAGATCGGCTTTTTTGGCTACAAATGCTTGAATCAACTCATCTGCATTTCTATCGGCATCTGCAAATCCCACTGCTAAATGGAGCGGAGAATTGCCTTCGGTGTCTCTTTTCTCTATGTTGATGTCTTTTTGAAGGCAGACAATGCCAAGTGCATAGCTCTTCTGAGCAGCTTGGAGAAAAATCTCCTGTACGACTCGATCTGATGAGTTTGCAATTCTGGGTATGAGCACTTCTACAGATTTTGTCTTAATGCCTTGAGACAGGGATAGCTTAGGAGCCATATGCCTCCTTAGGGGCATATTTGCTGGTGTGGATGGAGCTAGAGGGGCTATTATTACTGTCATTTTTATATACCTTTAGTTTGCTTGTATTATCTATTAATAATTATGCATAAAAACTAGTTATTTGTCAATACAAATATTTGCAATTATGTGGGCGATAGAAAAAAGAATTGATTTGATATAACCCTCAAGCTTTTAAGGATCAAGGGCCTCTAGCATGGGAAGAGGGCGATGCGAGACTTCTTTTCTTGGTAATCTTTGTTGAGCAATTAGGGGAGGAGCTGCTTGACCAAACCCTCAAATTCTTTTGGATCGGTCGCCTTTGGCATCGCAAAGGTATGTCGCTCCACCTCTTTTCCTTTTTGTCTTTCGATTGAGAGAAATAGCCTCAGGCGGTGCCATGCATACAAGTAGGTATCTTTTCCATAAGCGATTGTGGAATTGTCACCTCTCTTTTCGCATTGAAAAAGAGAATTTTTAGGGAGGTTAAGCTCTCAAGAGAGTCCGGGAATGCTTCGAAGCTATGCCCCTCGAGAAAGAGAACTTCTAAACGGGTCAGGTTGCCAAAAGACTCTGTGAGTTTTTTGATCTTATTGCCGCAGAGAAAGAGTTTGAGAAGATGGGGAAATTGTTTAGCGAAAGAGCCTGGGAGCGTTGTGAGATTATTCGAGGTGAGATCAAGCGATGTGAGAGAAGGAAATGCATCATTTGCTTCTGCAATCGATGCGATCTTATTTTCGCTCAAATCTAGCTTGATTAGAGTGGAGATTTTACAAAGAGTCTGTGGAAACCCTTTGAACTTATTGCTGTTGAGATTGAGATTTGTTAGAGAGGGTAAGAGGACAAACGATTCTGGGAGTGTAGAGAGATTGTTGCCTGTGAGATTGATCTTTGTAACAGAGAGAAATCCACCAAAGGAATCTGGAAGCACACAAAATTGATAGCAATAGAGATGAAGAGCTGATATTTTTCCCAGGGTTTCTTTAACGGCTTCAAGCCTATGAATGGCCTCAATCCTATTTTTTAATGATTGCAGACTCGTGGTATCAGCAGACTCGATCTTTGAATCGCTTGTCTGTAATATAATCACATAGAATTCAAATATGCTCCGTATATGAGCAATTTCTTCTAAAAGTTGTAGATCATCTGAACTGCGTATTGTCTCTATGCGTTGATCCATCTCGGGAAGCCCCCCGGACGTATCTTTTACGCGTTCTTCGAGTACGGAGCGAACATGTTGAGAAAGATTTGCTGAGGAGATGTTTTCGGTAGAAATACCAATTCTTTCCGCAAGTCGTGTCCAACGACTATCGTTGTCGCAGGGGACTGTCAATTCTCCGCCTAATTGTGGCTCGCCAGCGCTCTCTTCAGAATAGGAAGGATCTTCACCTCCTTGGGCGCTGTTATATGTAGGTGAGGGGGCACGATGTAGGCTTAGGTCTGAACTCAATGCAAAAGTCTCCGTTGTTGGAGAAATTCTATTAGAGATTTTAGATTTTGCCAAGGGTTTGTTTTCGCATTGCCATAAGGAATGGATGAGTCTGCTTGGACAGAGAATCATGGCAGGAGCTGCTTGACCAAGGCCTCAAACTCTTTTGGATCGGTCGCCTTTGGCATCGCAAAGGTGTGCCGCTCGGTCTCTTTTCCTTTTTGTCTTTCGGCGGTGAAGGTGAACTTCTCGAACTTGAGAAGGGTCAGGCGCCTCTCTGCTGCGTGGATCCGGAGGCGGGTGAGGGTTATCAGCCAGATGACTTCTTCGGGAGGAGGACCAAAGCGGTCGGACATCTCTTCGAGAATGGCATCGGTCTCTTCGGAGGAAGAGGCCTCGCCGAGGCGGTGGTAGAGCTCCATGCGAAGGGAGGGCTCGGCGATGTAGTCTTCGGGAAGGCGGGCGTCGAAGGAGCTTTCGATTTTGGTTTCGATGAAGCTGGGGGCCCGCTTTTTTTTCATTGCATCGATGGTTTTTTTGAGGAGTTTGCAGTAGAGGTGGAAGCCGATGGAGGAGATCTGTCCTGATTGTTTCACGCCGAGGATATCGCCTGCTCCGCGGATCTCAAGATCGCGCATGGCGATCTTCATCCCCCCTCCGTAGCCGGAGGACTCGAGAAGAACGCCGAGTCTTTTGGTGGAGAGCTCGGCGAGCTCGCGAGAGACGGGAACGAGGAAGTAGGCGTAGGCGGGGCGGTTCCAACGGCCTACTCTACCACGGAGCTGGTAGAGATCGGCGAGACCAAATTGGTGGGAGCGATCGATGAGGATGGTGTTGGCATTGGGGATGTCCACGCCGTTTTCGACGATGGTGGTTGCCACGAGGATGTCGGCTTCGCCTTGTTTGAAGAGGTGGTAGACTCTATCGAGCTCATTGGCTGACATCTGTCCATGCCCGACGACGATGCGGGCTTGGGGGACGAGTTTTTGGAGCTCTTCTGCGACTTTTTGTATGGTCTCAACGCGGTTGTGAATGAAGAAGGCTTGGCCGTCTCGGGAGAGTTCTCGAAGGAGGGCATTTTGGATGGTGCTCTCTTGTCTTTCAGCGATATAGGATTTAATGGGAAGGCGATCTTGAGGTGGGGTATTGATGACGGAGATATCGCGGCCGCCGATGAGGGAGAGGTAGAGGGTGCGGGGGATAGGTGTGGCGGAGAGGGTGAGGCAGTCGACGCCGATCTTGAGTTTTTTTAGGTGCTCTTTTACCCGTACGCCGAAGCGCTGCTCTTCATCGATGATGATGAGTCCGAGGTCTGCAAAGGCGACATCTTTGCTGACGATCCGGTGGGTCCCGATCAGGATGTCTATCTCTCCGTTTTTGGCTTTCTCGATGGTCTCGCGTATCTTTTTAGGGGGGAGAAAACGGGAAACAATACCGATGCTGATGGGATAGTTGGCCATCCGCGCGGAGAAGGTCTCGTAGTGCTGCATGGCGAGGACGGTGGTGGGGACGAGCACTGCGACCTGTTTATTGCCATCGGCGACCGCTTTGAAGGCAGCGCGCATGGCAACTTCTGTTTTTCCATAGCCGACATCGCCGCAGATGAGCCGGTCCATCGCCTTTTCTGAGGTCATGTCTTGTTTGAGGGCGTTGATGGCGAGGAGTTGGTCATCGGTCTCGACAAAGGGAAAATCACTTTCAAAATTGATCAGATCTTCTGAATCGGGGGCATAGACAAAGCCTCCCTGAACTTCTCTTTCTGCATGCATGCGGAGCATCTCTTCGGCATAGCCGATGATTGCCTTTTGAGCTTGGAGGCGGGCTCTTTGCCACTTTTGTGTACCGATCGGGCTTAATGTGGGGACCTCTTCGTGGGCGCCGATGTAGCGGGAGACGAGATAGCTCGAAGCGATGGGGACGTAGAGGGTGCTCGCGTTGGCGTACTCGATGACGAGAAATTCGGCTTCTTTGCCGAGGTGGTTTTTTCTCTTTTCCACACCGAGGTACTTGCCGATGCCATTGTGAAAGTGGACGACGAGATCTCCCTTTTTAAGCTCGTGGAATTCTGCTGCTGGGGTGTGGTAGGTTCCCCGCCACTTCTGCCGGCGCACGCGGAAGCGGCGGGTGATCTCGGTCATGGGGAGAAGGGCGAGCTGCTGGTCAGCAATGACAAAACCACTTGAGAGGTAGCCCCGCTCAAAGAAAGTCTTCTCGGGAAGGAGGATGTCTTGTTCTTGGATTTTTTGTTTCAGGGTCTTTTCTTCTGATTCTGTTGCGGAGAGGAGGTAGAGCTGGAGGTGAGATTTGCTGAAGAGGTGGACACCGCGCAAGATCTCATCACCACTCGCTGCACTGGTCTGTTCTGAGGGAGAGAAGAAGTCGCCAATGGTCTGGAAGGGGTGGATGAGTCGTTGCGCTTCTATTGGGAGTCCAAACATCTCAAAGCTGACGGGCTGCAGAGGGGTTTTCCCGCTGTAGTAGTCACGGCCGACTCTTTTTCCTTCTACTTCTGAGAGTTCTTCCAGGGGCTCTTTGGTCCAGTAGATTTTTTGCATCTCTTTGGTCTGAGCAAAGATCTCTTCCATTGTCGCAAAGAAGCGGGAACGGCTTCCTGGAAGTCCCTTGAGGTTGACATATTTGTCTTCTAGGGAAAGGAGATCATCGAAGATGACGATGGTCTCATTGCCGAGGTAGGTGAGGAGGGTGGCGAGCTCGGTTTCTTCCTCGAGGAGTTTTGGCTCGGAGGCTGGACAAAGGAAGATCTCGTCTACCTTTTCAATCGACTTCTGTCCGATGGGATCGAAGGTGCGGATCGTCTCGATCTCATCACCAAAAAACTCAATCCGATAGGGTTCAGGAGTAGAGAGGGGGAAGATATCGAGGATGCCGCGTCGCAGGGCGTACTGTCCCTTATCTGCGACGACGGGTTCCTTCCGATAGCCGAGCGCTTCTAGAAAGCTGTCGAGTACGTCGAAGGGGACCTCTTCTCCGACTTTCCATAAGTTGCAATTGGGTTTCAGTTTTTTTGGGGAGGGGAGTTTTTGTAGGCAGGCTTGGATGGGGGCGAGGACGATTTTTGGAGTGCTTCTTGTGAGGAGGGTGTGGAGGATCTCAAGGCGACGGCCGACGATATCGGGGCTCGGGGGGATCTCTTCGCCAGGGAGGGTCTCCCAAGCGGGAAACTCGAGGAAGCGGTTCATCCCAAAGTAGTCGAGATTCGGGGCAAGGCGGCATTCATTTCTGTCTGAGGTGATGACGAGGATGTTTTTCCCGTGTCTTTGTAAAAGAGAGATGAGGGCGGCTTTAGGGCTATCCCAGAGCTCCTCGAGGAGCAGCGCTGGCTGCGATCGGCTGGCTTCAAAGAACTGGGCGAGGCGATCGCTGGTGAGGAGCTCTTCTTCGATGGTCACTGGAGTCGGTCTTTAATCGTTGTGAAGGCGGCATCGATGCCGTCTGGGTTTTTTCCTCCCGCTTGCGCAGCATCGGGGCGGCCGCCACCGCCGCCGGAGATGCTTGGGGAGGCCTCTTTGATGAGAGAGACGGCGCTAATCCCTTCTTTGATAAGGTCGGGGCTCACCTTGATCACGAGCTGGGCCCTGGTCCCGAGGTTGACAGCGAGGGCGACGACGCCACTCTTTAACTGGGCGAGAAGGTCATCGGCAAGTTCAGAGAGGTCTTCCGCGTCGACATCGACGAGGGACAAGACGAGGCTCTTGCCACCGATCTCTTCCCGTTTTTCGGAAAGTGATTGGGCGAGCTCTCGGAGATGGACCCGCTTTAGGGAGCGGACTTGTGTTTTAAGAGAACTGTTTTCATCGAGTAGTCCGGAGACCTTTTCTGTGAGTTTAGTGGGCTGGGCTTTGAGTAACGTTGCTGATTCTTGAAGCAGGGCCTCTTCTTTGCGGACAAACTCTTCAGCGGCCTTGCCACAGCTCGCTTCGATCCGGCGAATCCCGGCAGCGATGCTGCTCTCTTTTGTGATCCGGAAGTAGCCGAGCATCCCTACATGATAGGCGTGGGTTCCTCCGCAGAGTTCTTTCGAGTAGTTGATGTCGACGACTCTTACGTGGGAGCCATACTTCTCCCCGAAAAACTGTTTGATCTCAGGGTGATTTTGTGCCTCATCGAAAGGGATCTCATACGTGCTGATCGACAGGTTTTCTCGAATTTTTTCATTGACGAGGTCTTCGAGTGTGCGGATCTCTTCTGGCGTTAGGGATTTGTGATGGTTGAAGTCGAACCGGAAACGGTTTGCTTCGACAAGGGATCCCGCCTGTTTGATGTGGGGACCGAGGACCTGTTGCAAAGCCCAGTGGAGGAGGTGGGTGGCAGTGTGGTGAGCGGAAATGTTTTGGCGTTTGGGCTCATCGATGGCTGCTGTCACGCTGTCTCCTGTGGAGAGTGTACCGAGCTCGAGAACACCGGTGTGGATGATCACGCCGGGGTAGGGGTTTCGGCAATCTTGGACTTGGAAACGGGAAGCTTTATTGGAGAGGATACCGGTGTCGGCAACCTGTCCTCCCTTCTCGGCGTAGAAGGGTGTCTCTTTGAGGATGAGGGTCCCTTCAGACCCTTCCGTAAGCGTGTCGACAAACTCTCCCCCCTGGACGATGGCGATCACCTCGCTCTCTGCTTTTGTCTCGCTGTAGCCGACGAAGCTGCACTCTCCATGCTTTTCTGTGAAATCTGCGTAGAGGGTCTCTGCTACCTCTTCTCCTTTGACAGTGCGGGCGCTTCGTGAGCGCACTTTTGCCTTTTCTTCGAGGAGTTGATAGGAGTCGATATTCACCTGGAGGTTCGTGTCTTTTGCGATGAGGAGGATCTCCTCGAGCGGGAAGCCATAGGTGTCTTTTAACTTGAAGGCATCTTCTCCGCTGATCTGCTTATGGGGGCTTTGCAGGGCTTTTTCAACGATGGTGGAAAGGATGTTGCCTCCTCGCTGGAGGGTGCGGATGAAGCCCTCTTCTTCGACGGTGAGGATCTCAGAGATTCGATCCTTGGAGAGGGTGATTTCTTGGAAATCCTCTCCCATGGTCTCGATGAGGGCGGGAAAGATATCGGCTAAGAAGGGGTTCTCGACGCCGAGCAGGGTTCTTCCGTAGCGCACCGCGCGGCGAAGGAGCTTGCGAAGGACGTACCCCCGCTCGATGTTGCTCGGCTGCGCTCCATCGGCAATCGCAAAGGCAAGTGAGCGGATGTGATCGGCAATCACGTGGAAGGCCGGAGCGATTTTCTCATCGGACGGGTCGTATTTGCGTCCACTGATCTCTTCGATTTTGCTTATGATGTGGCGGAGGATATCGGTGTGGAAAACGTTATCCACGCCCATCATCAGTGAGATGATCCGCTCGAGCCCGGCTCCCGTATCGATCGATTGGTTGGGAAGGCTGTGCATTTTCCCATTTTGGTCTCGGTTGAACTGCATGAAGACGAGATTCCAGAACTCGAGGTAGCGCTCTTCGGTAGCGTCTTCTTTCGGATTGGGAGCATCGCCAAAGGCGCTGCCCCGATCGTAGTAGAGTTCAGAACAGGGGCCACAGGGGCCTGTCTCGCCCATCGACCAGAAGTTGTCTTTCTCTCCCATCCGCACGATCCGGTTTTCAGGAACGTAGGGCTTCCAAAGTTCATAGGCTTCGTCATCGTCCTCAAAGATAGTGATCCAGAGTTTTTCTGGGGCAAACTCGAAGATTTCTGTGGTCACTTCCCAGGCAAAGGCGATTGCCTCTTTTTTGAAGTAGTCGCCAAAAGAGAAGTTGCCGAGCATCTCGAAGAAAGTGAGGTGACGAGAGGTGTGCCCCACGTTGTCGAGGTCGTTGTGTTTGCCACCGACGCGGATGCATTTTTGTGTCGAGGTGGCCCGGGTATAATCTCGTTTGCTTTGTCCGAGAAAGACATCTTTGAATTGGTTCATCCCAGCATTGATGAAAAGGAGAGTGGGGTCGTCATGGGGGACGACAGAAGCTGAAGGGACGACCGTATGGCCATTCCGCTTATAATAGTCGATAAACTTGCGACGGATTTCTTGTGAGAGCATAGGAGACAGAGTTTACTCCTGGCTCTAATTTCCTTGCAAGAATTCCCTTTTCCCAGTACAAATGTTAAATTTACAGCAGATTAGGGGTAAGTATGGACGATGATCTAAAGAAGCAACTTGGCAAAATTGCCAATACTGTAAGGCAGCTCTCCATGGAGGCAGTGCAAAAAGCCAACTCAGGGCATCCGGGCCTTCCGATGGGGTGTGCGGAATTTGCCGCCTATCTTTGGGGGAGAGAGCTCCGCTACAATCCTAAAAACCCCAAGTGGCTGGGGCGGGATCGATTTCTTCTCTCTGCTGGACACGGCTCGATGCTCCTCTACTCGATGCTTCACCTGAGTGGGTATAACCTTTCTATCGATGATATCAAAGCCTTTCGCCAGCTGCACTCGAAGACTCCTGGACACCCTGAGTTTCATTTGACTGAAGGGATTGAGGCGACCACCGGCCCTCTTGGGCAAGGGGTCGGCAATGCGGTTGGGCAAGCCCTTGGGATGAAACTCCTCTCTGCAAAGTTCAACTCGAGGGACTTCCCGCTATTCAACAACAAAGTCTTTTGCTTAGCGGGAGATGGATGCATCATGGAGGGGATCACATCGGAAGCCTCCTCTCTTGCCGGTCACCTCCAGCTCGATAACCTTATTCTTGTCTATGATTCCAATAAGATCTGTCTCGACGGCGACCTAATAGAATGTTGCTCTGAAGACACCAAGAAGCGATATGAAGCCTACGGCTGGGAGACCTACGAGATTGATGGGTATGACTTCGACCAGATGGAGAAGACCTTCACTCATCTCCGAGAAAATCAGAAGAGTCCTGCATTTATCGTGATGCACACCATCATCGGCAAGGGCTCTCCTCATAAAGCGGGGACCAGCAAAGCCCATGGTGCACCCCTCGGTGTCGAAGAGGTGGAAGAGGTTAAAAAGGCGCTCGGCCTACCCGAAGAGGAGTTTTACGTTCCGCAATCGGTTCGCACGTTCTTCGATCAGCGCCTTGTGAAATGCGCCTCGATGGAGCAGCAGTGGAAAGAACTCTACCGCCGTTTCTCCGAAGTGCAGCCAGAGCTCCATGAAGACTTCATGAAAATGGTCGAGAAGCGTCAACCTGAAGACTTAGAGCAAAAGCTCAAGGACCTTGAAATCAAAAACCCCATTGGAGGGAGAAGTGCCTCTCAGGAGTGTCTCGGTCTCCTCGGAGATCAACTTCCGTTCCTGATTGGGGGCTCGGCAGACCTATCTGGCTCAGACAAGACGATGATGAAAGCATTCCCCCTTGTCGCTCCGGGGAAATTCGATGGACGGAACATCAAGTATGGGGTCCGCGAGTTTGCGATGGCCGCCTCTGCGACAGGGCTCGCCGAGACCGATATGATCGTTCCCTTCATCGGAACCTTTCTCACTTTTTCCGATTACATGCGCAATGCGATCCGCCTGGCAGCGCTATCGCAGGTGCAGGTCGTCTACCAGTTCACCCACGACTCAATTTTCCTTGGAGAGGATGGGCCGACTCACCAGCCAGTAGAGCATTATGCGACACTCCGGGCGATTCCTGGTCTTCAGGTGATCCGTCCTGCAGATGCCAATGAAGTGAAGATGGCGTGGCTCGCGGCTCTTCGGTATCGCGGTCCAACAGCGATTATCCTCTCTCGCCAAAATCTCCCCGAGCTTGAAGGATCAAAAGTCTCCTACGATGAAGGGATGGGAAGAGGGGCCTATATTGTGAAGAAAGAGAGTGGAAAGCCTGAGTTCTGCTTGCTTGCTACAGGCTCAGAGGTTTCTCTCGCGCTTGATGTCGCCTCAGCTCTCAAGAAGAGAGGAAAAGCTGTGCGCGTTGTTTCAATGCCTTGTTGGGAGCTCTTTCAGAACCAGAAGGACGAGTACAAAGATGAGTTGCTCGGCGGGGATCTCGGCCAAAGGGTGAGCATTGAAGCGGGGATCTCGATGGGGTGGGACAAATGGATCGGGCCAAGTGGCATTTCCATTAGCGTTGAGACCTTTGGAGAGTCCGCACCAATGAGTGATCTGCAGGCGGAGTTTGGGTTCAACGTCGATGCGATTCTAGGGCGTCTTCTTTCCTGATGATCTCTTCCGTGCTGTAGCAAAATGTGATGGGGTTTTCTTTCTTATTGAAATCAGCATGAATCTGCAGCTTGATGACGCCGTAAGGCTCCTCTCTTTCAAAGGGACCACTGCGAGCGTAGAAGGCAGAGTAGCAGGTGGAAGTCACTATGGGTTGATCTTTTCGTCTATCTACGCGGTATTCGATAATGAAAAAGTCCGTTTCTTTTTTAGCCCTTTTTTGGAGATATTCGCTATCATTCGTCAAAGTGAAATCGGACATTCCGAGAGTGTTAATACGCTCGCTTAGCTCGAATAGCGGAATCGCAAAGACCCCTTGGTGGAGAAGCTCCATGACCTTTGGCTCGAGTTTTTCTTTTGGAAAGGCCGCAGCGTTCTCAGGGGTGTAAGTAGTATTGTCGATCATGAAACGACCCGCGCCGTCATTTTGCCCATGTAGATCCCGGTCAACTTGCTTTAGGATGTCTTCTTTAGATCGCGGCTCTTCTTCATCTAAAGAACCACTCGCCCATAGATGCTCTAGCAAACGGTAGATGCCTTCTTTGCTTTTGACATTTTCGAGTGATTCAGGAGGGGCGAGGGCGTATCCAATTGAGATTCGTTCTTTTTCCAAGTCGATGTTTTTCTCTTCGGAGATTTCTTGGAACCCTTTCTCGAGTCTCTCTCGCATGATGTAGGCAATGAATGCTCCACTATCTTGGGCTATTACGCCTTTGTTTTCATAGTGTTGTTCTGAGAATCCCTTGAGTCCTTCGACAAATGCTGCCAAACCAGGAGGAAGGGTCGGAGTTGTCCCTTTAGTAGAGTAATACTCGAGAGTTTGGTATGTAGGATCGACGATGAGTAGAGCGTATTCGGTAGGGGTTGTGGAAATTTTTTCCCAATCGGCATCAGCTTGAAGTTGGAAAGGAATGTAAAGAAGATTGGTGTCAGAGAGATCTGTGGCAAAAGCCTCTTCGCTATTTGCAAGGCCTTGAGAATAGACGTTGACATCGTTGTTAGAACTGAGGAATCGGCCGTACTCAATGATTGCTTTCTCATCTACGCTGGTCTCTGGCTCCAGAAACGCCTTACTTGCTTCTTTGTAGCCTGCATCGATGGCTGGTGGCGCGGCAGGGAAGCTAAAGGGAAGAGTAGGTTTCGTGAGGAAAGAGGAGATGAGCATATCCAAAATCATGCACCCAGAGAGGAAGTAAAAGGGAAGGTAGCTTGCTGTTGTCACTGCAAGAGCCGTAGCAGATGTTCCTCCAGCTATGGGGAGATGATTCTTGTAAAGGGAGTAGAGAAGTGAGTAGGCTCGTCTTGTTGCGTCGGCTGATCTGGAGACACCTTGGAATGGGTCTCCTTTAAAAAGGCCGCAGGGAAAAGCGATCTGGGCGATTTTGACTGCTGAGGCAACCACACTCCGGGCAAACGTCTCCAGAGCTCCGCCGAGGAGGAGGGTATGGCCTACAAGCGATTGGCTCGTGAGCTTAAGCACTTTGACGAAGGTATAATCGTCCTTAGTTGGCTGGAGCCAATGGGCAAACTCCAATCCATAATGGGTAAAAGATTCTGTATTATTCATTGCTTTATAATAGCAGAAATCCAACTTTATTTCAATGTAATTAAAAATTTAATAGATTGCGTACTTTGCACTCATAAGAAGAAAAATGATCGGTCATTCGAAAATTTATTGCAAGGGGGGAGAGTAGAGGTGGTGGGTCTCGTCGGAAAGAAGGCCTCCAGCTCCGTAGCTCATTTTCTTGAGCTCATTCTTATGAGGGTCTGCTTCATTGCTGACATAGCGGGCTATCTTACCAGCGAAAACTATGAGAAGGGAAGAGCCCTCTCTTTCGCCGTAGTCGATCGCAAAGGTGGGGCTAAAAAAGAGGCCGCTGCCAGGGGTTTCTCCATCGAAGTTGATGAGGAGTCCTCCGAGAAGATCGGTGATTGAGCTGGTCTCTTCGAGGATTTGTGATCCTTCTGTAGGTACAGGGTAGAGGGTATAGCCGATGCGGAGTCTGTGCTTTTGGAAAAGAGGAGCACCCATCTGGGTGAGCTTTGAGAAGTGCAAGGCCTTCTCAAGAGAGGGGTCTTCTCTATGGAGGTCGTAGCCGGAGGGCTTTTGCGCATGGCTTTTTTCTAATAGTGCGTGGAGGGTACTTGCTTGCTCAGGAGTGAAAAGTTCTTCGAACTCGATGAATCCCTCTTCGACGAAATGGTCGACCTGACCTGGAGTTACAACGTAGCGCATAGAGCCTCGATTCTTTGACCCGCTTTTTGGGCGATTTTTTCGGAGATAAAAGAGGAGAGGCGGATGTAGCCCTCCCCACATGAACCAAACCCACTGCCGGGGATGGCGATAATTTGCTCCCTTTCAAGAAGGATATCGAAGAACTCCCAAGAGCTCATGCCATCTGGTGTAGCCCACCAGATGTAAGGGGAGTTCAAGCCGCCATAGAAGGTATGTCCGCTTCGTGTCAGCGCCTGGCGGAGGATTTTTGCTGACGAGGTGTAGGTGGCAATTTGTTTTTGGATTTCTTCTTGCCCTTGCTCTGAAAAGCAGGCGAGGGCTCCTTTTTGGATAGGGTAGGGGACTCCATTGAATTTTGCGCTCATACGGCGAAACCACATCGAGTGGAGCTCAGGGATATGAAGACTTTTGGGGACCACCGTGTAGCTACAGCGCAGGCCGGTGAAACCGGCGGTTTTTGAGAAGCTGCGCATCTCGATTGCCACTTCTTTCGCGCCATCTAGAGAGTAGATGGAATCGGGAATCTCGTCAGAGGTAATGAACGCATTGTAGACATTGTCGATGATGAGGATGGCTGAGTGTTCTTTTGCCCAGTCGATCCACTGTTGCAAGTCTTCCACTGTGAGAGCAACTCCGATGGGGTTCGAAGGGGTGCAGAGGTAGACGAGATCGGCCCTTTCTTTAGGTGGGCGGGGGACGAATCCCTCTTCTTTGATGCAAGGGAGGAAGAGGATTTTTTTCCCAGCGATTCGATTGGCGTCGAGGTAGGCCGGGTAGGTGGGATCGGGCATGGCGACGATGGTCTCATTGGAGAAGAGCTCTTGGATGGAGGAGGAGTCGGAGTTGGTCCCATCGGAGACAAAGATCTCTTCTGGGGTGAGGCCATACTGGGCGTATTCATGGGAGCAGATTGCTTCGCGCAAGAAAGGATAGCCTTCTGAGGGTCCGTATCCTCTTGGGGTGATGGTCATCTCTTGGGTAGCTGTGCAGATCGCATGGGCTATCGTTGGCGCGAGGGGAAGGGAGATGTCTCCAACGCCGAGGTTGAGAACTTCTGCATCGGGACTTGCTTTTCTCTGCTCAGCGAGTTTTTGGCGGATGAGGGGGAATAAGTAGGTCCCTTTAAGGGATTGTAGGTGGGGGTTGGGAGTAGCCATATAGGGGAAATTCTCCTCTATAGGGGGCATATTCTGCAACTACTAAATGCGAAGCAAAATCCAATCTAATAAGATCACAAACTGATTTTTTTATCCAAATAGAGAAAACTCGGCCCTAGGGCCGAGTTTACGGCTGAACTGGTCGACAAAGAGCAAAGGCGTTGGTACAATGCATAAAAAACTAGGAGATTTTATGAGGGTCACCAAAAAGCTGACTAAACACGGGAATAGCTATGCTCTTGTCATTGAACCGGCTATTCTTGACCTTCTAGGAATCGATGCTGACACTTTGCTTCAGGTTTCTACTCCCGATGGTTCATCTATTGTTATCACTCCTCTCAAAAGTGAAGCAGAAAAGCGACGCTTTAAAGCTTCAATGGAGGAGCTCAATAAGAAGTATGGTCGTACTTTGAAACGTCTAGCTGAGTAAAAACATGGAGCTCTACTTTCTTACACTTGATGACCTATTAGAGATTCATACTGATCAGATTAGTCGATATGGGGGCTAGGCCCTTCGTACCCCTGTGAAAAAACCGCCTCATGAGCAAAAAAGGGACATTTTAATAGTGCTCAAAGGGGGTGACATTTTAACTTTGCTCTGACACTACTAAAAACGATTCAAGGTGCGTGGCTCCAAGAATGTAAACAAAATTCATTCATGTTCCTTCGATCTATCGTGACGATCTCGTTTGCTCGAAAAATAATAATTTGTTCTGCAGTTTTCCTATTGACTTAATTTATCGATTTTTATAAAATCGATGTAACTTTTTTAAAAACATCTAAAATTTGGTATTAATATGTTTGATGGGTTAGTAGGATATTTTGTTGGTTCTAGAGATAACAGTATCGTAGATGGTTCGGCAGAGCCAGATGAACTTCCTTCTAGCGAAGCAACTGTTGAGGGATCCTTGGATGGACGAGAATGGGGAGATCTAACCAATCTCGCAACACCTTATCTGGCGGTGATAACAGCTGTTTGTCTGGGGGTGATCACATATGCTTGTCATCGGTTCAACTCATATGCACACCCACCAGTTGATGAACCTGAGGGGGGCGATGTGGACGCCGAGGCCCCAGCAAGTACATCTAGTGGAAGCACAGACGGCGAAGAGGTGGCAGCGCGGAGAGAGTCTGCAGCGAGCTCATCTGGTTCAGGTAGTGCATCTGAGGCTGAGGGAGCAGATGAGGAAAAGGCGAAGTCTGCAGAGAGCTCATCTGGTTCAGATGTTGCAGCTGGGGCTAGCGGAGCTGGTGAGGAAGCAATCGCCGAACCGATTCACGGTCCTGAAGAGCCTGCAATGCCCGTGTTAGAGGCTTTGGCAATTGTGCAGAAGGCTACTATGGAAGCAGTCGCGGGTAGAGTCGAACAATGTAGACGAGAGATGACTGAAAAGCATGCGAGCTTTTCAGAAGTTTCTGAAAAATTGTCACAAGCAAGGATAGCTAGAGGATCTTTAATAAAAAGAATAGATGTCAAAGGAAGAAGCAAGACAGGGAATGAATTCCAGGAACTAGAAAGATTGCAGGAAAAAGAGAAGAGATTGAGACTAGAAATAGAGGAGGCTCGGAGTGCAGTTGCTGAAGCACGCAGTGTGGCAGCTAGTGCGGCTAGGAGCGCTCCGGAGCGTAGACGTAGTAGTAGTAAGGCCCTTAAAGCTGAAGAAAAATCGGTGTCTAGGGCTTTTACTAAACTTTCAACTCTTAATGGTTCATTGTCAGAAGTACAAGGTAAAATCAATAATTTAGAGCAAAGAATAGCCGATAAAGAGCAGCTAAAAAAACTGAAGAAACGCTGCGACAGGTTGGCGAGAAAACTATTCAAGGCTCGAAATGCAGATGCTAAAGCAGTCAAAAAATTTGAGAAAGCTGAGGATTATGCGGAGAATGTTCGTAGGTCAATGGCAGTTCAATCCAGTGTCCTGAGCGCAGACGGTGGCGAATTGAGCGATCTGCCTAAGGTATCATTGCGGGGTCTGAACATAGTTGCTATTCCCGAGGAAATCGGACAAATAACTCTTTCAAACGTTATAAAGGGTAAGGATGGCGCACCCCCGCTAGCGGCTACAATGCTAAAAGTACTACTGGTCATTGCAAAAAATGCTCTTGGACGCCCGGCCCGGCCTGATACGTCGGATCTCTCCGCCAAGCGAAGAGCGTCGAGATGGTTTGGTGGATTTAAGGGGATGGAGCATCTTTCAGGGAGTATCTTCGAAGAGAGTGATGAAGCGGCCGATAAGAGACGTGTAGAGGCTATCAACGCGATTCTGAGGATGAGTTGGGAATATCATGACTTGTCAACTCCCTTATTTGTCCAAATGACCGCTGGGCTAAAAAATTTGGTAGGTTCTATACCCAGGCTTTGGTGGTTGGATGAGACGGATAGAGAGCCTCGTCTAAAAAAAACACCACGTCCGGATGACTATAGTCCTCCTCCATCCTTTAGCAGAAACCCGACAGAGGAAAGAGCCCTTCGCCTCAGTTATTTTGAAGGCTTAGCTGCCTCCATTCAAAATCTATTCTTATCTGCAGATCCAGAGGACGAGAGTGCACCAAAAGGAATTGATGAGGAGGTTTCGACATTAGAGACGCTACTGAGTCTTGTGGAAGTTTTCGATATCCCATCTTTTTCTACGGATCGACGAGCTGTGAAGTTTTTTCAAGGTATAAAAGAGGACACCAAAAAATGGATAGAGGCCACTGGGGCAAGTGACAGGGGTGCAGGAAATTCTATTGAATTAGGAAAGCTGAGCGGGAGTGATCATTCCGATGCAGGCGTTGTGAGGATTTTAAATACCTTAAAATGTCATAAACCCGGTTTTGCCTTTGTTGTAAAGAAGTTGCTCAAAACTTTACTTCTAGAGCCGATAGATGAGTGCAAAGCCTATTTTCTAGAGTCTGGGGGAGCATCCTCTGGCAGCAAGAGAGATCCTAGAGAAGATATGGAAAGACCTTACTTACTTGGTATGAATGCTAGTAAATTTATCGATGTCCGAGAAGCAATAGCCAAGTTATCTGGCCGGCTGCATGTAGATGTGGTGGGTAAAGGTGTTATGAAAGTTTTCATGACCCCAGCTCGAATGAACACGCCTGACGGGAGAGAGAAAATAATAGAGAGCATAGCGAAATCGCTAGCAAAAAGTCCTGAAGATAATGTAGGTGCCGAAGTTGTAGATAACATGGAAAAGACAGAATTTATTCAGAAGCTCTTATCTGATCAACTTAACCTCGCGTATCGTTTCATCCAACAGTTATATGCTTCTTTCCTCACCAATGGGGTTATTGATATAGATCAGCAACCCTCAATCCCATTCCTTGAGCATGTTTGGAATATTACGGCTCTGATGGAGATTCTTGTGCGAAAGGGAAAAAGTGTTAAAAATATCTTCCAAGATGAACGTTCACCTGATGAAAGTATGGTAGATGGGCTTTTCAACATTTCAAGTGAATCAGCAGGAAAGGAAAAACCAGATCCCAAATTATTGAGCGATTTCGAAAGGAATTTTGATCCATATGATGCAGCATCGTGGGATAAGATAAAGGCTGCCCTCACAATTGAGTTTCTGAAGGCAGCGGATTGTTTGTTCGAATACCTGACGGAGGTAGCGAAAACGAAGGTAGCGAAAGGTGGGGAAAAAGCACAAAACGCTTTCGAACCTATTCTCGGAGCGATTCCATATGCAATAGAGGTCGCTAAATATATAAGCGAGCTCGTAAGCCAGCCCCAAGCATCGTCGTCTTCCGCCTCCTCTCCTCCTTCTGAGCTGGCTAGTGAGGCGGAGGGCTCCTAAGTCTAGACCAAAAATTAGGAAAATTAAGCTACCCTCTTTGGTTCATCTAAGCTCTTATAGCTCCTCGGGGGAGCTCTCCTTCCTCCCCCTAGGGGGAGGGTGTAATTTTTTTTTAACTCGCATATTGTACTTCCCAACGCGTCTTGTACGCCAGTGATAGGTGGGGCCGCTCCTTGTTATGAACCTATCTCACTAAAATTTATAGGAGAGTTCAAAGAGAAACTCTGGCCTCCTTGGAAGGCATCGATGAGATCGAATCTTTTTGCCGCCACTAAATGCTAGTACCTTTTCTCTATTTTCTCTATTTTAGAGACTATGGATGAAAACATTCCTGCGATTGAAAAGATTCTTGGTTATACCTTTTTGGAGAAGGAGCTCTTGACCCTCGCTTTTACCCATCGCTCTTATTCTAATGAACACAGAGGACTCGTAGAGGGGCATAATGAACGGCTCGAGTTTCTAGGTGATTCTGTCCTGGGGCTCATGATCTCTGGGTATCTTTACAGGCACCTTCCCGCGCAGTCGGAGGGGCATCTCTCACATTTGCGAGCGAGCCTCGTTGATGCTGAGGCATGCGTTCGGTATACACGGCAACTCGATTTAGAGGAGTACCTCCTTCTCGGTAAAGGCGAGGCAATCAATGTGGGAAGGGGAAGAGAGCGCCTTCTTGCAAATCTGTTTGAAGCGATCATCGGCGCAATTTACCTCGATGGAGGACTGCCAGCAGCGGAAACGTTTTTCTTGGAGCATTTTTCTTCTGCACTCGATCAAGCGATGTCTAAACCTCTTCGGAATTGGAAGGCTGATCTACAAGATTATGCGCAAAAAAAGACGCAAAAGCCCCCCATTTATCAGGTAGTCGAAGAGGAGGGTCCTCCACATCAGAGGGTTTTTGTGATTGCTGTCTCGATTGAGAATGTAAAACTCGGAAGGGGAGAGGGCCCCTCGAAAAAAGAAGCGGAGCAGACGGCGGCAGAGGATGCTCTGAGACGCATTGAAAAAGGGGAAGAGGATGGCCAAGATTAATCGGCTTTGGTGTTGTACTGGGTGTGGGAATACCCAGTACAAATGGACGGGGAGTTGCTCGGTCTGCAAGGAATGGAATACCTATGTCGAAGAGGTTGCTGTTCCGAGTAGCGGGAAGCGGTTCGAGGGACAGTCAGAAAAAAGCTCCCATCCAGTCCGGGTTAAAGAGGTGGATACGACCGAGTCTAAGCGGATACAAACGGGCATTCAGGAACTCGATCGTTTGATGGGAGGGGGGATTGTCCCGGGATCTCTGACCCTTATCGGTGGAAATCCAGGCATTGGAAAGTCGACCTTGATGCTGCAGATCTCTGAGCGTTTGGCTCAGCAGGGACTAACGGTTCTCTATATCTGCGGAGAGGAGTCGGTTGAGCAGACATCTTTGCGTGCCGAACGCCTTGGTGTGCAGAGTGACAACCTCTACCTTCTATCAGAGACTCTCTTTTCTCAAATTAAGCTGCATATTGATCAACTGAAGCCCGATATCTTAATCGTCGATTCTATTCAGATTATGTATAAGCAGGAAATCCCCTCATCGCCGGGGAGTGTGACGCAGGTACGAGAGATCACAACCGAGTTCATGCATTTGTCAAAGGGAATGGGAATATCGACTTTTTTGATTGGTCATGTGACCAAAAGCGGGGAGATCGCAGGGCCCCGCGTTCTCGAACACATGGTCGATACTGTTCTCGATTTTGATGGGGACCAGCAACATGGGTACCGGATGCTCAGGGGGATCAAAAATCGCTTTGGCCCGACCGATGACCTTGCCCTTTTTCAAATGACTTCTTCTGGCCTTTCCGAGGTGCGTAATCCCTCACTTCTTTTCTTGGAGGAGCGGATGCAGAAGCGCTCGGGTTCAGCGATCGTTCCCACTATCGAAGGATCCCGTGCTTTTCTGGTGGAGATGCAAGCACTGGTTGCTCCATCGGCCTACTCCAACTCGACACGAAAGTCGACAGGTCTGAATCCCAACAGGCTCGCTCTTCTTTTGGCTGTGCTTGAAAAGCGGATGGGATACCAGCTTCATAACAAGGATGTTTTCGTCTCTATTGCCGGAGGTCTCAAGATCACAGAACCGGCTATTGACCTGGCTGTGGTGATGGCGATTAGCTCCTCGTTCAGCAATCGGGTATTGGATCCCAAGACCGTTGTGATTGGAGAGGTGGGACTTGGGGGTGAGGTGCGGAGTGTCTCTCGGATCGAGAGTCGAATCAAAGAGGCGATCAACATGGGCTTTTCCCGCTGTATCCTTCCGAAAAGAAACTGCGAAGGATTGCCGAAAGAGCTCGCAGAGAAGATCGAACTGGTCGGCATCGTTTTTGTCGAGGAAGCGATGGGCTCTCTCGCTACTGTGTAAATCTGGTGACTTTGTAAATATTCTTTCTTTGCCGTATGATCAGACAAAACCCGTAATTAAAAGGAGAACGTAATGCAGGATTTTACCCCCTACGATCAAGAAGAACTTCCCTATGACTTTGGGGCCCTTGAGCCCGTGATCTCGGGAGAGATCATGCAGCTCCACTACGAGAAACACCACAAAGGCTATGTGAATGGCCTCAATGCTGCATTGGAAAAATATTTTAACGCAAGTAGTGAGATGGATTTGCAGACGATGATCGCGCTGCAAAGGACGATCAAGTTCACCGGCGGTGGGCACATCAATCACTCGATTTTCTGGACCAACCTCGCTCCTGAAGGGAATGGGGGAGGAGGAGAGCCCGAAGGAGACCTTGCGATAGCTATCAACAAAGAATTTGGATCGTTTCAAAAGTTTGTTGAGATGTTCAATGCGCAAACCGCTCCGATTCAGGGATCGGGATGGGGGTGGCTCGGCTTCTGCCCAAAAGAGAAGATAGTGGTGATGACCACCTGCCAAAACCAGGATCCTTTAAGCACAAAAGGTCTCATTCCTCTGCTCGGTGTTGATGTTTGGGAGCATGCTTACTACCTCCAGTATAAGAACCTACGACCCGAGTATCTAAAAAATATTTGGAGAGTGGTCAACTGGGGAAATGTGGCTGAGCGGTACGCAAAAGCAGCCTCAGGGAGTTAAACCTTTAGGTTGTAATATTTGCTAAATTCAAGGATAATAGAGATAAACATTTCTATGTGGTAATTATGGGACTATTTTCATCAAAACCAAAAATTAAAGTGCAGACCACCAAAAAGGATGGGTTTAGTGGTTGGCTTAAGTGTACCCACTGTACGGAGCTGATCCATGTCAATGAGCTGAAGGACAATCTCCACTGTTGTCCAAAATGTAACTATCACTATCGTCTAACTGCTGCTCAACGTGTGGAACTTCTCGCCGATCCGGGGACGTTTAAGGAGCTCTTCCAAGAGTACAAGCCGACCGATCCTTTAGGCTTTGTCGATTCGGAAAAGTACACCGATCGCCTGGACAGGGCCAAGAAGAAGACCAATCGCGATGAAGCTGTGATGGCGGGGCTGTGCTCCATTGAGAAACGGACGATTGCGCTCGGGGTTCTCGACTTCAGTTTTATGGGTGGATCGATGGGATCGGTTGTCGGAGAACGGCTGACCCTTTTGATCGAGATGGCAATCCGAGAGCACCTTCCCCTGTTGATTGTCTCAGCTTCGGGAGGAGCGCGGATGCAGGAGTCGATCCTCTCCCTTATGCAAATGGCTAAAACTTCAGCGGCGATAGCAAAGTACCAAGAGACATGCCTGCCCTACATCTCTCTTCTCACCAATCCAACTACTGGAGGGGTGACTGCCTCCTTTGCAACGCTCGGTGATATCATCATTGCAGAACCCGATGCCCTGATCGGTTTTGCTGGTCCTCGCGTTGTCGAGCAGACTACGAGAGAAAAACTTCCCCCAGGTGCACAAAAATCGGAGTTTCTCCTCGAAAAAGGAATGATTGATTGCATTGTGAATCGCCATCAGTTAAAAGATAAGTTGTCGCTTTTTTTGGACTTTTTAACGGGCAATGCTCGGGGTGGCAAAAAAGCTCAGGAAGCCCTGCCGAAGAAGCTCCAAGAGATTCTAGATAGCGTTGAGCAGACGGAAGAAGAGGAGCCGGCGTCAGCCAAAAAATAACACGGTGAGTGTATGAAAAAACAACCTGTTATGATTCTCATTGAGGATCAGGACCAGATTCCCTTTTATGGGTCTGTTCTTGCGGCAGGCGCAGATGTCCGCGCTGCGAACCGGGAAGAAATTCTCATTGCTCCACGCGAGTCGGCGCTGATCCCTACGGGGATACGGCTGGAGATTCCAGACGGGTATGAGATCCAGATCCGTCCTCGAAGCGGTCTTGCTTTTAAGAATCAGATCACCGTTCTCAATACTCCAGGTACAATTGATGCTGACTATCGAGGTGAACTCAAAATCCTTTTGATCAACCACGGGAATGAACCCTTCACCGTTACATACGGTATGCGCATCGCACAGATTGTTTTAGCAGAGGTCACGCAGGCTGAGTTCATCGTTAAAGAAGCCTTGGCAGCTACCGAGCGTGGGGAAGGGGGCTTCGGCCATACAGGAACACACTAACAACACACACACACACACACACGCGTGAGGTCAAGTGGGCATTTCCAGATATTTTGATGAGAGTCTCATCACTTTCTTCGAGGTAGATAATCAGAAAGAGGCACTCCAAAACCTTGTCGATCTTCTAGATACATCCGGGAAACTCCAGGATAAAGAGGCCTTTTTTCAGGCGATCCTTAAACGGGAGGAGATCGTCTCGACAGGGATAGGGATTGGAGTTGCGATTCCCCATGCGAAGCTCAAAGGGTACGAGGATTTTTTCATCGCCATAGGGATCCAAAAAGCTGAGGGGATCGACTGGCAGGCACTCGATGGTTTGCCTGTAAGGATTGTCTTCATGATCGGTGGGCCAGACAACTTTCAGACAGAATACCTCAACATTTTATCAATGATCACGACCGCTATCAAAGATGAAGAGCGGCGCAAAAATCTCGTCAAAGCAAATACACCATCAGAAGTCATTGCCATTTTTGGTGATCTTTAATACTCTTAAGTTTACTTGGGCGTGCAATAGTAGTCATGTCCTTATGTGAAATTTGTGGCTAGCCAAACAACTGGGAAGGTATAAATATGGATCTGAAGATTAAAGATGTAGCAGAGCTCTTAAGCGTTTCAGAGACAACCATTCGCAGATGGCTTCTCGATGGGAAAATCCCAGCATATAAACTCAACAGGCAGTACCGCTTCAGTAAGATAGAAATTGAGAACTGGATGATGGAGCAACGACTCAACCCTTTAGCTGCGAAGACCTCCTTTCCCCCTGTAGCAGAGCCCGTGCAAATCTATCCTCGGGGTGAAGAACCCCCAGCGCGCTCTGGCATGCAGCAGTTTAGTCTCTACCGTGCGATCAACCGCGGGGGAGTGCTCGTAGATGTTGCAGGAGAGACCAAAGAAGAGATCATCCGTAATGTTATGGGTGAGATATCCGCTACCTTGCGCATGGATAGGGATGTCCTCTCAGAGCTCCTTCTCGACAGGGAAAAAATGATGCCCACTGCTTTCAACAATGGGATCGCTGTTCCTCACGCGCGGGAATGTCTGCAGCATGTTCCCTTTGATCTGATCACTGTTGCATTCCCCCAAAAACCAATTGAATATGGCGCCCTCGATAAGAAACCGGTAGAAGCCCTCTTTTTCCTTTTTGCTACGGGGGATAAAATTCACCTTCATCTTCTCGCAAAACTTGCACATCTCAGCAGCAATGAAAAGGCCCTCAATTTTCTCAGCACCAAGCCCACGAAGTCGAGCCTCCTAGAATTCATCCGCGAATGGGAGACCACTCTTTAGGCTGGCTGACAGGCCTCAATAATAGCGAGAAACTCCTCTTTCCAATAGTAGTGGTCGAGAAGGCCATCCGTGTTGCGACCTAAGATCATGTAGGCGAGATAGAGAGCCTCCACTGAAGCGAGTCCTCTAGTTGGATCGGGGCAGTCTTCTTGCTTGCGGGGATAGGCCGTGCGCACAGAAGGAAGGCTCCTCACTAGATTGGGTCCATGAATAGAGCGGCCCATCTTCTCGGCATACCGCCATGTCCCATCAATTAAAAAAATCCCCTTGTCACGGTCATTAGCTGTTAATGGGGGTCCATCCATCGAGAGAACTACATAGGCAGAGAGATCGGGTTGTTCTTCCGCTAATGGGTAAGAGTAAAAGCGAATATCGCTCCGTTTTTCCAGCCCGCGAAGAGAGCATTTCTTTAAATTTTCCTTGCGGTGGCGTAAAATAATAGTAGGAAGAAATTGATCCATTTTCTATACATTAAGAAGAAAGATTAGCAGTACAAGTATAGGGAATCGATGATTATGCGGAAAGTTCTTCTCGGCCTTCTTCTTTGCAAGGCCTGTTTTGCTGGAATTGAGGATCACCTGATCTCTTCCCAAGAGGTAAGGGTAGCCCAGAGTACCCATTTAGAGGGGTGGCTTGATGATTACAACGAGGCGCAAAAACTCGCTGAGAAAAAAAATCTTCCTTTACTTATCGCTTTTTTAGGCCCCAACTGGTGTCCCTGGTCAGACAAGCTTGAGGCAGAGGTCCTCACTCGCACGAGTTTTTTAAGTAGCCTCGAAAAAGAGGTGGTCTTTCTCAAAGTGGATATTCCGGAGCATTACGATCAGGAAGCAGAGCAAAATCACCCCTCCCTCCCACTGAAGGAGAGATATTTTGTCGATGAGTGTCCATCTCTTGTCCTTGCTTCTCCAAACGGTAAGGAAATCGCTAAACTTGAGTACTTACCTATTTCTTCCACAGATTTTGCTGGGACAATCAAGGAGATGCTCAGCGATTATGAAAAACTGGTCGCACTCACAGAAAAAAAAGAGCTGAAACACTTGAAGTCGGATGAACTCCAGACTCTCTATACAAAGGCGGGGAGACTTGCCGACGAGACGATAAAAAAGTCCCTCCTCAAGCAAGGGCTCAAAATCGACTCAGGACCCTATTTTTTGCTCGAAAAATATGGAGAGAGACTCGCAAGTGGAAAAGTCACTAGTAGGAAATCCCGCAGCATCAGAAAAAAAATCGAAGCTCTCGATCCTGAAAACGCTGCAGGGTCCCAAAGAAAACTCGCCATTATGGATTTTGAGGCGCTGAAGACAACCCTCACACCAAACCACAATGCAAAAGTTGCTATTCAGCCTATTCTCCAGTACTTGCAGAAATTTGGGCCAAAGGACCGGGATCATACGTGGAAACTTCAAATGAAGGTCTCCCAATACCTCTTTGGTAAAAACGAGGTGGAAGAGGCGCTGAAGCATGCAAAGCTCTCTCTTGAGGCGGCTCCACAGTCTGCCCATGCAGAGATCAATCAGTCGATTGAATATCTCCTCACTCATCTTGAAATAAAATCCGAGTAAGTACTCTGTTTTAAAAATTTTTTAGAGAATCTGTCCCCACCTTTTCCAGTCAGGCTTTGTTCTCGATCTCGCTAACTTTCTCCAAGTTATACACATTCTGATTCAAGAATTGGCTTTTACCTTCTTTGTGCAGTCGACCCTTTCTTCCATTGCATGGACGCTCGGGCGGATTGTCATTAATATGGGTTTTTCCAGGGAACGATTTGGAGGAGTTCCTTCGGGATCTCGAAGAGAAAGCGAGAAGGATTCGACGCCTCCTCTTTTCCATAGCGCATCCGTTGACTTGACATGCTCAAGTTCAAGTGCCTCTTCGCTCTAGTGATCGCCACATACATGAGCCGCCTTTCTTCCTCTAGGCGATTTTCTGAGAGACTTTTCTCATGAGGGATGATGTTATCTTCGAGACCGACCAAAAAACAGGCCTCAAATTCAAGCCCTTTAGCGCTGTGAAAGGTCATCACATTGACCTGGTCTTCAAAAAGGGATCTGTCCTTCTTTGGAAAGCGATTCTGGCCTAGAAGGGTGGTCGATAAGAATTCCTGAAGAGAGGGATCTTCTGCTTCTTCTTCATAGGTTCCTATCGCTCCAATACAGGCCTTAACGTTTTCCCATTTAAAGAGGCGCATCTTCTCACTATTGACCTCTTCTTCGATTGCTTTTTTGTAGTCAATCTCCTCTAAAAAAGCATTGAGGGAAATTTGCAGAGTACTTTTCTTAAAGCCCTCTCTGGCCTTCTTGATGAGATTGACGAACTTGCCCACTGCATCGATCGCTCGATCTTTGAGCTCTGGGTGAGTGGATAGCCCTTCCATCAGCTCCCAAAGAGGGACCTTCTCACTTCTGTTCTCTTCAGTTAAAATCGCCATAGTCTTATCAGAGATTCCTCTGCGGGGAACATTGACAATACGGAGAAGAGCCTCTTCATCCTTTGGGTTGGCAATGAGACGCAAATAGGCCATCAGATCCTTGATCTCACTCCTCTCATATAGCTCGGTTCCACCGAAAACTCGATAGGGGATCCCTCGTAGCCATTTCCCTTCTTTTTGCCACATCGCTTGGAGAAGGGCCATTTCAAAGGGACGGGAGAGAATGTTGGAGCGATAGAGAATCGCAAAATCCCGCCAACGGAGATTCTCTTTTTTTTTCAGATGAAGAAGGCGCTGGATCACAGCTGAGGCCTCATCAGCCTCTGTTGGGGCGTGGAAGAGAGTGATCGGGGTTTCTCCCTGCGAAGAAGAGTAGAGTTCTTTCTCGTGCCGCTCACTATTGTGACGGATCAGGTGGTTCGCAGCTTTGAGGATGGATGGAAGTGAGCGGTAGTTCTGCTCCAGTCGGATGATTTCCTTCGATTCAAATGAGAGAATATTTTTGATCTCCGCTCCTCTCCACCCATAGATCGACTGGTCATCATCACCTACGACACAGAGATTATTGTGATTGGCCGAGAGGAGCTTTGCAATCTTGTACTGAATCGGATTGGTGTCTTGGTACTCATCGATCATGATGTAGCGAATCGCCTCTTGGTATTTGGTGAGCACCTCTGGATGCTTTTCAAATAGCTCAACGGTTAGCGACAAAAGACTGTCGAAGTCGACAGCATTGAATGCGCGCATCGAACTGTGGAGCCTTTCAAAGAGATTTCTAGAGAGGGAGTCTTTCCAATCAGGTGAGGCGGCAGTGATGTCACTAGGCAAGGTGCCGCGCCCCTTTGCATAGGAGATTTTCGCAGCGATCTTTTCTATTGAGGGGAGATCTCCTTCTTGGTCGAGAAGATCTCGTGCAATTTGTTTAAGAAGGCGTTTGATGTCTCTCTCGTCATAAAGGCTGAAGTCTCGGGTATACCCTAAGTGGTGGATCTCTCTCCGCAGTACCCGCATGCAAAAGCTGTGGAAAGTTGAGAGGATCACCTTTTTTGCAACTCCGGGAGAGAGAAGAGAGGCGATCCTCTCCCGCATCTCTATAGCTGCTTTATTGGTGAAGGTGAGCCCCAAGATGCTACTTGGAGAAACCCCTTTGTTTTCGATGAGGTGGGCGATCCTGTGGACGATCACACGTGTCTTGCCGCTTCCCGCTCCCGCTAGGACGAGAACCCGTCCTTCGGTTGCCTCAACGGCTCGTTTCTGCTGGGGATTGAGAGTGTGCACCCGTTTGGATCCTCATATTGAGATTGAGCAGATCATTTGCGATCCCTTCTTTTGAAATATCAGCTCCCTTTTTGGGAAAGACATTCATTTCGAGCTGCTGGAAAAAATGCTGTCGCCTAGTTCTAAAAACTTCACGCACGAGTCGCTTGAATCGGTTTCTCTTTACCGCGTTGCCAAATTGTCTGGGGACGGTTAGACCGAGTTTTGGAGATTTAGAAGCGCCTGTTCGATAGTTAATAATGATTGCATCGCCAACAAAGCGACACCTATTTTGCGCGAGGGCCTTGAAATGCCCCCTCTTTAGAATGCGGGCAGACTTCGGAAAAGAGAGACTTATACGCTTAAGCGCTTGCGCCCTTTGCGACGGCGACGGCTGATCACTTTTCGGCCCCCGACGGTTGACATCCTTTTGCGAAACCCACATGTTGTTTGACGCTTTCTTTTACTTGGTTGATAGGTTCTTTTCATAACATTCCTCTTAACTCTTAGAGGAGAATCTTAGCTGAATTCCTGGAATAAGACAATACAAATTTTTTTTTCATCCTTGATGGGAAATGGAGGTGTGGAGTACACTGGCCTTTTACGTATTGGAACAGACCTATGAAAGTAAAAGCATCAGTAAAAGCCGACCCATCCAAGGGGGATAAGATTGTCCGCCGTAAGGGAAGGGTCTATGTCATCAATAAAATTGATCCGAATCGCAAGCAGCGGCAAAAAGGCCCTGCTCGCAAGAAGTAGAGGACTATGACCAAAGCACTTATCGCCAAACAAAAACGTCGTCAGAAGCTTGTTGATCGCAGATGGGATCAGCGACAAAAGCTCAAAAAAACTATACGAGACCTCAACGTGAGTGACGAGGATAGAAAAGAGGCGCAGGTCAAACTCAACAAGTTGCCTCGCAACTCCTCACCTGTTCGTTTGCGCAACCGTTGCAAGCTTACCGGGAGACCGCGCGGCTACCTTCGTAAGTTCCAGATGTCTAGAATTTGCTTTCGGAAGCTCGCCAATGACGGAACTATTCCCGGCGTTTTCAAAGCCAGCTGGTAAAACTTTTAATTGCTATAACTCAGGAAAAGCTCATCTTCTTTCGAAGAGGGCGCAGCTTCTAGCTCCTCGTTCTAGCTTCAGATTTTAGTGTAGCCACAAATACAGCGCTGCTGAAAAGCAATCCACAAAGAATATTGAATTCACATCTCATATGTTTCCGTTGATATCGCATATAAAAAGTGGCTGCATAGCTAAAGGCGTGCGCGGCAATCTTTCCACTTTCTACGATGGTTCCTTGGGGAATTTTTTGATTAGCGGTAAGCCCAGCTGTCAAGCTGGCTGCGCATAATGCGGCAGTAATACTTCCTGAGACGAGGGCGTCAAAAGATCTGCCTGTAGAAGTATCTGGAGCTAGAAGAGCGCTTACGAGCGTTGCTATTGAAGCTGCCACAATTGTTGAAAAAACGACCGCCCTAATCATCGGATTTCCTATTTCATCATCTGAAAAGTAGCGCGGCAATGAAGAGTATTTGCCCGTGAGAAAAATCAGAACAGTCCCTAATGACGCGTATCCGCAGGAAGTGGCATAAGCTACAGAAGTAATTGCAGCGCAAGCAACTGAGCCAATGACAGAACGTCTCGTTAGCGGTACTTCGGCAAGATATTCGCGGCATCTACCTGGAATGAAATTAGTGATGCTTTGAAAGCAGTTGGAAACGTTCATGGGTTCCTTTCATTCTTTTCACCGTTGATTTGGTCATTTTTTCCCTTGCAAGCTCTTTTGAAGTGGTAAAAAGTTCGTCTATTTCGTATATCATTTTAAATCTCGGGGATTCTCGCAATCCTTTCAGAAAGGCTGTGCTCTCGTCTGAAAGGATTTTCAGGCTTAAGACCGCACAAAAAAAGGAAAATGCCAGAAGCAAGCCCTACAATGACGTCGGCTTGACATCTTAAAGGCTCAAACTGATTTCGCATATAAAAAGCAAACGCGGAAAAACCCAAGGCTAGTAAGGCGATTTTTCCACTTTCTAAGACAACTCTTGTGGGAACTACTCGATTTGCTAGGAGACCAGCTGTCAAGTTAGCTGCGCATATCGCGCCCGATAGAGTTCCTGCGGCTAAAGCATTAAATGTTTTTCCGATGGTATCTGGGCTTTCTACCATACTAACAAACGCGCTTATTCCAGCTGCCGTGATAGTGCCAATGGCGATGGCTTTGACGATACGTGTCTCGATGTCAGCATCCGCAAGGTCACTCGCGTAGATTGCGAATTTAGCAGCAAGGAAACATCCCACAGCTCCATATGGGGCATATCTACATGATACTGCATAAGCTACAGAAGCAATTGCTGCCGCTGCAATAGTGCCGAAGATGCAGCGATTCGTGTGAGGGGCAAGAGTGGGACATCGAGAGTGTCTTTCCTCGGTCGGCGATGTTGCGGATGAACTGGTGGTGGCAACAAGCATAAGCCTCTATTGGATTTAGTTAGGCGTCTGAATGAACTCATCGAAGGGTTTCCAGTTATCCAGAGATTCATTCCATACGTAGGTTGATTTCGTCACTTTTCCCTCGGTCCACGCTTTCGTTAGAGCGTCGAAACTCATTGGGCCGTTTTGCGTGTTTTGAGGTCCTAAGTAGTACCAAAAAAATTTCTTGTGCTCAGGGTCGAAGGTCGGAGTGATATCGATGACCGTCTCATCTTTTTTTGATTTTTGGCGTGGGCGCATCGCTCGATCTCCAAACAGGAGAAAAAGAAGGCCAAAAATCCCGAAGAGAACTCCGAGAAAGAACCATAGATAGGGATTTTTTCCCTTTTGGTGGGCCATGTAACCTGAGATAGCCCCGAAGGCTAAAGATGATAGAAAAGAGGGCAATAACATAACGGAATCGATTTTCGCAAAAAAATGCTGTTCAAATCAAGGAAAATCAGATAAAATAGAGGGAGCCATTTAAAAAATTTTGAGGTATCCATGAACGAGAAGTACACCCAAGTTGACACCAAAGAACTCGAACTGCCCGACACTGTGTTCATTCGGGATATCGAGACCAGGGTGTTTCAAACAATTGCTTTGCAAACTCTCTGCTCCATTGAAGGGGTCTCTATGGTTGAAGGGAATCTCATCGATAGCTTTTTAGGGCGCGATGGTTCCGATCGACTTAAAGGGATCCATGTTGAGCAGGACCAGAAGAACCATTCGGTCAAGCTCAAACTTGAGATCAACGTCCTGTATGGGGTTTCCCTTCCAGAGAAAGCAGATGAGATCCAGACCAAGATTGCTAAGGAAGTGAGTGCTCTGACGGGGCTGCATGTGAGCAGCGTCCATATTGTATTCAAGAACCTCATCACTCCTAAGCTAGAAGGGGAAGAAGAGGTTCAAGAGATCAAAGAAATCGAAGACGCAACCGAATACTCGGAAAGTTTTGAATGAGAAATTACAATCTCCTGATTTCAGCAATGCAGTTTTTACTGATCGCAGCCCTCTTTGGATTGGGGGCTGTTTTTTTTGGTCTCCATTATCTTCCCTCTTTTCGGGAGAGTCTTGTCGATTGGCTCCTTGCTCCAAAGGGGAGTTTACATCTCATTGGAGGATTGACTTTTGGCGTTGCATTTCTTCTTGCAATCGGTTTTTGGTCGGTTCAAAAAGAAAAGTTCATTCGACTCCAAATGCAACATGTCCCAATCTCTATTGAAGAGAGCCTCGTTAGAAAAACTATTGAAGAGTTCTGGAAGAAGAGCTTTCCTCAGTTGGATCTACCGATCGAGGTTTACATCGCTCATCAAAAGATCGAAGTGATTGCTTCGATGCCAAAAGATTTTGAGACCCTTGAAGAGATCGAGCACCGTCTCGGTTCTCATCTTTTTTCCCAGCTCGGTTATGAGAAGGAATTCTTCCTTACATTCAAAACCTGAGTCCCTAAGTAGTAGCAAACCTCTCCAGATATCAAAGTAATCGCTCGGTGGTCATCAAGCTTTGAACCCATGAAGAAACTGAGGGGCTGATTGAGATACAAGCTCCCATCTCATGTTATGAAGAGGCAATCCATATTCAGGTGTAAGCGTTCAGAAACAGGATCTAGACGAGGATCAGGCTGTCGCAAGGTGATGTATCTGCTGCGAGTGTATCCGACCGGGTAAGGAGAAATGAAAAAGGCTTGGGGCATAAACCCCAAGCCTCTTTGGAAACCCTGGTGGAAATCCGATTACCAGTTCCAGGCAACTTGGTATCCCATCCGGTTTCTTAGACTTGGTAAGAAACGGTAGATTGCCTTTTCATGGTCTTGAATTTGATATCCATCAGCAAGGATCTGATCTGCCTCTTTTTCAGTGAGGAGACGGTGATCGATGCATAGGGACTCTTTCTCTCTTGCGAAATCAAGATAACCCTTGTAGCGGTGGACATATCTGTTGACGCGGAGATCAGACCGATCAACTTGAGCAGCATAGCAATTTCCTTTGAAGATCTGCTTGTAATTAGGCCAGTGGAACATTGTGGCTTGATCAGGTTTGAAGATGCACTTCTCCATTGTGAGCATGCTGTGTTCTTTTGGCGCAGCGGTTAGATCAACAGATTCGATGAGCAGGCTCTTTCCAGAGAACTGATCAAAACTGTATGCATCGTAGCAGTTGCTAGAAAGTGCAATCCCAGGAAACTCGTCATACTTTTCTAGTAGGGCGGTGAGTGAGCTTGCATATAGAGGCAAGAGATACTCATCGACACTAAGGAAAGTGAGCCACTTGGTCTCATCTTTTGAGAGCCACTTAGAGCAGTTCTCATATGCAGGGACATGAGTGGTAAGTGCATAGAGGAAAGGCTCTTCGTCGGTTTTTTTCCCTGCACGAGTTGGCCAGTTAACAAGAGTGACAACGCCTTCTTCAATGTAAGGACGAAGTACTTCGTAATAGTTATCTGTGCTGTCATTGTTGTAGAGATAGAAGTGGTCAACGCCGAGCATTTTGTGATACTCGAGCCACTCTCTAAGGTATGGCGCTTCATCTTTAAAAAGAGCGCAAGCTGAGAGGTTGTACTTCTTGGATTCGACAGAAGCATTTTCTGCCTGAAGCTGTCCTCCTAGTAGAGCTGCTAACATGCAGATCATTGTGATAAAAGATGTCTTTTTCATGGGCAACCTTCTTGGTTTGGATTCTTTTGATGACTGCATCATATCTTCCGTCTGGATGTGTGTCAAGCAGATATTGTCATTTTTTTTTCTACTAAGGGATTTACCCAACGAATTTCCGAATGGCTTCGACATCTGTTTTTGTAATCCCTTCAGTGCTAATAAGATCTTCATCAGTGGCAAGTTGGATTCGTTTGAAACTTCCAAACTTCTTAAGCAGTCTTTTTTTCTTTGTCGGGCCGATTCCAGGAATGCTCTCGAGGGCACTAGCGATGACCCGTTTTTTTCGCCGTTTTCTGTGAAAACCGATTGCCTTCTCGTGAGCGGCATCGCGGATTTGCTGGAGGAGGAAGAGGATGGGAGAGCGGAGATGCAGGGAGATCGCCTCTTTTTGATCGGGGAGGAAGACCCGCTCAGCGGTCATCCCTTTTGTGTGTTTAGCCTCTTCTTTGGTGATGGCAGCGAGATCGATAACGGCAATATTGAGCTCTTTAAGGACATTTAATGCAATGCCGAGTTGTCCTTTCCCACCGTCGATGAGGATGAGGTCGGGGAGGTCGTTTTCTTCTTTAGCTCTTATGAGACGTCGGGTGAGAACTTGGCGAAGCGCCGCGTAATCATCGGATGTAGAGAGGTCTTTGAGTTTGTAGAGGCGGCCCCTTTTTTTATCATACTTTCCTTCGGTGAAGGCGACCATAGAGGCGACGGGGTCGGATCCCTGGATGTTCGAGGTGTCGAAACATTCGATCCTTTTGGGGAAGCGGGCGAGTTTTAGGATCTCTACGAGGTCGAGGAGCATTTTCTCCCGGATTTCCTGCTCGTCTTTTTCCTGTTCAAAGGTCGTGCGGGCATTTTTTTCTGCTAGCCGGACGAGGCTTTTTTTGTCCCCTTTTTGTGGGGAGATCAGCTCGATTTTTCTCTTGTGGATATCTGTGAGGATCTCTTGGATGGAAGGGGCCTCTTTAATGGTGCGAGGAAGGAGGATCTCTTTGGGGAGGTTTTGGGCCTTGGGATAGTATTGGAGGAGGAAGGAAGAGAGGAGTTCTTCATCGTGTTCGAGGGCTTTATAGAAAGAGTAGTGCTCGGAGCCGACGAGTCTTCCCTCTCGGACAAAAAGGAGCATGAGGATCACTTCGTCCCCTTGACGAAAGAGGCCGATACTGTCGCTGTCCACAGCTTTAGCTTTTTGGACGACTTGTTTCGTTTGTGTGACATATTCGAGTTGTTTAATGGTGTTGAGAAGGGCAGCTGCCCGCTCAAACTCGAGCTCTTCCGATGCTTTGTTCATTTGAGAGTTGAGAGTCTCTATAATCTCTTGGTCTTTTCCTTTGAGGAACTCGATCGCCCCTTGCGCGAAACTATCGTATTCTTCTTTTGTGCAGAGATCAACGCATGGGGCGATGCATCGTTTGATTCCATAGAGAAGACAAGGTCGGGTTCTCCTTTTGAGTTCTTCATCGGAGCATTGCCTAAGTGGGAAAATCTTAGAGAGAATCTCGAGGGTCTGGCGGGCGGCAAAGGCGCTAGTATAGGGACCGAAGTAGAGACCCTTTTCTTTGGGTTTTCCTTTATAGCGGATGAGGCGCAGACGGGGCCATTTGTGCTGGATGTTGACCAGGATGCTGATGAAGGTCTTGTCATCTTTGAGACAGGCGTTGTACTTCGGCTTATGTTTTTTGATGAGGGTGTTTTCAACGAGTAGAGCTTCTTTCTCTGTTTCGACCACGATCGTTTCGATGTGGTCGATCTCTTTAACGAGATAGGGGATCATCGGGCGGCTATCCCCCGTTCTAGCAAAGTACTGCTTGACCCGTTTTTTGAGGTGTTTGGCTTTGCCGACATAGATCACCGTGCCAGCGGCGTTTTTCATGAGGTAGACGCCCGGGTCTATGGGGAACCGGTCGAGACTCTTTGGATCAAAGGGCATCTCCCTTCTCCTTCCATTTGGCGATGAGTTGGAGTGCATCAATAGGGGTGAGGGCATTTGGATCGAGTGTTTCGAGTTCGCGGACCAGGGGGTGCTCTTTGATTGGGGGAGGGGCACTAAAGAAATCGGGTTGTGAGGTCTGTTTTTTTATCGGTTTTGTCCCTTCGATTTTTTCAAGCTGGTGGAGTTTTTCCTCCGCTGCCTTGAGGACTGATTGGGGAAGGCCGGCGAGCCTTGCGACATGGATTCCATAACTCTTATCAGCGCACCCTTCGACAATTTTTCTTAAGAAAGTGATCCCCTCGTCGCTCTCTTCGACAGCGACGTTGAGGTTGTAAGCGCGGGGGTAGATTTCAGAGAGCTCAGTCATCTCGAAATAATGGGTAGCGAAAAGCGTTTTGGCCTGCCTGCCTGTTTCTGTGAGAAGATGCACTGCAACAGCCCAGGCGATGGAGACTCCATCGTAGGTGCTGGTTCCCCGACCAATCTCATCGAGGATGACAAGAGAGCGGTCGGTGGCATTGTGGAGGATATTGGCTGTCTCAGTCATCTCGACCATAAATGTAGACTGTCCTCTTGCAAGATCGTCGCTGGCGCCGATCCGGCTAAAAACTTTGTCGATTACTCCGATATGGGCCTTTTCTGCAGGGATAAAAGAGCCGATCTGCGCCAAAATGGCAATGAGTGCCGCTTGCCTAATAAAGGTCGATTTCCCCGCCATGTTGGGACCGGTGATGAGGGCGAGCTGTCTCTTAGTCCCATCAAACGAAAGGTCATTGGGGATGAAGTCGACCCCATCTTGGGCTTCAATCACCGGATGCCGCCCTCCTGTAACCATAAAGAGAGAACTCTCATCGACAACAGGACGGATGTACTCCCTTTCCAAAGCGACTTTAGCAAGAGCGGTGAAGCAGTCGATCTGGGCTACTTTCCGAGCGATCGTTCGGACAGTAGGAGCGAACTCTGAGACATATCCCACAAGCTCTTTGAAGAGTTTAGCTTCTAGAGCAGAGATCCGCTCATCAGCTGATAGAATTTTGTATTCGAAGTTCTTGAGCTCTTCCGTAACAAAACGCTCAGCATTCACGAGGGTCTGCCTTCTGTGGAAATGCTCAGGCACTTTATCGCACTGTCCTTTACTCACCTCGATATAGTAGCCGAACGCTCTGGTGTAGCCCACTTTGATCGTTTTGATCCCGAGGGTCTCTCGGAGTTTGGTTTGATAGGCGGCGGTCCACACCTTGCTATCCCGCTTGATGGTGAGGAATTGATCGAGCTCATTATCTGTTCCCTCTTTAAACAGCCCTCCATCGGAGAGGCGCATCGGAGGGGCATCAACCAAGGTCTTTGCAACCCGATCGACAAGCAAGCTCACATCGGGAAGGGGCTCCGCCTCTCTTGTGAAAGAAAGGAGGGCCTCAGAAATCATGGGAGTTTGCTCAAGAGAAAAACGAAGAGCTGCAAGGTCCCTTGGACTTGCAAACCCCGTTTCAATCCGCATCATCAGCCGCTCGAGATCGCGCACTTCAGAAAGTGCGCGCCGAAGCTGCAAAAGTGCTGAGAAGTCACGAGAGAAAAGCTCGACCTTGTCTTGCCTATTTGCGATCTGCTCCGCAGAGAGAAGGGGGTTTAGGAGCCACTTGCGCAAGAGGCGTCCTCCCATTGGGGTTTCTGTCTGGTCAATCAGATGAAGAAGGGTCGACTCCTTTTGTCCTTCATGCAAGGGACGGATCAACTCGAGGTTTTTCTGAGTACTCGTATCGATCTGCATGACCCCCTCTTTTGTTTGTGTGCGGAGAAGGGTGATGTGACCGGTGGGAAGATGGAGGTCTTCCTTAACATGGGAGAGAAGTGAGCCGGCTGCGTTGATCCCTGAAATCATCCCTTTGAGGCCAAAACCATCGAGGGTCTCCACTTTAAAATGGGAATGAAGAAGATCGAGGGCACTCTTGTGATCGAAATGCCAGTTCTCGAGATAGTGCACAGTGGGACGGATCGTTCTAAGAAGTTCTTCCAGAAAAAGAGGAGGACTTTCCTTCCATTTTTTAGAGAGGAGAAGCTCTTTTGGAGAGACCCGACTGATCTCATCGAGAAGGGCCTCTTCATTCTCAAACTCCACGACAAAAAAATCAGCCGTTGTGATGTCGAGATAAGAGAGTCCCCACAACTTGTTGACCTGAATGATGCTCGCTAAAAAACTCTGCTCTTTGTCTTTGATGAGGCTCGAATTGATCACCGTTCCCGGCGTGACGATACGGACCACTTTTCGTTTGACGATCCCTTTAACCTGTTTGGGATCTTCCATCTGCTCGGCAATGGCGACCCGGTGTCCTTTGGCTACGAGACGGTCGGTGTAGACCTCACACATATGATGGGGAACACCCGCCATGGGGGTGCCTTGACGTTTCGTCAGGGTGATGCCGAGTTCTTTTGCCATGACCTCAGCATCCGTATAGAATGCCTCGTAGAAATCCCCCAGACGAAAAAAAAGAAGTGCATTGGGGGCCGCCTCTTTGCAGGCCTGCCATTGCGTCATCATGGGTGTTTGCGCTATAGTCGTCATAATCCACTATGGAAAATACCCCCCTATTGGTATAAAATCAATAGGATGGCACTCTATACCAAAGAAAGTCTCGACCTCCTTCGGGAGAGGATTGATTTAAGAGAAGTTCTCTCTTCCCACATCGACCTCAAACGGGCGGGAGCAAGTTACAAAGCGCTCTGTCCCTTCCATGAGGAGAAGACCCCCTCTTTTGTCATGCAATCAGGCGATACCCACTACCACTGTTTTGGATGTGGGGCTCATGGGGATGCGATCGCATTCTTGATGAACCACCAGAAGATGACCTTTGTCGATGCGGTCGATAGCCTCGGCGAGCGTTTTGGTGTCGTACTCAAAAAAGAAGAGGGATCTGGGGAGCCTAGAGGAGCCTCTCGGATCCTTTTAAAAGAAGCGCTCGAGCTTGCAACACGCCTCTACCACACCCTTCTCCTTCACACCAAAGAGGGACACGTCGCACTCGAGTATCTCTACAGAAGAGGAATCGATCTCGATTTCATTCGCGCCTTCCGTCTGGGGTATGCCCCCTCAATGCCGGGGACCCTTCTTAAACTTGCAAAAGGAGAGGGGATCACAGAGGAGGTCCTCCTCTCATCAGGACTCATCTCCGAGAGACGAAGAGACTTTTTCTCCGAAAGAATCACCTTTCCGGTCACCGATCCCTTTGGGGCGGTGATCGCATTCTCTGCCCGGAAAATTAGAGAAGAGACCTTTGGAGGAAAGTACATCAACACCCCCGAGACCCCTCTCTTTAAAAAATCGCACACCCTCTTTGGGCTCAGCCACTCTCGTTCGACGATTGCAAAAGAAAGAAAAGCCCTCATTGTCGAGGGGCAGATCGATGCCCTTCGCCTCATCCATAATGGCATCAACTTCACAGTGGCTGCGCAGGGGACAGCTTTTGGCGATGGGCATGTGAAACTCCTCACCGACCTCGGCGTAAGCAGGGTCTTGCTTGCCACTGATGGGGACAAAGCCGGTAAATCCGCTGCGGTGAAGATCGGCCACCTCTTCCAGAAAAAAGGGATCGATGTCTCCATTGTGCCGATCCCAAAAGGAAGTGATCCAGATAGCTTGATCCAAAGACAGGGAAAGGAGGCCTTCCTCGCTCTAATTGATAAAGCAGAGGAGTATTTGCCCTTCCTTGTGAGGTACCATTCAGAAAATCTCGACCCTTCTGTTCCCGCTCAAAAAAATGAGCTCATCAATGTCCTCTCTAAGCAAATTCGCTCTTGGGAAGAACCGGTGATGATCCACGAGAGTCTGCGTAAAATTGCGCAGCTCACCTCGGTCCCTGAATCGGTCGTTGGTGTTGGGGCTACTCCCCAACCCGCTTTTTTGAAGCGGTTTGGTCGAGTAGATAAACAGGAAGTAGATCCCGATCGGATCCTCGAGACAGACCTCTTGCGCTGGCTCATTCTTCAGGGGGAAGAGCGTTTGGGGAAGATTGTGGAGCTCAATGTGGCACCCGATCTCTTTCGTCATCCCATTTGCAAGCGGATCTTTGAGTGCCTATCAAATGAAGAGGGGCCTAGCGATCTTATTGCTCTTGGGAGCGTTCTTGAGAAAGAAGATGAGCAGAAGCTCCTCTCAGAGATCGTGCAGAAAAAGGTGAATATCGACAAAGCCGAAGAGGGGCTAGTTGAAGTGATTCATCGGCTGCTAATCCGCAAATGGATGGAAGAGAGAGAGGCGATCAAGGCCAAGATCCAAAGCGGGACTTGTTCCGATGAGGAGGTGTTGAGGCTGGCGAAAGCCTTCGATGAGATCAAAAAGAGCCAGCCTACGGTGGTGATGCCATGACCCATAAGATCTATTACGATGCGACTTGTCCCATGTGTCAAAAGACTGTGAGGCGGATTCGTGAGAGAGATGAGAAGGGGCGTTTTGAGTACATCCCACTCGATAGTGATCGCGCTCGGAGTGTTCTTTCTCCTGAGCTCTTGAAAGGGGATACCATAGTGCTTATTGAGGAAAATGGGAAGATTTGGCTCCGCTCCAAGGCGGTCTTCCGGATCCTGAAATTTCTCGGTGGTAAGGGGAGCTGGCTGGGCTTCCTTGTCTATGTTCCGGGGCTAGATCTGTTCTATCGGATGATTGCCCACAACAGGCATTTGTTTCGCTGAGAGGTTAGCCTCTGTCTATTTGAGACTGTGCGTGGTTATTGGAAAAGCCAGAAGCAGATCTGATTCGGGGGTGTCGTAGAGTAAAAAGCTGTATCATTCTTTGGGCGTTTGCCCTTCGGTATACCGCTTGAGTTAGTTCACCAAACGCCGCACGTAGATCCGAGTTTGAAGCATTCTGCCAATGATGAAAACGTCCTAATTTATCTCCGATAAATTGGCTGAGGCTAGTGATATCCACTGCAATCTAGCGGTTTGTGCCGGAGACAATTGATTATAGCAGGAAAGAACTGACTGGGTACAACTGAGGAGCTGAAAGACCTTTTTAAGGCTAGCAGCGGAGAGTCAATAGGTAATCTATACCCGGTACGAATCAAGTTTCCAAGTATCATCAGCGGCCATGAACATAAAGCCCCTTGTGGTGGCGCAGGAAGGCATTCTATTCGTCTGGATTTTTCCATTTTAGGTTCAATCATATCAATGAACGGAATAGGCCTCTAGAATTTCTACTCAGTGAGATAATCGAAGCATCTGCGGAAAATATTCAGAAGGCAGTTTCTCCTTGGTGCAGGAGCTTCATTTGCTATGTGCGGATTTCTAATGCGATTGCGCTCCGGATGATTTCTTGCGAAACATTCCACATGGACAAATAGTCCAACCATGATCGCTAGTGCAATCATCCCCTGGCAGACAAGGATGGGGGTTGGATTGAAGTTAGGGTATTTTTCTGCTAATTTAGCCAATTGAACTGGATGATTGAAAAACATAATAAAAAATTAGTTAAGTTAGTGTTATCTAGCTTATTATATATAAAATAGAGATATAAAATCAAGCGTTTTGCATGAATCGCTGAGCATTTCTTGAGGCGATTTTCTCTAGCAGGTCTGCGGGAAGAGAGAGGCTCTCTAGGATCTGAGGGTACTTCGAGGCATCGGACATCTCATCGAAGTAGCCCGGAGAGCTTTGGAGATCGGGATGATCGGCGATGCAGAAGAAGTCAGCGCCGAAGGCGAGAGCATCAGAGCCCCCAAGTTTAAGGCCGTATTCGATGTGCTCGATGAGCTGGGAGGGCGATTTGAGGAACTGGCTGTAGAAGACGAGGCCAATGAGCCCGCTTCTAGCAATGATCTCACGGGCGATCTCATCGGGGACGTTGCGCTCTTTGGAGTGGACAGAGCGGAAGTTACTGTGGCTGGCGAGGATTTTTAGAGAGAGATTTTTTCGGTCGATGGTGTTGAGGATATCATGGGCTAAGAGATCGGAGGCGTGGCTGAGGTCGATGGCGATGTTTTTGTTGGAGAGGAAAGAGAGGAGCTCTTCTCCATCGGGCTTGAGTCCCTTTTTGCTGCCACAACCACCTCCGAAGCGGTTTTCTCCGTTCCAGGTGAGGCTGATGTAGAGGGGAGTGATCTGGGAGAGGATGTTGTCCAGACGAGAGAAGACAGAGGTGAGGGGTTCTGTTTCTAGGCAAAAGGCCGAGGCATTTTCAAAGGCGGGGATGATGTTATCTGAGAAGTGCTCTGGGTACTTTTGGGAGAGCTTAAGGAAGATGTCGAGCTCTTGAAGTCCAAAGGCGAGGGAGTAGGGGTTTGTTTCTGCGAAGATGGCGAGGACTTGTTTTTGGACATTGCCCTGTTTGAGCTGATGGGCGGAGCAGCGGGAGATCGGATCAAAGGGATCTCTTTCAGGGTTCATCGCAAGGTAGAGAAGGAGATCGCAATGCAGATCGATGATTGGAATAGCCATCTATTTTTCCTGGATTTTTCCAAAGTCGAGGAGTTCTTGGAAATAGGCAAAGACTTTATGGAGAAGGGCAAGGCGGTTGTCGCGGAGTTTGGGGTCGTCGGCGAGGATTTTCACAGTATCGAAGAGATGGGCGAGGGGAGGTTGGAGTTTGGCGATCTCTGCAAAGGCCTTGGTGTAGTCTTTTTCCGCGAGAAGGGATGTCCATACTTTTGAGAGAGTGTTTAGAGCAGTCGAGAGTTCCTTTTCGGCTGGTTCCTGGGCGAGGGAGGGGTCGAAGGGGCGAGGAGGGGTCTTTACGAGTTGTCCTTTGGCCCGTTTGTAAACCTCGAAGAGTTTGGCAAAGCTTGTCTGTTGACGAAAGTCGTGGAGGGCTTTGACCTTGCAATACTGATCGAAGGGGTTCTTGCAAAGGCCTGCGAGGGAGGCCTCGATCTCGTCTTTTGCAAACCCAAGCTCTAGGAACACTCCCTTGGCGCGGCTGGTCACATAGGTGAGAACCTCTTCAGAGAGCAATTCTGAGAGATCGAGGGGGAGTTTGTTCTCGATGAGAATTTTTAAGAGCCCGATCGTTTGACGGCGCAGGGCGTAAGGATCGGAGGAAGAGGTGGGTTTGAGGCCCACGGAGAAATAGCTGATCAGGTTGTCGAGTTTGTCGGCAAGGCTAAGGAGGATCCCAGTGGGTGTTTGAGGGAGGGGGCCTCCTTCCATGCGGGGCATCCAGTGCTCTTCGATGGCGGTGGCAACTTCTTTGTCTTCTTTCTGGGCGAGGGCGTAGTATTTCCCGATGGTTCCTTGCAGTTCAGGGAACTCTCCCACCATCTCTGAAGCGAGGTCTGCTTTGCAGAGGAGAGAAGCTCTGGCGAGCTTCTGATCATCTGCGATGGTGAGTTTTTCGTTGAGTTTTTCTGTGAGTGATGCGATCCGCATCACTTTGTCGAGGACAGAGCCGAGCTCTTTTTGGAAGGTCATCTTGGCGAGCTTCTGATTGAAAGCCTCGAGGGGAGTTTTGAGGTCTTGTTTGTAGAGGAATACTCCATCGGCAAGGCGGGCGGAGAGGACTTTTTGGTTGCCGCTGCGGATGAGATCGTTCGGTGTATTATCGGCGGTGATGACGAAGAGGTTTTGAAGATCTCCTGAAGAGTTAGCGAGAGGGAAATACTTTTGGTGCTGAACCATCTCGGAGATGAGAACTTCGGGAGGGGCTTTTAAAAACTCGGGGTTGAAGTCAGCAGTGATGAGCATGGGCCACTCAGAGAGAAAGAGGACCTCTTTGAGGACTCGGTTTTTTTCAAGGGGTTGGACCGAGTGCTTCTCTTCGATCTCTTTTAGCTGCGAAAGGATCCTCGCTCTTCTTTCTGTAACATCTGCAAGGACGTTGTGCTCTTTTAGAGTAGCAAAGAAGTCCTTTCCTTTTAGGGGGATTTGATCTGGGCTTAGTTGGCTGTGACCGTAGGTATAATCACCAGAGGTGATGTTGCCGAGGACGAAGGGAATCACTTGATCGTTGTAGAGAGCGGTGATCCAGTGGATCGGACGGGGATAGAAAATGTCGAGGATGCCCCAGCGCATTTTTTTAGGAAAATCGAGGTTTTGGATGAGGGTTGGAAGGGCGCTTGAGAGGATCTGATGGACAGATTGTCCCTCTTTTTTCAGTGTGGCAAAGAGATATTCCTGATCTTTGATCGTTTTGATTTCGAGCTGTGGGACTTTGCCTGAGCGGATCTCTGTGAGGGGAGGCGCATCGCAGCCGATGGAGTGCAAGAACCCTTCTCCCTGTTTGGTCGGTTTGCCATCTGGGGCAAACGCGGTAGTGATGGGAGGTCCTTTTCTTTCTATTTGCTGGTCAGCAGAGCCTTCTGCAAGTTCTTTGACGAGGACGCCGAGGCGTCTGGGGGTTCCAAAGAGTTGGATCTCATCAAAGGGGAGATCGGAGTCTTTAAGAAGGGTGGTGATGGCTCTCTCGAGGCTTTGCATCCCAATGGGAACGAAGGTAGCAGGGAGCTCCTCAGAGCCAATTTCGAAGAGGAAATCCCCTCTGCGATTCGGATCAAAGGTTTTTGGAATCTCTTTTAGGTCTGGGGTGGGAGTGGGCTCTTGGGGGAGTTTTTCAAGTAATGGGAAACCCAACCTCTCTCGCATGGCGAGATATTCACTGGCGATGAGCCTTGAGAGATCGCGGATCCGAGCGATGTAGCCCGCTCGTTCGGTGACGGAGATCGCCCCTCTTGCTTCGAGGAGATTGAAAGCATGGGAGGCCTTGACGACGAAGTCGTAGGCGGGTAGGGGGAGTTGTTTGGCAATGAGTTGTTTGGCTTCTTTCTCGTAGTCGTCAAAGTGGCGGAGCCACATCTCAGTTGTAGCGAAGGTGAAGTTGTAGGCGCTCCATTCGATTTCGCTTTGTTTGACAATATCGCCGAAGGTGTAAGTCTCATTCCATTGCATGTCGAAGAAGTTGTCCTTGTTCTGGACATAGAGGCAGAGTCTTTCAAGGCCGTAGGTGATCTCTACACTGATCGGTTTTAGGGGAACATTTGCGACGGCTTGGAAATAGGTGAATTGGGTCACTTCCATCCCATCGATCCATACTTCCCATCCAAGGCCATGGGCTCCGATGGTGGGAGACTCCCAATCATCGTGAACAAAACGGAGGTCATGCTCTTTTAAATTGATCCCAATTTCTTGGAGGGATTGCTTATAAAGGGCGATGATGTTTAACGGGGATGGCTTAATGACCACCTGAAACTGATGAAAAAGTTGGAGCCTATTGGGGTTCTCGCCATACCGTCCATCGCTCGGGCGGCGGGAGGGCTCGACATAAGCAGTATTGTAGGGCTCGGGGCCAAGGCAGCGCAAGAAGGTCGCAGGGTTGAAGGTTCCCGCTCCGGTCTCGAGATCATGCCCTTGGTGAATGAGGCACCCTTGCTTCTCCCAAAATTCTGTCAGTTTGTGGATGATCTGTTGAAATGTCAGCATGTCAGGAGTTTACAGCCGTGGGTGGTTTTTCTCAAGAGAGGAAAGGAGAGAGGACCGCATGTCAAAAAGCGTTAAATATTTATATCAAAGTTGGAGAAATCTTCAGTTCCAAGATACAGACACTAGCAATTAAAAATTTATTTTTCTATTTGATTTGCTGGGCAAAATATGGTATACTAGTGTCTTATGACGGACGATGAATTAAAAATCGGGGAAATCCCTGAAATTGACAGGCAGAAGAGGCGTCAACTCCTATGGGAAATAGCGCGAGAAACTTTGCTTGGTGGTGCTATTGCTCCTGGGAGCTCTCCGTGCAGTGCTTTATGTCCCGATGTTGTTTTATCGCCGGAACTTGTAAAAGGCTGGTTGTCCCAACATGAATCTGATGTAGTAACCAAGAATCTCCACCGGAACATGAAAGAAAAAAAAGAGTGGGTAAAGCAAGATCAAGTCGCTCAAAAAAATGCGCAGGCTGCTATGAAGTATCGCAGAGCGGAGAGACGAAAGCATTTAGATGGAAGAACCAACGTGAAAAAATTGCGTTCGGAGTAAAAAAAACAAACAAATACCCTCGTTGAGAGAGGAAAAAATTGAATATTGCACTAGGACTGACCCTAAGTCGGATTTTTCTCAGCCCTGTTTTTCTCGTTATCTATCTTTACCATGTGCAGCTCGGGATTAGCTTCATTGTTTTGCCCTTTATTTTGATAGGGCTGGTTGTTTTAGCTGAGCTCACCGATCTCTTTGATGGGCTGGCTGCGCGCAAGCGGGGAGAGGTGACAGAGCTCGGGAAACTGCTCGATCCAATGGCGGATAGTATTTTTCGTCTATCGGTCTTCCTTGCTCTGACGCAAGGGGTGATCAATCTTCCCCTTTGGCTCGTTCTCTTCTTTTTCTATAGGGATTCGGTGATTAGTCTCTTGCGCACTGTCTGTGCTCTCAGAGGCTTTACCCTCGCTGCTCGGTTTTCTGGAAAGGTCAAAGCGGTTGTGCAGGCCTGTTCGGCGCTTGTGATTCTCGTGCTCATGATTCCTTATGCGTTTGGTTTTCTGTCTTTGGCAGTGCTTCAAAGCACCTCATTCTACATCGTTCTCGGAGCGGTGGTGTACAGTCTGTTCTCAGGAGCGGAGTATCTCAAAGCCAATCAGAGCTACATCAAAAAGGCTCTGGTGAAGTAGGCGCCTCTTTATCTACCGAGGCTGCGAGATTTTTAAAGATCTATTCACCACCGATGGAAAAACTATATTAATTTTTTACTTAAGTTCATGTGATTTTAACAGGGAGCTGAAATCGATGATTTCAGAGAAATATCCCTTATCTTGGAGACTATCGTTGACTCCATTCACATGAATGAGAATAGGCCAACAGGAATAACGCTTTGGTAGAGCGATACTTGCAATACGGTCTTTGACCTCTCGGATCACGGTCGATTTTATCGGATGAATCGAGAATTTGATTTCACAGGCAAAAAGAGTATTGAATCGTGTTTGAATGAGGTAATCAACTTGACATCCCTTGCGACGAGTGGTCTGTTTTTGAAAGTAGGGATTGTCTGCAATGATGTCGGCTGGCTTGAGTCCCAACGCTTGCCAGATTTTTTTTCTATTTTTTAGGACTAAATTCTCGAACTGGAGTCCCATCACAGTGTTCCATCCAGGTAATGAGGAGATATCTCTACTTTCAAAACCTCCTCGCTCAATTCGATTTCGGTTAGGAGCAATATTCTTGAGATAAAAGCGCAAATAATTGTCACTCAATCGATATTGACTTAGATTCGAAGGCTTTCCCGATTTGACCCACCAGGTATAATCCCGCGTGATGAAACCCGATTCGATTAGGTCATTGAGATACTTACTCATCGTACCAGTTTTTGAGATCTTTAAAGCTTGACAGATGGCTCCATAATCCATAGGTCCCTTAGCAAGGGTTTCTACAATGGGTTGATAGATTTTACTTCGTCTTTCAAAGAGATCATGAAAAATGCTGTCGAATTCATTGAAAAGCACTCCATCACTGCGAAAACAGAGATCTCTGATATTGTCATCTGCATTAAGCCCGGATTGTACTTGTTCTAAGTACCAAGGAATTCCTCCGGTAACTCCGAGGAATTTGAACACCTCATAAATTGATCCTCTAAATCCTCGTGATCGGAGTAGTTCATAGCAAGTATGTAGAGGCAATTCCTCCAATTTCAAAAGAAGAGAAATTCTCCCAAAAAAAGCGGTGCTGCTGATGATGTTTTTCTCGATCCATGTAGAAACCGATCCACAGAGAATCAGTATCAATTTGGGATTTTTTTTGAATTCAAGATCCCAAGCATTTTTAAGTTTGCCTAAAAAAGAAGGATCTTTGGATCCCATCCATGAAATTTCATCGAGTAGGATAATGACTTGTCCCTGATCAGTATGTTTTGCTAGTAAGGAAAATAGAGTTGACCAATCTTTGGCAGCGATTCCGGGAAGGCCCATCTGTTTAGATAACTGCTCTGCAAAAATATCTCTCTGGGATTGCGCATCGATTTCAGACGTGGGAGGGATACCGGCAAATGAGAGGAATTTTTTGCCTTTAGCAAACTCTTCAATCAACCGGCTTTTACCGATTCTTCGTCTGCCTCTGACGACAATGAGGCTGGCTGACTTCTTTTTGAGGTATGAAGAGAGTCTGGCGAGCTCTTCTTTTCTCCCTACAAATACATCACTTGTCATCACATATCCTCTTCACAATATGTGCAAATGATAGCTTTTGTGCAAAAATTTAACAAGAAAAAAAAGTTGCACGAAATCGACAAATGGTCACTTTTGTGCAAAGTTTGGGGGGATAAATAAGTTGCACGGAAATGACATTTGCATGTTTTGTGCAAGAAAGTCTCTCTTTTTTCCTATGTCAGAAACTGTGATCAGCAGTCTCTTTTTTTCTTTAATCTACCAGAGAACAGCGCCTGTTTTCGTTGTCTACCTACGACTTCATTGAAAGGTTTTATTTTGAACTTCTACAATGAACACATCAAAAGCACCCAAAACTAGGTGCTTTCTATGCGTGCATTGTAGAAATGAAAACCAAAGTGCAGAAAATATTTTACAAAGATTCTTCTGAATGGGATGCAAGTACGAGGTTACAAATGACTTGGTAAGATTATTAGATTGTTCTTTAAGAGATTCTGTCTGCCGCGAACGTTGCACGAAATCGACAAATGGTCACTTTTGTGAAGAGTTTGGAGGGCAGAAAAAGTTGCACGAAAATACCATTTGCATGTTTTGTGAAGAGTTTGCTTAGCTCTTGTAAATCTCGAGATACTTCTTTGCCGATGTTTTCCAGCTCACGTCGATCTCCATCGCCCTAGTAACAAGAGCCTGCCACTCGAGGGGCTTATCGTGATAGAGGGCAAAGGAACGCTCGAGGACCGAGGCGACCCCTTTATTGTCGGGGATAGAGAAGGTGAATCCATTGGGCTCATCGGAGCGCTCGGGGTCGAAAATGGTATCCTTGAGCCCGCCGGTCTCGCGGACGAGGGGAATCGAACCATAGCGAAGGGCAATCATCTGTGTGAGGCCGCAAGGCTCGAAAATCGAAGGCATCAGGAGCATGTCGCTAGCGGCAAAGAAGAGGTGGGAGAGGGGCTCGTCATAGTCGAGGAGGATCACGACGTTTCCAAAACCCTCGTAGTGCTTTTTCAGTTTGATGAATTGTTGTTTGATCTCCGGATCGGGAGTTGAGCCGAGGAGGGCGAACTGTCCTCCAAGGCTGGCTGTTTTTTCGATGCCGTACTCGATGAGATCTGTTCCCTTTTGGGGAGCTAGGCGAGTCACTGAGACGACAAGGGGCTTATGCTCGGGCGCGAGACCTAGTTGTTGTTGGAGCTCCCGTTTATTATCGAACTTGGCATGAAAGGGCATCTCGGCAGTGTAGTGAGAATGGATGAGGGGATCAGTTGCTGGATTCCAGTAATCGGTGTCGACGCCGTTGAGGATTCCAGTTAATTTCTTTTTGTTGTCAGCGAGGGCATGCTCAAGACCTCTTCCTCCTTCAGCTGTCTGGATCTCTTCCATGTAGGTAGGGGAAACTGTTGTCACAGCATCGGCAGCATAGATCGCCCCTTTTAAGAGATTGATGGTGTCAGAAAAGATGGGATCGTCGAGTAAACTATCTTCCTTTTTTGTGTAGCCGAGATTTTCAAGCGCGGCGGGAGAACATTGTCCTTGATGGGCGAGGTTGTGAATGGTAAGAACCAGTTTCTCTGGTTTGTTTTCCTGCAGAAAAAGGGGGAGGGCTGCAGCAGGCCAATCGTGCAAATGAAGCACATCGGGGAGCTGTTCTCGTTGCTTGATGACTTTAGCGACTGCTTTGCAAAAGAAGAGAAAACGCTCTGTATCATCCTGTTCTCCGTAAATGGTCTTTCTTTGAAAGTATTTTTTCGGATGGTTGGCATCGATAAGAAAAATGCGTGTACCGCCGAACTCCGACAGCCAAAGGGTGCAGGGGATCTCTACTCCATTTTCTTTCACAGAAAAGGATTTATCGAGCTTGTCCATTTTCCCTGAGAAGAGATCGTATTTAGGAAGGAAAATCGAGACGTTGTGACCGGTTTTTGCGAGGGCTTTGCAAAGCGAGGAGGTGGCATCTCCCAGGCCTCCTGCTTTTGCAAAGGGTGCAAATTCACTTGCTATGTGGACAACTTCTAACGGCATAGTTAAGGTGCGATTATACACGTTACTGAATTTATGGAACATTTTCCTGTTATTATTTCTTTTTATACCAAGGAAACTCCCTATGAGAAAGAGGTGGAGAACTTGATCGCTTCGTGTGAGCGTTTTGGTCTTGAGCATTCCATAGAAGGGGTGGAGTCTTTCGGCACTAGGGAGTTGAACTGCACCTTCAAGCCTTTCTTTCTTTTGCAGAAGTTGCAGGAGCTAAAAAAGCCCCTTCTGTGGATTGATGCAGACGGGGTAGTTGTGCAAAAGCCCAAGTGGCAAGAGGCCTTTGCAGCTGATCTCGCTGTTCGGATGCATCCAGAACTCGCTGATGATCATCGATCGAAGGTGATCACTTCGACGGTGTTCATTCGCCCAACGGATGGCGCGAAAGTTTTGTTGAAGCTGTGGATAAAGCAGTGCCAGGAAACGCTTCTCGATCCCAATCGCACAGATGAGTTTTGGGATCAGACCGCTCTTCGTGATGCGATTTTGAAAAGGCCTTCTGGAATTTCTGTCTCTGCACTGCCTCTCTCTTATGCAAAAATCTTCGATCATCCCACCGATAGGCTGCTGGCCCCTGAACCGGTGATTGAGCATTTTCAGGCTTCACGTCGTTTCAAGAAGAGTATTTCGTTAGGAAGCTAACTAGCGCTTTGTAAACTAAATTATTCAGAGAATCTGCCCCCATCTGTTCCCGCCAGGCTTCGTGCTCAACTTCTCTAACTTAGTGCAAGTTAGCTTCGATCTCCGCCCTTTGCCTAACAGAAAAATCTGGAGCCATTTTCTTGTGAAAATTTAGGTTACAAAGCGCAAAGCTTTTTGTCTTTGACAATTTGTAGAAAACATTTCATAATCTTTGCATCCGAATGGAGAAATCAAGTTATGTCACAGACTGTTGCCCCTTATTCAGGGGCGCCCGGTAGTTCCAGCCATGGAGAGAGTGAATTTACAGACCAAATGTTACACTACCCTGGGATCCGCCCGAGGAATAGTGTTTGTTGGCTATTATACCTTCCCCAGCTAGCTTTCTTCAAAATCGCAGAAGTGTTCCCGCGAAGTCCAATAAATATTTTTTGAGAGAGACTCACTATCCCCCTAGTCAAGTCACTTGTATTTTATTTCGAGCCGCTCTAGTATGGTAGGATCGATTTTTGTTGGGGTGTAGCCAAGTGGTAAGGCAGCGGTTTTTGGTTCCGCCATGCGGAGGTTCGAATCCTCCCACCCCAAGAGCTTTGGGTTTTTGTATAGCAAAAGCTTTAAGTTAATGGAGATTTTTTTTGGCTGACCATCCTTTTCTTTTTTTTGCTGGGAGCTCCCATCCGGAGTTAGGAAAGCAAATTGCTAAGGGGCTGGGTGCTCCGCTGGGAAAAGTCTCAATATCGACTTTTCCTGATGGCGAGATAGGCATTGAAATTTTAGAAAATGTCCGCGGTCGGGACGCTTTCGTTCTGCAAACGATCGCACGGCGTCCCAATCACTATCTCCTGGAATTGTTGATTTTTGTCGATGCTTTGAAACGGGCCTCTGCTCGATCGATCACCGCTGTGATTCCCTATTTTGGGTATGCACGGCAAGATCGAAGGGAAGGAGGCAAACGGGTACCGATCACTGCAAAACTCGTCGCGCATCTGTTAGAGGCGGCGGGAGTAGATCGGGTTTTGGTTATGGATTTGCATACTGAGCAGATCCAGGGATTTTTCGGCATACCTGTCGATCATCTCTTTGCCAGGCCCCTATTGCTAGATGCAGTGAGACAGGCGGGTTTGAACCCCTTTACGGTGGTTGCACCCGATCTGGGGAGTATCAAGCTAGCCCGTGCTTTTGCCTCGAGTGCAAAGGCCGATTTAGCCTTCATTGATAAGCGTCGCGTGAATGCAGAACGTGTGCAGACCGGAGCCTTGATTGGCAATGTCAAAGACCGAGATCTCCTTCTCGTCGATGATATGGTCTCCACAGGTGATACGCTTCTGAGAGCCGCTGAGGTTTGCAGGGAGAGAGGAGCCAATAGGATCTTCGCTGCTGCGACTCATGGGATATTCTCATCGGGAGCGATTGAAGGAAGTGCGATTGAGAAGATGTTTGTAACGAATACGATTCCGTTCTTGCCAGAAGTGGAGAATGGGGTAGAGGTCGTATCGGTTGCCCCTCTTTTTAGTCAGGCCCTCGATGCTATCCGATCGAGCGGATCCATTTCCTCCCTGCATGATTAGGTAAGAAAAGTTGTCATATAAATTGGAGAACGTTCATGAAACTGAGCGCAAAAACAAGAGTGAGTACGACAAAAGGCGTAGTGAAGCAATCGCGTCGTGAAAAGAACATACCCGCTGTTATCTATTCTCCCGGAAGCCCTGCTCAATCGATCGAGGTGAATGGAGTAGAATTCGATGCTGTTATGAGAAATATGAAACAAGGGAGGCTCGCTACGACGATCTTTACCCTCGATCTCGATGGGAAACCCGTTAAGGCGATCGTCAAGGACATTCAGTACAATCTGACGAATTACCAGGTGATTCATCTCGACTTTGAGGAGTTGAAAGATGACACACCTGTGAAGGTCAAAGTCCCTGTAGAATGCGTCGGAGAGGCAGAGTGTGTTGGAATCAAACTAGGGGGCGTAATGCGCCAGGTGATTCGCCAAGTGAAGGTCAAGTGTTTACCGAAAGATATTCCCGCTGAATTTGAGCTGGATATTCAAGAGTTAAAAATGAAACAGGTTAAACGGTTGTCTGACATTGTGATGCCAAAAGGAGTGAAACCGATTGCAGCCACCGACGAAGTGGTGGTCGTGATTGCAAAACGATAACATGACCCAGGAGCGCTGGTTAATTGTTGGCCTGGGAAACCCCGGCAGAGATTATGACGACACGCGGCATAATGTCGGCTTTCGCATAGTCAAAGCTCTCGCAGCGAAGTATGCGATCTCGCTTAGACCCGCACTCGTTCGCGCTAAGGGGGGCCTAGGGGACGGTGTGATCCGAGAGAAAAAAGCGCTGCTGCTTCTGCCACTCACCTTTATGAATGAGAGTGGCCGAGCAGTGAGAAAATGTATGGACTATTACAAGGTCCCCATGAGCCAGTTGATCGTCGTTACTGACGATGTCGCACTGCCCTTCGGGCAGCTGCGGATCAGGCAAAAGGGGAGTCCCGGTGGCCACAATGGCTTAAAGAGTGTCCAGGCCTATTTAGGGACAGAGGAATACACCCGCCTTCGCGTTGGAGTTGGGGATCAATCGAAAGGAGAACTTTCGGACTATGTCCTTGGGAAGTTCACTGCAGAGGAACAACAGTTGCTGCCTGATGTTGTCGATAGATCGACACGAGCAATCGAGCTCTGGCTCACAGAAGGCACCGAGGCGGCAATGCAAGAGGCAAATAGAGTAGGAGAAGAGTAATGCCAAAATCAAGAAACAACCTCTACGAGGGGATGTACATTTTGAGCGCAACACTTAGCGAAGATGCGCGCAAGAAAGCAATTGAGAAGATCACTTCTTCCATCACCCATCATGCGGGAGAGGTGCATAAAATCATCGAGCGGGGACGAAGAAAACTCGCTTATGAGATCGCTGGACGCCGTGAAGGGTACTACTATGTGCTCTACTTCACTGCAGGCTCTACAAGTATGCCTGAGCTCTGGAGGGAGTACCAGTTGAATGAAGACCTCGTTCGTTTCATGACGCTTCGCGTTGAAGAGGTCCCTGAGAGTTTAGAATTCAAAGAACTAGTTAGAGATTAAGGGGGAAAAATATGAGTATGAGACCGAGACGAGAAAGAATGTTCGGCAAAAGAAAAAGGAGCTGTCCTTTTACCGCTGCTGGGATTCGCCACATAGACTATAAGGATGTGAATACTCTTTCTCAGTTCATTACTGAGAGAGGGAAGATCATCCCTAGAAGAATCACCGGTGTGTCTCTGCATCATCAGAGATTGCTCACCAATGCAATTAAAAGAGCCCGTTGCATGGCTCTCATTCCTTTTGTTGCGCAAGATTAAGTAGAGAGGATCAATGAAAAATCAACTATTATTGTTAAAAGATGTCGAGAACCTAGGACGCAGTGGGGACATTGTCACTACAGCTCCAGGCTTTGCTCGCAACTTTTTATTGCCCCAAGGCAAGGCCGTCATTGCCAAGAAGCATACAGTGCGCTTGCAAGAAAAACTCAAGGCCGAGAGGGTGAAGAAAGCCGCTGCCGATAAAAAAGAAGCGGACGCCTTTGCTAAAGAGCTCGTGGGTAAGACCATTGAAGTGCGAGTGAAGATCGATGGAGCTGGACACATGTATGGCTCAGTTACCGCCGTTGATATTGTCCGTTTCCTAGAAGAACAGCTAAAAATGGTCGTAGACCGTAAGGGTGTTCTTCTTCCTAAGGCGATCAAAAAACTAGGCACCCATAAAATTGCGCTCAAGCTCACGGAAGGGGTACCGGCCAGCATCACTCTAGAGGTTCAGGCTGAAGAAGAGGCAGCAAAGGAATAATAGAGACGTGGCATCTTCTTTGTCGCTCTTTTCTCCTGCAAAGCTGAATCTCTTTTTTCGAGTCCTCTCGAAGAGAGAAGAGGGATATCACGAGATTGCTTCGCTCTACCAAGCGATCAATCTCGGTGATACCCTATCGATTGATTTTGCTGAGGGAGATTCTCTTACCTGTTCAGACCCCACGCTTCCTGTTGATGAGACCAACCTCGTTCTTCGTGCGCTTGATCTCTTTCGAAAAAAAACAAAAATCAAAAAGTTTTTCCAGTTCTCTCTCTCCAAGCGAATCCCGATAGAGGCTGGCCTTGGGGGAGGGAGTAGTAATGCTGCGACCACTCTTTGGGGGCTCAACCACCTCATGCAGCTGGGGATCAATGATGTAACTTTAGCCGAGTGGGGGAAAGAGCTCGGGGCTGATGTCCCTTTTTTTCTCTCTTTAGGGACAGCCTATTGTGAAGGGATTGGAGAAATCCTCACACACCTTCCCTCTGCTGAAGCGGAAGCGCTCTGGGTTGCAAAACCACGGCAAGGGCTTTCAACAGCACGTGTGTTTCAGGGGGTGGACTTTTCGAAAGTGAAAAAGAGGGATCCTAGAAAAACTCTCCAGAGGCTTCTAGATAAACAGGATTCTTATTATAACGACCTCGAGCATTCTGCTTTTGCTCTTTTGCCCAGTTTAAAAGTTCTAAAGAAGAACTTAGAGTCGCTCGGCTTTTCCCATGTGCAGATGACAGGAAGCGGCACCTCCTTTTTCTGCATGGGTTCTGTTCGCGATCCAAAACTACCCGCAGTTACCTTTTTTCCGGTGAAGTACCTCTCTAGAGCTGCAGATGAGTGGTACAAATTTCCTGGATAAGATATAGTCATCTCTCACTCGTTATTTCGATAATATCCCTGTTTGGAGCGAATATGGTGAAGAGTTCCTTAAAAGATCAAATGATCATAGTCACAGGCGCCGCGGGTTTCATTGGATCGGCCGTTGTCCGTTACCTCAATGACCTGGGGTATCGCCGACTTCTTCTCGTCGATGATATTGAATCGACTGAGAAGTGGAAGAATCTTCTCGGGAAAAAATTCTCTGACTTCATCTCTAAACACACCCTCTTTGACTGGCTCGATACTCGAGCCCATGATGTTGGGGGAATCATCCATCTTGGGGCCTGTTCTGATACTCTGGAGAAAGATGGCGACTTTTTGATGGAAAATAACTTCCGGTATACGCAGCGCCTTGCTGAGGTGGCTTTGAGCCATAATATCCGTTTCATCTACGCCTCTTCCGCTGCGACTTATGGGGATGGGAGTCTTGGCTTCTCCGATGATGTCGATCTGCTAGAAGATCTTCGCCCTCTCAACTTATATGGCTTCTCTAAACATTTCTTTGATCTCTGGGCTAAGCAACAAGGAGTATTGGATCGCATTGTAGGGCTCAAGTACTTCAATGTCTTCGGCCCGAACGAGAACCACAAAGGGAACATGGCCTCAATGGTTCACAAGATGGCTCCCAAAGTGCAAAAGGAAGGAGTTGTTCACCTCTTTAAATCCTCAGATCCCGATCGGTTTGCCGATGGGGAACAGTGTCGGGATTTCATCTATGTCAAAGATGCAGCAAAGATGACATGCGATTTTTTGTTCAATAATATCTCTGGAATTTTTAATATCGGAAGAGGAAGCCCAACAACCTGGAATACGCTCGCTTCCGCTTTATTTCAGGCACTGGGTAAGGAGAAAAAAATCGAGTATATCGAGATGCCCCTCTCATTAAAAAAGCAGTACCAGAACTACACCTGTGCGCAGATGGATAAATACTTTAAGCGCCTCGGGTATCAGGATGAGAAGCTTTCTCCCTTTTCCTACTCGATCGAAGAGTCTGTGGTTGATTATGTGCAAGGATACCTACTAGAGGATAAACGATGGTAAAGCTCATTGGAATGCTCAGCCGGCTCGGACCGGTCAAAGTTCTCGTCATTGGGGACTATATGCTCGACACCTACACAAGTGGAAAGATTCTAAGGATTTCTCCAGAAGCTCCTGTCTCCGTCCTGCAGGCCAACCGCGAAGAGAGCCGACCAGGTGGAGCGGGGAACGTCGTCTTGAACCTTTGCTCTCTCGGCGCTCAGGTGATAGCTATCGGTCGGGTTGGACGGGACTTTGCCGGTGAGGAGATCCGTAACGCCCTCGAAAATGAAGGGGTTGATGTCCGCGGCCTTGTCACAGAGAAGCGTCATAAGACCCCTGTCAAGAACCGATTCATTGCCGACTCCCAGCAGGTACTCCGTGTCGATTTTGAGGAGAATTCCCCTCTGACAGAAGAACTCGAACAGGAGATCATCCGCAAGCTTCCCGATCTCATGGATGATTGCCACATTGTCGCTGTCTCTGACTATGGAAAAGGGTTTCTCTCCCATGCGCTGCTAGGGGTTGTGATCGAGATGGCTAAGATCCGCCAAGTTCCGGTCATTGTCGACCCCAAAGGAGTTGATTTCACAAAGTACCGGGGCGCAACCATTTTAAAGCCCAACCTCGCCGAAGCCTATGCAGCGGCGAAACTTCCATCTGAGGTCTCACTTAAAGAGGTCGCTTCGACCATTTTGAAGATATGCGGGATCGATCAACTTCTCATCACTAGGTCTCAAGAGGGGATGTCCCTCTTCACCAAGTCTGGGGAGTATGCAGATTTTCCTGTCCGATCTAAAGAGGTAAAAGATGTCACCGGTGCTGGTGACACCGTCCTCTCCATGCTCAGTGTGGCGCTCGGTAATGGGATTGCCCTCAACTATGCCGCGCAACTGGCCAATATCGCAGCTGGAATGGTCATCGAGAGGATCGGGTGTGCGAAGATCAATCTCTCCGACATGGCAGAGCGGCTCATGGAGTTCGATGTCGAAAATAAGATCTTCGATGGCGAGCATATGTTTGCGCTGCAACAGTGTCTCAAAGGAAAGCGGTGCAGTGTTCTTAGCATCCAGAGTAACCATGGGATGTCAACAGCTGTTTTCAAAAGCTTGCGCAAGCTAGCAGCAAGAGATCCGGAAAATAAACTCGTCGTCTATCTGCGGGATCAAAAACCCGATCAGGAGTTCATCTCACTCCTCTCATCTCTCTCTGATGTCGATTTCATTGTCATTGAGGAGAGCAGTTTGAAGAACCTTTGCGATCTGATCGATCCCTCTGAGATCTACGCCATTGAGGCGAGCAAGTTGATCGATCTCGAAAAATCTCCCGCCCATCTCGCGAGTGTCTAGTATTCTTCATCTGCATATTCGGCGATGTAGCCTTTGAGCTTGAGATATTCTTCGTTTTTTCTCACAGATTCGGGGAAACTCTCGTCAATTGTTTGAGGAGGGATTGAGAAAACCTCTTCTATGAGCTCATCGAGGATATCGAGGTGCTCTGGGTGGTTGTAATTCGCAAGCTTCGACCTGACCATGTCAAACCCTCCCATAGACGAAAAATGCCAACCTCCATCTGGGACTAGGCTCACCAGATGGGGAAAGTGGTTTGAGCAGAGACGCATCCTTCGCAAATTTGCAGGGCGCATCACAGCCATGTTATGGGCTGTTGTGATCGTGCTTCCTTGACACTTCCCTTTCTTCTTTCTGTTGAGCTGGAAGGAGAAGTTATCCATTTCGAAGGTGACTATCTTCTTTGGGAACCATCCACTTGTGATCACTTTCTCCAGAGTGGTCCTTCGAGGAATTTCATCACAGTCGGAAAGGATCACAAGGTCGCCTGGCGCAGCCTTCTGGAGCCCCCTTAAAATGCAGTCGCGCTGATAGCTCTCCCTTCCCCAGCCACTGAGTTCGGGATGCCTCTCAAGGACAACGTGGATCACCTTGTCGAGGAATGGGGCGAAGAGCTCTTTGTTTTCCTCAAAGAAGAGGGGTTTGGGATTTCCCTGGAAGGTCTCTTCCGCTTCGACGAGAACAAAGTGATCGACCACGGGATCGAGCTCAGCAAAACGGATTTTTAGGATCTCAAGCTCATTGTAGAAGATGAAACAGTCGTAAACCTTTCCGCAAAGAGGAGAGCAGAGAAGGAGGAGGGAAAGGAGGAATGTTTTCATGCCCAGGTTTTGAGCCTCTCAATCCTCTCTTCGAGAGGTGGATGGGAAGAAAAGAGACGGGCAAGCCCCGTTTTTGTCTGAGTGGAGATCTTCATCGTCTGCAAAGCGGCCTTTTCAGTGACCTTGTAGCGCTTATTTACATGGCTCTTAAGACCTTGGAGGGCACTGATCATCTTCTCCCTTCCTGCGAGCTTTGCACCCCCTGCATCCGCGCGAAATTCCCTCCATCTGGAGAACCAGAGAACAATCATTGAGCCTAGAATCATGAAGACGATCTGAAAGAGCATGGTGAAAAGAAAATAAGAGCCATAGGAACCCCGGCGATCTCCTCTGCCTAGCCCCGAGAGGACAAAAGCAAGGACCCGAGCGAGGAACATCACAAATGCATTCACAACTCCCTGCAAAAGGGTCATTGTGACCATATCCCCATTGGCGATGTGGGTGATCTCATGGGCAAGAACCCCAGCGACTTGGTCGTTGTCCATCTTTTCTAGAAGGCCTGAAGAGACGGCGACAAGAGAGCGTTTCTTTGTGGGACCCGTTGCAAAAGCATTGACTTCAGGGGATTTAAAGATCCCCACTTCGGGCATGGGGATTTTGGCTTTTTTTGTAAGCGCTGCAACCTCGGCGATGAGTGCTTTTTGACTGGGTTCTAAGGTCTTAGGATCAATCACTTTTACCCCCATCATCCACTTAGCCATCTTACGCGAAAGAGCCAAAGAGATGAATGCTCCTCCCATTCCCCAGACGAAGCAGAAAATCAGAAGGTGGGCATAGTCGATCCCATACTCTGTGAGATAGGGGCGGACATTAAAAATACTCAGCAAAATCGATACAGTGATAACAACAAGGAAGTTAACAGCTAAGAAGAGTAAGATACGCTTTGCAATTCTCACGAGGCCTCCTAATTTTGAGTAGGGCATGTAATACACATTCCAATTCAAGGATTGGCTTTTGACGTCATCGGCTTGTCTTCAAGTTTTCCGTCTGTACTTCGCTCCGTGTCTCTAACACTGCAGCTCATTGCTTTCAAAAAACTTAAAAGACCTCCTTGACAAAATTTCAATTCTTGAACAGGAATGTGTATAACAAATTCGTTTTTATTTGCATATAAATGTCCCGTGTGAGATCAATCAGATATAAGAACAAACACCGAGATTGCTGCCATGTCCAAGATGCGTCGTCGACCGAAAAAGAATGCCTGTAGAATCTTGATCTCCTGCGATGAGCCAACAGAAGACGGGAAAATGCAAGTGGAAATGACATGCGAAGGAGATGAGATCCTCGCGGCATTTCTTTTGGAAAATGCCCAGTCGATTCTCGATAACTCTGGTGCCCCGGGCTCTAAGATCACCTCTATCGGAAATTAGCCCCTTTTTGCTATAACAGCTGGGTATGAACCTAGACCTAGCTGCAAGTAAGAAGTGGTTTGCCGAAAATCGAGAACCCATTCTCTCTGATTACTTTGACTTCCTTCGATTTAAAACCATAGCCACCGATCCCGCTTACCATGATGAGTGCCAAAAGTGCGCTGAATGGCTTGTAAGCTATCTGCAAGGAATTGGCCTTGAGGCCACCCTTTGGGAGACCTCCGGCCAACCTGTCGTCTTTGCAAGCCACCTCGAAGCGGGGGAAGCTCGCCCCACCCTTCTCGTCTATCACCACTATGATGTACAACCCATCGATCCTCTAGAACTCTGGAAGTCAGATCCTTTTGAGCCAACAATTCGCGACAATAAAGTCTACGCCAGAGGTGCGCAAGACAACAAAGGCCAGTGCTTCTATTCCATTGCTGCGATTAAAGCTCTCCTCCAAAGCGCCAAGGAGATCGGTTTCAATCTCAAAGTCTTTATAGAAGGAGAAGAGGAATCGGGGAGCTCCGGAACCAAGGACGTCTTTGCTTCGCGCCAGCAAGAGCTAAAAAGCGATTACCTCCTCGTTGTTGATTCGGGGATCCCAGCAAAAGGAGTTCCAGCGATCACCTTAGGGATGCGGGGGATCATCACCGCAGAGGTGAAGGCACGCGGCTCCAATGAAGATCTTCACTCCGGTACATTTGGGGGGATTGTCTATAGCCCCTTAAGGGCTCTTACCGAGGCCCTTTCCTCTCTTTGGGATCCTTCTGGGAAAATCACCATTCCGGGCTTTTACGATGATGTGAAAGACTACTCAAAAGAAGAGCTCGAGTTGATCGATACCGAGGTGGATCAAAATCGCCTCCAGAAAGAAGCGGGCTTAAGAGCATTTGCTCCTGAACCCGGCTATACCATTGGCCAGTCAGGGAGTATTCGCCCCACAGTGGAGATCAACGGCCTTTCTGGAGGCTACACAGGAGAAGGGTTCAAAACGGTGATCCCAGCCGTTGCCAGCGCCAAAATCTCCTGTCGCCTTGTCTCCGAGCAAAACCCCGAGAAAGTGGCCGCATCGCTTAAAGAGTATCTCCTAGGGAAGTTCCCTAAAGGAATGGAAGTGGAAGTAGAGATCGATCAGGGAGCTGCTCCCTTTCGGTGCAACCAAAACTCCCCCATTGCGAAAGTAGCAGCAACAGCGTATGAAGAAGTGATGGGAAAACCCTGCAAGAGCATCATGGGTGGCGGGTCGGTCCCTATCGTGAGTGAACTGGCAAAAGCCACTGGCGCTGAATCGCTCGCAATCGGTTACGGCCTTGACTCCGATCTCATCCATGCTCCAAATGAGCATTTTGGTTTGGATCGCTTTGAGTTAGGGTTTTTGACAATGGGAAGGATCTTTAGCAGACTGTATGAAGAACGCAAATAACTCATTTTCCTTCAAATTGCTGATCATGGGACCCCTCTTTCTTTTGACCTCTCTCATTCTCCTTTTCACTAGGACAGCACCCATTTTGGGTAGACCGACTTGGCTCACGGCCTTTGGGATTACCGTGGCTATTGCTTGTTGGATCATCTACCTCTCCTACTGTGAGCTCCGCTCAATAGAAAAAAGCCACGATGCGATGCAGACCGGTAAAGAAAAAGAGGCCGATCAGATGCGCTCTCTTTTCGATGAAGCGAGAGGGATCTACAGGGAAAAAATCGATAAGCTCGAAGAGATACTCCAGGAGATAGAAAGTGAGCACCAGAGTACGCTCCTTTCCAAAGAGCAGGCGCTAGAAGAGATCACAGAGGGGGCTCAAGCCCTAACAGAAGAGGCTGCTGAGAAAAGGACAAGGGCCAGCTCCTTGCAAGATTCTTTAGAAGAGGCTCTCGATGAGCTCCGCGCTCTTCGTCAACACACCTATCTCAAAGATGAGAGCCTAAAACAGATCCCAATAGATCTTCCCCAGCAGCATCAGCAATTAAGGGGTCAGTTCGAAGAAAAATCGGTGATTCTCGATCAGACAAGGCGTCGCCTTTTCACCATAGAAGGGCACCTCCTCTCTTTGAAGAAGGATTGGGGAATGGAAAAACTCGATGAGAGTGTTGATCAGAAAAAATTGATCGGGCTCATCCAAAGCCTCACAGAAGAAAATGAACGTCTTGAAGAGGAGGTCACTAGCCTAGAGCTTCTTATCTCCGACTTCCTCACAAAGAAAAAGAAATCTCCTTCAAAGAAAAAAGAGAAACTCGAACGGATGCTAGAGTTGCAGTTCTAGCCCCTTATCCCCCGGCTATTTGATTTGCGTCATAATCTTACTCTTCTTTAGGTTCTTTTTTCTCAATCTTTCCAATGGATTTTTACAACACAGCCGAGCAGCCAGCTAGGAATACTATTTTTATCGGCACAAAACACTCGATTTATGTTGTAAGTTATTGCTTGTCTTTGCCTTACTTACAAGGGCATCCCTTATTCTTAGAGCTTAGCACTCATTTCTCTGCCAAAAAACCTATAAAAAGTATAGGTTTTGTGGTGGAAAAAAAGGACAAGCTCTGGAGGGTTGCTGAAAAGCAGCACGGTTATTTTACAGCTAAACAAGCCAAAGAAGCAGGGTATCGTGATTCGAATTTTGCAAGATACATTCAGTCAGGTATATGGAAAAAAATCCAAAGAGGAATTTATTGTTTCACACATTTCCCTGCATATGAAAGGCCCGAACTCATCATTTGGTTTCTCTGGTCTCAGACTCGCAAAGACCCAGGTTGTGGTGTTTGGTCTCATGAGACTGCTCTTGAGATTCACGACTTGAGTGATGTAAATCCGCTGAAGATGCATATGACTGTTCCAGAAAGATTTAGAAAAAGAGGAAAACCAGGTTTCATCTCATTGCATTGTGGGACGTTCTCTAAAATGGAAATTCAGGAGAAAGATGGATACTTGATCACTACACCTTTGAGAACTCTTGTTGATGTTTTCCGAGAAGAAAGTCTTGAACCCTCCCTTCTCCGGCAAAGTGTGAGAGAAGCTCTATCTAAGGGAATGGTTACAAAGATCGAACTTGCAAAGATGAAAAAGTTCTACCCTGAAGTTGAGAAAATTTTGGAGGTCGTCGATGGCTAATCGATTTAACTCAGCAAGAGATTCTCGAATGCTCGAAACAAATGCGGTTTATTCCGGAAAGGGAGTGAGGATTTCGCATCCCGTTTCGGTGACTAGAAGAGTGTGTTCCCACTGTGCGCTTGGTTTCCCATCTTTTGTGTAGGCGATCCACTGGGTTTTGGGATCGATCACTGCTGTTGGAACTCCCGCATTGATCATCGGCTCGATCGTGAAGGTCATCCCCGCTGCAAGTGGGATCTTCACCTCATTGTGATGGTGGGGGACTTGAGGCTCTTCATGAAACTCAAGACCAACCCCATGCCCGACAAATTGATGGACAACAGAGCACCCTCGCTCAGCTGCGATCTTTTCGATCACTTCTCCAATCTCATAGAGCATCACATCTGGTTTCAGGATCTCAATAGATCCCATGAGACAATCGTAAGAGGTCTTCACGACATTCGCCTTCTCTTCATCGATTTTACCGATAGTGACCATTTTGCTGCAGTCACCAAAATAGTCATCGATGATACAGCTCACATCGATATTGAGAATATCTCCTTCTTGCAGTGGACGATCATTGGGGATCCCGTGGCAGATCTCCTCATTAAGAGAGGTACAAATGCTCTTTGGAAAAGGGGGACTTCCATATCCTAAAGGAGCTGGAATGGCGCCCGCTTCCACATGAAGCTTATGTGAGAACGTATTGAGCTCGTCTGTTGTGACCCCGGCCTTAGCCTGTTTAGCTGTCTCATCCAATATGAAAGCTGCAAGAGTACATGCTTTGCGGATCCCATCGATTTGCTTCGGGGTTTTCAGGACAATGCCGTATTGCTGTAAGTATTGCTCAGCGAGATCTGTTGTGTGGCCTGACTTTTGAGGATAGTGACACTTCTTCCACTTTTGTCCACTCCCACACCAACAGGGGTCATTTCTTGAAATCATAACGGGTATAGTTTCTGCGGTTTGCCCATATCCTTCAATAGAAAACCTCTTTGAGGCAAAGGCCATGCGCTGGAGCGGTCACCCCCGCAAGTGCCCGTTTTTTACTCGACAGGATCAATGGGAGCTCTTCCAGGGGGATTTTGCCAGCACCGATATGGAGAAGTGTTCCGACGATGTTGCGCACCATCTTATAGAGAAAATTCTCTCCTCTAACTCGAATCAAAAGTGACCCCTCGTCACTGCTGATCTTCACATCGAGAACAGTGCGCACAGCATCCGCATAACGGACAGTTGTGAACGCTGAAAAGTCCTGTTTTCCTACGAGTAGCTTTGCTCCCTTATCCATTAGATCGAGTTGCAAAGGATAGGAATAATGCCAAGAAAACTCCCGATGGAAGGGAAGTTGATAGGGAGCATTACAGACCTTGTAGTGATATTCTTTTCCCTTAGCATGAAGTGTTGGGTGGAAAGTCTCCTCCACTTCTTCAATATTAAGGATAGAGAGGTCATTGGGAAGAAGTTGATTGAGGCTATAGTGGATTTTTTTCAAACAAAGGTCTTTCTTCCCAGTGAAAAAATTGACCACCTGTCCCTCGGCATGGACACCTCGATCGGTCCGGCTGGCTGCTTGCAATTTGATCGGATGTTGAAGAATCTGCACCAGTGATTTCTGGAGCTCTTCTTCAATGCTCGGGCCCATGCGGGTTTTTTGCCAGCCGTGGTACCGGGCTCCCGAATAGGCGAGAAGACACTTAATGTTTTGTTTCATCGGACGCAGAAAATCGGCTGAACTCCATCGATAAACATCTGCACGGCGATCATGACCAAAAGAAGCCCAGTGAGTTTTTCACAGGCGAGAAGACCCCGCTCGCCGAGGAGCTTTTTCAGGGGGATAGAAGAGATAAGGATGAGTGTGGAAGCGGTCCAGGCAATGAGTATGGCGCCCATCGTGATCCACATGCTGACTTCTTGGTGGGAGTAGAGCATCACAGCAGCGAGGACTGCTGGTCCGGAGACAAGGGGAATAGCCAAGGGGACGAGGAAAGGCTCCTTGCTTTTATCCCATTGCATCTCATCCCCTTTTTTCGGGAAGATGAGCTTAATTGCGATAAGAAAGAGGATGATGCCTCCAGAGATCATTACGGCTTCTTGGGAGATGTGGAGGAGCTTGAGGAGGTAGTCTCCGATGAAGTAGAAGGCGATGATGATCAAAAGGGCGAGTAGGAGCTCTCTGATGATCACAAAGCGCTGACGCTGAGGGTCGAGCTCTTTAAGCACAGAGAGGAAGATCGGGACATTGCCAATGGCGTCCATCAAGAGGAAAAGGGATAGTGAGAGGGTAAATAAGGTCATTCACTCATTGTAGTGCTAGGGGGCAATTCGATCAACTTGTAGGGCTCATTCTAGTCTAGTAGAGGAAAAGTGCTCAGGAGCATAATAAAAAGTGCTTGTTCTAGGGTGTGTTAGAGGAGTTTTTAGTTAATTTGCGTGTCTTTAAGCTGTTTATTTAGAAATAGTTGCTTTTTTTGCATGCGTTTTTTGAAGTAGACAAATATTCGAATTTATGTAACAATATACTGTTAACTTGACTTGGAGAAAATGATTAATAGTAGATTTAATTCGGTAGTTGAACATGTTCGGTCTTTTGGTCCTATGAGCTCGCTTCCCTCGGGGTATGTCAAAGTCTGTGCACGAACCTTCGTGCATGCTTCCCGATATAGTTTGACTTTCGCGATCGATAGCATCATCAGAGCTATCATTTTTACTCGAATTATCCATAGCTTATCTTATGACCCGAATGAAGCTTTGTCACGAGCTTGCAAATACGGAAGTCCACTTCTCGCAAAGCTCGCTATCAATAAAGGAGCGGTATCCAGATCTCACAAGTCTCTCCTTGATGAGGTAATAGAAGCAGTAAAACAAGGGAATTGTAGAGAATCGGCTGCTGCAGATGTTCTTTCTGTATTACTCGAATCTGGAAATTCCTTGTTTCCCGCTAATCTTGATCCAAAACCTAATGCTTTACTCAATGCTCTTCGTTTAGAGTTAACAAAAATCGTTCAAGTACTGATCAATGCAGGTGTAGATGTTAACGGTGTAGAAACCGTGTTTGGTAAAGCTCCACTACATGAAGTTTTCAGATTTCTTGAAACAGATGAGGGGATCTGTAAGCCTGAAGGACTAGCTGTAATTGAAGCTTTATCCCGGCATGGGGCAAATATTCATCTGGTCGATGAGGAGGGAAACAGTCCTTATACCCTTGCGATGTCTATTGAGAAACCCGAAGAGCGAATCAAAGCATTCCGCGCGCTATATAGTGGGATGCCTGAAACTCTAGAAATTTTTGAAATCGCAATAGATCCGAATGCGGTTACAAAGATGCTTGGAAGCAAAGATGTACTAATGGGTTGCAAGAAGGCCATTGTAGAAGCTCTTTTGGATGTAGATGCGAGAGATGATAGTGGGAACACAGCTCTTCATACTGTATGTTCTTTGTTGATCATTGATGATGAAATCATCGCTGATCTTTTAGACAGAGGAGCAAGTACCTCAATAATGAATGTTAAGAAAGAAACTCCTCTTGCAATGGCGAGCGCCGCGTTAACAATGCGATTGGCAAGTGAGTCTGAGTCTACCATGAGAAGTGTGCTGGAAAAAATTTTTAGCGCAATATCCCATATGCTGAATGAAAATGTACAGCCATTGTGCAGTCGTCGAAACTCTGCCTTACATCGCGCTGCCAAATCGGGCCGGTGGGAAAGAGTGTCTTCTCTTATAAATAGCCACCATTGTAGGAGAATAACAAATGCTGCAGGCCGGACACCTCTTCAAGAGGCTCAGCAGGCTTTAAAAGAAGTTCACAAAAACATGCAGTTGGAGGAGTTGTCCAAAGAAATTCAAATATGGGACTTAGAGAAAACGCTTGCTCTTTTCGATGTAAATATTGTGCTTGATAATGAGGGGAACACATTTCTGCACCGCTCCGCAGAAGGGGGAGATGTTGAGAGTGTTCGCGACCTTTTGAAAAGGGGCGCGACTAACCATATTATCAATAATGCGAGGAAGTCTCCCTGCGGACTAGCGTTCGCAAAACGGGATGCATTGCGAGAGGCAAAGGTAAAGGATCATACCGAAGGTCTGGACGAGATGATTTCTAATTTAAACAAAGTCATACTCTTGTTATAAGTGCCTCTTTGAACCAAGGGTAGTGTAACATTTGGTCTGTAAATTCACTCTCAATGAAAAGACGGAGAGTTGAAAAAAAAGGTTTCATCCATCGACGATAAAATTTTCGGGACTTCATCTCTCTTTAAAACTCTGAGCATTTGGGAACATTGATTTAAGCAATTGTTAGCTGCTAGTCACCCCTCTTTTTATGAGAGTCTTCCACACTCGATTCAGAGTTTTCTGCTCTTGTCTTTGCAATCCACGAAATAGAAACAAACAGTCCTGATTTTTGGTGAAGGCCGCTACGGTCCAGTTGGCTGAGCCCATGATGAGTGTACTTTCGTCGATAAGGGCCCACTTGTGATGGAGGAGCTCACTTCCCTGGCTCACGATGATCTTCGCTCCAGCCTCTCGGAGCCTAGTGATGGCCTTTTTGCTCGCCCCTTTTTCTGTATAGCGATCGATGGCGATCTCTACTGGTATGTTGTTATTGATGGCTTCTATGAGCGCATCAACGAGGCGGGGATGGGTGAGGGTGAACATGGCAACACGGATGCCTTTTTTAGCTGAGCGGAGCTCTTCTTCGAGATGAGCGAGGGCTTCTTTCCCAAAATCGGGGAGGAGAAAGGAGTGGAGCTCTGTTTCCCCTATTTCAAAAACCTGAAACGAATCTATGGAATCTTTGAGAAAGCAGGAGAGGTCTTTGTCCCATGCCCCGAAGATGAGATTACTGTGCATCTTGAGCGATTGGGGAGTGAAATTTGCGGTACCGAGGAGAGTGAGCTGCTCATCTATTATTAGGATTTTGCGGTGCATGAGGCCTCGGGCTTTTACTGGATAGGCATTGAGCTCTTTGGGGAGCCTTTTGGAGGCTTTGGGATCAAAGAAAACTTTTACGTAGACCCCTTCGGCTTGTTTTTTTTTGAGGAGGCGGATCAGATCGGGATCTGTGAGGCCATAGATATAGAGGACGATAGAGGAGTGGGCATTTTCGATGGCGCGGATGGTGACTCTTTTGAGATCAGAGCAGAGGACATTCGAATAGAATTTTAACGGGTGCTTTGGAGTGGGCAGGGGAGGATAGAGCGCTGCTAGGACAATCCAGAGGAAAAAGCCAAGGGGTATGAAAATGGCTAAGAGAGTCTTAGACCTTTTGCCCACGGGCACGCATCTGTCGGATCACAGTTGAGATCCCTAGCTTGTCGATCGTGCGCATGGCTTGGGTAGAGAGACGGATCGTGACGAAGCGATTCTCATCGGGGAACCAAAATCTTTTTTTCATCAGATTTGGCTTGAACCTTCTTCGGGTGATGCCGGTGATTTTAAGTCCAATGCCCTTTTTCTTTTTGGCAATTCCCCGTCTGGCGTATTTGTTCCCTTTGCGGGTCCTTCTTCCAGTGACTTGGCAAACTCTGGACATGGGAAAAACTCCTTTTTTTGGATAGAATAGCATTTTCTTTCAAATAGGGCAACTTGACAAGGAACAAAAAAAATCTTGTTGGGAAAATTTTTTTAGCAAGTTGTCAAACTCTCATTGTGTCTGTAAAAAAAATTTCTGGAAGATGCAGGGGGGAGAGAGAAAAAATTCGACTCTATACTACCCCCTATCTCAGAAAATCTCCATATCAGAGAAGTTGCGATGACATTTAATGCACCGATCGACTATTTTATTGACCAAGAGTTCAACATGCCCTCGGATGTGCCTAGGGGGCCAGATGGCGGCATTTAACAGCTATAATGTAAGGATAACACGAAAAGAGACGATGGCAATTTTTCAGCTCTTTGACAGAGACACAAAACACGCCTTCACCGAGACCTTCGACCCCTCTGATATCTATCAAGAGAGTTCGGGGAAGAAGCCGGTATTTTCGATGATCATTACCCGGTTTTGCTTTCTGTTGCTTTTCTGTGTTGATCTCGCTTGGTTTGCCCTTAACTCGGTTTTCTTAGTGCTCTCTCTTTTCGGCCTTATAATCACTGGGGGCAAGAGTGCTTTTTTCGACAGAAGGGTGAAAAAAACATGGCTCAATTTTCGCCGTTCCGCTGTTTGTGGCCTCTCTCTTCTCGTCGGGCTTCTCAGCCCTCCATTTGGGATCATGATTGCTTGTACCTATTTCCTCATGTACGACAAAGCAGGAATGGAAGAAGTGGTCCCTGCTCCGCTACAAGCGCAATTCAAAGACATCTTCCATACAGACAGATGATATACAGCGGCCTTACAAGAAGACTATGTGCCTTTAGCCTCGACTGTCTGATTGTTCTCGGTCTTTACATGGCAATCGGGCTCGTATTGGGCTTAAGTGCAATGAAGTATCCATTGCAGAGCTTATCGATGCTTGGAATCTGGTATTTTGGTGGGATGATCGCCTTTTCATGGCTCTACTTTGCCTTATTGGAGAGCTCTGTTTGGCAAGCGACACTTGGCAAAAGGGTACTGGGCCTTAAGGTCATTTCCGAAGAGGGAGAGCGGATCAGCTTCTGGCGGGCTTCTGTCCGTTACTTCTCCAAGGTGCTCTCTCGTCTTGCTTGCTTCATTGGCTTTTTGATGATCCTCTTCACAAAAAAGAAGCAGGCCTTGCATGACAAGATCGCTGCAACCCTTGTCATTATCCAGCAGTGATGCTTGCAAACTCTTTCGTGCATATCCAGAGATTAAGTGTGATTCTTTTTATGGATTTTTTTTATTCTTTACGTGAGTAGGCGTATCGGCCACGAAAGGGGATTTTGTTAGGATAATCAAGTCTTTCGATTCCATCATCCAAAGCATAATTGGGGTCTAATCCTGCGCTTGCTTCTGTTAGTGCACTTTCCCAGAGGTCAATCAAATTTTCAGATATTTCCCCATCGTAATAAAATCGAATAAAAAAACTCCCTTGTCATTATCTAAGTCAACTATAACAGCTCTGAGTTCTGGTGTTACTATATCTAATAAAGCTCTTTGCGTAGCAAGTAGAGCATCGCCTATTTCTTGCATAGGTTATTTCCTTGCTTTTGTGGGTACGATATGGATTCCATCTCGACCATAATGAATTTTCCCCCAATTTGTTGCTAATTTTTTCCCTGTTTTAGGGTCGACAGAGTAACCGATAAACTCTTTGAAATTGACAAGCTCTTTATATCCTGATGCCCCTGGCTGTTTATTCCCAACCCTCATTCCTTTTCCGGCAAAATCATTGATAAGTTTCTGTGGATTGGGATGTTCTAATAGACTTCTATTTCTAGAGATTTGAAAATTTTTGTGCCTGGGAGTTTTCCTTGCTTATCCCATTGAATTTTTAAATTAGCTTGTTTACACTGCTCCCCATTATGAGACTGCACCTTTTTACGGAGTAATTTAAACTGTTAACAGCAAAAAAGAGCATCTAAATGAAGCAAAGAAAATGGGACAACAAAACCAAAGCTAAGGTCGTCTTAGACGGTCTCAAAGGCAAGCCGATCGCCGAGATCTGCAATACTAAAAATACCCGGCTGAAGGCAAAAAGGACACCTAGTTGTCCAAAACACCGAGCAGAGAGGCCGAATCAATTCTGGGGCATAGACATGACTCCTTTAAGCCGAGCAGGAGAGTGCTTGCAAGCCCTAGAAGTAGGAATCCAGGAGCAATTCAAAAATGGGGTCAGAGGAGAAGGATTCAAACTGGTGTCGGATAGCAGATCTTTACAAGCTACAATAACCCTAAAGGAAATGCCGATACAGAGCGAATGCTGAGAACACTGAAGGAAGAGCTCGTATGGCTAAGGGAGTGGTCAAGCTACTACGAGACAGAGAGGGCGCTCGAGGAGGGGATTAAAGGATATAATGAGAACTACCTGCACTCAGCACATGGGTATCGAACTCCAGAGTGGGTTGAGAAGAATTACAAGGAGCAAGCGATAGTATGACCCCCGTCAAAAGCCAGTATCAACTCTCCGACAAAAAGAGCTTGCTAAATGGGGAGCAGTACATGAACTCGAACCCTGAAAACGATATGCTTGTTCAATAAAGAAAAAAAAGACTTCTATCTTGAAGCTAAAATTATGACTACAAGAGTTTCTTTTTCATACCATTCAATACCGCCACCTACTGATGGAAACTGCTCCATCTGTCAATATAAGGATAATGAGAATGGAAACTGGGTAATGCATAATACAGACTGTCAGCCTGTCCACGTCATTTGCATAAAACGTTGGCTTCAAGACAATAGCACCTGCCCGAATTGTCGCACCTTAGTTAATGCAAGCAGTTTGTTGACTCTTAAAGAAAAAACTATTATTTGGTTTATGAATAGGCCCCTTCTTTCTAGAATTACCACCGCAGCTTTTGCGGGAAATTCCTTAGGCTGGTTTTTAGGAACGCAAGCTTCTCAAATAATTCTTTCAGTCGCTAATATCACCAATCATTGGTGCATCAGGCAGCTTGAAAATCTCTTGCCAGAAGTCAGTATTCATCTTATTGGAGAAATCAATGCACGACATATGTTTAGTGTCATGAACGTTTGCGCACATTGTGGATTATGGATTATCAGCAGCCCGATGATCTATAGGTCCCTCAATACTAGGAAGCCTCTACAGAGTTGTTTCACAACTGGCTTGGAAAACGGAATTGCAGTAGGAGTCATCCGTCAATTTTGCGATCCTAAGGTGACAATGCCAATATTTCCAGGCTATTCAATAAATCTAAAACTCGCTCTGGATCTCGCAGCTATTTGTGGATTTCTTTTCGCAACTGTATTTGGATATTTGAGTTTGGGCCCAGAGGAAAGAACCCTACTCCGCTGAATGAAGATCAAAAATCTAGGGGTCTTTCCTTCAATTTCTAGAATTAACAAATTTGTTAATTTTATGAGGTGAAACCGGGCTGCGGGAGAGCCAAAAGCGGTGACTATTCACTCTTCAGAATTTAGTTCCAAGAACTTCTTAAAAGCCTCGCTCTGGCGGATCGGATCAAATTTCGCCCCTTTTAGAACCTCTGTGAGATCTTCTAGCCCCTCCAGAAAAGCCGCTTTTAACCATCCGACAGTGGGCTTATCTTTAGGAAGAGCCGCACATGCATAGGCATTGCGCAGCGCAACTTCCTTAGTTGGCATCACCTGGAAGCAACTTTCCCCGATCTCTTCCACTAGGGGAAAGTCCCTTTCTTCGTAGCGACTTTGTGCAGAAGACAAAGCGCCTCAGAAGAGAGCTGAGAGTTATGGGGCTCAAGTAGCGCGTAAACCTCTTGCTCTTTTCCAAGGTTATACTGCCATCAATAGATTTGGACACGGATTTGCATTAAACTAAAACACGAAACCACCAAATAGCAGGTCAGGGCTTGTAAGGCAACCCGAGACAAATGGAGTCGCTGAGCGGTTCCATAGAACACTGAAAGATCAAGTCATAGCAGAAAGGGTTTTCAAAAATATCGATGAAGTACGAGAAGCGATCAGTCAGTTTGTAGATGTCTATAATGAAGAAAGATTGCTGGAGAGGCATGGCTTCCAGAGTCCATTAGAAGCTCGTCGAAACTATGAGAAAATGAGGGAGATAGCATAAGGCTAAATAAGTGTAGTGCAGACATCGCGAGTGAGCCCTATGCAGCTCGCGGAGACGATGCGAACGGAGCGTCTGCTTCATTGATAAAGTTACCTATGCGCAATTTCGTGTCCAAAAAAATGGCGGCGGTACATTCCCCAATGTTGAGTCGTGCTTTGAGTTGCGACTGCGGTAGTAGTAGAAATCCATGAAGAGAGGATAAGTGGAAAGAAATACGTGATCCTATAGGAACCAAGCATAGGTTGGCGCCGAGCATGCTCTTCATAGCTCGGCGCAGGTGGCGTTCTATGCAGCTAGAACGACGAAAAAAACGGCTTGGGAGGCTAATTTTACAGAAAAATTGTTGCTTAGCCCTTTAACCATACATTTCCGAATGTTCTCAGAGGAGAGGCAGTGTCCATGTCTCTCCTCTATTTTATCCCTAGCAAATGTTGGACCAAATCCGGCATATTCTTCGCTATGTAAAATCTTTAATACTTCAGCTTTTCTTCTGGAGCTACTTGGTTTGGGCCGGGCTTTCCAACGTGTTTGGAAATAAGCCCATTTGCTCCTTCGAGAAGATACCTCTTCCGGATCCTTTTCGTCTGTCTTAGCGATAGCGCAAACTCTTTGCTCGCGCCTTTCAAAGTTAAAATATTCTTATCAATCTGTTGCATTACGCCCAATCTCTAGGCTTCTTTTATACTCATTTTCCTTGTCTCCACTCATATTCCTCCTCATGGCTTGGGTGGTGACATTTTAATATTGCTGAGGGGGTGACATTTTGTCGTTGCTCCTACACTTATTATTTCTTCGTTGACACTCATACCTCTCTGCAATATTCTTCATAGCTATGTAAAATTTTACTTAAGAGGATAAATATGAAAAAATCTTCCCATAAGGTTTTTGCAAAACTGCTGTCCATTCTCGTTATCTGCTCCAGCACAATTTGTGCAAATCCTTCCGCGTACTCTTTCTTTGATTTGCAGTCATTTCTTACTGTAGAGTCATCCTTTCTTCTTACAGCAAGCTGTAAAAGTCCTAAGCAGGGGCCTCCTGGGCCCCAAGGTCCCCGCGGTCCCACAGGCCCACGCGGCCCTGCAGAAGGATGCACAGGTCCTACTGGTGCTACGGGACCAACCGGAGCTACAGGTCCCACGGGTCTCATTGGCCTCCAAGGGAATACAGGTCCCACAGGGCCAACTGGTATGAAAGGAGTGACGGGAGCAACTGGTGCAACAGGCGCTGAAGGTCAACAAGGTTCAACTGGAGCAACTGGAGCAACTGGAGCAACTGGAGCAACTGGAGCAACTGGAGCAACTGGAGCAACTGGAGCAACTGGAGCAACTGGACCTACAGGGATGAAAGGGATAACAGGTCCAACTGGTCCAACTGGCGCTGAAGGTCAACAAGGTCCAACTGGAGCAACTGGATCTACAGGAATGAAAGGGATAACAGGTCCAACTGGTGGAATCGGACCCACGGGTCCTCAAGGGATTCAAGGTGTTACAGGTAGTACCGGTCCTACTGGAGCAACTGGACCTACAGGGATGAAAGGGATAACTGGCCCAACGGGTCCAACTGGTGGAACCGGACCCACAGGGCCTCAAGGGATTCAAGGTGTTACAGGTAGTACCGGTCCAACTGGTGGAACCGGACCTACAGGGATGAAAGGGATGACTGGCCCAACAGGTCCAACTGGTGCGACAGGACCTACAGGTTCTGGAGGAATCTCAGATTTTATCTATGTCATTCTAGATGGATCTCCGTTTGTCAACCTCACTATTACTTCTAATCAAGCAATTCGTTACAATTCTGTGGTAGCATCTGGAGGAACACAGCTCACCCTGAACACAATGACTGGAGAGGTAACAGTTGGCGCTAGTGGTGGAGGGGTCTATATGATCAGCTTTGGTCTAAATGACTTTTATACCAGCCCTATGGGTACAACGGCTGATATCAGGCAAACCCCGCAAATAAACAACATGGATATACTCTCAGCAGCGGGCGCATCTGTAAGTAGATTGACTCAGCAATATAGAGCTAGTCAGTTACCCGCATCGCCGGTAGGGTTTTTTGCCCTTTACCCCTGGCCTTTGAGTACCACATTTATCACCACGTTAAATGGGGGGGACGTCTTCAGGATCCTAAATTCCATAGCGGTATCTGATGGCTCAACAACCGTTCAAGTCTCGTCTGCTACGGTATATCTGAGTATGATGAAAATACAATAATCCAATGAAATCAAACTGATTCTATTCGAGCAGGATCTTTTAGTGAGGCGTAGCTTGTGAGTTTATTGCTAGGTAAATGCTCTCCTATCTAAGAAACTCCTCTTTTCCTAATTTTTGAGAAGAAGAGTGGTCATCGCCATCACCGAAATAGAAGGACGATCTGTTTCGAGATCCTCATGACTCAAGAGTATATGAGAATTGGGAACAAACTACATTCGACCGCTGTTAGCCGTTTCTTGGGGCTCAAGGGGCTCTGTTTTTTGAAGCAATATTTTTCCATCTGTAAGAGAGAGGACTCTCTTTTGATGGGGGGCGAGTTCTCCTTTTAAAAGAGCATTGGAGAGGAGATTGATCACTTCATGCTGGATAAGCCTTTTGAGAGGGCGTGCTCCGAAGACGGGGTCGTATCCCATTTTAGCGAGATGGGCCACTATCTCAGGAGTGATCTCTAGGTCGATCTCTTTCTCTTTAAGACGAGCTTTTACTTCTTCAAGCTGGATGTGGACGATCTTTTCTATCTCCTGTTCCTGCAGGGGTAAGAAGGGGAGGATCTCATCAACACGGTTGATGAATTCGGGACGGAAGTGCCTTTTGATTTCTGGAGAGACGGTGGCGAGAACCTCTTTTTGGGTCCAGGCTTGGGTTGTCTCCATTTTTTCGAGAAGCTGCTGGGAGCCCAGGTTGGAGGTCATGATGATGAGAGTGTTCTTGCAGTTCACCGTCCTTCCTTTGGCATCGGTGAGCCGTCCATCATCAAACATCTGAAGGAGGATGTTGAAGACATCAGGGTGAGCCTTTTCGATCTCATCAAAGAGGACCACGGAATAGGGGCGTCTGCGAATCGCTTCTGTGAGCTGTCCCCCCTCCTCGTAGCCAACGTACCCGGGAGGGGAGCCGATGAGCTTAGCGACACTGTGCTTTTCCATGTACTCGGACATGTCGAGGCGGATGATTGCCTCTTCGCTGTTGAAGAGCTGGTCGGCTAAAGCTTTGGTGAGCTCTGTTTTCCCAACGCCTGTAGGGCCGACGAAGAGAAAAACTCCGATGGGGCGTTTGGGATCGGCGAGACCGCTGCGAGAGCGGCGGATCGCTTCGCTGACCGCTGTAACGGCGAGGGGTTGCCCGACGACCCTTTTTTCGAGCTCTGTTTCGAGCTGGAGGAGCTTGCCTGCTTCTGTTTCGAGCATTTTTTGCAGGGGGATCCCTGTCCACTTAGAGACGATTTGTGCGATGAGCGATTCATCTACCTCTTCCTTGAGGAGTCTGCCATGGGCGCTCTCTAGGGCTTTTTCTCCCTCTTCGAGCTCTTTTTCAAGGGCGGGGATGTCGTTGTAGCGTAATTGCGCTACCTTGTTGTAGTCAGATCCCCGTTCGGCCTCTTCCTCTTGGAAACGGAGGGTCTCAAGGCGATTTTTTTTCTCTTTGAGCGCATCGAGGGTCTTCTTCTCTTGATTCCACCGTTCATTGAGGGTCGTTAAGATCTCTTTTGTGCTAGCGATCTCTTTCTCGAGCTTTTCTTTTTCTACCTTGGCGGTGGGGATCTTTTCTCTCTTGATCGCTTCGAGTTTGACGATCAGGTGACTCAGTTCCCGTTCCTTATTGTCGATGGGTAGTGGTCTTGAGCCGAGCTGCATCCGAATCATACTTGCTGCTTCATCGATTAGGTCGATCGCCTTATCAGGCAGAAAGCGATCGGCGATGTAGCGCCCTGAAAGGGTAGCGGCAGCGTGGATGGCCCCTTCAGTGATGCGCACTCCATGAAAGATCTCATACCGCTCACGAAGGCCTCGCAGGATCGCGATGGCATCTTCTGTTGACGGCTCCGTGACGAGGATAGGTTGAAACCGCCGCTCAAGAGCGGGATCCTTCTCGATGTACTTTTTGTATTCGTTAAGGGTTGTAGCTCCGATGCAGTGAAGGGTTCCCTTGGCCAGTGCGGGCTTTAAGAGGTTCGCAGCGTCCATTGCCCCTTCAGTAGCTCCGGCCCCGACAAGGGTATGGACCTCATCGATGAAGAGGAGGATTTGTCCATCACCTTTTTCTACCTCTTGTAGAATCCCTTTAAGTCTTTCTTCAAACTCTCCTCTATATTTGGTCCCGGCAATGAGACTTCCCATATCGAGAGAAAAAAGATGTTTGCCGATCAGGGGATCGGGGACATCTTCTTGGAAGATGCGGATGGCGAGTCCTTCTGCGATGGCAGTTTTTCCGACGCCAGGATCTCCGATGAGCAAGGGGTTGTTCTTCGTTCTTCTGGAGAGGACTTGCATGGTTCGTCTGATCTCCTCATCCCGTCCAATCACCGGATCGAGCTTGCCCGACTGTGCAAGAGCGGTGAGGTTTTTGCAGTACTTTTCCAGTGCTTGCAATCCCGATTCTGCTGAGGGGTTATCCATTTGTTTACCTCCACGGATGGTTTGGATCTCTTTTTCTACATCACTTAAGTTGAGAGATGTCTTGTTTTTCCATGTTTGGAAGGGCTCTTCGCTCTTTTCCCAAAAGGCATAGAGGAAGTGGTCGGTGCTTAAGTAGGTATCCCCCCATTTTTTTGCTAGGGTGCTCGCTGAATTGATCAGGCTCTGGAGGTGGGTAGAGGGGGAGGGCTCGCCTATGGTGTCTACAAAGGTAGCGAGGGAGGAGAGTTTTTGCTTAAGAGCTTCTCTGAGTGGGGGCACATCGAGGCCATGCCTTTTTGCAAAGGTGGCAAAGTAGCCTCCTTCATCCTCGAGAAAAACGAGGAGCAGGTGATGCTCGGTCAGCTGGGTGTGCTGTTTTTCTTTTGCTAGCTCGAAGGATTTCTCGATTGCAAGAGCCACTGGCTCTGTGAATTGTGTCTTCATTAGCCCTAATATTAGCAGACGGGCTATTTAAGTGCTAGATTTATTTCTTGCCAAGACGGATAACTTCGTAAGTTTTTGTTTTTTAAATAATTAGGATCTGTTGAGAAAGAGGGAAAGGGATGGTGGAGCTCGGAATCGATGGTTTCCCAGACATGAAAAATCTTGAATATTTTGTCATGCTTATGCTTTAATTTTTGTATGTTTACCAGTTCTAGTCCGGTTCAGGGGAAAACCCATTTTTCCCTTCAGCAAGAGATTCCTCTTTTAGTAGGTTCAGCTGCAGTGGCGGCTGTCGGCTCTCTAGGAGTATCGATGGTGACTTCGCTTTCGATCTCTCCAATGGAACTCCTTGGAGTGGGGGTATTCGTCTACCTTGCATCAAAAGTGGGTCAGATTAGCTACCAAAAGTTTTGTGGTCCTTCTCTTAAGGACAAAGATATGTCTGCTCTCGTTAAGCCTACTTCTAATAGTGAGCGATTCCGTCGTCAGCAGAGACCGCCTCGAAGAGCTGGGAGCGAAGCATCATTGCAGAATTTACAGGATGCAGTAAGTGAAGCACAGGCAACTCTAAGTAAAGAGAAATCCGCATATTTAGCTGCAAAGGAACGAGGTGAGGAAGGGAGCGCTGCGGAAAAAGAATTGGTTCGTTCTTATGAATCTAGACAGGCTGCTTTGAAGATCCCAAAACTATTGCTAACTGTTGCTAGGTTAAGAAGTGGCTCTACAGCTTCTTAGAGCGGTGGTGCTTGACGGCGATCCAAATGAGCAGTGCGCTCAGGACGAGAAAAGAGCAGAAGGAGAGGAAGGGGAAGGTCACTGGGTCATTGGAAAGTCCTTCAACTCTGCATCTAGGGCAAGCGCTTTTTTTCTTGAAGATCTCAATCATGATTACGTGGTAGCCAGAGATGATAAGGCCGATGAGGGAGAGGGGAAGGGCGTAGTAGACGATTCGGTATGCCTCTCTAAAGGCGGCGATTCCTAAGATGATGGCGAGGGGGAACATCAGTATCCTCTGATACCAACAAAGAGGACAGGGGTGCTGGTTTTGCACTTCGCCAAAAAATATACTCCCAACAGTTGCGATACAAGCGATGATCCACGGGAGAAAGATTTCATATCTTTTCAACGGTCATTCCTTAAGGTTGTTTTTTTGGTTTTTGGATCTGCGTTTTCGGGGGTCTTTTTTTGCGGGGAGTTTCTCCGAGGAGTTCTTTGGGGGAGATCTCTTTTCCATTGACCGATGTGCCTGAAGTGAGGTTGGTGATCCGAACGGGGTAATTGGGATCATCGCTTTTTCCCAATTCAACGGGGAATGGAGTGATCCAGTAGGTGGTGTAGATCCAATCGTCGGGATCGATCTCGTAGGCTGAGCCATCGGAGAGCTCGAGGCGGGATCCAGAATCGACGTTGAGGGAGAGGTATAGTTGGTCATTTTGCTCGGGCTCTTGCCCAGTTAGGGAGAGTGTGGATATGAGTATGAGTAATACGAAAGGGATCTTCATTGACGGCCTCCTCTCTCTATACTTAAAAAAATTTCCATTAAGTTGCAACTATTGCTGTGAGGGGTCGGGACAATGGGTGCGCAGTTTATTGCGAAATGAGCGCAAGGCGCGGGGAGAGTGGTCTCTTTTTTGGGTGATTTCTTCCGCTTGTTTGAGGTACTTCCAAGTATTTGGGAAGTCGCGGCGTTCTGCGCAGACGATGGAGAGGTAGTACTCAACAGTGGGGTCATTGGGATCGATCTTGTGATACCGCTCTAGTATCTTTTGGGCTTCGCCAGAGCGTCCCAGCTGAAGGTAGGTGACAGCGAGCTGAAGAATCCCTCCTCGAAACTTCGGATGCTTTTTGAGGAGTTTTTTGAGTTCTTGTTGTTTTTCCTTGATCGATTCTCTCGTCTCATCGACAGGGAGAAACATCTTCTTCACCCCTTCTGCATCGATATTGCCTGTAAGGTAATCGGTGGTGAGGGTCTCAGGAGCCACTGCGTAATCAAAGATGTAGTCTTTAAGGGGTTTTAGAAGAGCTTCTCCTTCTTTTTTTCGTCCGACGAAAAGGTAGTTGAATCCTAGGAACATATTGACGAGTGGATCTCCATCGAGGTAGGGAAGGGCTTTTTCGTAGAGATCGACGCATTTCTGGTGCTCGGATCGGGTCCAGTAGACTGAGGCTTGGTTGACGAAGGCGAGGCCGATGACGGCTTTGATGTTGCGCTTTTGCAGTTTTCGGGTGTTCAGACCGAGGTAGGTCTCACAAGGGGGATTGATCCCTCTTGCCGTGGTCTCGATATTGGTGATGGTTTCCCCGTCGTTGTAACGGACGTAGATGTGGCCGGGTGGGGTGATGATCTCAAGGGTGAGGTCGAGTCTTTGGGCGAGGCAGAGATAGAGGATCGATACACCGAGGCAAACCCCTTGCCGACTGTCTAGGACGGAGGGGAGGAAGGTGTAGAGGTCGATGTCTTGTGCATAGATCGAGTGGGGTGGAAATCGAAACTGCATCTCTTGGAAGATGTACCGGTTGATCTCACGGATTTTATCTAGGGGAGTGGCGTCTTCCGGGAGGCGCGCAAAGATCTGCAGAGCCATCAGGTCGAGGCTGGCCTCATACTGACGGATGTCGTTTCTCAGGTTTGAAGAGTCCTCAAACTGTTCAATTAATAGGCTGCGACAGAGGTCGATCTCTTCTGGTGGAAGGGCGAGGACCTCTTCTTTGGTCCAGGCTTTGAGCCCTTTGAGTTTGCGATTGGTGAAGTGGCTGCAGAGCTCTTCAATTGCTGTGAGTTGTTCTTCGGTGAGCTTGACCGGCTCGTCGTAGGGTTGTCTTGTGACGAGGGAGACGACCGCTTGGATATCGAATTTGGGGAGGAGGAATTGGGGAAGATGTTGCGTGTGATTGCCTCCCCTAAGAAGGCGCCAAGCGTGGTTGATTGCTTCTTTTCCCTCGTTGGTGTCGGGGTAGAGTTCATAGAAGGCCATGTACTGGGTGAGGGAATAGGGATCGAGGCTGTTGTAGAGGCTTTTGATCGAGGTGTTGGAAGCCGAGAGGGGAAGGGCGAGGAAAAGAGCGAGGAAAAATTTCATTCTAGGATTTTCTCGATTTCTTGTTTGAGTAGGGGGTGGCTGGAAAGCTCTTCAACACTGGGGCGGATCCGATAGGTCCAGTTATGGGGACCGACGGTTCCAGGGATGTTGATCCTCTCGTCTTGGGGGTTGTCCCAAACGAGCTCGGGGAAAAGGGCGAGGTACTCTCCTATAAGGTTGATGTGGAAGAGGCTCGAGCTGTGGTGGCTATCCCATAAGATCTCTCTTCTCTGGGCTTTTGAGAGAATGTCGTTATGGTGCCATCCTTTGTGATGGGCAAAGCTCTTTCCCTCTTCCCCTTGCCACCAGAGCTGGAGAGTTTCTGAGTCGTGGGTGGAGACGGTGGTCATGCTGATGGGGTTGTAGTGGAGGGGATCGATGAAGGTCTCTGTGTTGTTTTTCCTTTTTTCCCAACGCATCACCTTGGTGCCGCAGATCCCGAGATCGGTGAGGGCTGTGCGCACTGAATCGGGAACTGCTCCGAGGTCTTCGGCGATCGGGAGCATTGGGCTATGGTCGCAAAGAACCGAGAGAATCTCTCTGCCGTGGGGGAGCCACTCGGCTTTGTCGGCGGGTAAGAAGAGGCCATTCTTGGCAGACTTTCCAAGAGGGATAGCGAAAATCCGAAAGAAACCGAGGACGTGATCAATGCGGTAGAGGTCATAGAAATTTTGCGCGTAGTCGAGTCTTGTTTTCCACCAATCGAAGCCCCGCTCTTTCATCACCTCCCAATGAAAGATCGGTAGACCCCATACTTGTCCGTTTTCGTTGTAGGCATCGGGAGGCGCCCCTGCAGAAAAAGAGAGGTCGAACTCGTCTGTATACTTCCATACATCGGCGCTATCGGGGCTGATCAAGATGGGGATATCCCCCTTTATGAGAACTCCTTTTTTATTGGCGTACTTCTTTACAGCGCAGAGTTGCTCGAAACAGAGATACTGCAAGAAGATGTAGAAGCAGACATCGATCCAGTACTTTTCGATTAGGGCATCGAATTGCTTTTCGGTTGGGGCTTGCAACTCTTGAGGCCAGGTTTTCCAGTGGTTTTTGGCCATCACGTCTTTGAGGACTTTGAAGAGGGCGTAGGTCTCTACCCAGGGGTTCTCATCGACAAAGATGGAGAAAGATTCTTCTTTAACGATCCGGGCGCCTTTTTTTTCAAAGTAGGTACGCAAGAAAAGGAGTTTGTGGCTCTGGACATCGTGGTAAGGAACTTTGGCAAGGCGGTTCATGGGCAAAAAGGAGCTGAGGTCACTTTTTTTTACGCCGGGGAGTTTGTAGAGGGAGAGGAAGAGAGGGCTCAAAGCCATTGCAGAGAGAGCGAAGTATGGACTCGGGTCATCTCCGGTGTCATTGATGGGGAGGAGTTGGATCACATCGAAGCCAACCTCTTTGCACCAGTCGATTAAGGGGATGAGATCGTAGAACTCACCGATGCCGCAGCTATTCTCTGAATGGAGAGCGGAGAGGGGAAGGTCAATGCCGTGATGATGATGGGCGCCGATTTGGCTCCATTGGGGGCCAAGGCTAGAATGGAAGAGCTTTTCTTCTAACTGTGTCATGGCTTCAGCCCAAACATTCCCCCACCAGGCTCCTCGTTGGGTGCATGTGAGGGGAGTGATTTGCCTTGTTCTATCGCCTCTTTCCACTCTTCACTCTCCTTAATGAAGGCCTCGAGGAGGGCGAAGAGTTTTCTTTCGTTACACGCTTCATTGGGGACCGAGCTGAAGAGGACGAGCCTATTGTTGCTCTCTGAGTAGGCGAGGGTTCCCACGCGGGGATAGAGGGCGTTACATTTTAAAGCCTCTTTAAGAACTTTTTCTCGGAACTTGCCCGGTGGGGTTTCACAGATGAGGGTGGAGATGAGGAGCTGTTCCTTTGTCTCGTCAAACTCTAGCTGGATATGGAGCACGCCCCGATAGTCGATCTCGCAGATCCGGTTTTCATCGGGGTAGAGCTTGATACCGATTTCTTTGCCGAGGTCATATAGGATTTGCGCAAAGCGGTCCACTACGTCTCGTCCTCTTCTTCGTCTTCTTTTTCTTCTTCCTCTTCTTCTGCTTGTTCTTCTAGCTCTTCCAGAGCTTCAATGAAGGACATGAGGACATCGTAGCGATGTTGTTCAGAGCGGAAGAGCTTGGGAGCGACCCCTCTTACGGCATCACGCATCTGGCTAAAGATGATGATCTGAGCAATCACATTCGCTGAGAGTCCCATCTTGAGCGCCAGCTGAAACACCTTATCCATAGAAGGATACCGTTCGGTGAGTAATAGAACAAACATCTTTGCTAGCATCTCGAAGGTCATCTGCGAGGGAAGGAGCATCCCCCCTCTCTCAAATGCCCCTTTGATCAGGTTCATCCTCCCATTAAAGAAATTGTAGACCCAAAGGATGGCGAGGAGGTTGCGTGCTTCGGTTATGAGACGGTGGAGCTCTGCTCTGGCGATCGAGGGGCCCTTGGCTTTGAGGTCGGCGCCCATAGAATGGAGGATGAAATCGCAGGCGGACTTCATCTTCTCGTAGGAAAATTTCTCATTGAGTTCGCCAAAGAGTTTCGACGCGGGTCTCGGGTTGCCTGTGATGTCTCGGTAGAGATCGCGAAGGCCGGTAGGAGAACCGAGCCCTAGTCTAGAAAAGGCTCTTGCCTCTTCAGCAATATTGCGGCCAGAGCGTACTTCTCTAGCGAAATCTCGGTTGAGGTTCTCTTTGGCTTGTCGAACTCTTTGAGCGGTCTCTTTTGAGGTGGTCTGCTCCAAAAACTCAAGCGCTTCGTCGGCCAGCGAGTGATCGGGGTAGCTCTTCATCACCTTGCGCAGAATCTCTTCTGCTGAATCGCTGCTTTTGATGAGGGAGAGGAGATACTGTAGGCTGCGGGTGGTGAGCTCGGGGTTTCTTTTATTGAACTTCTGGGAGAGCTCTTCGACCTTTTCTACTTCGACAATTTTCCCTTCAGCTTTTTCCAGCTCTTTCTCTTCTGCTGTTTTTTTGCGCATCTTCTCTTCGAGGCTTTCAAAGCGCTTGGACATGATGACGGGGGTGAAGGCAGCTTCATTGGCATATTGGGTGAGCGAGCGTTGGCTTGCCACTTGGTTCATATCCAGTTTGCGTGCTTCGGACTGCTCTTGCTTTTGGATGCGGGAGCTGTCTGTAGGTTCGATAGGAGCTGTGCTGAAATCATCTTGCATAAGACTTACTCATAGCAAGGAACTTTTTCGATGACAAGGGGTTTAAGTCAGTTGAATTCGTCCCAGGGGTTGGATCTTGATCTCGGGGACTACCTCTTGATAAGAGACGACGGCAAGGTCAGGAAATTCCCCTTCGATCAGTTTCCGGACAAAGCGACGAACATCGATAGCGGTGAGCATCACCGGAGGTTGACCACCAGCGGGGGTAGGGGAGATCACTTCTCGCATTGCGCTCATAATCAATTGGACACTATCGGGATCGAGGGCGAGGTAGGAGCCGGCGGAAGTTTGCTTGATCGCTCCGCGGACCATGTCCTCTATCTCAGGGTCGAGCAGGTAGACGGAGAGTATCGACTGTCCTTGCGAGTATTTGTAGCTGATGTAGAGTTTTAAAGAGGAACGGACATACTCGGTGAGAAGGACAGTGTCTTTTTCGGTTTGGGCCCACTCGCTGAGAGACTCCAAGATGGTGCGCAGGTCTTTGATTGAAATCTGTTCCTGCACCAGCCGGCGAAAAATCTCTGTGAGTTTTTGCAAGGGGACGAGACGGGTCACCTCTTTGACAAGATCGGGGAATGACTTTTCTAAGAACTCTAATATACCGCGGACCTCTTGGATTCCGATGAAGTCGGCAGCATGTTGTCTGTAGAAATAGGAGAGGTGGAGGATCATCACATCGAGAGGTTCCCAGAATTTGATCCCTGCCTTTTTCATCACCTCTTCGTATTTTGTCTCAACCCAGTAGGAGGGTTGACCTATGGAATTTTTCGAAGTGGTGTAGGGGATGTTATATCGCTGAAGGGTCTCGACGGCCTCGTTGGTGAGGAGAGCCCCCTCTTCGATTTTTCCACGGACGATGGGGACCTCGTTGAGGAAGATCATGTACTCATCTGCTTCGAGCTGGGGGGATTCTGACCGGACGTGGACACCGGGGAAACGGACTCCGAGGTCTTGGTAGAGGGCGTGACGCATCTTAGGGACCATTTCCTCGATGAAGGTCGTCCCGCCTCGTTGCTTTCGGATCTCTTTGGAGAGGTAGGCTCCCGTTTCTAAGATGACGGGTAGGGTAAGGGCATATTCTTCTACCCCACCTCGAACCACTCGGTGCCCTTCGACATCGGTATCGACAATGCCGCCAACGGCTGCTCTTGCCGTTCGCGTTCCCTTTTTCTTTAGGTTGTAGATAGTGACAGCGCCAGTTGTTATGATTCCAAGGCCAAGGCCAAGGAAGACAAGCGTTGGGAACCCTTTGACGAAACCCATGAGGGTGACGACCGTACCTGAGATGATGATCGCCTTGGGTTGCCCGAGGAGCTGGGTAGCGATCTCACTTCCTAGGTGGGTGTCTTTCTTTTCGCTCGAGACCCGGGTGGTGACGATACCGGCGGTCATTGCAATCAAAAGAGAAGGGATCTGTGCGACGAGGCCACCACCAATTGATAAGAGAGTATAGGTTCTAGCTGCTTGCAAGGCAGTCATCCCATGCATCGCCATCCCGATGATCAGACCCCCGACGATGTTGATCACAGCAATCACAATACCGGCGATCACATCTCCTTTGACGAACTTCATGGCGCCGTCCATTGCTCCGTACATCTGGCTCTCTTTCTGCAAATCAAGGCGGAGTTGACGGGCTTGATTGGCATCAATTATACCGCTTCGAAGGTCAGCATCGATACTCATCTGCTTTCCAGGCATCGCATCAAGAGTGAAACGAGCAGCGACCTCGGCGACCCGTTCAGCACCCTTGGTCACAACGATGAACTGGACAATGGTGATAATAAGGAAGACGATTGCACCGACGACAAAGTTCCCACCTACGACAAATTCTCCAAAGGCATAGATGATCTCACCTGCATCAGCGTAGAGGAGAATCCGCTTGGTTGCGGAGATCTCAATCCCCAACCGGAAAAGAGTTGTGATCAAGAGGAGTGAGGGAAAGATCGAGAGATTGACCGCTTTGGGTATATAGAGGGAAACCATCAAGAGGGTGATCGAGATTGTCAGATTGACCGCGATGAAATTATCGAGCACTCCCGGAGAGATAGGCACGATGATGATCATGATGAGGAGAATGATGAAGATCGCAAGGATGATATCGGTCGAGCGAGTGATCAGGGTGAGTATCTTGTTACTACTCATGATGCGACCGAGAGAATTAAGAAATTTCTTCATTTAAATAGCTCCAAATGGGCGGTCTCTTCGGTTTCAATGGCTTCAAGCCACCTTAGAATCTCAGAGACAGCTTCGTACGCCTCCTCTGGTATATAATCACCGATTTCTCCTTTTTCGAACAGAGTTTGTGCGAGATCGACGTTTCTCATGATCGGAACATCAAACTCACCAGCCAGTTTGACAATATGATCGGCGACGGTCCCTTTGCCCATAGTGACGATCCGAGGAGCAGGCTGCTCCTCCTCATTGTACTGGACGGCAACGGCAATATGGATTGGATTTGTGATGACCGCGCGGGCCATTTTGACGCCTCTAGGTCCTTCTTGGTAAGCGATTTCCTGGGCGACTCGCCTCCGTTGCCCCTTGAGCTCCGGGTTTCCTTCAGTGTCTTTGTACTCCTGCTTCACCTCATATTTTTCCATTCGCATCTCTTTCGCAAAGTTCCGCTTTTGAAAGACCAAATCGGCAATAGCGATAGCTAAAAAGAAAATCCCTACTCGGACGATCACTTTGAAGAGGAAAGTGGCAAAAAGCTTTGCAATTGCGGCAACAGGCAGAGCGGCACAGGCAATGATCTCCGGAACGCTTCCCTGTACGACGCTCCAAATTATTATGAATGCCCCACTGATTTTGAATATCGATTTTAAAAGCTCAAAAATTGTCTTAAACTTAAACATATTTTTGATATTGGTGACGGGATTAAGCTTCTTGATATCAGGCTTCATCGCCTCCATAGAAAACATAGGCCCCACAATTAAAAAACTCGTGAGAAGTCCAGTACAAACCGTTAGAAGCAAAGTAGGAAAACTGCATTTGAAGATCGTGTAGATCGTCTCATGGATGAATCCCTTAGCCATCGTCTGCATATCAATATGTCCCTCCGCTGCGCGGCGGAACATATTGATGATGAAGCTGCCCATCTGTTTAAAGATGTATCCAGAGAGGACAATCACAGAAGAAATCGATACGACAAAGGTAAACGCAGAGGAAAAATCCTTAGATTTTGCCACCTGTCCCTTTTTACGCGCATCGCGGAGTTTCTTCGGGGTCGCCTTTTCGGTTTTTTCGGCCATTGTAATTAGACTTTAAAGCAAATAAGAAATTAATGCATAGATTATGGATTATGGAAAAAAAGAATGACATCTCCATCCTGGACAATGTACTCCTTCCCTTCCGCTCTGGCTTTGCCTACCTCGCGCGCTCCCACCCGACCTTTATACGTAATGAAATCCTCATAAGAGACCACCTCCGCGCGGATGAATCCCTTTTGAATATCGGAGTGGATCTCTCCCGCTGCTTCTTGCGCGGTGCTTCCCGATAGGATCGTCCAAGCCCTCGTCTCCACTTCTCCCGTAGTGAGGTAGTTGATGAGTCCTAAGATTCCAAAAGCCCCCTTGACAAGGCGGCTGAGTCCAGTCTCTTCTAGCCCTAGGGTAAAGAGGTACTCTTTAGCCTCCTCTTCCGTTAGCTGAGCGAGCTCCTCTTCGAGTTTAGCGCAGATGGGAACAACTATGCTTCCCTCTTTTTCTGCGAGGTCTTTCACCGCCTGCACATGGGCGTTGTTCATCTCAGGAAGATCCGACTCTGCCACGTTGGCTGCATAGATCACCTTTTTCTTGGTGAGGAAGGGGTAGATCTTAATCGCCTCCTCTTCCTTCTCAGTGAGTTCTAATGAGCGGACGGGGAGTGTTTGATTCAGATGGGCGATGACTTTAGTCAGGACCTCAACAGTGCTCTTAAGTTCTTTATTTCCCTTGGCCTGCTTGTCTAATTTGGTAGCGACCTTCTCTGCGACCTGAAGATCGGCTAAGATGAGCTCGAGATTGATCACATCGATGTCATGGAGCGGATCGACCCTGCCACAGACATGGATCACATCATCATCATCAAAACAGCGGACCACATGGATGATGGCCTCGGTTTCTCGGATATTAGCTAAGAATTGATTGCCGAGTCCTTCTCCTTTAGAAGCTCCCTCGACAAGACCTGCGATATCGATAAAGGTGACGGTGGCGGGGACGAGTTTTTGGCTTTTAGAAAGAGTGGAGAGCTTGTCGAGTCTCTCGTCGTCCATAGCGACGACTCCCACATTGGGGTCGATCGTACAAAAGGGGTAGTTGGCCGCAGCAGCTGCGGCCTTCTTGATCAGAGCATTGAATAAAGTGGACTTCCCTACGTTAGGAAGTCCGACAATTCCACAGGAGAGATTCGGCATACCCCCGCTATCTTACCACATCTGGCAAAGAGCGGCTAGCGGAAAAAATTCTTATATTCCGCTCCCATCTGATCGAGCGCTGCCGCCATCGCCTGCATCTGAACCGCCGATGCCAGTGCTCGCATCGCTTGCTGCGCCTTCAGCTCCACCTGAGGCACTAGCTGCGGCGTCAATACCAGTTTCTCCGGATCCCGCATCATCTCCTCCTGCTTCTGAGATCCCGCTTGCAGAGCCTTCGGCTGATCCCGCTTCTTGGGGGGCAGCTGCTGCGCCCTGGGGTTTGTTTTCTTCAGGAGTTTCTGCTGCTCTTTCTGGCAGTGCTTCAGCAGCACCTGACATAAGCACAGAAGCTAGAGATTGAGCTGCTCTTTTTTGTAGGATTTCAGGAGGTGTTGCACCTGCCGGAGCCCCGTCAGTTGAGCTGATTGGTGTAGCAGATGGCAAAGGAGTGGCCACGTCATCATCTGCACTGAAGAGAGCTGCGCGTGGTCTGGGAGGGGATGTCAGACTCAAGAGCTTGTTAGCTTCAGATACTAAAGCTGCTATCCTTCGTTGCATCACTGTTGGAATGGCTGTTGTTTCCTCATTTGCTAGACTCACGACATGAGTCATTGGAGATGGCTGCGTGGCTAAATGAGCAAATGGAGTTCCAGTGTTGGCCTTTTCTCTAACAAGTTCCTCTTGGACGGCTGTTGCGATCAATGCTCTAGCTTGAGGGCTTCTTAGCATACTTGCGACAGTAGCGGTTGAAGTGGAGGGAGAAGGAGATTGTGCTTTGAAAGCTTGCAGGGCTTCCTGAACGATAGCCGCACGATTCTGGGGAGACAGGGGAACATCTGCAGAGGAGTTTATTACAAAAGGAGCAGGGGAGGAAGGCAAGAGCATACCAACGGCTAAATGCAGAGCTTTGACAGCTGGAAAGAGAAGGGTGTAGGAAATGACGCTTAAGGTTGCGGCTTCAAATACCTCCCCCAGAGAAATTGGAAGTGGGGTCATTTGACTGGCTGCAGCGACGAGCGCTGTTCCTGCAGCAAGGGAAATTGTCCGACGAATGAGATGGCTCTCTGATAAGAAGAGTCTCTTGGCCACAGCATCGACGGCTTCTTGGGCCATCCCAATGGCTGCGCCAGCTCCCAGTGTGTAAGGGAGAGAAGAGAGTTTGGAAGGGGCGGTGCTGATGACGTGGAAGGCTCCTTCTTTCAGTGTTGCTAGACTCTGGGCAGTGAGATTTTTTTGAAGAGTGTCGAGAGAGAGAGTTGAGGCTTTTTTTGCTAGAGCCAATGGGATCTCTCCAAAGTTGAGGGCTTTTCCGATGCTTGCGTAGAGACCGGTTTGGAAGATGTTTTTGAAGATGCTGGGATGTGCTGCTTGTGCTGCTGGACTTGTGCTCATTTATATTCCTTTATTTGTTTTTCTCGGGTTGGGCATCGCCGAGTGATTGTTATTAGATTCTGATCTTTTGCGGTAAAAAAGATGGTCTATCCGCTGAAAATTTGCACTTGATATTTGTCGATAAATGGCAAAAAATTTTCTTTTTCTATTCACCGATGGGGCAAATGTTTAGGGATTTTAAACAGGGGCTCGAGATTTTGTAAATAGATAATCTTTATTCTCATCCCCTTCGCCTTTCGGCGAGAGGGATGCAGTTATTAGGTAAGGAGAGGTTACTTTTCTCCTATAGAGATGTTTCAACAGAATCTTAGTTATTACGAAGTGTATTGGGAGCCTTCCCTAGGATTTGTCCAATTGCTCCCCAAACACGAAAAAACAACTCGGGGGCAAGGATGTGGAGAGCCGTGTTGAAAACTTCTTCTCTTGTTGCGGGAATAAAAGAGATGCTTTCTCCCAGAACACTTACGAGAACGACTCCAGCGTATAGAGAGAGTCCTGTGCATATTATATCCGAAGATCTGAGATAGGGTATTTTTTTTACTTGGGTTTTGATCAATGCAGTAGTTAAGCCGATACTTGCTCCGAGAGCAAACGAATAAGAATATTTCCTAAGCGTTGTTTTGACCATCGTGTGGTCTATGTTCGAGAGTGTTCCAAGAACAGTGTTTACTATGTGGTTGGGCCCTTTTTTGATTTCTGCAACTGCTTGAGAAGGAAAGGCTCTTAAAGCTTTAAAAAATGCATCCTTTGTTGCAAGTGACACTTTTTTTATTTCGCTTTTAGGCACATCCCCGTAGGGGACGAATAGTCTTCCTATGACTGCATATGTCCCAGACCAAAATGTGCTTTTGAAGTAGGTGTTTGATGAAGGTTGTCCAATGGCTGCCATTTTACTATCTCCTGATTAAACGTTTATTTGTGAGATGCCCCTCTGAGGGCAAATTCCGGGGGAGTATAGAGGTAGATCTTGAATAGATAAAGGTTTTTTCAGGAAAACTCCAAAAGGAGTTTTGTCTGAGAGGAAAAAGAGGTCTCTTCGATATGGATGATTCCCTCTTGAATGCGAACATGTCCATGCTCGGGTTGCCCTTTTTGATGCAAGATCACTGGGTAAGTGCCATCGGGAGGGAGGCAGGGAGTATTTTCGAGAAGGAGAGTTTGATCTTCTTGCAAAGTTCCTGCAATTTGATAGGAGTGGCCGAGAAGCTTTGATGCCTCCAAGAGATTGCCCGATTGGATGAGTGTGCGAATCTTGCCAGAGGAGATGGGCTCGTTTTGGGAGTCGAGTTTTTTAATGTAGTGGGCGGTAAAGCCTAGTTCTTCTCCGAGTTTTGTGATTTTTTCTGGGGTGCCCTCTCGCTTGTGACCGATCCTTCCATCTTGGCCGAGGAAGAGGTGGTCGAAGGGGCAGGCATTGTGGAGCTGAGATAGAAAATCTTTGTAGGAAAGTGAGGCGAGTTGAAGCGTGAAGGGGAGGAGATAGAGGAGGTCAACGCCATATTGCTCTAGGAGGCGGGTTTTGATGGTGGGAGAGGTGAGAGCGAGGACAGGGTCTCTGTGAGGAAGGATTTCGGAGGGGTGATTGGAGAAGGAGAGGAGGGCTACGGTTCCTTCTTCTCCTACTTGAGAACGGAGGAGGCTAAGGAGGTATTGATGTCCCTTGTGAACGCCGTCGAAGGTTCCGATAGTCAGGGCGATGGGGCGCGCGAGTGCATCGACTTTTTGTAAGGAATGAAGGAGGTGCATTGGGCTCATGGTAGCAGGAAAAGCTTATGTGTACAATGAGCGGCCATCGATGCAGTCTTCGAGTGTATAGGGACCCGATCTTGTACGGGTGAGGTGGGAGAGGTGGGCGCCGGTTTCGAGTTGTTGTCCGATCTCGTGTGCTATGGAGCGAATATAGGTCCCTTTACTGCAGGTGATGTGGAGGGTGAGCTTGGGGTAATCGTAGGAGATGAGGGTTGTTGTCAGGGTGATAGGAACGGGCTTTCTTTCGATTTCGATCCCTTGGCGGGCGAGGGTATAGAGTTTTATTCCTCCTACTTTTTTTGCGCTGTACATTGGGGGGATTTGGGAGATGGTCCCTTGGAAAGAGGGGAGGAGGGCTTCGATTTGCCCTAGGGAAGGGACGTTGTTGTTTGTGGAGACTATGTCTCCTTCGGGGTCGTAGGTGGTGGTCTCTATGCCGAGGTGGAGGGTGGCTAGGTACTCTTTATCTTGGTTTAAGAAGGTGTCGGCTTTGCGGGTGAACTCTTTTCCAATGAGGAGGATCATCACACCATTGGCGAAGGGGTCGAGTGTGCCTGCATGGCCGATTTTTTTGATGCTGGTGATTTTTCTGAGGGCATGGACGAGGCTGAAGGAGGTTTTCCCAGAAGGTTTATTGACCGGGAGGATCCCTTCACGAATGGTTGTCGGTTTGTCGTTTTTCATCTTCGCGGTGGATTTTTTCGATGAGGCTATCGACCTTCATCTGTTCCTCGACGGTTGTGTCGAGTTTGAAGATAAGGGCAGGGAAATAACGCATGGTCACTTTTTTTGACGCGCTGATAGCGATGAATCCCGCACCGGATTCGAGAGCTTCAAGGGTTTCTCGTTTTTCTTTGTCGTTCCCAATGATGCTCACGTAGACTTTGGCGTGGTGGAGGTCGTTGGAGATGTTGACGTTTGTGACGGTCACTAAGGGAGCTAACCGTGGGTCTTTGACCTCTTTCATGACGACGTCAGCGAGGACTTCTTTCAGGAGGGAGTTGAGTCTCTTGATCCGCTTTCTCTGCATTCTTAAAGTTCTTGTTCTAGATAGGTGATTTCATAGGCTTCAATGATATCTCCTTCTTTGAAGTCCTTAAAGCCTCTGAGGAGGATTCCGCATTCATGGTCTTTGGTGACTTCTTTGACATCTTCCTTGACTCGTTTGAGGGATGCAATCTCTCCTTTCCAAATCACTTCGCCTTCTCGTTTAAGACGGGCGTGGTGATTGCGCTTAATGATCCCTTCGGTGACTTGGCATCCGGCGATGAGGCCGAGTTGGGAGGATTTGAAGACCGCTTTTACCTCTGCGGCACCCATCTCGTTTTCTTGTGGGAGCTTGTCGAGGAGATTGCGCATGATTTCTTTGACGTCGTCGACGGCGTGGTAGATGATGTCGTGGAGCTTGATGGTCACTTTCTTTTCCTTGATCATCAACTCAGCATGGCTCTCCACTTTGGTGTGGAATCCGATGATGGGAGCTCCTGAAGCGGCGGCGAGTTCGATGTCTGACTCGGAAATTTGCCCCACTTTTTCAGAAACGATATTGAGTTCGGCTTTTTCGGATTCGATTTTCTGTAGGGAGTGCTTAAGGGCTTCAAGGGAGCCCTGGACGTCAGCACGCAAGATGACGTGGAGGACTTTCTTCTTCGCTGTCTCTGCTTTTTGCTCGAGAAGTCCATCAATCCCTTTCTTCCTTTTTTGTAGGAGTTTGTGCTTGTACTCTTCTAGCCGGGCTCTGGCAATCTCCCGCGCCTCTCCTTCACTATCGACACTGATGAACTCACTACCAGCTTCAGGAAGGCCAGAGAGTCCGGTGATTTTGACGGGGGTTGAGGGGCCTGCTTCAAAGAGCTCAATGCCGTGCTCATCGTGCATGGTTTTCACTTTTGCATAATGCATATCGCAGACGAGTGTATCTCCGAGGCGGAGGGTCCCATTTTGGACGAGGACAGTAGCAACAGCGCCGAGTCCTTTATGCATGGCGGACTCGATGACAGAGCCGCGGGCACGTCCTGAGGGGTTCGACTTGAGCTCTAGCACTTCTGATTGCAGGGAGAGCATTTCGAGGAGATCATTGACCCCTTCTCCAGATGTTGCTGAGCAGTTGACGGTGATGGTTGTGCCGCCCCATGCTTCAGGTAAGAGTTCGTGCTCAGAGAGCTGACGGTAGATGTTTTCCTGATCAAAGCCCGCCTTGTCACTTTTGTTTATGGCGACGAGGATGGGGACATTTGCTTCTTTGGCTTTGTTCATCGCTTCGACAGTCTGATCGCGCATTCCCTCGTCTCCTGCGATGACGAGGATGACGAGATCGGTCACTTCAGCACCTCGCTCTCGCATGGCCGAGAAGGCTTCGTGTCCGGGAGTATCGAGCAACGTGATCTCTCCTACTGCACTATGGCATTTGAAGGCACCGATATGTTGGGTGATTGCGCCGGCTTCCCCAGATGCTATATCTGAATTGCGGATCGCATCGATGAGGCTGGTTTTTCCATGATCGACATGGCCCATAAAGGTGACGACGGGGGGGCGGAGGACGAGGTCAGCTGGGTCACTCTCTGCGATCTCTTCTTTGATCGTTTTATCGGTGATTTTAATGCGTTCTTCTTCACTTGTATCGATGGTGATTTCACAAGAAAACTCATGGCCGAGGAGTTGAACAGTCGTTTCATCTGCAAGGATGTCGTTGATCGTGACGACGATGCCTTGCATAAAGAGTCTAGAAATGAGCTCGGATGCTTTGAGTTTCATCTCGATGGCTAAATCTTTGACACTGATAGGTAGGCGAATATGTAAACTCTTAGGGCGTATGGCGCGCTCTTCGCGCTCGGTCGCGCTTGCTTTTTTAAAGCCACGACGCTTTCTCCATCTCCCGTCATCGCGACCCCTAAGGCCCATTCGATCTCGAGAGTCAAAGGCCGTTTGCTGTTGAGGTTTGCGCTGTGAGCGCATATCGCGATAGTCTTTAAAAAAGGCTGGTTTGCGAGGGCTTACTTTTGCTTCGGTGGCAGGTTTTGTGGCAGTGGTCTTCTCAGCAGGCTTTTTCTTCACTGCTGCCGAGAGGTCTTTTCTGGTGACTGGGGATTTTTTTAGGGGAGAGATCGCCTTTTTGCGGATGATTTTCGGTCGTCTGAAGTCGTCGACTACGCCCTTCTTCTTGGGAGGCTCAGTAGGAGTAGGAGCTTCTTTTTTTGGTGCTTCGGCGGCTTCTTTTTTCTCTTCTTTCGGAAGGGGAGCTTCTTTTTCTTCGGTTTTCTTCGGAGGGGTTTTTTCTTCTTTTGGTTTTACGGCCGGCTTTTTAGGCGCAGCAGTTTTTCTGGGGGATTTCGCCTCCTCCTGTTTCTTCTTTTTTAGCTTGTCTAGCTGGAGGGCTTCAGCAAGCTGGGCATTTTTAATTTTTAGTTTAAGATTTTTTGCCAACAGTTATAACCTTTTTTCTCTCAGTTGATCGATAACCGTTTCAAGCATTTCTGCAGATATTTCTGGAATGCTTGAGAGCTCTTCCGGTGTAGCTTTCAATACTTTTCGTGGAGTGTCGAAACCTGCAGACACTAAACTATCCACAATGAAACTGCTCATATTTTCGATCTTGAGCTCTTCATCAAGGCTTGGGTCATCCATAAGGGCAAGCTGTGCTCGCTGGATGTTCATTTTTGCTTTGTATTCAGTCATCCTTTGGACATCGAGCTCGACACCTATGAGATGTCCACAAAGACGGACATTCATCCCTCGTTTTCCAAGGACTATGGGATAGTGCTCATCATCGACCACGATCGAGATGACCGACTCGTCTTCATTCACACTGATTTTTTTGATCACTTCTGGGTCAAGGGTGTTTTCTAAAAACTGCACCTTGTCTTCTGCGAAGGGGATGATGTCGATTTTTTCATTGTTGAGTTCTCGAATGATGTTTTTCACTCGGGTACCGCGAACTCCTACACAGGCACCAACGGGATCGACTTTGGGGTCATAGGAGGTGACAGCCAGCTTAGTTCGGTAGCCAGGCTCCCGAACGATCCTCTCGATCATGACTGTCTCATCTTCGAGTTCAGGGACCTCTTGTAAGAAGAGTTGTCGGACGAATTCTGGATGACTTCTTGAGAGGACGACTTCCGCTCCTCCATTTTCTGTATCGCGTACTTCGTAGAGAAGAGCGTAGACCCTTTCACCTATCGCATAACGCTCGGTCTTTGGGTAGTAGCGTTCAGGTAGGATCGCTTCGACTTTTCCTAGGTCGATAATGAGTGTGCCGCCTCTGACAATTCTCTTGACACTTCCTGATACGAGCTCATTGATTCGATCGCGGTACTCTGCATAGATGACATCCCGCTCGGCGCTTCGGAGCTTCTGTGCGATGACCTGCCGGGCTGTTTGTGCGGCAATGCGGCCAAAATCCTCTGGAGTGGCTTCAATATCGATCCAATCTCCAATCTCGCAGTCGGGATTGAATTCCCTCGCTTCTTCGATAAGGATTTCCTCATCGGGAATCGTCACGTTGTCTACCACTTCTTTTTGTGCTAGGACTTCAATCTCTCCCGTTTTAGAATCGATCGCAACGGAGACGTTGATGAGTCCCTTGACACTTTTTCTGGCAGCGACGCGAAGAGCCTCTTCAATCGCGCTGACGATCAATTCTCGCTTGATCCCCTTTTCGCGTTCAAGGTACTCAAATATGGCGACGAGATCTTTATTCATCGGTTTGCTCTTGCTTTTCCTTTTGTTCTTTTTCTTCGTCTTCTTTTTCTTCGTCTTCTGTATCGGATCCTTGACTGACGACGATGTCATCTTGATCGGCGCCGCCGCTATCGATGATGTGCTCTTTAATAGAAAGGGCGATTTTCTTGTGCTCTGGGTCGAGTTTGATCACTTTGGCGGTGATTGGATCGTCCTTGGTGATCACATCTTCGACTTTACCAAAGGGTTGATCGGAAAGCTCAGTGACATGGACAAGTGCTTCGAGTCCATTCTCCAGCTCGACGAAGGCTCCAAAAGCGGTCGTCTTGATCACGGTTCCTTTGACGATGGAGCCAACAGGCATCGTCTTTTCGATTGTTTCCCATGGGTTAGAGCTCAGTTGTTTCACTCCGAGAGTGATTTTTTTGCTCTCTGGATCGACCGAGAGAATCATTGCCTCTATAGCGTCTCCTTTCTTCAGAACTTCTGAAGGGTGGGAAACTTTCTTGATCCAACTGAGGTCAGAGATGTGGATGAGCCCTTCGACGCCAGGCTCGAGTTCTACAAAAGCGCCGTAATTGGTGAGGTTGCGCACTTCTCCCTTGATGTTGGTTCCAACAGGGAATTTTGCGACCACATCTTCCCAGGGGTTTTTCTCCATTTGCTTGAGACCAAGGGAGATTTTTCCCTCTTCTTTTTGAATGGCGAGAACGAGTACTTCAACCTCTTCTCCTTTCTTGACCACTTCGGAAGGATCGGTGATGTTTTTCACCCAAGACATTTCCGAAACGTGGATGAGTCCTTCGATGCCGGGTTCAATTTCGATAAAGGCCCCGTAGGGGACGAGGTTGACGATTCTCCCTTTGACATGGGTGCCAGGAGGGTAGCGGCTTTCGATATCTTCCCAAGGATTGGCCTCTTTCTGTTTCATGCCGAGGGCCACGCGCCCCTTTTCTTGGTCGACATTGAGAATCATCACTTCGACTTCTTGACCCACGCTGAGTAACTCTGATGGATGCTTGATTCGTTTCCAGGTCATATCGGTGATGTGTAAGAGGCCGTCGATTCCATCGAGGTCGAGGAAGACTCCAAAATCGGTGATGTTCTTGACAATACCAGCACAGACATCTCCGATTGTGATTTTTTCGAGAAGTTCTGCCTTGCGAGAGATTCTCTCTTCTTCGAGGAGTTCCCGCCTTGAGACGACGATGTTTTTTCTCTCGGTATTGATCTTGAGGATCTTGAAATCAAAGGTCTGCCCGACATAATCGTCGAGGTTCTTGATTCGCTTGTTGTCGATTTGAGAACCGGGGAGGAAGGCCTCCATCCCGATGTCGACCATGAGTCCGCCTTTGACTTTGCGCAGGATTTTCCCTTCGACGACTGAGCCTTCTTCACAATGATTGACGATGTATTCCCATTGTCGTTGTCTACGGGCTTTTTCTCGAGAAAGGACAATTTGTCCATCATCCCCTTCAGTTTGGTCGAGGTATACCTCGATTTCGGCATCGAGAATGATAGAGCTAGCGTCTTCAAATTCCGAGATGGGGACGAGACCTTCCGATTTCAGGCCGACATCAACGACCACAAAATCTTTGGTGATTTCAACAATCTTCCCTGTCAGGATTTCTCCGACAGTCATCGAAGCGATAGAACCCTCCTGGGATGTCTCTTCTTTTGCATTGAGCAGGTTCTGGAACTGCTTCGCATCTTCCTCGTCGTAGGCGATATCATCGATCACCTTACTTTCATTCCAATCGTGTTTCAGAGTATCTTCCATAGTTAAAAAGGCTCTCCTAAAAAAAATCTTGTATTTGAACCAGTCTGCAATGCTCTATAGAAAGAGGGGTTTTGCAGGCAAGCCCATATGGCTATCGCCAAAAAAAAAGTCCAATGACCTCTGGCCAATGAACCCTTCTTCCATGTGCCAATCTGTAATGGACGTAAGTCTACCAAAACTTTCTAATATTTAGCAAGGAGGGAAGAGAGGGGGTTGGTGATCAATAATTTTAACTCGGGCTTGGTAGGATGTCTAAACTTTAGTTGAAGGTTGACTTAATGTTTTTTTTGAGAGGTTTTGAAGTTGTTCCAAAGGCTTGCAGAGTGGATAGCTTCTGAGCTATAGTCGGGAGGCGAGCAAGAATTAAGGATTTTATGTGTCTTGTCTAGTCATGAAATTTGGGGGGGCTGCGATGGCAAATGCCTCCCGATTTGCTTGCATTTCCCAGTTGATTCTGAGGCGCCTAGAGACCTTCCCTAAGCTGGTCGTTGTGGTCAGTGCCATGGGGGAGACAACCAGTGAACTCATGAATCTCGCCAGAGAAGTCTCTACCAATCCTCCCAAACGGGAACAGGATATGCTCATCTCTGCAGGGGAGAGGGTGAGTATGGCTCTTCTTGCAATGGCTCTTCATGAGGTAAGAGTGGATGCGATAAGCTTTACAGGTAGCCAGTCGGGAATCTTGACGACCGAAATGCATACGGAAGCGAAAGTCATCGCGATCCGCCCAAAAAGAGTGGAGCAGGCTCTAAAAGAGGGAAAGGTGGTGATCGTCGCTGGTTTTCAGGGGGTGAGTTCATCGAAGGAGGTGACTACCTTGGGGAGAGGGGGGTCTGACACATCGGCGGTTGCTCTGGCTATCGGTTTGGGAGCTGAGCGAGTCGAGTTCTATAAGGACGTGCCTGGCATTGGGGAGGACAATCCAAAAATCTACCCCGATACGGAGATTTTTTCTCATCTATCTTATGAGGAGGCTCTTGCAGTTGTTGGTAAAGGGGCGGAGGTGCTCCACGATCGATGTATCCGACTTGCTCAAAAGAATGGGATTCCTCTAGAGATCCGCCCCTTTTACGACCCGGAAAGGGTGGGAACTTCGATCGGATTGGGCGCTGAAAGAAATTTTGCCTTTTTTTATGAGGGAGAGTCAGACTTGACTTTTGGGGAAGATCAGCCATACTGATCTGTGTGAAAAATAAATGGCCCATAATTGTCGAACCCTCTCTTCTCTCTGCGGATTTTGGCAAGCTTGCGGATGAGGCAAAGCTCATCGAAGCTGCTGGAGCAGATGCGATCCATATCGATGTGATGGATGGGCATTTTGTCCCGAATTTTTCTTTCGGCCCGAAAGCTGTCTCTGCAGTGAACCGAGTGACAGATCTCTTTCTCGATGTCCATATCATGATCTATAACCCTTTTGACTATATCGAGCGTTTTGTTGAAGCGGGAGCTGACAGGATCACCTTTCATTTTGAAGCGACAGAGGAAGTTGAAGAGACCTTAGAGTACATTCGGAAATGCAACATCGAAGCAGGCCTTGCATTTCGACCTGAGACGAGTATGTCTTTCATCCCAAAATTTCTCGATACGTGTGATTTGATTTTACTGATGACTGTGCAACCCGGATTTGGTGGGCAAGCATTCATGCCCCACATTGTGGAGAAGATTCACTTCACCCGTGAGACGGTCGATCGTCTCGGAATTCGAAAAGGAGGAGTGATCACCAAGGAGGGAGTGGAAGAGAGCAAGCTCCCCCCTTTTGATATCCAGGTCGATGGGGGTATTGATGATGTGAGCGCTCCAATGTGCATTGAAGCCGGCGCGAATGTTCTCGTTTCTGGTACGTATCTCTTCTCTGGAGATATGAAAGAGCGGATCGATCTGCTCAAGGGATCGGGCGGATGACCAGAGTCGTCGTCATTGGAGGAGGGACGGGCAACTTTACCGTCTTGCGAGGTCTAAAGAACTTCCCTGTTCATCTCAGTGCAATTGTCTCAATGGCAGATGATGGTGGAAGCACGGGAATTTTACGCGATGAACTCGGTGTGCTGCCGCCGGGAGATGTCCGTCAATGTCTGGTTGCTCTATCAAATTCTTCCGAGCTCATGAGAAGTTTGGTCAACTACCGCTTTGAAAATGGAGGACTTGGAGGACACAGTTTTGGGAATCTTCTTCTTTCAGCCCTAGAGAAGGTGACTGGGAGTTTTGAGAAGGCAGTCGAAGAGATGGGGCGGATCCTTTTCATCAAGGGGAAGGTGATCCCTGTCACGACTCACCAGGTCCGCCTGAAGATGATTTTGAATAACCGGAAAATGCTTGAAGGGGAGAAAGAAATCTACCTTTCTCAGGAGATCGATCAAGGATACAAGAGTATCTTTTTGGAGCCTTTCCCTCATGCGAATCCACATGCGATCGAAGAGATTGAGCAAGCCGATTTGATTGTTGTCGGTCCTGGAGGACTGCACACTTCTTTAATTCCCAATTTCTTGGTCAAGGGGATCAGCGATGCTATGCAGCGGTCTAAAGCGAAGAAGGTTTTCGTCGTCAACTTGATGAACCGTAAAGGACAAACGACGGGTTTCAAGGTGAGTGATTATCTTAAAGAGATCATTCCTTACATGGGTGGAGATCTTTTTGATTCTATTCTCGTGAATGACCAGAGTCCTGCTCAGGAACTGATCGAGGTCTATGCCGAGGAGGGAAGCCTTGTTGAAAATGACCTGAGAGAGAAACGGGTGGTCGAGGCCTCTCTGCTTGGCTCTATTAAAGATGAGAGTCCCCGGGATCTGATCAAAAGAAACTTGATCAGACATGATTCCGAGAAACTCGCACAGGAGCTGATGAAAATTGTTAATCATCTTTGATCTCGATGACACACTGGTTGAAACTTCCAAATTTCTTACTCCCTATGCTCTAGAAAGAGCTTTCGATGTGATGGTGAAAGCAGGGCTTAATATTGAGAATCGCTCAGAAGGGCTCGAGCGTCTTTTCTCTATCAACCGAGAGGCACTCACCTCCGGTGAGGCACTGGCCTCTTTTGTCTCTTTGCACGGCTGTGACAAGGCAATTCTTCAGAAGGGGCTCGAGGCGCTTAAAAGACCCATTCCCGATAGTCTCCCATTAGAGGCGGTTCCCGGGGCTATCGAGCTCATTGAGGAGCTAGGGCAGGAAAATACTCTCTCTCTTGTCACTATAGGCTCTGCCGAGCTCCAACTGCAAAAAATGAAAAAAGCTGGTATACAACAGGGGAAATTTAGTACAATTGTTGTGGAGAGAGGGTCGAGTAAAAAATCGATTTACCAAAGAATTCTAAAAGAGAATGGATGCGATCCTTCCGAGGTTATCGTCTGTGGAGATAGAGTTCCGATCGACCTTTCTCCAGGAAAGGAGATCGGTTTTACTACCGTCCATTTCCCCAACGGGAGAGGGAGGTATTTCTCCACACCAAAAGAGGATGTGGATCATACGATCCCCGCGTTAAAAGAATTAAAAAAGGTCATTGAAAAGAGTAGAATATGAAAGCAAAAGCACCTTTAACGAGCAGTCAAATCACTCCAGGAATCATGATTTCGGTCGATAAAAATATCTACCGCGTTGAGTCAGCTGTGAAGGTGACTGTAGCGAAGGGAAAGCCATTCATCAAGACATCGCTCATAGATGTCATGAGTGGCCAGAATGTGGAGAAGAACTTCAAAGAGGGCCAGGTCATCCAAGAGGTGACGCTTGATGAGCATCAACTAGAGTTTCTCTATCTCGAGGGGAAGGAATACCTCTTTCTCGATATCGGAAATCTAGAACAGATTCTCGTCACCAAGAAAATCCTTGGGGATAAAGTGAATTACATCAAAGAGGGCATCGAAATCAAAGCGATGTTTTATGGGGATACCATTTTTTCGATAGAGCTTCCCCAGTTCCTCGAGCTTGTGGTTGTAAAGACTGAGACGAGTGATACCCCATCCCATATCGCTGATGCGACAAAAATCGCTTTTCTGGAAACGGGGGCAAAAATTGAGGTCCCTCTTTTTATTGAAACAGGAGATGTCCTTAAAGTAGATACCTCAGCAAACGAGTATATTCAAAGGGTGTAACATCCATGGAAATGAAACAAATCAAAGAATTAATGTCCTCGATGGAAAAAGCGGGGATAAAAAAATTGCGCGTTAAAGAGGAAAAAGGGTTTGAGTTGGAACTCGAACGGATGGATGATGGGCATCATGCCCTTCCTGCTCGCAACGAAACTGCTCACCACTTTGCTCCCCATCCTGCTGCGCATCATCGCCATCCCCCTCATGAAGAGACTCCAGCAGCGGAGACTCCCGCTCCTGGCGTTTACGTTACCTCTCCCATGGTAGGGACCTTTTATTCTGCTCCATCGCCCGATGATCCCCCATACGTTAAGGTCGGAGACCAGGTCGATGAAGAGACCGTTATCTGTATCATAGAGGCGATGAAAGTGATGAATGAGGTGAAGGCTGGAAAGAAAGGGAAGGTCGCAGAAATTCTCGTCAGCAACGCAGAGGCTCTCGAGTTTGGAACTAAGCTCATTCGGATCGAATAATCCAAGGGTTGGATCATGCAAAAAGTCTTGATTGCTAATCGTGGTGAGATCGCTGTTCGCATCATTCGCGCTTGTCGCGATATGGGATTGCAGACGGTGGCGATCTACTCCCAGGTAGATAGTGAAGCGCTGCACGTATTGCACGCTGATGAGGCGATCTGCGTCGGAGAAGCCCCTGCAGCAAAGTCCTATCTCAAAATCTCCAATGTCCTCTCTGCTGCTGAAGTGACTGGAGCCGATGCGATCCATCCGGGGTTTGGCTTCCTTAGTGAGAATGCCAACTTTGCTTCCATCTGCGAGAGTTGTGGGATCAACTTCATCGGGCCAAAGCACGAGACAATTGCTCTGCTTGGCAATAAGTCTGAAGCCAAGGCAATTGCAAAAAAAGTCAAATGCCCTGTGATTCCCGGATCTGATGGAATCGTTGAAGATGCCCAAGAGGGAATCAAGATCGCCAAACAGCTCGGATATCCCGTCTTCATCAAGGCCTCAGCAGGGGGAGGGGGAAAAGGGATCCGTATCGCCCACGATCCCGATGAATTTGTCCGCCAATTTACCGCTGCCCGTACCGAGGCGGAAGTGTGCTTTGGGTGTCCCGACATCTACCTCGAAAAAATGATTTTGAACCCGAGACACATCGAGATCCAAGTGATCGGTGACAAGCATGGGAACTATCTTTTTCTCGGTGAGCGGGATTGTACGATCCAGCGAAGGCGCCAGAAGTTGATCGAAGAGACACCGAGCCCGATTCTTACCCCCTCTCTCAGAAAAAAAATCGGAGAGGCTGCTCTAAGCATTGTCAAAGCTGCCAACTACCACTCTGTGGGAACAGTGGAATTCTTGCTCGATGCTAAAAAGAACTTCTACTTCATGGAGGTCAATACTCGTATCCAGGTCGAGCACACGATCACCGAAGAGCTGACGGGAATTGATCTCGTCAGAGAGCAGATCAATGTAGCGAAGGGAGAGAAACTCAAACTCAAACAGAAAGATGTTGAGTTCTCTGGACACATCATCCAGTGTCGCATCAACGCCGAAAATCCCGCGAAGAACTTTGCTCCTTCTCCAGGAACCGTTGAGTACTTTGTTCCACCAGGTGGACCCCACGTTCGGATGGATACCGCTTGTTACACCGGGTATAAGATTCCCCCACAATATGACTCAATGATCGCGAAACTCATTGTTACGGGTAAAGACCGGAAAGATGCGATCAATATCGCAAAACGGGCACTTAAGGAATTCCATGTGGGAGGGGTTTCGACGACTGTTCCTTTCCACCAATTCATGTTTGAAGATGAGAACTTCTTAAGCAACACCTACACTATCAATTATATCGACAACCTCGTTTTGGATGGTTGTACATTCACACCTGAAAAGTCATGAAAACCATTCCTCTCATCACTGAAGAGGCGATTGCAAAGAAAGTAGAAGAAATGGCGCGCATTCTCAATGAGAATTATGCGGGCAAAGAGCTCATCATTGTCGCGATCCTTAAAGGGTCTGTTTGCCTGCTTGCCGACCTCATCCGCTTTTTGACGATCCCTTTTTCAATCGAGTTTCTTCGGGCTTCTAGTTACGGAGAAAAGGGAACGGAGCGGGGAGAGCTCTCTATCGAAAGCGTGGAGAGACTTGAGATTGAGGGAAAAGATGTCCTCATCCTCGATGATATCTACGACAGCGGCGAGACCCTCAGCGCCATTACAAAAGCTCTTGAAGAGCTCCGTCCCAAAAGCCTCGACTCTCTCGTTCTTCTTAAAAAGAGCGTGCCCCACTCAGGGGAGATCCTTCCCACGCACGTATGCTTTGACATTGAGGACCACTTTGTCGTAGGATATGGCCTGGATTACAAGGAGCACTACCGCGGAATGCGCGGCATTTTTCGCATTGAGCTATGAAAGGAATTATCCTAGCAGGAGGAAGAGGTTCTCGTCTTTGGCCGACGACCAAGACAACCTGTAAGCAACTCCTCCCCATTTTTGATAAGCCTCTGATCTATTACTCTCTCTCCGTGTTGATGGAAGCGGAGATCCGTGAGATCATGCTCATTGCAACGCCCGAAGATCGCCCCCGTTTTGAGGAGCTTCTCGGTGACGGAAGCCAATTTGGGATCTCCATAGAATATGGAGTGCAGCTAGAGCCAAAGGGGATTGCTGATGCCTTTTGCATTGCAGAGAACTTCATTGGTCATGAGCGGGTTGCCCTTATCCTCGGTGATAACATCTTTTACGGTCATAATCTTTCCCATACTCTGCAAAGAGCCAAGGAATTCGAAGAAGGGGCTGTGATTTTTGGCTACGAGGTGCACGATCCCGAGAGATACGGAGTTCTCGCCTTCGATGAAAATCACAACATCATCGACATTGTAGAAAAGCCCCTGATCCCACCGAGTCGCTTTGCTGTAACCGGTCTCTATTTCTACGATCATCGGGTGGTCGAGATTGCAAAAAATCTCAAACCTTCCCCTCGTGGAGAGCTCGAGATCACCGATGTGAATGTCACTTATCTCCGTCAGGGTGAACTCTGCTCCCATCTTTTTGAGAGGGGGTTTGCTTGGCTCGATACGGGGACACCTGAGGCGATGCAACAAGCGGCAAGCTATGTGCAGACCATCCAGGCGAGGCAGGGGATCAAGATCGGATGTTTAGAGGAGATTGCCTATCGGATGGGTTACATCGATGAAGAGCAGCTCCTTCAGTCAGCTGAGGCTCTGAGTCCATCCGAGTATGGTCGGTATTTAATGGGATGCTTGCCGCAATCTATTACTTCTTCTTCTTCTTCTTTCGGCGGGGTACCCGCTTCTTCCTACGATAGGGGACGAAGGTAGACTGTCGACCGGAAACCACTTCGTGGAGATTTTCAATGGCCATGAAAGCTTCGGGGTCTTCCTTTAGGACAATTTCCTTAAGATCGGCGAGGTCGAGACGCTCGACAATGATAAAGAGGAGCTCACGGGACTCTCCGGAAAAGCCCCCTTTCCCTTGGATAAGCGTGAGACCAAGACCCAATTGATTCATGATCACCTTCGAGAGCTCTTTGGGTTTTGAAGAGATGATCAAGATGGACTTTAGCTCATCGAGACCCACAATCACCAAATCAATCATTTTAAAGGCGACGACGTAGGTAAGGAGAGATTGGAGCGCGATGTGCCAATCCTGGAAGATGGCTCCGTATATCCCAAAGATAAAAACATTCGCAACGAGAACGATTTGTCCGATGGTGAACCCTTGTTTCCGGTTGATGATGATCGCTAAGATCTCCGTTCCGTCGACACATCCCCCATTGCGGATGATGAGCCCGAAGCCAACTCCCAGTATCGCGCCACCGAAGACGATGATCTCCAATGAATCACCATGGAAGGGGGGAGCTGCATCCAATATCCAAAGGAAGAAGGAGAAGAGCAGTATAGCGGGAAACATATGGAAGACAAAGGTTCTCCGGATATACCGATAGGCTAAATAGATAAAGGGAAGAGTGAGAACAATGATCAAGTAGGAGAGGTATTGCTCGCCAATGAGGCGGCTGATGATTAGACCGATACCGATGATTCCTCCATCGATCAGCTCGTTAGGAAGGAGGAAGATCCTGATGGAGGCTGCAGCCAGTAGAGCTCCAAGAGTGATCCAAAGGAGGTCTTTCGCAAAATGCCAAAAACTAATCGGACGAGAGTGTGCTTTCATATCAATCAGTAAAATACTTGGATCCCAATCAAAAGTACAGAGAAAAACAATGAGAGAGAGCTCTTGCTTTTTCTTCTAAGAATGCGTACACTTCGTAAAAAAGATTTACCGCCATCAGTGATTGATCCAGTTACAAATTCTCTCCAGCCCCATTTGGCTCCTCCCATTTCTTTGAGAGGAACATTTCCATCTCCCAACATCCGTTCCTCTATCTCTTCCCTACGCCTTGCAGATGAACGCCCTTCTATCATAAAGAAAATCTTCCGTGTGTTGTTCTACCCATTCATTTCTCTATATGAATGGATTTTTTCTAGGATAAGTCTCTCTACGCAGGAGTACGCAGCTTTAGAAGAGATCATCGTCCAGTTTGGGAGATCTTATACCGATTTAGTCTATGACCGGGAGGAGGGAGAAGAAAGGCTCCGCTCTGTGGTCCAAAAAGCCGAGGATCTCCTTGACCGAATAGAAAAAAAGTGGTTTCCAAGAGTGGAGGGGATGCTTTTCTTAAAAGGAAACTTACTCAAACTCCTCATACGTGCCCATGCTACTTTATCCAATGATGACGAATTTGAAAGGACGAGGGATAGACTTCTAGAAATGGGAGGAGAGATCGACTCCGATCTCGAGAGAGATCTCAAGTATATGCAGACCTTTTCGGGTGAGAGATACCGCTTTTGGGGATGGCTGATCAACAAGACGACGCAATTTGTGGCGGCGTGGCATCTTAGAAACGAGAGCTCTTAGAAGGTATAACCTAGTGGGATACGCGGGAGACGGGATTCGAACCCGCAACTTCCGCCGTGACAGGGCGGTGCTCTAACCAGTTGAACTACTCCCGCAAGTATTTGGTGGGCGCAAAAGGATTCGAACCTATGACCGCCTGTGTGTAAAACAGGTGCTCTACCAACTGAGCTATACGCCCCAATAGGTCCATTATATTACCCCTCTTTGAGATTTTTTCTCAAGAAAAAACCGTTTGCGTAGCCCATCCAGTTTTTTTTCTAGTTCAATGACGGAGCTATGGGTATGATGTCAGGTATGCGATGGCTTCTCATACTTCCCCTATTGTTTTGTGGTTGCTCACCCTACTCCCAGGAGGATTTCCGGGCGGAAGGGCAAGCTAAATGCCGGCAGATCGCCCTCCTTCTAAAACATGTGCACTCTTCCGAGGATTACGAAGAGGTGGAGGGGGCGTTAAAGAAAAAATTTCATGTGATTGTCGACCTGATGATCGCTGCTGAAAAGAAACATCATGGAGTTTCTACGGACCGCGCGAATCGCTATAATGAAGCCCTTTCCCAGGAACTCCAAAGGATCTATCTGTTAAAAGGGGGGAGAGAGTGGATTGAGCGGTGTCAAAGAGAGCCACTCATACGCCTCGATACCTCATTACAAAAGCTGAGGCAAAAAAGAGAGAAAGCCTATTTGAAGTAGGCCTCAAAATCTTCTTTTCGGCGCTCTAAAAATTTGTAGTCGGTGAGCTGATCGATGTGAATGGGTACAGCGGTAATGAAACCATTTTCGAGCAGAGCGACATCGCTCTCTTCATGCTCGGGGTGATGCTCCCATTCTCCCCCATGCCAGTAGTAGGCATCGCCATCGGGGTGAATCCTCTCATCGGGCTTTTCTATCCACATCCCTTTACCCTGTCTTGCGAGTTTGATTCCCTTGAACTCTTTCTGATGGCTTGGGAAGTTGACATTGAGGATGGTCCCACTCGAAAGGGGATGATTGAGGACATTCTCGACGAGTGGAAAAATATAGGGCTCAATCGCTTCAAAATTTGGATCTGTCATTGAGGTGCTGGAGAAGGCGATTCCAGGTACGTTGCGAAGCGCCCCTTCGATAACCCCACCCACGGTTCCGCTATAGAGGACACCGCGTCCTGCGTTTGAGCCATAGTTGATTCCCGAGACGATGAGATCGGGCTTCTCTTCCAAGAGGATCCTCATCCCAAAACGAACACAGTCTGCAGGAGTTCCTGTAACTTTCCATGCGGAGGTTCCTCCCTCCCACTTGAAGGGATTGAGGGTGATAGGGGAGCGGAGTGTTAAGCCAAGGCTGGTTCCAGATTTTTCTGAAGCAGGTGCGACCACTGTAAGATCTGCTTTTCCCTTAAGGGCATTCCACAGGTGCCAAATCCCTTTTGCTTCAATTCCGTCGTCATTGGTGATTAATATTTTGGGTTTCTTCATAAATTGATGATATCACGAAGTCGAATTTGTCTCATCGATCTTATGCGCTGTCATCTTAGAAATAATCCATATAGAGAGAATACTGAGAAGAAACGCGGGTGGTAGGGGAGGGATATCAATGGGTAAGTGGCGATTGAAGAGAGGCCAGATCGCCGATAGGATTCCTCCAGTGAGGATCCCCGCCCATGCTCCATACTTCGTGATTCCACGCATGTAAAGGCAGAGAAGAAGGAGGGGACCAAAGGAAGCGCCAAGGCCTGACCAAGCATAGAGTACAAGTTCGTAAATAGTGCTGATTTGTGCAATGGCGATAGTAAAGGCAATTAGTGCGACAACAATTACGCTCATCCTCGAGACCAGCAGAAGCTCTTTGGGTCCGGCGTCTTTTCTGAAGAGTTTTTTATAGATATCTTCCGTAAGACTCGAAGATACGACAAGGACCATTGAGCTCATTGCATTGATAGTGGCAGCGAAGACGGCGCATAAGATAAAGCCAATAGCAAATGGAGGAAACGACTGCTTCACCATCTCAATGAAAACCTCAGGGGCGATTGTCAATCCCCCTGACTTGAAGAAACTCACTCCGACAAGACCCACGAGCGTTGCTCCCGCCAGGGCGAAAAACATCCAAGTCATTCCCACTAGCTTCGACTTGCCAATTTCAGAGATGTTTTTGATCCCCATAAACTTCGTGATGATGTGAGGCGCACCAAAATAGCCGAGTCCCCATCCAGCAGTGAGTAAAATGATCTCTGCAATAGTTTTGAATTGAAAATTGGGAATGAGTGATGTCGACAGTCCCTGATTGGATAAAGTCTCCCAGATTCCCGAGAATCCACCAACCAAAGGAAGGAGATAAAGAGGAACAAAGACAATGACAATTAGGAGGAAAATCCCTTGGAAAAGATCAATCCAGGCAAGTGTCAAGTATCCACCGACAAATACGTATGGGATGACGATCAGTATCCCGATAATGACACTGATATTGTAGGGGATGCCAAAGAGAGTATTGAGAACGAACCCCATCCCGACAAGAGCAGCAGACATGTAAATCGTATAAAATACAAAGAGCATCACAGCGGTGAAGACTCGAATCACTCCCGAGAGATCACTCAGTCGACTTTCAAAAAACGAGGAGAAGGTCAAGCTATTGTATTGCTCCGTTGCCGTTCGCACCTTTGGCGCGATGAACTGCCAGCTCAAAAGGAAGAAGACCCACAGACCAATAGCGGCCCAGGCTTGATGGATCCCTAAGATAAAAATTGTTCCGGGATAAGCCATAAAAAGCCAATTACTCATATCACTGGCATGGGCAGCCATGGCTGTCATCCAGAAGTTCATCGTCCGGTTCCCAATGATGAAATCTGTATCGGAGCGCTGTTTTTTATAGGAAACGACAGCTACAGAGATGAGAAGTCCAAAGTAGATCAGAATTGCTAGGGCTTCTAAAAATATATCAGCGGTCATTGTGCTCTATTGCCTTTTTTGATCCATATCGAAGACTTGCCTGAGCAAGGTTCTCTCTCGTATTGGGGAACAACTCCTCGATATCACAAATGAGCTCTTCCGTTTTCTTCCGCATCGAGTGCCCTCCGACAGGACATTGACAAAGGATTCTAGCAAAACCATGTGAATTAGCAAACTCTTTAATCGCACGCTCCTCGATGTAAAGCAAGGGGCGGATGATCGTCACCCCGTAAGCGAACATTGGAACTTTTGGGAGATTGGCGGCAAATTCAGCCTTATGCAAAAGATTCATCAGAAGTGTTTGGATGCTATCATCCCTGTGGTGACCGAAGGCTACAGTTTTGATCCCCCGCTCTAATGCCGCATCGAAGATCAGTTTTCGTCTTTCTCTTGAGCAGCTATAGCAATGCAAAGTCTCGAGCTTTTGCTTTGAGGTGCACTCGACAAATTCAACTTCAAGTTCATCGCAAATGCCTTGCAAAAAAGAAGTATGAACCCCTGCTCCGCAAGAGAACTCTCCTCCCACATGAATGGCTGTTAAGGGGATCTTCTCGAAACCCCGACCCAAGATGGCTTTCAGAAGAAAGAGCAAGGTGAGGCTGTCCTTTCCTCCACTTAGAGCAATAGCCAAATGGTCTACCCCGTCCAGGAGCTCAAACTCATAGAGGGCCTTACGGCACATGCTTTCGAGTTTGCGGCCCAGTTTAGTCCATGGGGGGCGAGCGATGGGAAGGGAAATTTGCATCCAAGGCCTGATTACGTCTTCAATTTTACTAGATAGCCTGCTATTATAGTCCGATCTTCGATTGATAGGTATTTGAAATGACAAAAAAAGTCGGTCGTAACGACCCGTGTCCCTGTGGCTCAGGAAAGAAATACAAGAAATGCTGTGAAGAACGCCTCGGCCCCAAGAGGAAGTTTCAGGCTACTATCCTCTCTGGTGGGGGGACCCCAGCGAGTGTTGAGGGCAAAGCGTCTAAAATCTCAGTGGATTTCTTTAATCGGGCGGCAGCGCCTCCCGAGGAGCCCCGCAAGCCAGAGGAAGACGAACCCAAGCATCCGCCTGAGGCTGATAAGCCGATGTGATTTCCTATTATCCTTCCTGATACAGATACTCTAGAGAGATTGTTGAACCTGAGTATTCTCTTATTTAATGAATAAAAGCCCTTGGTTATCGATAGGCTTGTTTCGTCTACATTTTTTCATAGCGACCTGCGGCACGTTGACCGTTTTCGTGGTCATCAGGGCCAGGCAGGTAATTCTTGCCTTGTTCCAGTTTAAGTGCTGGTTTAGAATTTGCACTAGCTGGATAGATATGCTCTATCTCGTCTGCTAAGCGGTTGTTGACAAAGGGATTATGTTTGTATTTTTAGAGGTCTCATTTCATCAAATCATTTTTTTTCGTGTACAGAGAATAGTTTTCACGCCTTCGGTTGCGTTTTAAATGGATAAAATATACTGTAAAAGTAAGAAAACACAGTAATTTCTATCCACATGAAGAAAAGACGAAAATCCAGCGAACAGAAGGCTCTTGAGATTTTTCAATCTAAAGGAGGAATCCTCAGGACAAGCGAAGCGCTCGAAGCCGGAATCCATCCCCGCACTCTTTACCAATTAAGGGATCGGAATGCAATTGAACAAATTACCCGTGGCTTATACGGTATTGCAGGATTGCCTGAAGTCAGTGATCCTGATCTCGTAATTGCGGCAAAAAAAGTTCCAAATGGTATCATTTGTTTGATTTCAGCACTTTACTTTCATCGATTGACTAGTCAAATTCCTCATTGTGTGCATATTGCAATTCCTCAGCACATTAAAGCACCAAAAGTTGATTATCCTCCCATGAGATTCTACTGGTTTTCTGAAAAAACATGGAATGCAGGAATTGAAGAACATGAAATAGGAACAACTTTAGTTAGATGTTACTCTAAGGAAAAGACAATCATTGACTGTTTCAAGCATCGTGAAAAAATTGGAATCGAAGTTGGCATTGAAGCACTTCGAAATTATTGGGAAAAAGGACAAGCTAATCTAAATGAAATCAATAAATATGCTAAAATTTCAAAAGTTGATAAAATTTTAAATCCTTATCTAGAAGCCATTATTAATGAGCAATCGTGAAATAACCAACATTTCTGCCTCAATTAGAGCTCGTCTACTTAACAAAGCCCGTGAAGATAAAAGGCCTTTTAACGAACTCCTTCAGTATTTTGCCATGGAACGATTTCTTTATCGCTTGTCGATCTCACCCTATTCTCAAAAGTTCATCCTTAAGGGAGCTCTTATGTTTACCGCATGGGAACTTGTAAAACACCGAGCCACTATTGACATTGATATATCCGCAAGAACCTTGAACAGTGTTGAGAACCTAATTGAGATTGTTCAAGATATTTGTGAAATTCAGCCAGATATTGATGATGGTTTAATTTTCGATGGTCGTAGTGTTATTGGGAAAATGTCTCAAAAAAATGCGGAGTATTCGGGGGTTCAACTGAAATTTGAAGGAAAATTAAATAAGGCTAAGATTTCGATGAAAGTGGATGTTGGTTTTGGAGACATTATATCACCTTCACCATTATTAATCATTTATCCCACGATTTTACCTCTTCCGTCCCCACAAATTAAAGGATATCCTCCGGAAACGGTCATTGCAGAGAAATTTCAGACAATTCTTTTAAGAGGAATGGAGAATAGTAGAATGAAAGATTTTTATGATATCTGGATGCTTCAAAAACAAATGCAATTTTTAGGGAATAATCTCTTGGAAGCAATCTCTAAGACGTTTTCAAATCGTCAAACTAAAATCAATAATGATTCTCTTAATAATTTGAAATTGTTAGGAGAAAGCCAAGATAAAGCAAAACAGTGGGAGCAATTTGTTAGGAAGAATCGATTTGACTCGGAAACACCAAATTTTAAATCGATCATTAATGCGATCTTTCAATTTCTTATGCCCATAGTGATTGCGATTGATGAAGAAACAAGACCTCCTGGAAAATGGAATCCCTCAAAAAACTGGTCTAAGAATTGATTCATCCTAAAGCTGGGTTTTGATCTGCATATTTCTATTGGCATGAGCGCACTAGCAAGAAGCGAGAGCGATAAGTATAGAATTTGTGAATTTTGGCGTGATCAAAAGGACCCATCTTAAATTTTCTTAGGATAAATTGATGACTACTATTCGTGTGGCTATTGTGATTGATGTATTTCGTGCTTTTACAACGGCCTGTCATGTTTTGGCATCCAAACCAGCAAGTTATGTTCTTTCGACGTTTAGTCCAGTTCTTACTGACATGGCTTCCAATCTAGAAGACACCCTATTGATCGGAAAACCTGAGATTGGAGCAGACTTTATCTATAATATCCCTAATTCACCGACGCGAGTGAAAGAAGAAAGAATTTTAGGACGAGATATTCTCCATAGGACCGAAGCTGGCGCTAGGGGAATTTTGAATGCAAAGGAGGCCGATGTCATCCTAGGGGCGGGATTTGTCAATGCTAAGGCGACAACTCTATATATCCAAAGCTTGAGCAGTCCTGAGGTGCAACTATTCCCCATGGGTCATGAGGGGAATACTCCTTCTTTAGAAGATGAGCTCTGTGCGCAATATATTGAGTGCTTGTTAGAGGGAAAAGACATGGACTTAAGCCGCTATCTTCCAGTTCTGAGGAATGATTCTGGTCGGTATTTCTTTTCAGAAGATCAATGGCAGTACCCTCGTGAGGATTTTGAATTGTGTTTAGAGAAGGACCGATTTGATTTTGCGGTACAAGCAGAGGTTAAGGGAGACTATGCGATTTTACGTGAGGTAAAAATTGAGCCCCTAGAGCAGCGGTTTCAAGGGGCAGCTGCAAAAGCTCCTTAAGAAAATCTCGAATGCCCCTTCCCTTCCATCTATAGGTATCAAGGGTCTTTTTTGTCATATTGATCCATTCCTCTCGGGTCATTGAACTCTTGATTTTCGCCATATAGGAAAACTCGGGGGTATTGATGGCAAAATGCATCGGGTGGATGAGGAGGACCTTGATTCCTTCTGCGAAAAGCTTTGTTCGGAAATTTTCCGTCATCTGCAAGGGGTGTTTACGCCATAAATATCCCCCATCTTCTAAAAAAATCGGGACCTCGGTAAATCCAAATCGATCCTTAAATGAAGGGAGGGTTTCTAGGTCTGTACACACGTTGGATGAAATACGCATTCCCGCTTCATACATTGCTTGTTTAGAGGCGTTTGAAAGGGCAAAGCGATGGCAGCGAAAAGCTGGTAGGTTGTGGGGCAACTGCATCACATTGTTGACCACTTCTTCGATCGTAGCGCCCTGTGATGAATTTGCATCGAAATAAGGATGAAGTCCTACCTCGATTTTATCTATCTGACTTTCTACTGAAGGAGAACGATGGGTTGCGAAGACTGTCGGAGTGATCTTGAGGCTGTGCAGGTAATCGAGAGTTTCCTCTATTGCAGGTTCACAGGCCCAATCGAGATCGAGGGTAATCACAAGTTTTGTCATTGAGTAATCTCATGAAAGTGTCGGAATCTGTTTTCATCGATATCATGCCTAGCAAACAGTTCAGACATCGAGCCGTAAGAGCGCAAGTCCTCTGTACGCTTGCTTGTTGACCAGGTGTCGCCTGTTCTCATGTATTGGGCATTGCCATAGGAAAGAATATTGAATAGAGAGGCATTCATTTCCTGATTGTCTTTAAAATGTAGGGTAACACCTGTGCTACTTAGCTGCTGTGCTGCCTTTTCTTTAAACCGCTCGTAATCTCTTGTTGGAATTGCGTGGGCTTGATCTCTTTCGGGAGAGTCATAAGACATGTATTGATAGAATTTCCATTTGGAGATATTTCCTCCAGCATTTTGGATGGCATTGAGAATATCTCGAATCTCATTGGCAAGGAATAGGTGGTTTTTCTGGCTGATGACGCTATGGAGTTTGAGTTTGATCCCTTTTTTTGTTAGGAGTTTGCATGTTTTGACTATGCGGTCGAAATAATGGCCGAATTTCTGGTTGTTCCTTCCAATTTGCGTTAAGAAGCTATCTTGGGCGCCATCGATGGTTACAGCGACCATGTCGACGACTCCTTCCATCTCATCAGCAACTGCCTCGTCCAGGAGTGTTCCATTCGTATACAGCTCAATTTCTAAATTTTTCGAGGAGTCGTCCGAGCGAAATGTTCGGATATGGCGGAGAATCTCGATAAAATCTTTTGGAGGTTTCCTTCCAATGATAATAACCTCACCTCCAGATAGTGTCAGGCGTCGAAACCCAAGATTATGATAAAGGTGAGAGATCATCTCTTTTTTTGCATCAAGATCGAGCTCGGCTTTTAATTGATGAGGGGCATTTTCAAGGACACAGTAGCTACAACGGAGATTGCAGCGATTTGTGAGCATCCAATAGCCTTTGTAATACGATTCAGACATATTCTATCTCCTTTTTCTGGAGGTTGTTTTCTGGAAAAGGGGTAATGAGAGTCCCATCGAAATAAGTCAAGAGTTCACGATCATAGGGACCATCGCCAAACACTCGGATTTGTCCATCCCAGTCGATGCGTTTGAGCAGTTGATGGACGGCATGTAATTTCGATGCTTTCCAATGGGAAATATACCCATCATCTCCATACGTTTCGAACCGGAATCCGAGGATATTTTTAAGTTCTTCGACAGAGGTTTTCAACTGCAGCGTTTCCCCGAAGTAGTCGATACTTAAGGCAGTCGGCATCTGGTCTTTCAGATCAATGAGTGATTGGGTATCTAGAGGCGTACACCAAAGGAGGTGCCCTTTGCTATCGGTCACGATCGAACCACTGCTACCGATAATCCAGTCGACTTCTAAATTCAGTAATTTCATTTGCTCGAGCAGGTCATCGATGGGTCTTGCACTACACAACACCTTGAGAGAATATTGCCCAAAAGCCGCGATACACCTTTCTGTTCTTTTAGGATCATCTTTGTGATAGAGGGTTCCATCAAAATCACTAATTGCGATGGTGTTTTTTGAGCAAATACTCGCAAAAAGTCTCTTTGAAAGGATGTTGTCATCGTAGAGATTGCCGATTTCCAGTGCCATTTCTGAGAGCTGAGAATAATTCTGAATCATCCATTCAATTATGGTTAAGGCTTCTTCGTGGTTGTTGACGAACCGGGCGTAAGGGAGATGGCCTAAAAACTCAGCAGCTGCGTTATTAGCTATTCTCGCAATATTAGGCATGCCCGATGCAAGAGTTTCAAAGATCGACCTGCCAAAGGTTTCGCAACTAGAACACGAGAGGTGAATATGGTCATTTTCAATGATTGACGCAATCTGATGAGGAGGAATGAAGCCTGTGAATTGAACCCATTCCTCGAGTTGTAAGCGGTGAATTTTAGTCAGAAGTTCTTTGTAATATTCTGGATTTTGAATGGGACCGATGATTTTTAGCTGTGCATCAGGATATCTAAGATGGATGCGGGAAAATAAATCGACAAGCTCTAGAGTATTTTTTTGAGGCTTGACGCTCCCGATACTCGCAAAGAGCACTTCCCCCTCAATCGAGCGTTTTTTGGGGCGAAAGTAGCCCATATCGACCCCTCGAGGAATGACATGAATTTTTTCTTCTGGAACAGAGTATTCGTTTAACAACTGTTTTCTTTCGAGAGGGCTTGGGGTAATGATGTGGTCTGAATGAGAGAGAGCTAACTGCTCCATTTCGAAATACTCGTCGGGAATATGTTCTCCGGAGGCTACATAAGATGGAGTCAAGAACATAGGGAATGTCCAGACTTCGGGTCCTTTTTCCAGAGGTTGGTAGACCAGTCCAAACTGCATTGAAATGTGAACAAAAAAGACATGGGTGAATTGTCCTTCTATCTCTTGTATTTTCTCAGCTATAAATTTCGCATTTGCCATTCTCCTTTCAAAACGATTTGTAATGTCGAAAGGGTAGTCGAATTGCCAAGTTGCTTGAGGGTCGATTTCTTTTCCAAATTGCATGATTTTTAGAGACTCGCCAAACGCTTGATGCATAGATTTCACTAATCGAGCCCCTCCATCCCTTTGATTTTGGGCTGGATTGAATTTTTCTGTGACGAGCAAAGGGACAATTAGTAAATTTTCAGCCATGGCTGGTGAATACTTTTTCATATCGCTTAAAAATGTTCTCCCAATCAAAGTCATTGATCACCTCTCTTCGAGGTGGAAGATTAAGAAGCAGCTCCTCAAGGCAATCGGCGATGTGTTGAGCAGAATCGAGATCTACGAGAATTCCGCTATGAGGAGTAACGATTTCATCCAGTGCTCCACTTTTTCCTGCAACTACAAATGTCCCAGCAGTTATCGCCTCTAAAATGGAGCGTCCCATGCCTTCTGCATGGACGTAGCTTCCACCAGGAACTTTCGTTATTTGATCACCGCTCAGTTGGATATAGACGCTTGCATTAGCGATTTCGTTACAAACCTCTTCATTTCCCAGGCTCCCAAGGAACTCCACAAAAGATGACAGATTATTTCTGCTCACTTCATTTTTTATTTCCTCCAAATTCGGGCCGTCTCCTGCAAGTTTTAGTTTAAAGAGGTGCTCTCTTGAAACCAGTTCCTTAATGACAGAGATGAGTAGATGGTGATTTTTATATGGGACGAATCGTGCAGCACAAAATAGGACGATAGGTTCCTTTTGGGTACTTTGAGAAGGATGCAGAGCTGAGACATTGACACCTCCGACGCATCGAACAAAAGGACATGTGATTCCGATTTCTTGGAGTCGTTTTTCGGTGAAGTGAGAATTGGTAATCAGAACATCTATCACGCTGTTCAAATGTTTGATCCAATATAGCTGCCTCTTTGGATGACTGCTAATTCGCTGATGGATGAGGGGTGCTTTGATGATTTCGTTTCCCCCAGTCCGGTAAAGAAAAACTGCATGAGGGAAAAGATCGCGCAACAGTTCCAGCTCTTCTATCCATCTCCCCGAATTGAAAAAAAGATATTTGGGATCAACAGTCTGAGGCAGATTTTTTAGATCGATCTCTTTTTTTTGACCCTCTCTTAAAAGAAGGTCCTTTCCTTCTTGATCTTTTGTAATCACTCCCCATAGAGGAAACCTTTGGTGCCCAGTAAAATGCTTGATAAAGTAATCTGCATGGACTTCCATTCCTCCCACATGTGGGGGGAGTTTGTCTGCAAAAAAAAGGAGGTTTCCCATGTTCTATGATGCCCCTTATTTTAGCTCGTTTGATAAAATGTCCACGATCCGATCTGCAGCATGCCCATCTCCATAAGGGGAGTGGACTTTTCTCATCTCAGCGAGTTGTTGTTCATTCTCAAGTAGTTCCCGACAAGAAGCAATCAAACTTTCTGGCTTTGTGCCCACGAGTCGTGCTGTTTCTCTCTCCACTCCTTCAGGTCTCTCCGTGTTCTCCCTAATAATAAGAACAGGTGTTCCAATAAAAGAGGCCTCTTCTTGAATACCCCCTGAGTCAGTGATCACAAAATGACTCTCTTTCAACAGCTGAATAAAAGAAGCGTGATCCATTGGCTCTTTCAAAGTAATGTTCTTCATATTTCCAAGTGATTGTGTTAAGGGTTCGCGGACATTGGGATTGGGGTGTAATAGACAGACGATCTCTAGCTTTGGGAATTCTTTTGCTAGCTCAAGCAGAGCAAAGCAAACGTCTTTCAACCGATTCCCATGGTTTTCTCTTCTGTGAATGGTGACGACAACCCTATTCCGGTTCACTGTTTTTTTAGGTGTATGGAGCTCCTCCATCTGTCTTATGGCATCGATTGAAGTATTGCCAACGACCCAAATTCTCTCAGGGGGGATCCCTTCCAAAAGAAGGTTGTGTTTGGCCTCTTCAGTTGGTGGAAAGAAATAGGTCGCGAGTCTATCGATTAAAGAGCGATGCCCCTCTTCCGGCCACGGAGACAAGAGGTTTCTTGTCCTCAGACCTGCTTCAATGTGTCCTATGGAGATATGCGAATAGAAAGCAGAGAGAGCACCGATGAATGCCGATGTAGTATCTCCTTGGACAAGGATAAGATCTGGTTTATCGCCACTAAATATTGTCTCGAATTCTCTTAAGAAGTGGGCCGCCATTTGGTGCAAGGAAGAAGATTCTGCCAATGTTGCAAAATGATAATCGGGCTTGATTTCTCTAGTATTCAAAAAGGTTTTTAGGAGATCTGTATGTTGGCCCGTTACACAGATTTTGTTGTTAAACAATGGGTTTTTTTTTAAAGCGGCGCAAATAGGGAGCATTTTAATTGCTTCGGGCCGTGTTCCAACTACGGTTAAAATTGATTTCACCTAAAGGCTCCTGCAAAATCGAGGATGATTTTCCCAGAGAAATGTTTTGAGGGGATCTGAAGAAATTGATCATGAGCTACGAGACCAACCGCAATGTCTGCATGTGCTAAAGCTTCTTCAGGAGAGTAGGGTTTTGAAACATAAGGATCGACACGAAGTACTTCGCAGACTTTTTCAAGTTCTTCAATGATTTGTAATGCGGGCGATTCTAAGGTGTCTGGAACGTTCGCCTTATAGGTTAGGCCGAAACATGCAATGGCTTTTGCTTGGCTTTCTCGAACGTTTTCTTTCACCTGTTCTATGATCCACCTTACTTTTTTTTCATTCACAGCTCTAGAAGTCGAAATGAGCTCTGCAAGATCTGGAGCTGAGTGGACCAAATACCAAGGATCGATCGGAATGCAGTGCCCACCCACGCCAGCTCCTGGAGTTAGGATTTGGACACGCGGGTGTCTATTAGCGAGTTGAATCAGTTCGTGAATATCCACTCCTTTTTTTTCTGCGATCATCGATAGTTCATTTGCGAATGCGATGTTGAGATCCCTATAGGCATTTTCAGCGAGCTTAACACCTTCAGCTGTTCGTGAATCTGTTGAAAAAACTCTCCCCAGAATAAACGATTCATAAAAGGCCGTTGCATGAAGGGTCGATGGTTCATCAACCCCTCCAACAACCCGATCATTATGAACAAGTTCATGAAAAATATTCCCCGGAATTACCCTTTCAGGACAGTGGGCAACATAGAGATTTGGAATGCTCTTTTTTAGGTCCGAAGCGACTTTTTCGGTAGTTCCAATTGGGCAGGTCGATTCGATGATAACGAGATCTTCTGATTCAAGGTGAGACTGGATCGATTCGATTGCTAAATAGAGCTGCGAGAGATCAGGGCGATTCGATTGATCAATGAGAGTGGGAACAGCAATGAGAAAGACATTGCGAAAGAATTGCAAACGGGAATTTTTTTTCATTCCCTCTTCTCTATTATCGGCAGAGGATAGAAAGGGTTCTTCTCGATCCGTTGCTTTTGAACTTCCACTCAGCGACAAAACTGGTTTTTCAGAGTGTTTCTTTACATGAGAAATATGTGTCGCTACGTGTAGCGATTGGCTTTCAAGAGCTCCTTTCAGAGTCTGTTCCAGAAGGGGTTCGAGGGGATCGAAGCCATTTGCACGAATCTTTCTTCCCTCTACCTTATTCGGATCAATCCCATGAACAGTAAATCCGCGCGTGGCCAAGAGAGCGCTCATTGGAAGACCAATGCGCCCTAATCCTATGGCATATACTATTTTGTTTTTAGTCATATCTATCTAACATTCTCATCACAAAAAGATAGTATAGATTCTTAAGAGTTTTTCGAGCATGAAAAACCGCCTGTCTGCTCTAATTTCAAGGAATAGGCTGGTTAGAGGAAGAGGAAACGCTAGCTGTTTTGGGAAACAATTCACCCACTTGAGTATCCCAAAAAGATCGGTATACTCCTTCCTTGTGTATTAATTCTTCATGAGTGCCTTCCTCAACAATTTTACCATGAGCGAATACAAGTAAGCGATCCATACGCAATAGAGTAGAAAGGCGATGGGCAATCACTATGGTCGTTTTATCTCTCATCAAATCTTCAAAAGAGTTCTGGATTTCCTTTTCAGTTATTGAATCAAGTTGAGAGGTAGCTTCATCTAGAATCAGAATAGGAGCATTTTTTAAGATAGCTCTAGCAATCGCAATGCGCTGACGCTGCCCTCCAGAGAGTTTGATGCCATGTTCTCCTGGCAATGTGTTATATCCAAAACTCAATCCAGAAATAAACTCATGAATATGCGCTCGCTTTGCCGCCTCAATGACTTCTCCGTCTGATGCATTTGGGCGACTATAACGGATATTATCCATTAATCTTCGATCGAAGAGTATAGGGTCTTGGGGTATGACAGAGAAAGCCTCTCGAAGCGATTTTTGTGTCACATCGAGGACATTTTGTTCGTCTATAAGAACTTGCCCAGATATTACATCGTAAAAACGGAGGATCAAATTGATAAATGTGGATTTTCCACTACCTGAATATCCTACAAGTCCCACTTTTTCCTTAGGCATTATTGTGACACTGAGATCAGAAAAAAGAGGCTCTGTTTCTTTATAAGAAAACGCGACTTGATCGAAGACTATTTTTCCTACAGGCAATTCTAAAGGTTTTGCATCAGGCTTATCCGTGATTTCATTTGCGGTGAATATGGCCTTTAAACTTTGATCACAACTCCCAATGGAATCGTTCAATTGATCGATCTGCTGCATGACAGACCAAACATTTTCTGTCACCAAAAGAACAACTCCCATAATAAAAACAAAAGCTCCAACACTGATTTGATTGCTTGTTTTGAGTTGGATTAAAAAATAGATGATAAAAGCGATAAGACATGTGATCGAAAAACCCTGAAAAAAATAAAACTTCAAGAGAAAGGATTCTTTTCTTTGAAACCTTTGCCTCATCGATGCCAAAGATTCCCCCAAAGAATAAGATTCTTGATTCGTCTGCGAGAAAAGTCTAACGCTTAAAAAATTTGCAAAGCTATCAACAATTTTACCTGTCACATTCGATTGGCTCTCTGCATATTGGTGGGATAGAAGGCTGACTTTTTTTGAAAATTTTATGCTGATCGCAACAAAAGATGCTGTCCAAATCAGCAAAGCATATGAAAAAATCGGATGGATAAATGACATGCCAATTAGAGCTCCAATAAGCTGGACACTCCCTCTAATCAGACGGATTGCGATAATTTTTGTTATTCTTTCAATATTCGCCGATAAAATTTCGATATTATTAGCGATGGAACCACTGAAGGTATTTTGAAAAAAGCGATGAGAGTGAGAATGGACATAGTCAAAACAGTAGGAAATTACATTACTTTTTATCGTGGGAAGAGTTTTGATATGAATCCAATTGATTCCTCTCCAGCACAAATTAAAGATCTCGAAGTTCACGATCATAAATACTGCGGGCCAAAAAAAAGACGAAGAAATCGTCAGGGCATCGATGATTCTTTTCGTAAAATAGGAATTAATGATTCCATGCAACCCAAGAAGACTTGAGAAAAAGACAAAAAAGATAATATAAATTTTGTAGGGACGGTGAAATTTCCAAAAGAACTGGCGTAGATTCATTCTGTTTTATGCCAATGGTTGATTGTCTCTGTTCTAATAAGAGTAAGTAAGAGCTGAATTTTTCTCCTCAATTACGATTCATCTGGCAACAACCCCGGGTCTTCTTTTTTATCCAATACTGGATTCAAAAAATTGGAAGAACTGACAACTTGACGACCGCTTTTTTCTTCTAGTTCCCTGCGAGCGTTTCCAGCAATATCTCCACCGGCTTTTGCCGCATCCTTATTCTCATCAAAACCTTGAGCATCATGTTGCACAGCAATTTCCGTTGTGGAAGCTTCACCAAGCATGTTAAAAATGAGTTCTAAGTCGGTCATATGATCGCGTAGATTTTCTTTTTTTAGATTTTTCAGATCTTTGTGCTCTGAGGGCTTCACACCAAAGGTTGCTTCCGAAATCTCAGCAGCGAGAATGGCGTAGTCCTTCTGTTCTTTGATTCCTCTTTTTTCCCACTCATTCGTCAATTGTTCGCGAATGGCGATGCCCCGCATTCTCTTCTCAATCCAATCATCGGGATAGCCTTTTGCTTTGTAGAGAGCACGAGTGCGCTTTGTGGCGAGTTCCGGATCTTCAATTTCTTGAACTCTCTCATAACCCACCTTCGCTAGCCATCTTTTAAAAGGTTCAGCTTTTGGGGAAGGGATTGACTGGATAATCCGAAACAACGTCTCTGTATTTGCCGTATCTGTGAGATATTTTTTCCCATCTGAAGATTCCATTTTCAGTTGTACGATTTTTTCGTACAACTGACTAAACCCCTCATCTTCAGTGATTTTTTTCTTTAAATCAGACCAATACCTTCTGGGATTCGAGCTATGCGTTAATGCATCAACGACATCAATAATGGAAAAATACCACTCATCATTAAAGAGAGTTTTCCGGATTTGTTTTCCCTTGAAAACTGCAATTTTAGCTTTGGATTGGATTTCATTACTCATAAAGCTCCTCTTGAGCTGCATTTTTTGGCGTAGGAAAGTCGATGATACGAGTATTTGAAGGGGAATGCAAGAGTTTTCTTTAACAAAGGGAGAAAACTATCCGAAAGGATGGGGGTGGTTGGACTCGAACCAACGGAGACCGAAGTCGAGGGATTTACAGTCCCTTGCAATTGCCACTATGCGACACCCCCAAGACAGGAAATTGCTGGCGAAAGGAATCGAACCCTCAACCATCCGATTACAAGTCGGGAGCTCTACCAATTGAGCTACGCCAGCAGACATTGAAGCTCAAACTTATATCAAAAGAGGGGTTTGCGCTCAAGGATTTTGCTCTTCTGCCTTATGGGAGAGAAGAAGAGTCACTTGGATACATCTCTCGATTTCACTACGGTTAGCAAAGGGAATATCGAGGTTGATGAGCTCGTAGTTCTCTTGCATCCCTCTGACAGCGACAATGCGATCACCCTCTGACCAGTGATAGAGCGTTCTATGGTTGAACTCATAGATCAATTGCCAGAGAGAACCATCATCAAGCTCAATCTGACTGAGTTCTTTGTTGATTTCTGCAATCGAGGGGAAGACGGGATAGGAGCCGAAAGAGAGAGAGACTATTGGGGTGTAGTGGGGACGGGAGAGATTCTGCAGGACGTAGCCTGGCTGGTTAGGAGTGCGGATGATGATTTCATCTCCTGGGGCCCACTTCCTGAGGAGATTTTCACTAAAGGGATCGGGCATCCATTTCCAAAGAGAACCATCGGAGAGTTTAATTAGGGCGATTGTGCTCCCAATCTGTGAACGGTAGGAGATCGAATCGAGCTTTCTGAGTTCGGTGTGGTTTGCATGCAGTAAAGAGCTGAGTAGAAGTGCAATTGACCCTATCCATTTCATCATAGTATTCCTTAAGGTTATATCCTTTGAATAAGATAGGAAGAAACCGATTTTTCGGCTAGTCCTAGTGTGGTTCATACCCTTTTTTCTAAGTGCTTGAGACCGATACGGTATATTCTTGAAATAAATGATTTACAACTTGGAGCATTTTTGGTTATAGCTAGAAAAATGAAAGAAGATCCTACATTTAAGAAGCGTTTTGGAATCTCCACCACGATCAAGTATACGGGGGATGTCCTCATCGATCCGAAGTGCCAGAAGAGTTATGACAGAGCTTGGAAAAAATTCCAAAGTGAGATGGAACAGTGCGGGTCCTGGTATCGGCGTAAGCGTTTTGATGCAATGCTTAAAAAAATCGAGCCGCTTGGTGATGACCTTCCCTTTTGCAAGAGAGTTGAGATCCGCTACATCAGCAAAAAAGTGGGGCATGGGGTCTTTGCGAAGGAGAACATTGCTCCTTATAGCATCCTCAATCACTATGCGGGGATTATAAGGCCTGATAAAGAGATTGATCCTGATAATGACAGTGCGTTTACTTTCTCTGATTTTCCCAAATTCACCATCGATGGGAAATCTGCGGGGAACTGGGTCCGTTTCATGAATCACAGTCCTGAAAGGGATCCGAAGACCAATGTGGTTCCTTGGGAGCACTACTCAAAGTGGGGGCCCCGCATCATCTTCACCGCTTGCCACCGCGGCATCAAAAAAGGGGCGCAACTTCTTTACAGTTATGGAGAAACCTACTGGGAAGAGGGAAGCTTCTTAGATCTTTAGAAATCAAATCGCCCGCGAACGACGAGACCACCGTAGACGAGATTGCCATTAGGCTCGAAGAAAGAAGCGTAAGAGGTCGTTTCTGGGGTAGCTGTGGGTGCACTTCGTTGACCATCTAAGGCAAGGACACGGTGGCTATGATCAAACCACGTATGGTGTTCCCAACCTAAATCAAGAGCAAACCGGTAGCGATTGCAGCAAAAGCAATCTTCGAAACGAAGGCCAATGGCAAGATCGAGAATTGGATGCATTGTCGAGAAGCGGTCGCTATATTGATTGTCAAAATCAGTGATGACCATGCTCGGATCTTCTCCGACTGCTGCGTTGTATTGCTCATTTTTTTTCGCTTTGACCTTTCCCCAAAGCAGAGCGAGATCGAGATTCCCAAAGAGGGCAAAACTCTGGCAGAAATACCATGTGGGTTGCAATCCGAGTAAGAAGCCAGCTCCCCAGACATGGTTCAGGAAACGGTCCTGATCGATTTCGAGAAAGGAGGCTTGTTCCATGACTATTGGCTCAACTTCACGAATGGATCGCGTTTTGAAGTTTGTCCTAGTCCAAGCGACGCGTACGCCGGAAAAGGGACGAAGGGTAAAACAACGAGAGAGCCAATATTTTCTTCCGAGTTCTAAATCAATTGCATTGAAATTGAGCTTCCAACTGGCTCTGACTTTGTTGTAGGTGCGTTGTCCAGAGGGAAGGCTTGAGAAAAGGTAGGAGGGGTTGACGTAAGGATTTATGATCGCTTGCTCATTCTCCAACGGTTCGAACAACTCCTCTTGTCCAAAGTCTGCAGGGACTGAGGTAGAGTTTCTCTTTGTACTATGGAAATAAGTCCAGTGAAGAAAGAGATCCCACCCGTCACAGGAGTCATTCCAACCGATACCGATACGTGCTCCGGGATCCCAACGGGTCTTTAGACGCTCATATGAATCGGTAGCATAGATGAGCCTGTCAATTTCTGGGGCTACTCGCTGTGCTGTAATCACCGCTGCATAGGGGAGGTTCGTCTCTCTTGCATACCAGTAGAGAAACTCCACATCGATGAATGTCCCCCAGTCACAGTCTAGCTGATGAAAAGCTGGAGTATAACACTCACAGTCGATGCAAGGAGAACAACACTCGGCACTAAGCCCTGTTGCCCCGATTAAGCTGAGAGCAAGTAAGGATTTTTTCATGCTTACTAAAGTAAAGAAATACTGTTTTAGAAGTCAAACCGAAAGCGAAAGGTAGGGCCCCCCATCATCAGGTTTCCATTTACCTCTGTGAAGGCTGTTATTGCTGAAAAGGCATTCACTTTTTCCTGACTTGAGAGCTGCACACGATGATTGTGATCAAACCATATGTGATGTTCCCACGCGAAATCGAGCGCGGTTCTGTAGCGATTGCAACACCAATACTCTTCCCATCGAAGACCAACACTGAGATCGAGGATCGCCTGCATCATGTAGAACTTTTGGTGGGAGGTGTTGTGATAGGCAGCTTCATTTGAGCGGTAGTTTTCTCTCTTTTTGGCTTCGAACTGCCCCCAAATGAGAGCTGCATCTGTATTAGCAAAAAGAAGGAAGTTCTCGCAAAAATACCAGCCGGGTTGAAGGCCTGCGACAAATCCCACCCCCCAGTAGCGATTGCGAAAGCGATCGAAACACTCGAGGAGATCTTCTCGTTTTGAGCTGAGGTTCCATTTAGTTTTGGTCCATGCTCCGCGGACTCCCGCAAAGGGGCGCAGAGTAAAGAATGGGCTGAGCCAGAACTTATACCCTACTTCGAAATCGATCTCATTGAGAAAGAGGCGCCACTTAGCGCTCATTTGATCGAAGCTGATGAATCCATTTGTTGCGGCAGGGTTTTGCCAGGGGTTAAAAAGGGCGGTTTCTCCCGCTTTGGGAACAAAGGGATTGCCCTGAGAGCCGTACTCTGATACCGAAGAAGTGTCGCTTCGTCGATTGCGAAAGTAGGTCCAGTGCCCATACCAGTCCCATCCATCCCAACAGCTATTCCACCCAATCCCTATCCGAAAACCGGGGTCCCAGTTGGTCTTGAGGTTTTTATAGGACTGGGGAGCGAAGGCCGGGTCGTTCCCGAGTGGTGTCTCCTTAGAAGAAAACTGGACAGCATAGGAGAGGTTGCTCTCTCTTGCATACCAAAGGAGGAATTCACCGCTCAAGAAATACCCTTCGTCGCATTCTAGATCGTAGAAAGGAGGGGGATAGCAGCATTCTTCCTCGCAAGGGAAAAGGCCTGTGGTAAGAATGAGAAAGAGGGGAATACGTGTGATAATCCTTTGCATGATCAGGCAATCATAACACGTAAGGACAAGAGGTGTCGAGCTTGAGGATAAACCAGAACTGGTGGTACCCTTTTCTCTATAGATATGGAGGGCACAGCCCATGAAGCCAAATGTTGTCGAGCATCTCGTTTTTGAGCACAAGAACTGGAAATACAAAGCCTTTCTCGAGATTCTTAAAAAAAAGCGGTCTCGTAAGAAGTTCTACCAGGACCATGTGCGGGGGTTTTACTATGATCAGGTGATCAAAAAATCTCCCTTGCCAAAGAAGTCTCTCGATGAGCTTGTCGATTTTTCTCAGCCACTGCGCCTGGAGAATTTCCACTCAAGAAATGGAAACCTCTCTGCGTATGAACTCATGATTATTGCGACTGTTGTTGCTCATAGAGCTCCTATGCGTATCCTCGAGATAGGGACCTTCGATGGGAATACTACACTCCAGATGGCGCTAAATGCCCCAGAAGAAGCCGTTATTCATACCATTGATCTTCCAGAGAATGCTCCCAAGACTGCCCAGCCGGTTCTCGACAGCGACCTGCAGTACATTCACGATAAGAAAAAACTGACCAGAAAATTCACCTCTAGTTCGGTAGCTGGGAAGATTATCCAGCATATGGGCGATTCGACGAATTTCGACTTTTCAAAATTCACTGAAGAAGGCCCACTCGATCTCATCTTTATCGATGGGGGGCATAGCTATGACTGTGTCAAAAGCGATACAGAAAATGCATTGAAAATTCTTAAGAGTGGGGGAGTGATCTTTTGGCACGACTTTACCCCCATTTTTGACGGTGTCTTTCGGTATTTGTGTGAGCTATCAAAAGAACTTACTTTAGTCAACATCGAAGGGACCCACCTAGTCACCTACGGCCTGTAGAATTTCAGCGAGGACTGCCCCTTTGGGGCGATTCGCATCGATGGACAGCAGAAGACCTGCTGATTTGTAAAATCCAATAAGGGGAGCGGTTTTTTCGTGGTAGACCTGGATCCGCTTTTTGACTATTTCCTCCACATCGTCGCTTCTTTGCATGAGCTCTCCACTACAGAGATCGCAGATCCCTCCTGACTTAGGAGGTGAGTAGAGGAGGTGGTAAGGGGCTTGGCATTGCTTACACGTGAGTCTTTTGGTTAGCCTTTGAATGATCTCGCTATCGGGGAGCTCGAGGCTAAGAGCAATGAGAGCATGTTCTTCCGTAAGGTGCTTTTGTAGCTCCTCCGCTTGAAGAATTGTTCGGGGGAATCCATCGAGGATGAATCCCTTTCTGCAGTCTTCTTTGTCGATTCGATTGAAAAGGAGATCAAAAATCAGCTCATCTGGAGCGAGTTGTCCCGCATCGATATAGCTTTTGAATCTTTTCCCTAGGGGAGTTCCCCGTTTGATATTATCGCGCAACAGTTCTCCAGTAGAGATATGGGAGATTTCCATTTTCTCTTTGATGAGAAGAGCCTGGGAGCCCTTTCCAACACCGGGAGGGCCGAGGAGGAGAATGACTTGCGTCTGTGTTGCACGGTGGATCATAGGTAGGTTAGTATAACCGATGGCGAGATTTCCCTCTATTTGTTATCCTTTGGAGATGCGATTTTTGCTCTCTCTTTTTCTTCTTTTCCAGTTATGCCTCTTTGGTGGGAGCGATCTTTCCGATTTTGATGGCTATCAAGAGAGGTGGACTCGGCCCGAAATAGAAAAAAAACTCGAGCAGTTTCTGCAAAGAGATGAGAGGATGCAAAACTTTTTTACCCTCACTGACGAGGTTTTTACCCTCTATGACACACCGATCTCGCAGAAGGAGCGGAGTGTCGAATTTTGCTTAAAGCTCATCCCATCATCCAAGAAAGAAGAGGGGAGTACAGCTAAGAGAAAAAACCTCGTCGGGTGCAAGATCGCTATTGACCCAGGGCATCTGGGTGGGAAGTATGCGAGACTCGAGGAGCGCTTCATCGATATCCCTCCCTCTCTCGAGAGAGAGAAGGCGATCGCCTTCGATGAGGGCACCCTCTCTTTTTTAACGGCGCGTTACCTCCAAATCCTTTTGGAAAAAGAGGGAGCGGAGGTGATGATAACCCGGAAAAGAATCGGGGAAGGGGTCTACGAGAAGGACTTTTTCGACTGGCTAAAGGCTAGCCCTGAGCTCTGGTGGAAAGAGGCTCACTTGACTACACTTTTCCGACGCTACTACAACCCCCTCGATCTGCGTGCGAGAGCAAAAAGAATCAATGCCTATGCGCCCGATCTGACGGTCGTGATCCATTACAACTCACAAGAGGTAGCCGAGGGAAGTGCTTCAAATCACTCTGTAGCCTCTTCGAATTACAATATGGTGTTCATCCCTGGGGCCTTTTGTCGCAGTGAGCTCATCACCCAAGAGAGTCGGTATGAGTTCATTCGTTTGCTTGTGACCGATGATCTTCCCGCCTCGCTTCATTTGAGCCAAGCGATCTTAAAGCAGTTCTCTTCTCATCTGGGTGTCCCTGTTGTCTCGAAAAACGATGGAGCCCGTTATCTAGAAAACGTCTGCCTCAAACTCGATGAAGGGGTCTATGCGCGCAATCTCGCCCTGACCCGTCTCGTTCACGGTCCTGTTTGCTATGGCGAGACACTCATTCAAAATAATATTGATGAGTGTCAGACCTTAAGCCGAAAGGACTTTGTGATCGATGGGAGGCGCTGCTCTTCCAGAATCAAACAAGTGGCAGAGGCCTATTTTGATGGGATCAAAGAGCACCTCTTGAATTGATTCCCTCCTTTCCTTGTGATAAGCTACCCTTCTACTAACCCGGAGATTCTCTATGCGATACCTTTTCTCTTTTCTTCTACTTCTTCTTACTCTTACGCAAACACTCTCTGCACACGAGATAAAAGCCGTCGTCATTGACTACAGCGGGATCCGAGTCGCCGGTGAAAAGGAGAAAATTCTCACTTGGGTAAAAGAGGAATTCGAATCCTCAAAAGAAGAACTCAAGAATGTTCTCGAAGAGTACAAAGAAGAGCTCTCCCAGCATCCTCTTTGGAAAAAATCGATAAAGAAACTGAAGAAATACGTCCCTGAAAAATGGCAGAAGAAGCTTGCAAAGCAAAAAGAGCGAGCCCTAGTCTCAATTCTAGAGATCTCAGAACTCGCCCGTTCTCTTCGCGACGAAGGACTCAAGAATACCTTCCTCTCCAGGTTTTTTGGAGATGAGGGGGCCTATGGTCCCTTTTCGTATGGAATGAGCGTGGAGAATCCCTCGCAGGAGGATTACCTCGCCCTTCTTGAAGAGCTGGGCGTAGCTCCAGAAGAGTGTTTTCTTGTCGATGATAACGAGGAGAACGTCAAGATAGCCCAATCAGTTGGCATCGATGCTGTCCACTTTGAAGGACTAAAGCAGCTAAAAAAGGAGCTCAAAAAGAGAGACCTTAAGTTATAACAAAATCACCAGGGGTGCCGCTTAGCGGCTGAGAGGGTCTTTTGACCTAACTCTGAGGGGAATGATCCCCCAAGGCTTGATCCGGGTAATACCGGCGAAAGTAGGAGATATCAATGAAAAAACGGACCTTTGTTGCCGGTATTCTCGGCAATATTTTTGATCATTACGATAAGGCGCTATTTGGGCTTCTCGCTCCTTTTATCGCGCCCTTATTTTTTCCAGAAAAGGGACAAATATCAGCTCTGATTCTCATTTATGGGATGATGGTGTTGGGGCTTCTGAGCAAGCCCATTGGCGCCCTTTTCTTTGGATACATAGGCGATCGGTATGGGCGGAAGCGAGCCCTTTCTTTCACGCTCATGGGGATGGCAATTGTGACCATCGGAATGGGATGTTTGCCGACCTATGCACAGGTAGGTAGGGCAGCTCCCATGTTTTTGGGGCTCTGCCGCCTTTTGCAAAGTTTCTTTGCAGCCGGAGAGACGACGGGGGGAGCGATTCTCATTTTAGAAGCGGCAGAAGAAGGGCAGAAGAGTTTCCTCAGTAGCCTTTACGACAGCTCAACAATCCTTGGGATCTTTCTCGCCTCTGGTGTGGTGACTCTTTTTAGTTTTCAGAGAGAGACATTTGTGCACTTTTGGAGAGTCCCTTTTTTTATCGGAAGCATTTGCGGGATATGGGGGTTCTTCATCCGCCTTTATCTTCCCGAGCCTGTGCAGCAAAAACAGAGAGTTTCTATCAGAGAGCACTTTTCTTTGATTCTGAAGTATCGCGCTGCAGCGCTCCCCATCATTTTTGCCGCAGGCTTTTCCTACTGTACTTATCTTTATGCAACGACCTTCATGAATGGGTACCTTCCTTTTGTGACAACAATCACGAAAGAGCAAGCCTGCAGATCAAATACGTTTCTTTTGCTGCTCGACTTCATTCTTTTACCCCTCTTTGGATTCCTTGCTACGAGGTGGGTGAAGGAGAAGCTCATGATGTGGTGCGCTCTTTTAGTGATGGTTTTGGCTTTCCCCCTTTTTTCCTTGCTGCCTAATGCGTCTAGTCAGGTGGCGATTGTAGTGCGCATTGTTTTTGTGACCCTCGGAGTGGGTTTTGCTGCGCCTTTTCACCATTGGGCGCAAGAAAAAGTGCCAGCACACGTTCGATATACGCTCGTTGCTACAGCCAGTGCCCTTGGATCGCAACTCATCGGCATGCCGAGCGCTGCCATATCGCTATGGCTCTATCAGAAAACGGGGTGGGTTGCAGCACCATCGTTTTATTTCATGGGGGTTGCGGGGCTAGCTGCCTTTGCGATTTTGTTAGCAGCCAGGAGACCTGCCGAGGTTACTTAGGAATTACTTGCGAAAGAGCCAGAGAATGAGATTGAGCACAATCGTCAACACAATGCTTAAGACGATCGATGTGGCGATCGGAAAATAGATCCCAAACTTCTTTGTCTTCATTTGGATATCCCCAGGGAGTTTCCCTATGGGAAGACCGAGTTTTGTGATTCCCCAAGTGATGAGACCGACGATGATCAGGCTGAAGCCGGTGATGATGAGCCATTTGGCGATGTTCACAGGGTTGTCTCTTTCTTTTTTTCTAATCGGTGCTTTTGTGGGGATAGAGTGATCTCATCGAGAACCGTTCCCGTGCGGGCTTTGAGAAGATAGGAGATGAGTTGGGCGATGTCTTCGGGAAGAATGTGATGGAGACTATCTTCACTAAGAGAGAAGGGAGCAATCTCCAGCATGTCAGTTTTTACAGAGCCAGGATTGATCATCGTGACGCGGATGTTTTTCGTGGCGCTCTCACTTCTAAGAGACTGGGCAAAGGCCCGAAGGGCGCTTTTGCTCGCCGAGTAGACACTTTGTTTGGGAGCTCCTTTGAGTCCTGATTCTGATCCCAGGAAGAAGATATCTCCGCTTCGTTTTTGTTTCATCTGGGGAAGGAAGGCCTTGACGAGGAAGAGGGGTGAGAGGAGATTGAGATGCACCATTTGCTCGATATCTGCATAGGAGAGCTCTTCGAAGTTGCTATAGTGCCAGATCCCTGCATTGCAAATGAGACCATCGATGGTGAGATTTAGGGTTTTGAGCCGATCGGGAAGGGTACTTAAGTCTGCGAGATCAATTTGATAGTGGGTGTAGTTGTCATGCTCGATCGACTGGGTTCGGGAGAGACCAATCACCTGATATCCCTCTGATAGAAGCTGAATGGCAATTGCCCGGCCGATCCCGCGGCTCGTTCCGGTAATGAGAATGGTTTTAGTCACGCGGTCATACCTCGCAGGAGTAAAGAAGGGTTTCTGGGATGTATTTTAGCACTTCTTCCTGGCAAAAGGCACGCATTTCTTGGGATAGACTCTCTGGATAGGAAAAGGTGGAGCCCTCTTCCGTTACAAGGGCAAAGAGTTTCTCCTTGGGGTAGAGCCCTCTCATCTTTTTGAAAAAAGGCTTCGGCAGACGAAAGACCCCAAGAGTGATCGAGTGGATGCCAGTGGGCTGAAGCACACTGAAAACCTCTTTGAAAAAACGGGCGTAGACCTCTTTAAAGTCCTCGCAGTAAAGAAGGGGATCAAAACGCAGACCAATGGGCCATCCTTGCTCTTGGAGCTTCTTTAATGCGGCGAGGCGTTTTTTAAGAGATGGAGTCTTATGTTCATACTCGCGGACGATCTCTTCCGGTGAAAGGGTGAAGGCGACGATGCAGTTGGAGAGGGGAGTCGTTTTTTGAAGGAAGGCGATGTTCGTGCTTTTTGTTCTGAGTTCTAAAAAAGCTTTTTTGTGCTTGGCAAAGAAGGGGAGATATCCTTTGGCAAAGTGGGTGATCGGCTCCAAGGCTAGACTATCACAGTCATACCCCGAGAAAAAATAGGTCTCTTCGGATGAGATCCTCTCTTCCATCGCCTGAGTAAAATCCTCAAAGTTGACAAAGATCACATAGTTGGCCGAGTTGTACATCCCCTGAAGAAAACAATACCTACAATCGAAGATGCAATTGAGCATGTGAGAGAAGTAGTAGTTCTTCTTTCCACCGATCCCATATCCCGGAGGGGTCTCAAGGACAAAATTCTTAAATTTTTTCGCTAGGATGAGGGCGGGCTGTTTCTTTTGCAGACGAAAATTCTGTCCTTTGCGGTTGAACACTTCTGTGTAGCGAGAAATGGGAACTCGCTGCGCTTTTGGAAAACGCTCCGTAATCGCTTGCGTTTTTGGATGGTCCAGGACCTCTTCTTCAATGTAGATGTGCGGGAACATGATCCTCGATTTGTTTTCGTAGGGAAGGCAGATCTTCTTTTGGAGAGAGGCCCAGCGCTTCAGCTTGTGTGATGAGTCGCTTCCACTGGTGCTGTTCGGTAGCAGAGAGTCTCTTTGGCGCAGGTGTTGTGGGCAGGTGGATCTCCTCTTGGAGTGTTTGCAAGGTGAGAGTGATCTCTTCGATTAAGAGGATCTGTTTTTCAACAAGAGCACTGACTCTGTTTTTATCGAGGATCTGAGCTCCATCATCGGAGACGATTTTGACGAGGTGGATGAGTTCAAGACTTGAAAATCTCGCAGCACTTTCATAAAACCCCGCCCCTTCCATGTCATAGAGACACTCTTTGCTGAGTTCTTTGGCGGGCTTGTCAACAGTGAGTAGCGGGGCAGTTGGGCAAGGAGGGGAGAAGGTAAAACTCGGGTAGAAAGACCGTGCGCCTTCGATCTTATGAACCATGAAGGGATTGCCGATCTCTGCTGTTGGGTGACCAGCTATCCCTACGTTGAGCCAGATGGGGTTTGTCTTGGCAAACTGGCCGTGGAGATAGCCGCAGGCGGTGGCGGCTGCTATCCGTCCTACTCCTGTGATGACAAGGGAGATTTCCCCGCGTGAAAAAATCCTAAATGGAAGTTCGTTGGAGAGCGACTTAAGGCCAAAGAACCGGATGAGGGGCTCAGCTTCGCAGGGGATTGCACAGACGAGATAGAGCATGAGAGAGAGTATACCACCCCAGAATCCCTCTTGGCAACTCCAGATCAGAAGCGGATCGGAACGAAAAGGGCGACGATGCCCATCACGGCAAAAAAGAAGAGGTAGGTGCCGATGACCATCCCCCATGATAGGGCAGGGGAAAGGGCCGGGGCCTCATGGTGCATCGTCATTCCTTTAGACATCATGCCGTGTTTCACCCCTTTTCTGACCATCCACGAGTTGATCGGATAGGCGATGATGAACCCGACAATGGTCGCTAGGGACATCATCCCCCAGAAATAGGGGAGCATTGGATTTGAGGCAATGGGACAGAAATGCTTAATGGCAACGATGACCGGAAACATCCCTGCCATGACCATGTTCATAGAGACCGTTTCTGCGAAGAGGGTGTTCTTTACAGCAGTCCAATAAGAGGGAAACATCGATCTCATGAAGAGAGCTTGGAAGATGAAGAGACCAAAGAGGTAGGCCGCTGTGTATTCAATGATCACTTCGGTTCCATTGGGAACAGGATAAAAGTGGAGGATCGCTGCCATGAAAATAATGGCAGTCGCATCTCCTGCAACGCAGTGGATCAAAGAGCCGAGGGATTGTTTCCAGTGGGCTGCAATGAACTGATCGTGTGTGTCAGGGAGGGGTTGCCGGCAAGATAGAAAATAAAGGAAGAGCCCCAAAGGTCCTGTATAGAGGATGACGAGAGCCCAAGCGAGGGTCATCACACGCATAGAGGGGGTATTGGTCAGCTGGTCCCAGAGGACAAAGATGATAGAGCCGAGAGTGAGGATGAACCAGAGAAGGAGGACGCCGTCGATCATGCTATTTCTTCTTAAATGCGGCCATTTTTTGTCCTAACCCCTTGAGAACGTTGAGTTCATGATTGAGAGCGTAGGAGAGAATGGTGCGGATGGCGATGAGACCGGCTAAAACGCCAAGGCTGTAATAGGTGGGGGCTTTTGTCGTTTCTATCACGTCTGCGGCTACGATGAACTCCAGGCCGAGGACGATCGCCTGCCCAAACTCCAGCCGGATGAGATCGACTGCTTCTCCATTCTTGAGCTTCTTTTGACAGTACCAGAGAAAATAGTAACCCGCTCTTAGAGAGCCCCATAAGATCACGAGCACACCGATCAGTGAGATGGCCCGTTTGACTAGAGACAAAAAGACCATCAAGCCGGACGTTTCTCCGGGAAGGGAGAGGACATTCTGTAACCATTCCATATCCTTAGGATAAATGTTATAAACTTTTTTTGCAAAAGCCGTACGCTTCAATCTTTATGGGAGCGTTCAATTTGCTGGAGGGATTTTGTAGACTGCGTATCCTGTGAGAAAGGAAATGTCTTTATAGGAATTGTCACTTTTCAGGAGGGGCGGGAATTTTAGATAGTGCAAATTGCTTTGCTCAATCATAAAACCTAACCAATCGTTAGGTTTTATGTGAGTTTAGTTAGAAATTTCAAGCGACTCCATTTTTTGTGCTAGGTAATATTATAAACGACTCTTATAGAAACACATAGAGCTGATTTCGTCCCGGAGAGCCCGTTTGATCAGGGGCCAAAAGAGCCTCAAGCTGGACGTTCTTGATAAGAAATTTTTTTTGTGACTGATAATAAATAGTTTTGTTAACTAAAAATAACCATTTGATTAAAATTGACGTAGTTAGTATAATAAAGTATATAATTTAAAATAGAAAGTTTAAAATGGCAGCTATTTCTCCTCCCTCGAGTCGGTATTCCGAACTCGTCTATACGTCCAAAAAAACCCTCCAAGAGGAGATGAAGGGTCTCTATGCAGATTTGAGCCGAGAGACTCCAAAGGGCAAGCTATTGCCTCCAAAGCAAGAAGCCTTAAGGGGTTACACAGCTTATGAGCTCGGGAGTGACACAAATCTCCCTTTCATTATCCTGGGCGCAGCAGACATCCGTGAAGATGAAGACCTTTTGCATAGTTTTGGGACATTAGCTACTGAACCTCAAGCGAATGAGAGAGAAGTCAAGAAGTTTCTTGCCAAAAGTCTCGTTTTATCCCCCAAAACTGCGAAAAAAATAACAAAAAACCATCTCACCAGAGGGTCTATCGTCAATGACTCGAATTGGTCGGTCTTTCGCAATGATATGTTCATGTTAGGTGCGATCCACGCAGGGAAAGAGTTTCACGTTGTCACTCAAAAGAAAGGAAAAATCTCCGATAAACTTCTCTGGGATAAGAAAAACAACAGACCTCGGGTTCTGGGAAGAGAAATTTACCTCCTTTATCTGCATGGATTTCAACGGATCGATGCTGACAAGAACATGGGAGTGGTCTTTGCTCCCCCTGCAGAGCCTTATAAAAATCTCACATTGACGGACTGTCGAAATGCCATTGCCTCTATCAAGTCGGTAAAGGATATTCGAGAGATTTTTGAAGCCATTTATGCAAATCGATGCACGCGTAGTCCACTAGATTCTATCGATCCGAATTCTCCACCTCGGAATTACTCTACCCGCGATAGTCAAACAAGTGTTGTTGCTAGAAGATGCCTCTTTGGAGGAAATGAAAACTGCGAACCCGCAGCAGCTGTTCAATCACACTCAAGAGTATCGAAAAACCTTGAGATTGCCTCGACTTCGAACTGATCTAATCTGTTCCAAAGCGCTTGAAGGGTGAGATCTTCAGCAGAAATTTCTTCAGGCAGTTGAAAAGCAATCAACTCTTTTTCTTCCGTAGCGACTCTTTGATAGCCGGCGATTTGAAGAAGAGCGATCTCTCTTCCAAGCGTTGTGAGAGAGGAGTCTCTTTCCTCGATTATCTTGAATGATTTCCCCAGAAGAAAAACCTCTTTGTGCCCATGGATGGCTCCTAAAATGAACGCATCGTTGATGAGCAAAGACCATTGAGACTCTCCTAAGATGGCCCCGTGAACGACTTCATTTTCCTTTCCTCTTTTTGTCTTTTTCTGATGCGTAATGATAAGGCCAAGATTTTCTGCTAATTCGGAGTTACTTCGTATTTGATCAGGACCAATCAGGATGAAATCTAAAGGAGAGTTTAAGGTGTTTTGGAAAATCTCATAGGCTCTTTTCGCAGCATCTTTTGCATTTTTCCCAGGATTGCCTTTATCTCTCTTATAGATCGCAGCAAAAGAATCTGCGATCTCTGTTTGAAAGGTCGTTCTCAGATCGGGTCGAATAGCCAAAAAAATCCTATAGGTTCAATATCAAGCGAAGGTTTTATTATGATGGGGGATAAAAATCTATGGAAAATTTTCTGTTCTGCAAAAGCCGTGCGCTTCAACATCTAACGCGACGTTGAACTTGCTGGAGAGATTTTGGAAAGCAATGAGCCCTGTGAGCTCGATGATGGCATCTTCTGAAAAGTGCTTCTTTAATCTATTGAAGAGAGCATCTGTCACTTTTTGATCTGATTGACTCATCACTTCTGCATATTCAAGAGCGCATCTCTCTTTCTCAGAAAAAAGGGAATTCTCTTGGTAGTTTGCTAACCCTTCGAATTTGTGGAGATCTCCTTCTCTCTCTAAAAGAGCTTGGGCATTCAGATCGATACAAAAGTGGCATTCATTGATTTGAGAGGCTCGGATCATCACGAGGGCTCGCAGACTGGGAGAGAGGGGAGAGCCCTTTCTCTCGAAGAAGCGAACAAAACGTAAGAAGAGGCGAAGGAGTTTGGGGACCCGTCCCCAAAGAAGGGTGGGCATAAGGGGAGAGCCATACTTTTTTTTCTGGTAGCGGTAGAAAATGCGCAAGTACCACGGATAATCTTTTAGGGGTTTGGGAGGAATCCTACTCATTGTTTACTTGCCGTGAAGAGGCCATAACGCATCGATTTTAGTTCATAGGCGCCCCAAAGGCGGAGGAGGGTTTTAGCGAAGACCCGGTCGCTAGAAGATCTACTGAGAAGATAGCTTCGCAGCTCTTTGTCTGAGAAGAAGGCTTTGGAGGCTCTACCGATGCAGATGGCCCAGGTTTTTTTGACAGAGTTTGAGATGTCCCGGAAGGCGATCTCTTGAAGCCCTGCGTTTACCATCATCTCTCGGTAGTCAAGCTCAGACCCCATGCTAGGGAGCCGTCCCTCTCGGCATATGGGCTCGAGGAAATGCTTCACTTCCCATTTTTTTGGACTGTTTTTGGCAAGCCAGGCGCAGGTAACAAACCGGCCACCCGGTTTTAAGATCCGCGTCACTTCGTGGAAGAACTTCTTCTTATCGACCATGTGTTCAGAACTTTCAATGGAGAGGACCACATCGAAATGATCAGAGGGGAGCTCGGATTGGAGGAAGTCGGAAAGTAGGTAGTTGGGATTGTCTGTATCGGGGGTTTGTGCTTTGGCATAGTCGAGCTGTGCTTCTGATAGAGTCAAAGAAGTGAGATGAGCCTTGTAATGCTCCACTAGAAATCGAGAGGTGCCCCCATAGCCGCAACCGACGTCGCAGACTAAGCTATTCTCGGTGATCTTCCCCGCCTCTGCGACGAGGCGGATGAGCTCTTCAGTAGCCTCTTCAACGCTTTCATGGCCCGATTTCCAAAAGCCGTGATGGAGGTGTTCGCCCCAAAGTTTTCGATAATATTGATCGAGGCTGTTATAGTGGGTAGCAACTTCCTCAGGCGACTGGGTAGTTTCAGGATAGATCATACGATTAGCTTACGCGATTTGAAGAAATTTGGAAACAGATGGAATATGAAGACGAGACATTCACTCGAGAGAACTTTCCGAAAAATCTGCAAGGCTCCTCATTTTTGAGCGTGCGCTTCGAAGGATGTGACTTCAGTGGCCTTGATCTTCGTAAAGCCCGTTTTTTTCAATGCGCTTTCTCTGGATGCAATTGGACAACAACGAAGGTGCAAGACGTCCGACTGCAAGAGGTGCACATGGTCGATTCCAAGTGTATGGGCATCGACTTCACTGTAGTGGATCCCTCATTTCTTCAGCTCTCTTTTGAAAAGTCTCTTCTGAGTGGGTGTAACTTTTCAGGACTGATCCTGAAGAAGAGCCGCTTCGTTGAATGCCGAGTGAAGGAGTGCCATTTCGTGGAGACGAATCTCGAAGAATCCGACTTCCAGAAGAGCACTCTCACGGGAACCCTCTTTCATCACGCCAACCTGAAAAAAGCGAATTTCCAAGAAGCAAAAGAGTACCAGATCAACCCCCTCAATAATTCTCTTAACAAAGCTAAATTTTCTCTGCCAGAGGCGGTAGGCTTATTGGAAGGCCTCGGAGTGATGATCCAGTCCTAGCCCTTGTTCCCAAAGCCGTACTTGGGGTATATTTAGGCCCTTATGACACGAGTACTTGCAAAAGATCTTATCTCTCACGTGGATACACCAGTTCTGATTCGAGGATGGATCAATAGCTTCCGCGGGATGGGGAAGCTCGGTTTTCTGATTGTGCGGGATCGAAGTGGCTTTGCCCAAGTGGTTGTTCAGGATAAAGAGATGGTGAAGCGGCTCGAGAAGCTCGCACCTGGAACCATCGTGCGCATTACCGGTACACCTGTTGCCTCCAAAGAGGCGGGACTCGGTGTAGAAATCATCAACCCCAATGTGGAGATCGAGGTGGAGGTGACCTCTTCTCCTCCGATTGAGTACTACAAACCAGAGATCCCTTCTGATCTCGAGTTCATCCTCGATCATCGCTCTTTAGCCTTAAGGAATCGGAAAATCCAAGCGGTCTTTCATATTCAGGCTGAAATTGTTCATGCCTATCGACTCTACATGCACGATGTCGTGGGAGCTGTTGAGTACTTTGCTCCTAACATCATCGGGGCTTCATCCGAAGGAGGGGCAGAATTTTTCCATGTAGATTACTTTGGGCATACCGCAACACTTGCGCAAAGCTCGCAGCTCTATAAGCAGATTATGGTCGGTGTGGATGAGCGGGTCTTTGCGCTCATGCCTTTTTTCCGTGCGGAGCCCTCCCATACCCCCAGGCACTTATCAGAAGGGAAGCAGTTAGAGTTTGAGATGGGTTTTTTCGAACACTGGCATGAGGTGCTCGACATTCAAGAGGGATGCATCAAGGCGATCCTAAGGCATGTGGAAGCCACCTGTGAAAAGGAACTCGCTACTTTAGAAATCGAACTTGTTTGTTGCCCTGATGGAGTTTCTATCCCAAGAGTTACGTTTAAAGAAGCCCTCGAGATCTATTTCAAACGGACCGGAATCGATGAAAGGGGAGAACCAGACCTGAGCCCCGCAGCAGAAAGGGACCTCTGCAAATATGCCCGAGAAGAGTTTGGGACCGACCTCATCATTGTGACCGACTGGAAGATGGAAAAACGCCCCTTCTACTCTTATCGCAATGAGGATGATCCAACACTTAGCAATACCTTTGATCTGCTATGTGCAGGAACCGAGATCACCTCGGGAGGGCAACGGCGTCATACCTACACCTCGATGGTCGAGGGGATCAAGTCGAAGGGGATGGACCCCGATCACTTCACCGATTATTTAACCGTCTTCGAGCATGGGATGCCTCCTCACGGCGGATTTGGAATGGGGTTAGAGCGCCTGACAATGACCCTTCTCGGACTCAAAAATATCCGCGAGGCCTCTTTGTTTCCTTCTGATCCAAAACGCATTGCCAGCAATCGCATTAAATCCCAGATGTTTTTTGGTGGAGAGAATATTCGCAACGAGATCATCCGCCTCCTCAATCAAAACGACATCCAATACAAACATTTAAAACACGATGAGACACCTGTCTCATCAGAAGAGACCGCCAAAATGCGGGGGATGACGCTAGCCGATGGAGTGAAATCCCTGATTCTACGTGGCAAGCAATCGAAGAGGAACTATCAAATCAACATCCCCGCGCATAAAAAGGTCGATATGAAGGCAGTGGCTAGCGCTCTTGGTGAGAAATGTGAATTTGAAGACCCTGCAGTCATCGAAGAGCGCTTCGGTCTTCTTCTGGGTGCTGTGCCCCCTTTCGGGAACCTACTCAATCTCGAGACCTATTTTGATGAGGAGATCAACGATCGCCCCCATTCAGCATTCAACTGCGGCCTTCGGACAGAATCGATCCAGATGCATCCCCATGACCTGATCAAACTCGTCGATCCCAAAATGGGGAGATTCTCTAAATAGTGATCACGGCCGTCTCTGAGATGCGCCCTTCTCGGAGATCATCCAACGCTTCGTTGGCTTTTTCTAAAGGGTAAGTGGTCACTTCTGTCACGATAGGGATCTTTGGGGCGAGCGTTAAAAACTCCTCTCCATCTTTTCTCGTTAGGTTGGCCACTGACTCTATAGATCTTTCTCCCCAGAGGATATCATAAGGGAACGAGGGAATATCGCTCATGTGGATTCCAGCGCATACCACTTTTCCCCCTTTGCGAAGTGCTCGCAGGGCTTGAGGAATCAGAGATCCAACAGGAGCGAAGATGATCGCTCCATCGAGGGGCTCGGGAGGCATCTCCGTGGAGCTTCCCGCCCAAGTGGCTCCCCGCTGCATTGCCTCTTTTTGTCCTTTGGTATCTCCTTCCTTTGTGAAGGCATAGATCTTTTGGTTGCGATGTTTGGCAACTTGGATGAGAAGGTGAGCTGCTGACCCGAATCCATAAAAGCCAATGGTTTTGGCGTCGCGGACTTTTTGGAGGCTGCGATAGCCGATCATGCCAGCGCAGAGTAAGGGGGCAGCTTGGATGGGGTCATATCCTTTTGGAATGGGAAAGATGTAGTCCTCATGGGCAACTACAACCTCTGCAAAGCCTCCATTCACTGTATAGCCGGTGAAGGTGGGAGTGTCGCAGAGGTTTTCTTGTTTCTGCGTGCAGTAATAGCAATGGCCGCAGCTCTTGCCAAGCCAGGGAACCCCGACGAGATCTCCTTGCTGGAATTTTGAGTGGGGGCTTTTGACACGCCCTACGATTTGATGACCTAAGATCAAAGGGAGTTGAGGAGCGGGAAGCTCTCCATCGACGATGTGGAGGTCGGTGCGGCAGACAGCACAGGCGAGCACTTCGATCTCCACCTCATTTTGTTTGGGTATTGGGGAAGGAACCTCTTTTAGGACGAGGGGACTTCCCATCTTTTCTAAGACCATTGCTCTCATGAGGTCCTCTTGTTTTTCACGGGTCCTGGAATTTTTCTAAATTTGCTGACAATGAGTGTCGCACTCATAGATTCTCGCACATCTGCAGAGTACAGATTTTCTAATATATGGGTAAGGGTTTAAAAGTTGCTATTTGCTTCCCTTGAATAGTCATACAGATCTTTTAGAGCATGTTTGAAGCGAGGTAAATGTTCACCTATGCGGAAAAATCCTTGCGCCAAAAAATAATTTTTTTTCATGATTTAGCATGAAACCCACCTACGAGCAATTAGAAGCAGGGCTTGCAGAGGGTAGTGTAACATTTGGTCTGTACATTATTTAAGACAAGGACTTTTATCGCATAGGTGAACATTCACCTTAATACAACCTTACCACTGTCAAATAAGCAGATGGAAGTCCGTTCGGCTCCGGCAAAATCATTAACGTAGGAGGAGAGTCTGGATTATTGGAAAATAGGGCAATACCTAATTCAGTACCTTCCGCAAGGTAACAGGAGGCGGAGGTAGAGTACGCACCAAATGCAAGCCCTCCCCAAGGGGGGATAGCAGTTGATGTTATAAGTATTGCTTTTGGTGTAGCCATTGGTAGAGGTATTAAGGTTGATCCAATGATGCTGGTGATAGCAGGAGCAAAGTATCCACGTGGACCAAAAGCAGATGTGGCAGAGGTAATTCCATAAGTTATTTGATACGTGCCGGATTCAGGAACGACTACTGTGCCTCGAATTGTGCCGAGTATAAATCCTGGTGAACTTCCATGAGGCGTATAAAAGACAGAAAATGGAATAAAACCAGGGTTGTTTACCGTTACTGATCCCACTGGAGTGGAAACAGTGATAAACTCTTTAGGAGCAGTTCCAGTCATCCCAGGGGTTATAGATGGAGCTCGAGTTCCCATAGGCATAATTTCTTCTGAAAGTATTGCTGCCTTGAGGGGAGTTGTTAGGATGATGCCAAAAAAAAAGAAGAGGAGGCTCTTTGCAAAAATCTTTTGATTTGAAACTTTCATAAGAAAACCATTAAATATTTAAACTTTAGACTTCTAACTGCTCTAGGTCAAGAAATGATTGCGAACAATCTTCTGAGTAGGAATCTATCTTCAGGGGGCCTTCTCCATTCAACTGGAGCCTATTCTTTGATAACGATAGGGAAGAGAGTTTTACAAGTTTTGCGGCATACTGACTGAGCTTTAAACATAGCCTTAGGTCGATGGCTTTTGCTAGTGTTGCATTCACCTGAAGTTCTATGGGGCCCCACGTTAATTTCCGGAACCTATTAGCTCTTGTTGCGGATCAATATCAACGAGAAGCTCTCCTGAACCCTTTGTTTCAATCCAAGGCTCCAGTTCAGCTAATATAGTCTAACCACAGTCATATAAGCAGAGGGGCTTCCATTTGGTTCAGCTAAGATCGTTAACGTGGCGGGATCCATAAGGGGAAAAAGTGGTTCCTTAATGGAAGAAAATAAGGCGATGCCTATTTCAGTCCCTTTCATAAAGTAGCCGGAACCACTTGTAGAGTTTGTTCCAAATGGAAGGCCTCCCCAAGGGGGGATACAAGTTGATGCGATGAGTACTGTTAGTGGCCCATCTTCACTGCTAACAGCGGGAGAGAAGAACCCACCTGGATTAAAATCAGTCGTGGGCGCGTTAATTCCATATGTGATTTCATACATGCCATCTTCGGGAAGGGCTACTGTGCCTGGTGTTGTGCCGAGCGTAAATCCCGGTGTATTTCCATTAGGAGCATAAACAACA
>SDBU01000040.1_pt1 | contig 170918 bp, 163 predicted proteins | sample 2277071 | NCBI WGS metagenome assembly SDBU01 (sample SAMN10397929, study PRJNA504765) | marine sediment metagenome | isolation source: marine sediment core GS08_GC12, 126 cmbsf | place: Arctic Ocean: Gakkel Ridge, Loki's castle | collected 2008
CTTCTTTTACAAATCCGATATCCTTTGGGATGTCTAAATTACGCAGCAGCTGTTTTATCCGGTTAGACTCGCTCAACTTAGGCTGGCTTAGCTTTTCTATCTTGGTCTTGAGAAAAGAAGATTCCTCAGCATAAACTAAAAAAGCATTTAAGAAAATTAGAAAAAAAATTCCCCCCATCAATAAGATTCTGGTTAAAACAAAAGGTGAATTATTACGATACCTACACATTCCCACCTTCTTATTTATAGGGGATACGAAGATAGGGGGAAGTAGGGGCCAATAACCGCCTTAGGGGATAAGGCGAGTCATATCTTCGTATCCCCAAATCATTATTTACACCTATTTACAGTTCTTTTAAAATTGATTTAATTAGTGGGGAATAAAAAAAACCCTCTCCCCCCCCTAATTTTTTCTTAACCCTATCTCTTTACTATAATTATACCATATATTTACATTTTTTTCAATATCTGTTAATAAATTTTTACCGGTAAAAAAGCATTAAATGTAAACATTTTTGAACTTATGAATTGGAAAGTAAAATGGTTCACTGGTGCGGAGAGAGGGACTTGCCCACTTCGTTCGTCCCATCCTGGGACTCTCTGCGTAGGCTCCCCTTCGTTCACTTCCGCTCACAGTCCTGTTCGCTCATCCTCGCATTCGCTCGGCGTTCACTCGCTTCAAGTCCCCTTAACCGGGTTCACTGGTGCGGAGAGAGGGACTTGAACCCTCACAGGCTTGCGCCCAACAGCCCCTCAAACTGTCGCGTATACCAATTCCGCCATCTCCGCATGCGTTAAATTCAGACGCTAAGTGTAAATACTTATAGCATGAACGATCAAAAATATCAAGAATTTAATCCCTCGGTAATTTTTGGGTCGCTCACATCGAGTATTCTCTAAGATAGGATACGAGAAGCCACTGTATCATAGAACAAAACTCCCTTTTTACTTAAACGATATCTGCGGCCATCTCCTCTAACCAAGCCCAGATATTTCAGTGCTTGTAATTCGTCTAAATTTCCATCTTCTATTTTTATCCCACTGCGCTTTTCCAGATCACCAAGCGAGAATCCCTTTAAGATTCTCAAATTCAAAGCAATCATCTCTTTCATTCGTTTGCTCATGTCTAGCTTCTCTAAACTGTATTGCTTAAAATATCCCTTCCCTGCTTCTTTAATATATCCGCGAAAATCTTTATTTTTCTTAAACCTTATCCCTTCTAAATACGAATAAGCTCCCGCCCCGACCCCTAAATATTCCTCATTTTTCCAATAAATCTGATTATGTTTTGATTGCCTGCCATTTTTTGAAAAACTGGAAACCTCATAATGGATATATCCTGCATTTTGTAACTTTTTCGCGCCTAATTTATACATCACCGCTTGTATGTCAACACCTGCAATCTTCAAACTTTTTCTAATCCGGTAAAAAGGTGTTCCTTTTTCGATCTTTAAATCGTAAAAAGAGATATGCTCCAGCTTCATTGCCATAAATCTCTCTAAATCATCCTCCCAGTCAGCCAGGTTCTGTTCCGGCAGTCCATACATAAGGTCAATACTGATATTATTAAATCCGTTTTTACGTAATAAAGATATTGAATTTTGTGTATCTGTATTAGTATGCATCCGGCCTAAGATTTTTAAATATTTATCCTTAAAAGATTGCACCCCTAAACTAATGCGATTTATCCCCGCTTCTTTATAAGTAATGAGTTTCTTCTGTTGCACTGTTCCCGGATTAGCTTCTAATGTTATCTCGGCATTATCGATAAGGAGAAAATTCTCCTTTATTGACCTGATAATTGCAAAAACCTCTTCGGCTTCTAGCAAGGAGGGGGTTCCTCCGCCAAAATAGATACTTTTAACCCTAAAATCATTAAACTTCTGGCGTGAAAATTTAATATCCTTTTTTAAAGCTTGGCTATATTGCCTTATTTCTTTATCCCGATTAAACATGGAGGAATTAAAATCACAGTAAAAACACTTCCTTATACAAAAAGGGATGTGGATATATATGCCGAGTAGCTTCATGGTTCTAACGCCTTTTACTGGTTACTGGTTTTTTTGTCAAACTCACGCTTCCAGTCTTTCTCCAACACTTGTAGCTCTACATAAAGAATATCCTTCACTGCTCTTTCAATACTACTGCCCTGCCCCAAGCGAACTAATAATTTTCTAATATCATATAACGAGGAACGTTGAATAAGATAGGTAACGAAAGATTCACATTGAGCATAAACTAATACTATTTTGTACGGAGAAAAATATGCCATTTTGGGCAAATTCATCTCGCCAAGTTCATCAATAGAAAAAATCCGTTTTTTGCGCACTGCCTTATATAACATCTTCTTCCTGGCGATAGATGCCCGTACCTTTCTAAAACGTTTTGCTTCAAATTCGGCTAATCCTTCATTAAGCCAAAGGGGTGCATTATTACCCGCTAACATGTGCACCAATACATGCGTATACTCGTGATGTAGAACAGCTTTCATTTTTAACTGACTTTTTCCGATACTCTCGCCAAGTCTAATTTTCCCATCATAAGCTCCGGCCGCCCAATCGGGAAAATAATCCAGCTTTTGTAATTTGCGCTCGGGATAAATAATCACCGAGATTACTCCGTTGGGGTAGATGTCCAAATCTTGTCCCACTTCACGGTAAGCACTTTTTAGAATATTTGCCACGGAAACAGCTAAATCCCTGTTTTCAATGCCTTCAAATTTTAATTTAAAGTTTTCAATCTCTTTTATTTTAAACTCAGCTTCCAACTCTCTTTCTTTTTTAAGTTTCTCTAATCGTAAACGCGCTTCATACAAGTCAGGCTTTAGCTTAAGCACCCATAACCAATCTCGTTCGGCCTGATGATAATTGTCCATCTTATAAGCCACTTCACCTGATAACATATATATATATGGATTATTCTCATCAAAATCAGCTGCCCTTTTTAAGAACCTTCTGCAGCTTGTATATTCATTCTTTTTAAATACCTCATAAGCTAAACACAAATAGACAATCGTAATATTCTTTTTTATCTGTGGCTGCTCGGGTGTATATTCCAAGGCGACTTTTAAGGTCTGCAGCGCTTTCTGGAACCTTCCCTTATCTTTTAACTCAAGACCATAGCTATTGTACATTATCGATAAAGCTCCCCTTATAATTTCTTCCTCCGGTACTAATTTATATGCTTTTTCTTCATTTTCAATCGCCTCAAGCCATGCCCCCTCATCCGTCAACTCCACCGCCCGGTTATGGTATATAATACTTAACTCTCTTTTTAGATTTTGATCATCGGGACTTTCGCGAAGCGCATCCTGATATAAGTCAACCAGCTCTTTATAAGTAATATCCTCCTCGTCCGTTTTGGCGAACGAATTCTGAGTAATAAGCGTTAATAAAAATAAAATGCTTAATATTAAAATCTTCTTTTTCATCTACTTCCCGCGCACGAACTTCTCAAATGTAACTCCTTTTGCACCGCGGCTGATCATCTCTCCTATTGCTTCGGCCGCGTCGTTAGGCTTCAAGTTTACGCCCTTCATTGCGTCTGTTAGGATATAAACTTTAAAGCCTTTCTTTAGAGCATCTAAAACGGAAAATTTTACACAATAATCGGTCGCCAGTCCTCCAATAAATATTTTTTTCACGCTTAATTTTTTCAATAAAGTAAATAATTCTCTCCCCGCAGCGTCAACCGCTTGAAATGCCGAATAGCTATCTTCTTCCGGATCCATGCCTTTAGAAATAATTGTTGTATCTTTGGGCAATTTTAATTTTGGATGAAATTGTGCCCCGCTGGTCCTTTGCCGACAATGCTTAGGCCAAAGTCCGCCAAAGGGCTTAAAATGTTTGGTTTTTGAAGGATGCCAATCCCGGCTGGCAATAATCGGCAAGTTTTTCTTGGCAAAAATTCTAATATACTTATTCAAAATAGAAGCTACTTTATCCCCTTCCGGAACAGCTAAAGCCCCGCCCGGGCAGAAATCATTTTGTACATCTACGATTAATAACGCCTCTTTTAACTTCATAATAAGACCTCCTTTTAATGAGCCGCCGTGTGTGTCAAAATTGTAGGATAGAATTTTGACGCTTTTTACAAGGCGGGACATCATTGTGCGTCATAAAATCATGCACCCGCTTCCTTATTCTTTTCGGACTAAATAAAAAATAAGGGAATTCCCGATCAGAATATCCATCGATTAAAAATGTTCCGCTAATAACCGCATATTTAGAAGGGCGCTGATTAAAAAATCTTTCGATTATTCTATCCTGCACCCACTCGTAATTACCCCCGCCGATCCCATGGATTAAAAAATTTAGTCGATATCGACGCAAAAATATAGTTAAGGTGTAAGCCCGAGGAAAAATGACAAGATGTTTTAAATCTTCCCGGTTTATTCGGTTTTTAAACAATCTTTCCCTTCTCGCATTTTTTACCATCCAGAATGGGAGTTCATCATCTAAGAGTTTTGGGTACGGAAAATTTTTAAAACGAAATTTAAATTTTCCGTGATACTCATCCAGGGCCTGATTAAAAACTTCTCTAAAGCGAACGTCATCTTCAAAAATATTCTCCAAAAATTCTCTGAATTCCTGCCCCGCAATCAAATCCGATAGAAATTGGTAGTTCTGCTTGATATCGTAAAACTCCAAGAAACTTTCTGCGAGAACTTCCTTTAACAATTTGCGTTTGCTGTTTTTCAAGATAATATTTTTAAAGACCAAAAAATTAGCAATAATCTTATCGGAATTCGGCCAGGAAATTTCCTTAAGCTCATCTTCAATCGCATCAAAAAAACTCCCAAATTCAGTTTTGTTTGGGGTTAGATAATTGCACAAAACACAATCTTCGTTGATAAATGTTATCATCTTTGCCCCTCTGGCAGTCGGAATTTTCAAAGTCAATCCAATCCGATCCGTATCCAAAAATATGATTTCTTTTCTTTTGAATGGCAGCTCCTCGAGGAAGATGAACTTCAAGCTAACTCCCGGATTAAAAAAATAAGGTTGATGGACGAGGCCGATTGCCCCCGACTTATCAGCTGCGGCCAAAAATTTTTCAAGCTCCGGGATAAAAATAATCTCTCCGTCACTTGGGGGTGGCTTTAACAGTCTCTGCTTCATGGTCTTATAATTATTGTTTTTTATAAAATATTAACCATATTATTAACCTTTATCACTTCCCGACTGTAGATTGCTTCTGCGTAATTGGACCGGATGAGTTTTCCTAGATATTTATTCTGACTTTCTATATATTCTAAGACATATCTACTATTTGGATTGGCAATAAACTGTGAACGATAACACCTAACTGCCTTCATCTTTGCTTTAAATTGATCAGAAATATCGATAAGAAAACTCACTCTGGGAACACGGCGAAGATGGGAACAGAAAAAATAAAAAAGATAAAAAGGATAGTGTGGTTTACCTCTTACTTTAATCTTTGTAAATTTTGCATAAAAACGTGCACATTCAGCAATTTTTGTTGTCGCCATATGGTCCGGATGTGCATCTTCAGGATACGGACAAAATAAAATATCAGGCCTGAACTGTCTTATTTTCTCAGCTAAAAGCAAACGTGCTGTTTTAGTATCAAAAAGATATCGATTTTCTAATCCTAAATTTACTCTTCTTTCCGGCCTTAAAATCCGATTCGCCTGATCGGTCTCCCTTTTCCTTTTCTCCGGCGTCCCATACGGCGTCGGCTCTCCGTTTGTCATATCGACCAGGAAAACCTTATGGCCTTGCTGTCTTAATTTAATAATCATCCCCCCGAGCGCCAACTCGGCATCATCCGGATGAGGACTGACTATCAAAAATCTTTTTTTCATCTTCTATTACTTTCTTTTTACTTGATACTATTTCCAGATAATATAACAATCGTATGCGGGCATCATTCAAGCCATCAAGAAAGATCCGCCTCCGGTCGAGATATATCGCCGGGACCGGAAGTTCTTTAATTTTAGTTTTCGTTCTTATTATTTCCAAGAGGATCTCTAGACTCAGCCCATAACTTTTTTCCCTTAAATGCACCTTTTCTAAAAAAGCACTTCGATAGCCCCGATAACCGCAAAAAGGATCGGTAAAATTAACCGCAAACAATATATTTAGCAGTTTTGATATATATCTATTGATCAGCAGTCTTGACCGCGGCACATCCAGAAATTTATCGATACTTATATATCGCGAACCAAGAATCACCTCATATTCTCTAAGTGCATTTAAAAAGCGGCGGATATGTTCCGGGCTATGCTGCAGATCAACATCTATCGTGATTACTTTTTTATAACCATTGCGGCGGGAAAAATTAAAGCCGGCAATCAAGGTTGCCCCATATCCGCTTCTCTGGGAATGGCGGATTAAAAATGTATGCTCATTTTCTAAACCTTTCAAGATGTTTCTACTTTTATCAGTTGAGCCGTCATCGATGAAAAGGATATCTCCCCGATAATGTTTTCTTAAATTGATACAAAATTTTTCGATCGTATCCTGCTCATTATAAACCGGACAAATTACAAGATTTCCACTCATTGTCACTCTATTTCTATCTCTTTTTTCAATTCTCCAAACCGGCTGCAATAACCCACGATCTGCAGCCTATCGCCCGCTTTTAAGGGTGGAATTTGAAAAACTGCTTTCTGGACGTTGCCATTTTGTTTGATAAAAGTCTTTTCCAATTTCTCCTGATCAGTAATCTCTATCTCAATCCTTTTTATATAATGTCTCTTCGGATTAGGCGCCGGATGTATAACAACAACCTTCACTTGCCCCTCTTTTAGTTCTACCTTTATCTCCCTTGGGGGATGAGCAAAAACTGAAGAAGTAGATATTAATAAAACCGCCATAAAAAATACTAAGATTTTCATGATTTTTCCCTTTCCCTTAACTTAAGCATTAAAAACTTATGTCTAAAATAATGTATCAGATTGGAAGGGATATTGTCAATAAAATACAGTGCCGAAACAATTCTTCTCACCCCCCCCATTTACTCAGGGCCATCTTGCAGAACCTATAGTTTTATGGTATACTTTATCGAAATTTTACAAAGTGGATGAGAATAAGCTTAAAGCCATCAAAAAATCAATCAATTTATCGTTTATAACTTAAAACTTGTAATTTATATACAACTACTAAATACGGTATAATAAACTTTTCTTATGAGCATAAAATTATTATTTAAAACGGCAATTTTTATTCTCATTTCGACATTCATCCTGCTCGATGTTTCCTGGTGGGGACAAGATACAAAACCCTTCTCTTCCCATGAGGGCAGTGCGCTTTCTCCCTCTTTACAACTTAATAAAACAGAATTAATAAAATATTTTCACATTTTTACTTTGCTAAGCAGGAAAAACGTCAACCTAGATGCAAACTGGAAATATCCTTTTTTTGCGATAAACGCTATGGCCTTCGGCACAATAAAAGGTAAACTGGGAATACTTTACCCGGGGGGGATTTCATATCTTCGAAAAGAATTAAAAGGGATAACAAAAAATGGGTATAAGAATATCTATTTAGCCGGACTTTTACCGATCGGAAAATTTGCCAGAGCAATAAGTAGAGGCGATCAAAGCGAAGAAGATAAAAATACTTCCCTTTACACTATCCGTGAGCATGCCTCAGGCAAAAAGCAAATGGTTATTAATCTAGCTGAGCCTGGTGAAAAAGATTTTGAGGGTTCACCATTTGCTGCGGAAAATTTTAGAGGGGTTAATTCGCAATGGGGCACGATTGAAGACCTAGAATCATTGGTTAAAGAATATAAAGCTCAAGGAGTAAATTTCTTCATTGATTTTGTGGTAAACCATATCGGGATTGATAATCCCTGGATTATTGAAAATTGGGATGCAACTGTGCATAAGATGCCTAGTGCGGAAGAATTGCAACTTACAGATCAAGAGTTGCTTGAACGCTACAATCAAAAATTTACAGGAGCCGATGGGAATGAACATAAGCCCCATCACTATTTCGTGTTCTATACTGTTCCGGGAAATAAAAGAAGCAGAATTATGATCGCCCACGGGAAAGACCCTGTTTTCGACGGCTGGACAGATACAATTCAACTGGATTATACCAAACAAAAAACGCGTCAATATATGTTAGAAACTATAAAATTCTGGGCTGAAAAAGGCATCAATTTAAGGTGCGATATGGCAAATCTCATAAGCCGGATCGAATTTAAAAACAATTGGTATCCACAGATGTCCTGGGAAGAATTCAGCAACCTCTGGCCGAGGGAATTCTGGGTAGAGGTCACCGAACAAATTTTGGAAAAATATACAGATATGAAATTAATGCTGGAAATTTATGGAGATTCGCTTCATTATCTTGCCTTCCTGCACCCTCGAATTATCGGTTACAATAAACCTCTTTTAGAACTTTTAAAAAATAGAGATGTGACCAAAATTAAAGATTATTTAATTGGGACACCGATCGAATTGCAGGAAAAGTTGGTAAATCTTATTGAAAATCACGACGAAGAGCCAGCCCGGAAAGTATTCGATATAAAATTACAAAAAGTAGCGGCTATAATTATAGCAACCATTCCCGGAATCCCTTTTGTAAATTGGCGACAGACAAAAGGTTATAAAGAACCATTAAGAATTCAACAATGGTTCCCTCTAAAAACAGAACCGATTAATCAAGAACTGGAAATATTTTTTGCGGGTTTGGGTAAACTTGCGTCGGCCTCGCTGTTTAGACATATAGACGACTACCAAAAAGCCCTCCGCGTCTTACATCCAGACAATTCAAATCTTCTCGCCTTTACGCGAACATATCAGAAAGACAGAGTTTTAGTTGTCGCCAATATAACCAAAAACCCTCAATCGGGAATTATTCATCCGCAAGAGGATGCGAAAGGAATTAAGATCGATCTTCAACCATATAGTTACATTATCCTTTCCCTCTCTCACTACGCTGATTCAGAAGATCTAATAGAAATTATACCCGACAACTTAGTACAACGAACCGAATTTACATCATTAGATCAGACCCTTAAAATATCACTTGAACTTGTTGCACAAGCAATTTAAAATAGTCTAAAGACTGCTCAATAATTTAAGTAATCGCAATATTAGGTGATGCTGATTTATCGGATCGGTTTATAAAAAAAGGGGATTTTGAGTGCTCCCATTTTAACCGGTCAACCCGCAAATCGATTTATTACTTTCTTTATTGACAAAGAAAACCAATTGGTTATAAAATAATCTCAATGACATACGATAACAACTCAAAACACATTGATAGTCGTTACCATGCCGAACTCTTCATGCTTTATGAGATTGGCAATGCGATGCGTTCTACGCTTCGGCTGGATGAAATTCTTTATATAATTCTTACCAGTGTTACTGCCCATGAGGGCCTTGGTTTTAATCGGGCGATGGTATTTTTGGTGAATGAGAAAGATAATCTCCTTGAGGGGCGCATGGGCATTGGACCTGATTCCGGAGAAGATGCGCATCACATTTGGAATTACATTGAACAGGAAAAAAAAACACTGGATGAACTGCTAAACGCCTACCAGGAATTTGGACGCCGTCATGATTCTTCTCTAAACAACTCCGTAAAAAAATTAAAACTACCGATTGAGAAGTCTTTTGGCATTCTAATCCAAACCGTATTAGAAAAAAAGCCTTTTGAAATTATCAACGAGCAAGCTAAATTAAAAATAGACATAAATGATCCGGTGATTTCTTTATTCAATGCCGAATTATTTGTTGCTGTCCCTCTCTTAGCAAAGGACCGCGTGGTCGGAGTAATGTTCGTCGATAATTATTATTCAAAAAATCCCATAACCAAAGATGACATATGGAAATTGACAATGTTTGCCAACCAGGCCGGCCTGGCCATTGAGAACTCTCAAGAATTTGAAAGAACACTCATCCTTTCCAACACAGACAGATTAACAAATCTTTGGAATTACGGATATTTTCAGCACCAATTAAATGAGGAAATCAAAAGAGCTACCCGCTTCAACCGGCCATTAAGTCTACTTATGATCGACATTGATTTTTTTAAGGTTTACAACGATAGTTTGGGACATCCGGCGGGAGATAAATTATTGCAGAATCTGGCGGCAATTTTTAGAAATTCCTGTCGCGAAGTAGATCTTGTCGCCCGCTATGGCGGGGAGGAATTTACGGTTATCCTTCCGGAAACAAGTAAAGAAAAGGCGTATTCGTCTGCAGAAAGAATCAGAAAAACAACTTTTGCAACAAAATTCTATGATTCAAATGCTACCATTCAAAAAAAAGTTACCATAAGTATCGGCGTCGCAAATTTGCCCCAAGATGCACATGATAAAGAAACTCTCATTTCCAGTTCAGATAAAGCTCTCTATGCCGCAAAAAAGACTGGCCGCAACCGGGTATGTATGTATAGTCGAGAATTGTTGTAGAGATTATATAGCGGCAACCGTAGGCTGCTCCAGTGACGCCGGGGGTTCTTTATATTCACTGAACTTTACGGAAACAAGTTTAGAAACTCCCCAGTCCTCCATTGTTACCCCGTAGATTACATCGGCCATTGCAATTGTCTTCTTATTATGGGTGATGATAATAAACTGCGCCATGTGTAAGAATTCTTGTAAAACCCGAGTAAACCGGTCAATGTTAGACTCATCGAGTGGAGCATCCATTTCATCCAAAACGCAAAAAGGAGCCGGCTTTGTCTTGAAAACAGCAAATAACAAAGCAATGGCCGTAAGTGTTTTTTCTCCCCCGGAAAGCAAACTCATGTTTTGCAACCTTTTGCCCGGAGGACGAACTATAATTTCAATACCACTTTCCAAAACATCTTTTCCTTCGAGAAGATGCAATTGTGCATCTCCCCCGCCAAATAAAAGTTTATAATATTCCTTAAAAAATACCTTTGTCTGTTCAAATGTTTCAAGAAAAAGGCGTTTTGTAGTCCTATTGATTTTCTGAATTGCCTGCATTAAAGTTTCTTTTGCGGAAAGCAAATCTTCTTTCTGAGTGTTAAGAAAATTAGCCCGTTCTTTCAATTCCTCTTCTTCTTCTACTGCCGCTAAATTAACCGAGCCAATGCGGTCAAGCTTGTTTTTTAAAGTATCGATCAATTCCTCCTGACTGTCCCAATCCACATCTTCAGGTATCTCCATAACCAGAGAGGAGAGTTCAACCTTATAGAATTGATAAATATTTTTTATTAACGAATCGATTTTATAATCCAATTCCACGCTTTTTACTTCTAAGTCCCGAACTTTATTTTTGATTTGATTTAGCTTCCCCTCATCCGCTTTTATCTGACTTTGGGTCTTCTCAAAACCCTCAAACAACGTACCACGCCGGTTCGTAATCTCCTGTAAGTTGGCTTCCAGGTGCTGCTTTTCAGTTTTAATAACTTTTGTTTTTTCTTCAAGTTCAGTAACCTGCACCGTAAGTTCTTCGATGCGTCGGGTTGATTCCTCTTTCTGAGATTTGTAGTCATCTAAATTATTACGTTGTTCCTCTAAATTCTGAGTGTGCATCGAAAGATTTGTATGCAAAGTTGCTTCCTGTTCATTCAATAAAGAAAACTCCATCTTCATCTCGGCAATGACAACCAGTAGCTCTTCCCGTTCTTGAGTTCTGTTTTTAATTAGCTCTTGTAAATCAGTCATCTGTTGTTCATTTTTAAGTGTTTCCTGCTCAATTTCTTCCAACCGAGATTTGGTCTGGCTTTCTTTTTCTTTTAGTTCACTTTCATCCAGTCTTGTTTCCTCCATCTCCAAATTCACAATGGACAGCTCTTCTTCTAATTTTTCTTTACTCATTGCTATATTTATTCGTTCGGAATCCTTATTGGCCAAAGCAATTCTTTCCTGATTCAAGATTTCGATTGACCCCTGAAACTCGGTTTCTACTATATTAAGCTGTTCGTACTTAATATTCTTTTCTTGTTCAGACTTTGCAATCGCTTCTTCTATTATCTCGATCTCTTCTTTAAGCCGCTTTATTTGCACCCGCTGGGTAATCAAACCAAGCTCCCGATCAGACATCGGCTTGCTTGAAAATTCTGTTTGGGTATAAATTTCTCCATCCTTGGTCACTAAACGCAGAGCGGAACCTGAGCCTTGCGCGATCCTAAACGCATTCTCTTGTTCCGGCAAAAGGAAGGTATCTTTTAAAAGATGGTTAAAAACTTTCCTATACTTTTCATCCCCATTGATAAAATTAGTTATCTTCTGCATGTTTTCTGTTGGGACAGATACATCTTGCGCTATCGCAATTGCATCTAACGCTATAAGTCTGACTTTACCTATTTGCGCAGTTTGCATAAAATCTTTCAATCTTAGAATTGTTTGCTGATCATCTACAATAACGGCCTGCAAATATTCCGAAAGTGCACTTTCTACACAAATCTCATAACCCGCGCTCACTTCGATAAGATTTACAAGAACATCATGCACTCCCGAAAACTGTTCAGGATTTTTTTCTCGCTCAAGCATAAATGTCTTAACCGCGCTAAAAAATCCTTCAAACGTACGCTCTAATTCTCCAAGAATATTGAGCTGTGATTGTTTTGCGATAAAACTTTGTTTAAGATTTTGAATTTCTATCTCTTGTTTTTTAATTTCACCGGTAAGACTCTCGCGTTTTGTGCGCAACTGCAACTCTCTATCTTCCTCTTTTTCGAATCGTTCCTGTAGCTGTCTCAATTCGTTCATTTTCTCCTGAAAAATTGCATCAATCTCTTTTAACTCAAAATCTGTTTTTTCTTTCTCCTGACGCAATCTCACAAGACGCACATTCGTATTATGAATATTAGCCGAAAGTCTTGCCAGTTCATTTTTACATTGTGCATGTTCACGCAGCAAATTTACGGCATAAGATTTATTGATCTCAAGCACACCTTGAGCCTCTTTTAGCTGTTGGTCATTTTTAGAAATAGCGGTTTGTTCCGCCAGCAGCTGACTTTCTTTTGTGTTTTTTTTCCCTTCAAAAGCAGTAATTCGTTCATTTAACAGGGCAAGTCGTTCTTCTATTTGAGCCGTCTTCTTATTAACATTCTCGATATCGGCAGATAGACTATTCCCCCGCTGGTTAAACTCAGCGATACGCTCTCGGTTAAGACTCGTTAAATGTATATTTTTTTCTATCTGTGTGCCCGCATTAATAACTTTATTATTCAAATCGCGATAATCTGCTTCAACCTGAGTCAGTGTGCTTTTTAAATTTTCAAACAATTGGGAAAGATTAGTGATTTCATTTTCCAAACCAACCTGCTCACTTTGAAGCCGCTCTTTCTCTTTTTGCAGTTGCTCATTTTCAATTTTTAAAATATTGTATTGGCGATAAGTATATTGTGTGTCTAAAGTTTTTAGTTGCTCAAACTGTTCTTGATAACGCCTCGCTTTATTAACTTGGCGTCCGATAGAATTCAATTGTCTAACAACTTCCGTAATAATATCATTAACGCGCAAGAGATTTTCTTCTGTTTGCTGCAACCTGCGCATCGCTTCATTCCTTTTTGATTTAAATTTCGTAATTCCACTTGCCTCTTCAAAAATAACCCGGCGCTCTTCCGGCTTTGAGCTTAATATAACATCAATCCGCCCCTGTTCTAAAATAGAATATGATTCTGTCCCAATCCCAGTTCCCATCAAGAGTTCATTTATGTCTTTTAATCTAACCGGGGTCTTGTTTAACAGATATTCACTTTCACCGGAGCGATAAAGCCGGCGCGTAATTGTGAGTTCATCGTAATCGATAGGTAAGTGTCTGGATTCATTGGAGAGCGTGAGCGAAACCTCGGCCATATTAAGCGGCGGGTGCACTTCCGTACCATTAAAAATTACATCTTCCATTTTTGAACCACGCATCGATTTGGCACTCTGTTCGCCGAGGACCCATTTTATCGCATCCGCGATGTTGCTTTTTCCCGTACCATTCGGCCCAACGATTGCTGTTATTCCTGGCTCAAAAAAAAGAGTTGTTTTATCTACAAAGGATTTAAATCCATATAATTCTAACTTTTTAAAATACATTTTATATCCTTATACTAACCCTGCTTCCAGCATTCCATTGCTTTATGTATTATATCAAATTTATTTTGGGCATGCAAGATGTTTGGTAAAAAATTATAATATCTTACTGTTGCGCAAGCCGTAACAATTACTTTTCCAACACGATTAAGAGTCCCTCATTCAAGATCAGCTTCTTAAATCCTGCGTCGCTAAATAGTTTAATCCAATAATTTTTTTCCAAATTATCTCTATCACAAATAAGTAAAATCAAATCAAAATATTTCAAATTTTCTTTTGTGTATTTGAACGTTTTTGAAATCGCTACTAATTGCTTGATTTCCAATGCCTCTTTCCGGTAGAGCAGAGGATGATTATAGTTAGCAAAATGAAAAGGATTGAGCCCTCCGTTCGCTAGATGATAATATTCGTGTATTTGCTGCAAGCAATAAACAGGCGCATATGCGCTGAGCACTAAAGGCAAAACTACCTGCCGCTTAGGGAGCTTACGCAATGATTGAATAACCGGCGCCATTAATCCATTCAAAATTTTAAAATTATTTAATACAGATCCTTGAACAAGTAATGTGAAACATAAAATAAAAACCATAAATATCCTCTTCACTAGTCTGTTTCGCGGGAAAAAAACAGTGCCGATGATAATCAAAAAAAAGATTAACCTTTGTCCCGGCGCAAACAATACAAACCACCACGGCAAAATAAATCCAATGAGAAAGAGGACAAACAACACTTTTGCCCGCACATTCTTATTAACGGCTCTCCCCACGCCAAGAATAAAAAGAATCAAGATAAAATAGCTGCATATAAATTTCATAAGGTTGATAAGATTAAAAAAATGAACTTGTTCTGCCAAGATTATTATATAAGCAAAAGGACCAGCTAAACTGTCAAAAATAGCTTTCAAATTCTGCATCGGGGAGCCATAAATAAATATCTGCCCCTCATAATGTTTACCCGCATGCTCGATAATAAAAGCGCCGCTGGCCCAGATGATGAACATAATTAAACCGGGAATAAAAAGCGATACATTTTTAAAACAATTCTTTAGATTGCTTTTCACCTTTAAACAACCGGAAAGTAAAACAATCACGAAGCAAATCAAAAAGCTAAGTATATGCGAAAAATATAAAACTAATGATAAAAAAATTAAGATTAGATTCGACCTTATGCTCCGTTCTTCCTCATGCTTGTAGAGATAGCCTAAAAATACCAGTAATACCGGGATGCTTATGATAAAATTTTCATTGCCATGGAATAAAAACGCATTGAATGTAAAGGGGGCCGCAAGCAGACTGTAAACACACTGTTCTTTATTAATATTCGACAAATAGAAAAACAGTGCTAACGGGAATGATATTATATAAATACTATAAAAGATTTTTGCGGCAGTTGCAATTGGAAAAAAAAGCCCAAAGAACATTGTGATTAAGTCAGCGCTCAAATTAGGAATGACTGTCCAGTTAGCAATAAAGTGCTCTCCGAAATCATACTGTGGATTATGTAAATTCAAGAGAATAAAATTTCTTAATAAATGAGATGGATGATCTTGAAAGGATAGATATTTTGCCTGCCAAAGAATTACAATATTAATAACAGTCAAAAATATCAGCAAAAAGAAAATAAAAGAATAATACGGGTTCTGTTTACTAATATTGTCCATATCAATATATATAATGTGTGTTGATATGCTTTCTTCTTCATAGTTAATAAAATACTCAGTATTTGCCTTTTTACTACGAAAATCTTTTTTTACTTCGACGAAGCATTTCCCCTCTTGACACTATTTTTAGACAACTACTTTTTACCAAGCGCTGTCAATAATTCCTCATCTAATAGCAGTTGCCTAAATCCTAATTGATAAAATTCTCTGATTACTCGAATTAAATATTCTTTATTAAGATCTCTTTTATCACCAATAATTAAAATCATATCAAAATATTCATGATATTTCTGACACAATTTAAGTGATGCATGAAGATTTGCAGCAGACGCAATATGTAATATGCCTTGTTTATATAAAAGTGGAACTGCAAATTTGGCATAATGATAAGGATTTACACCCCCTTTTGTGAAATGATAATATTCAAATATTCTGCGTAAACATGGAACATCCAAATGGGGGGTGGTAAGTACAATCGGCAAGACCTTCTGTCTAGCTGGCAATTTAGCTAAAGAATCTATAACTGAAGACGTTAATATATTTGTAATTCCGATAGAATATAATACAATTGCTTGGATAATAACTGTAAAAAATAAAGTAAAAACTACAAATAACCGTTTTATTCCTATCCTCGATGAGAATAAAATTGTCCCGACCAGCACAACAAGAAAAATTATTCTTTGCCCAGGGGCATATAATATAAACCAAAATGGTAAAACAAGTCCTATGATAAACAAAACGAGTAATGGTTTCCCTTGTTCTTTTTTAAAATCTCCCTTAATAAGTACTATAAATAACAGAATAACTACATAATATTTAACTAAATCTAATAGAATGCCCCTCACTTCTGTAAATAAAAAATCTGGCCCCCTTATTCCTTGGATTAGATTCAGTTCCAAATTTTTCAAAAATGGACGATATTTAAAAACTATCTCTTGATTATCTCCCCCTTGAAATATAAATATATTAAAAACCCAAATTATCAAGAGGATTAGGCCAGGAATAAAAAAATAAATCTCTTTAAACCGTTCCTTTATATCCCTATTCTTTTTAAATAAACATACAAGAAGAAGAAAAAGAAAAGCAACTAAAAAACTTAAACCATGCGAAAAATACAGAGCTAAAGATAAACAGATTAAAATCAGATTGGACTTCAGATTTGCTGTATGCCTATATTTATAAAAACTACCTACCAACAACAATAACACAGGTAAGCTTATAAGGAAACTTTCATTGCCAAGGAATAAAAAAACGTTATATGTTAATGGAATGGCTAATAGGCTAAAAACAACTTTGTCTTCTGAAACATGCCTCAAATAAAAAAATAATGCTGCTGGAAACAAAATCATGTAAATACTATAAAAAATTTTTGCCGCAATTCTAATCGGCAAAAATAAACCAAAAAGTTGTACAATTAAATCCGCACCTAAATTAGGCATGATGTTCCAGTTGCTGTAAAAATATTCTGCAAAATCATATTGTGGATTATGTAGATTTAAAAGGATAAAGTTTCGCAGTAAATGTGAGGGGTGATCTTGAAATGGTAAAAACTCCGCTTGCCAGAGTATGAAAATATTCAGGAAACTAAAAATGAGCAATAATAAAAAAATAAAAACTTGAGAAAAATCTTGTTTGTAAAAAATCATTGCGCCTGATTTCCAGTATCCAACTCATTGATTGGTAAAAAGTAAATTAATTCTTCTTATCAAACTTCTTAATCAGGGCCGGAATAACCCCAAAAAGGTCGCCAACAATTCCATAGGTAGCTACTTTAAAAATTGGCGCATCCGGATCCTTATTTATCGCGACAATGATATCCGAAGACTGCATCCCAACTAAATGTTGTATCTGCCCGGAAATCCCGCAAGCAAAATAAATCTTCGGACAAACTGTTTTTCCCGTCTGTCCTACCTGGTGAGAATAAGCAATCCAACCACTATCAACCGTAGCCCGCGAAGCACCAACCGCCGCGCTGATCGTCTTAGCAAGTTCTTCAATTAACTCAAAGTTTTTAGCCGCGCCAATCCCCCGTCCTCCGGAAACAATAATATCGGCCTCAGCAAGATTGACCGTTGCTTCAATTTCTTCAACAAAATCCAGCAATTGTGTCCGGTTTTGGAAAGAAAAATCTTCTTTTTTAAGCGCGATGATCTGACCCTTATATTGCTTATTTATTTGGGCTTCCTTCATAACCTTATGCCTAACCGTTGCCATTTGCGGACGCTGATGGGGACAGATAATCGTCGCCATGATATTACCGCCAAACGCTGGCCGGGTTTGAAGTAATATCCCCTCCTCTTCACTAATATCAAGACCTGTACAGTCGGCCGTAAGTCCGGTTTTTAATTCTACCGCTACCCGCGGAATAAGTGAACGCCCGATAGTCGTCGCTCCCGTTAAAACCATCTCCGGTCTATAATCGCGGATGAGTTTGGTTAATACATTTGAATATGTTTCACTTTGATAATTTTCTAAAGCTGATGATTCCAGAACATAAACTTTATCTGCTCCGCGTTCAATCAACTTCTGCGCTTCGGTCTCCACATTTTTTCCAAGTAAAACAGCCACTAATTTCTGCTTTCTCTTTTGGGCAAGCTTTTTACCTTCTCCTAATAACTCATATACCACCGATTGAATTACACCTTTTTTCTGCTCGGCAAATACCCAGACATCTTGAAAATCCCGTTCCGGGATAGAAATTTCTTCATGCTTTCTTAAAATAATCGCTTCAAACTTACAACTTTCAACACATGCACCACATTGGATACAGTTATCCTTAATAACTGCAACATTATTAACCATTTCCAAGGCATCATAAGGGCAGTTCTTCAGACATATTTTACAGCCGACACATTTTTCCTGAATTATTTCAATCGCCATAATTCGCTTCGCTCAAAGTTAAAAGTCAAAAATTTTTAATTTAATTTTTTAGCTTTTAACCTTTATTTTTTAATTTTTTTAGATGTATTCCTTCAACAGTCTTTTTAGTTTATCCGCAATTTCTTCTGGTTCCCCGGTTAAAATTTGTCCCCCTTTTCTGGGGGGAGGGGTGAAAATGCGGACCACCTGCGTCGGGGACCCGTCTAGCCCGATATTCTTTTCATCAGCTTTTATGTCTGCCGCCGTCCATTTTGTAATTTCAGCCTTTTTCGAACGCATCATCCCTTTTAGCGAAGGCATCCGCGGCTCATTAATCTCTTTTACTACTGTAAGCAGACATGGCAGAGGTACTTCAATAATCTCAAAACCTTCCTCAACCATCCTCTCTACGCGAAAAACTTTCTTTGCCTGGTCTTCTTTCATCTCTTCGATTTTCTTGACATATGTAACTTGGGGGATATCAAGCCAAACCGAAATGCCTGGTCCGACCTGGGCCGTATCGCCGTCGATCGCCTGTTTTCCACAGATAATAACATCAGAACTCCCAATCTTTCTTATACCCATCGCTAAAGAATAGCTGGTCGCCAAAGTATCACTACCGGCAAATAACCGATCCGATAAAAGAATAGCCTCATCTACGCCCAGAGAAACAGCTTCTCTTAATGCCGATTCAGCTTGCGGCGGCCCCATCGTAATTACGCTTACTTTACCGCCAAATCTTTCCTTCAACCTCAAGCCTTCTTCGATCGCATACATATCAAAGGGGTTAATAATAGACTCAACTCCCTCCCTGATCAGGGTATTAGTTTCCGAATTAATCTGAACGTCGGTCGTATCCGGAACTTGTTTTATACAGACAACTATGTTCATAACCTTTTTTGCTTTTTAGAAGCAATACGTGCCTCTTTAATTAAATTAGTAGCAATTATCGTACGCTGAATCTGATTAGTGCCTTCATATATTTGAGTAATTTTTGCATCACGCATAAACCGTTCAATCGGATAATCACGCATATATCCATAACCACCAAATATCTGTACGGCATCTGTGGTTACTTTCATTGCGACATCCGATGCATACAACTTAGCCATTGCTGATTCCTTAGCTATCTTTGGATTCCCACTGTCAATCATTCTGGCGACACCATAAACAAGCCCTCGCGCCGCCTCTATTTGCGTCGCCATATCCGCCAACATGAATTGAATCCCTTGAAAGCTGCAAATCGGCTTACCAAACTGCTGCCGTTGCTTTGAGTATTCAAGCGCCAGATCAAGTGCTCCTTGAGCAATACCAAGTGCTTGTGCTGCTACTCCCGGCCGAGACATATCAAAGGTCTTCATTGTCAGAATGAATCCCAACCCTTCTTTCCCCAACAGATTCTCTTTAGGAATCTTACAATCAATAAAGATAAGTTCTCTTGTGGCTGAAGTGCGAATGCCTAATTTTTCCTCTTTTTTACCAAAAGTGAATCCCGGTGTTCCTTTTTCAACAATAAATGCCGAAGATCCGCGAGAACCCTTCGTCTTATCAGTCATCGCAATAATCACATAAACCTCTGCCTCGCCGCCATTAGTAATAAAATGCTTGGTTCCGTTTAGAACGTAATAATCACCTTGTTGCTTCGCTGTTGTTTCAATGGCGCCGGCATCACTTCCCGCATTGGGCTCGGTTAAACCAAAAGCCGCTAACTTTTTTCCACTAGCTAAATCAGGTAAATATTTATTTTTCTGCGCTTCCGTACCAAACAGAATTATCGGGTCAGCACCTAATGCCGAAGCCGCATAAGTAACTGCGGTTCCTCCACAAACACGAGAAAGTTCTTCCGTTACCAGACACAGTTCTAATACCCCGGCCCCCAAACCTCCATATTTCTCTTCAATATACACACCAAAAAGATCAGCTTCGGCAAGAAGCTTTATTATCGGCCAGGGGAACTCTTCCTTCTGATCAAGCTCGGCAGCACACTCTTTTAATTTTTCTTGAGCAATTTTCCTTGCCAAATCTCTTACCATTATCTGCTCTTCAGTAAGCAAATAATCCATGGGAACCTACTCCTTTCATTTTTTATTAAATAAATTGAATTCCCACACCCAGCTTCACTCAAGGCAAATCCTCCGCCTTATCTAGATGGGGAGTTGATTTCAGGGTTAAAACTTATGGTCTCTTCGCGCTCTGCCTGCCCTCAAACCATGCGGTACGGGGCTGGTCGTGTCGGCATAGATTATGCCTTCACTTCCTGCATTTAAAAAATTACGGATATTTATTATACCTAAAATAATATCTGCTGTCAATCAAGGAAAGTCCCAAAAAAACAACGGGCAACTCTTTAATTAGTTGCCCGGATATATCAAACTTAGGGTTAAATACGATAATTAAATCTTCTTTAATATCAAAGCCACATTATGCCCTCCAAAACCAAGAGAATTGGACATGGCTATATTTATCTTTTGCGCTCTTGCCGTATTAGGAACATAATCCAAGTCACATTCCGGATCGGGATTTTCATAATTTATCGTGGGTGGAATGACCCCATTTTTTAAGGCTAAAGCACAGGCCGCAAATTCAATCCCCCCGGCTGCGCCTAAGAGATGTCCGGTCATAGACTTGGAAGAACTAACAGCTAATTTCCTGGCGTGTTCACCGCAGACCCTTTTTATGGCTAAAGTTTCTATTTTATCATTTAATGGGGTAGATGTACCATGAGCATTAATATAATCAATTTCATCGGGATTAACTTGAGCATCTCTAATCGCCGCTTCCATGCAACGGGCAGCCCCGTCTCCTTTCGGATCAGGTGCCGTCATGTGATAGGCGTCTCCGCTCATCCCATATCCAGTAATCTCTGCATATATATTCGCTCCTCTTTTTTTGGCATGCTCTAATTCTTCCAAAACAATTATTCCCGCGCCCTCACCCATCAGAAAGCCATCGCGCTCTTTATCAAAAGGCCGCGAAGCCCGCTGGGGATCATCATTTCTTTTCGTTAGCGCTTTTACGGCACAGAATCCACCAAATCCCAACGGGGTAATGCAACTTTCTGTCCCGCCACTAAACATTATATCAGCGTCACCTCTTTGAATTATCTTAAAAGCATCGCCAATTGCATGCCCGCCGGAAGCACAGGCCGTAGCAACACAAGAATTTGGTCCTTTTAAACCAAGACTAATAGAAATCTGCCCCGGAGCCATATTAACGATAAGCATTGGAATTAGAAAAGGAGAGATGCGGGAAGGCCCTTTTTTGAGATATACCTTTTGCTGCTCTTCGATTACGGATAAACCACCAATGCCCGAACCAACCAGAACTCCAGCTTTATTGGTGTCCTCTCTCGTCAAATCAAGCCCGGAATCCGTTAAGGCTATTTTACTCGCCACTACCGCAAATTGGACAAACTTGTCCATCCGCTTGAGTTCTTTAGGGCTTATAAACGGGGTGGGATCAAAGTCTTTTACATCGGCACAAACTTTGGAAGAAAAATTAGCCGGATCAAAATATCTTACAAAACCTGCACCACTTTTGCCTTCACAAAGGGCGTGCCAAAAATCATCCTTAGAATTTCCAATCGGGGAAATTACTCCAATGCCGGTAACAACAACTCGCCTTTTATCCATAATCCTTAACTAGGGAAGTAAGCTCCCTTTTAGTTGGCGTCTGTATTTTCCTGATTACCAGCTTTTTCGCCTATATACTTTATTGCTTCACCAACAGTGGTCATTTTTTCGGCATCTTCATCTGGAATTTCAATGCCAAACTCCTCTTCCAGCGCCATAACTAATTCTACTGTATCCAGAGAATCCGCTCCAAGATCATCAACAAAAGACGCGGTTGAGCTCACCTCTTCGGTCTTAACCCCCAACTGATCCACGATGATAGATTTTACTTTTTCTTCGACTGATGACATTTTTCTTTTTTCCTCCTTTCGGGAATGCTACATCAACATTCCACCATCAATTTGTATTACCTGCCCCGTCATATACCCCGAGTCTTCCGTAACTAAAAAAACTACCAATTTTGCCACATCTTCGGGCTGACCAAACCGGCCAAGGGGGATCTGCTTAAGAATTGTGGTCCTAACCTCATCCGTTAAAACCTGGGTCATTTTTGTCTCAATAAACCCAGGCGCAATAGCATTTACATTAATATTCCTTGATGCTACCTCTTTGGCAATGCTCTTTGTAAGGGCAATAATCCCCGCCTTAGATGCGGCATAATTCGCCTGGCCGGCATTGCCCATTATTCCAATAATCGAAGCAACATTTACAATGCGTCCATACCGCTGCTTAAGCATAACCTTAATTGCTGCTTTTGTGCAACTGAAAGTCCCTTTTAAATTTACTGAGATGACCGCATCCCACTCCTCTTCACGCATCCTAAGCAGCAAGCCGTCTCTAGTTATGCCAGCATTATTGATTAGTATATCTATTTTTTGAAATTTGTCAACAACTTTGTTCACCATATCCTCACACTGACTAAGATTAGATACATCTAAAACCACGCTCAGGCATTGCACTCCGATCCCCTGAATCTCAGCCGCCGCTTTAGTTAGCTCTTCTTCGTTTACGTCACAAAGCACACAATCGGCACCCTCTCTGGCTAAAGCCTTGGCAATCTCTTTGCCGATCCCGCGTGCCCCACCGGTAATTATCGCTACTTTGCCCTTTAATTTCATAGTTTTTCTCCCAACAATTCCTCCAAATTTGAAGATTCAGTACCCTTCTCCAAATTTATCACCACCAGATCCCGGTCAATCCGCCCCAATAAGCCCTTTAATATTTTCCCCGGACCTATTTCAAAATATATAGTTATACCACTTTCCTTCATCTTTAATACGAGTCTTTCCCAAAATGTAGTGTTCGCCACCTGCTTAATCAACAAATCCTTAATCTGCACCTCATCATCGACATAATCAGCAGTAATATTAGAAAGAAACGGCTGATTAGGCTTTTTAATCAGCACATTCTCTAACTCTAATTCCAGCTTAGCGGCCGCTGAAGACATAAGCGAAGAATGGAATGGACCGTTTACCTGTAGTTTAATAACCTTTTTTGCTCCTTGAGCATAAGCTCGTTCACTGGCATCACTTATATCACTCACTTTCCCGGAAACAACTATCTGTCCCGGGCAGTTGAGATTTGCGATCTCAATATTAGTCTCCTGGCAAATACGTTTAGCTTTCTCAAGCTCGAGTCCCAATATGCAGGACATCGTACCTGGATTTTCCCGGGAAGCCTCATCCATAAACTCTCCCCTTTTATTAACTAATTTCACCGCATCTTCAAATTGTAAACTCCCGCAGGCCACCAGCGCAGAATACTCGCCCAAACTCAATCCCGCACAACCAGCCAAACTCAATCCATTTGCCTTAAAATCCTTCTGCCAGACCTCATAAGCCGCGATACTTAAAGTTAGTATTGCCGGCTGACAAATAGCGCTTTTAGTAAGCTCATCTTTAGGCCCTTCAAAACAAATTTTGTCCAGATCAAAACCTAATATTTCATTTGCCTTTCTAAAAATACATCTCGCTATTTCAAATTGCTCATACAACTCTTTCCCCATCCCAACATACTGTGCTCCTTGTCCGGGAAAGATGCAACCTATTTTCTTATTAATCATCGCCTCACCCAAATCTCTTTCAAAAAAGACCGCCTTTTATCCGGGTCATCTTTTATCCTAAGCTATTATTAATCGCCTCGATTATGTGTTGATTCACATTATTCAATATGGTATTTCTGGCGACCCAGATCGCATTTTTAATCGCATTTACCGAAGAACCGCCATGGGCAATGATACATACTCCATCAACGCCTAAAAGCGGTGCTCCTCCATACTCGGAATAATCGATTTCTTTCTTTAAAGCTTTAAACGCCGGAGCCGTAAATAAAGCGCCGACCCGGGTCATAATATTAGAGGAGAGATTACGTTTAAACATCTTTTTAATCGCATCGGCGATACCTTCGGAAACCTTGAGCACGACATTCCCCAGAAAACCATCACAAATAATCACATCACAGTTCCCGACAAATATATCGCGTCCTTCCACATTACCAATAAAGTTAATGTTTTCATTTTGCTCTAATAATTTAAATGTTTCTTTTACAAAATCCGGACCTTTACTTGCCTCTTCCCCGATATTCAGGAGTCCGACCTTCGGCCTTTTTTTATTTAATACAAAACTGGAATAAATACTGCCCATTATTCCATACTTGAGGAGATGTTCGGGTTTGGCATCAATATTAGCCCCGACATCGATCATCTGAACAATACCTTTAATCGTCGGCATTAAAACGCTTATCCCCGGTCTCTCTATGCCCGGCAAAATTTTCAAAAACAATCTTGTCGCACAGACAACTGCACCGGTATTGCCGGCCGAAACAATTGCATCCGCTTTCTTTTCTCTAACCATCTTTACGGCAACATTTATCGAAGAATCTTTTTTGCGTCGGACACTAGTCGCCGGAGATTCCTCCATGCTAATGACTTCTGAGGCATTTTTAAGGGAAATATTTAAGGGGACATTTTTAAAATCGGATAACTTCTGCCGCAGTACATCCTTCTTGCCGACTAATATTATTTCGTCTTTTGTCTCTTTCGCGGCTAAAATCGCCCCTTTTATGACCACATCCGGAGCTTTATCTCCACCCATTGCATCGACAGCTATTTTCATTATTATTCTTCCTGTTTTAAAACTTCAAATATTACTTCTTCGGCTTTTTCTCTTTTATTTCTATATATTTTACCCCTTTGTAATATCCACATTGCGGACAAACATGATGCGGCCTTTTCGGTTGATGACAGTTGGGGCAAAGCGACAGTGCCGGTTTCTTCAATTTCTTATGCGTACGCTTTTTATCCCGTCTAGTTGTCGAATGCTTTCTTTTTGGATGCGCCATGATTTCCTACCTCCTCATTTGACTTTTCTACAGATATTCCTCTAAAAGACTTTTTTCCTTCTTTGCAATCACAAGCCCCTTCGTTTAGATTTTTGCCACAAAGAGAACATAATCCATTACAGTCTTCTTTACATAAAAGTTTTACCGGATAATCAAGAATTATTTCTTCCCGGACAATCTGCGTTAAATCAATAACCGTCTCCTCCCCGATCGATTTTATCAAATCAATCTCTTTTTTTAGGTCCTGCTCATAATCTTTTAAACAGCGACTACATTGCAACTGAATCCGGCTTCTGATTACGATGTGTATTTTTATATTATTATGCTCATGATTGACGTCCGCCTTGATCTGAACCGGCCGGCTAAATATTATATCATTATGTTCAAGGTCCAGAAATGTTTCCGTTTTTTCTTCCTCGAGGAACAATCCATCTTTTGGTATTTCTTTCAAATTTATTTTCATGTTTTACCCATTACCAAACGATAAGTATCAACGGCGATCAAACGTTCTTCATCGGTGGGCACAATAAGCATCTTTGCTCTTCCTAAGACATTACTCAGTTCCTTTTTGAGCCTGTGTTTGATCATTAAAACGTTTTCGCCAATACCGCCCGTGAGAACGACTACATCTGTTCCATTCATCGCTGCGATATATGCACCAATATACTTTTTTACTCTATAAATAAATATATTAATTGCTAGTTTTGCTCTTTTATTACCTCTCTTTGCAAAAAGTAATAAATCCCGCATATCACTGCTTATTCCGGAAAGTCCCAAGAGTCCGCTCTTACGGTTCATAAGTTCATCCATTTTTTCGACCGTCAGTTTTTCTTTTTTCATAATATAGCCAACCAGCGCCGGATCAATATCTCCGCAACGTGTGCCCATTATAAGCCCTTCAAGTGGCGTAAATCCCATACTTGTATCTACCGAACGTCCATACTTTATCGCGGCAATACTACACCCATTACCTAAATGACAACTAATCAGCTTTAACTTACTCAGCGGACGCTTTAAAATTCTTGCCGCCTGATAAGCAACATAACGATGAGACGTACCGTGAAATCCGTAAGCCCTTATTCTATATTTTTTATATAGATTAAAAGGCAAACCATACATAAACGCCTCGGGTGGCATTGTCTGATGAAACGAAGTATCAAATACAGCCACCTGCTTAACGTTCGGAAAAATTTTTTTTGCGGCCTTTATCCCATTATAGGCGGCAACGTTATGTAAGGGTGACAATTTGCCGTAACACTTTATTCTATTCAATATATGCTTATTAATTATAACGGAAGACTTAAACTCTTCCCCGCCATGCACTACCCGGTGGCCAACAGCCATAATCTCATTTATATCTTTAACCGCTCCCCAGCGGGGATGGATTAGTAGTTCAACTATTTTTTCTATCGACCGAAAGTGATTTGGTAATTTTACTTTTACCTTATATCGCACACCTTTTTTCTGATGCACAATATATGAATTAATTTGACCGACTCTTTCCGCAACCCCTCCGGCAGAAGGCGAAACTTTTTTCATGTTAAAAAGCTGGTATTTTATGGTTGCGCTACCGCAGTTTATAATTAATATGTTCATTTTTATTTATAAGGTAGAAGCGTTGATGCTTGTTGCACATACGGCATTAACAATTTCCGCCACTGTACACCCGCGGGATAAATCACTACATGGCTTTTTCAAGCCAATCATCATCGGACCAATAACATCAGCCTTTGCCAATCGCTGTACTAACTTATACCCGATGTTGCCGGCTTCAAGACTTGGAAAAATAAGAACATTAGCCGAACCAGCCACTTGACTTTCCGGCGCCTTTCTCTTGGCAACTTCCGGAACAATCGCCGCGTCTAACTGTAATTCTCCATCGACAACTAATCCGGGAAATTTTTCCTCAATTATCTGTTTTGCCTCAACTACCTTTTCCAACAAAGGATGGGTCGCGCTTCCTTTTGAAGAAAAACTCAATAGCGCAACACGTGGTTGGCTCTCGACCAGCAACTCAAAGAAATCTGCTGCTGCTTTAGCAATATTAGCCAGCTGGGCAGCTGAAGGAGTTGGCACAATACCACAATCAGCAAAAATAAATATGCCCTCTTTACCATAAATACAATCCGGCACAATTACCAAAAAACAACTCGAAACAGTTTTTACTTTTCCACCAAAACCAATGCAATAAATAGAAGCTTTGGCGACATCCGCTGTCGTATGTGTCGCCCCGCCAACAAATCCATCCGCCAGATTATGTCGCACCATCATCGCCGCAAAATAGATAAAATTGTGCATCTTCTCGCGGGCCCTGATGAGGGTTATCCCTTTATGTTGCCTGAGTTCATAAAACTCCCGGCTAAATTTATCTAACTCTACGCTTTTTACGGGGTCAATTACTTTTAAGTTCGCCAGATCCAGACCGATCCGGACCGCGGAATCCTTAAGCTGCTCATTATTAGATAATAATATGATCTTCGCCAGCTTCTCCTCGATAATTATTTTTGCCGCTTTTAAGACCCGTTCGTCTTCCGATTCCGGCAAAATAATCAATTTTTGTAACTGCCTTGCTCTGGCTTTTACTTTCTTTAGGATTTCCATATTCCACTTTTCTTAAGCGCCGCGAGAAAAAATAATAAGTAGAAAGATTTTATATTTACATTTCTTTCTACTTTTTATTTAACTGCCCAGTCACTTTTTCTTAAGAGCTTTTTTTAACTTTTTCTCCACAAATGAAGGAACAAATTCCGAAAGATCCGCACCCAATAACGCGACTTCCTTTATGAGCTTACTAGACAAAAATGAATATGACTCGCGGGGCATCATAAAAATTACCTCTACATTATTATTGAGCTTTCTATTTGTCAAAGCCATTTGAAACTCGTATTCAAAATCAGAAATCATCCGCAGGCCTCGAATAACAACATTAGTATTTTTGCTGCACACATAATCAACGATCAGCTGGTCGAAACTATCAACACTGACTCTTTTTAAATTACGCGTCACTTTCTTGAGCATTAAGAGGCGTTCTTGAAGGCTAAATAAAGGCTGCTTATCGATATTGTCCGCAACGGCAACAATGATTTCATCAAAAATCTTTGTTGCCCGTTTAATGATATCAATATGACCATATGTTACCGGATCAAATGTTCCCGGATAAACAGCACGTTTTTTCACAAACATTCTCCCTTAATGAGCGCATCATTTAGCGAACAACGTGATGCTAAATGATATGTGCGAATTAAACCCCCACACCAATTTTACTAATCGGATTTGGGGGTCATTAAAATTGAGTTTTTCAATTAATGCAATTTCTATACCCCACACTCTCCTAAATTGGTGTGGGGGTCAAGTTCGGCTAAAGATTTACCTCACTTTGCTCGCTAAATCTAAGCCCTCACTTGATAGAAAGAAACAGAAGTATCTCCGTATTTTTTATGTTTCCAAAGCGTTAGGGCATTCCCTTGAGCCGGCAAATCGTCTCTTTTGTAGTGTTCGATAATCAAAAACCCAAGCCGGCTTAATATATCATACTTGCCTATTTTGAGCAAGCATTTTTTTGCCAAATCTTGATAATAAGGCGGATCAGCAAAGATAATCTGAAACCTTAACTCCTTCTTTTGCATAGCATTAAGAGCATGAAATACATTCTGAGCGATTACTTTACACCTTTTGTTAACACCTAAGATGGATATATTTGTCTTGATAATCCTTAAACACACTTTTTTATTCTCGACAAAACTAACACGCTTTGCCCCGCGACTTAATGCCTCAAACCCAAACGCTCCACTGCCACTAAATAAATCAAGCACATCTTTACCCGCAACTAAATCACCGAGCACATCAAAAACCGCTTTTCTTACGATTTCCCGGGTCGGTCTAACCATCTTTGATTTCGGCACCTTTAGCACTCTTCCCTTAAAATCACCAGCAATAATATGCATGAGTGTATTAGTTCCTGCCTGCCGGAAGGCCCTTAGGAATTTCGTGGAAATTCCAAGGACTCAAGTCCCGGAAATTCTTTGAATTTCTCGGGGCAGGAAAAGTTAAAAGTTAAAATAAAAAAAGAGGGATATCAATCCCTTTCGACATGTACCCCATATCCAATCCATCTACCAGCAAATATCTGTACTCAATCTTTACTGCTTACTTTTTACTTCTTACTTTTTATTTTTTATTTCTGTCTTTCTTTGTGCAAATTTGTTTGTATTTCAAAATCAATGATTTCTTTATTTTTTATTTTTCGGCGACTAGAATAGTTAAGATGGCTATTTTTAAAATTTTGTAATTTCTCAAGTTCAAGAACAAAATCCAAAACATCCTGCAAATTTTCTGCCTGTCCCCGCACAACCAGCACTCCGGCCTCATTTATAGAAAGCATGTTCAAGGTACAGGCCGCCGGGGCAACTTTAACCAAATCGCTAATCGCGTCTAAAATCAAATTCTGAGAACTGATTTGGGCTTTAAGCATTTGAATCTTAATCAATTTATTCTGGATGAGTTGTGCTTGAGGTTTTAATTCGCTCAACCTTTCTTTTAATCTCCGCAAATATACCTTTTTATTATTTAAGGTTACAAGAAAAAGTGTTGTCAAAAGAATAAAATTCAAAATTATAAGCAATGCGGAAAGTATAATCTTACTTTTAGCTCTTTTTCTGATCTTTTGGCTGATAAATTCATCACTTAGCAAGTTTAAGCCGACTTTCCCGCCAACTACCAGCCCGTGTGCAATATCGATTTTCTTTTCCATCGCTACCGGAAAATCAAATTTATCCTTCAAGAGATTAACAATTACCTCCAAATCCATATCATGACCCGCAACTATAATTTTTTCCAAACTTTTCTCTTCTGTTTTATCAAGGAACAATTCGATGCTATGCCGAATCTCACTAATCAGACCTTGAGAAAAATTTTTGGCATCACTGAGGACAAACCCACGGCTAAATTCCAGTTTTCTGTTTTTAATAATAATGATCTCCACTACTCTATCTTCAAAATAAACAATAAGTAAGCCATTTTTAAAACTGGACTTTTCCTTTTCCAGAATCAGCTTTTGCGCACAAGCAAATAGGGCTAAACTACTTAAATTCAAGATATCAAACTCTAATCCCTCCGCCTGAAATTTTTCGATAAGCTTTACCACTTCCTCCTTTGGGCTAACAACGACTAACGTATCGGAATACCCATCTTGTTTTGCATTTAATACAACATGCCTTGTAATCGTCTCTTCGACTTTAAGCGGCAGGAGTTCTGCCGCCTCATAATTAACCATCCGCAAAATTTCCTGTTCATCATGGGAAGGAAAATTAAAAAACCTCGCGCCAACCTGGTAGCGAAAAAGACAACCGATCAGATAAGACTTCTGTAAACCTGCCTTTTGCACAATATTTTTAAAATCAGCAGACTCAAAATTACCGTCTTTTAAAGCAATATCCTTATTATTGAGAATCTTAACCGATTCATTAGTGATATTGAATTGTACAAAACGCAATTTTTGTTTTGTTAAATAAACTACGGTTTTAACCAAAATCAGTTCTCCCTAAATAATAAAACTTTAAATTTTTCTTCTTGCCTGTCTAAAACTATTTCTAATTTTTTTGCAATGCGCCTTTGACTTGAAAGCGCAGCTGTCTTAATCCGAAACACAGACGAATCAACCTTGGTGAATTCAACTATCGAACTTACCTGCGCCGGAGTTAATCCTAAAAGAGAAAGCTCTTCAGACAATGTTTCATTTTTTTCAAAAGTGGCACTTTTACGTCGCCCGATTATTGCTTCCGCAGCAATCGGCGTCATTCCCGGGATAATCATCAGCACATCTTGGGAAGCCGTATTTATATTAAGCCGCCCGTCGGAAAACACGGTGATCAAATCGCGCAGCCCTAATTTTCCAATCCCGGCATCACCATAAAAAACATCTTGGCTGATGCCGGTGGCATCTAATATTTCCTGTTTTAAATTGAACGGACGAGTTTTGCCTATATTTTCTATTGTTTGGGGACTGATTTCCGGTAAAATTGATTTGATATTATTCAATACCTCTTGAGACGCGGTATTAATATTTATAAATCTATCTTCATCGATCACTTTGTAAGATAACAATCCTTCATCTCTTTGTAAAGAAAAATCTTTACTCCAGTTATCCGTAAAACAATCAAAATCCGGGTTATCCTCGGCAAGTTTTACAATCGCCTGATTGATGCCCTCTTTGGCCAGATAGAACAGCCTTAATTCTCTATTATTAAGGCTGCGCAATCTGATGTTAATCCTATTTTTAAAACCTAAATTCAGAGCCACTACGGATAAAAAAAACAGCACCCAGAGCACAAGCATTAAAATTATTCCTTTTTGCTGGCTTTTAAAGCTCCTCATATTTCACCAAATCAATCTCATTCGCCACCGGAATATTAACATATTTTTCAAGGTGGATATATTTTTCCTCATCTTTTGTCTTGCAAAAACTGATTTCCAATTTAACCTGTTGCGGCAATACCAATTCCTCCGGCCAATCCTCATACCATTTTTTTTCGCTGCCGTTAAAATAACTGAATTTCAAAGCCCGCACATTCTTGTTGATCAGTTCAACCTGGGCCAAGGTTTCCTCATCAAGTTGGGTATATTTCTTTCTAGATTGATAAAGTAGAAATGATTTTTCCTCAGAACCAGGCTCAAGATAAAAAATTAAGTTTTCTAAATCTCCATCTCCATTGATCGAAAAGAAATCAAGTTGTTCACCGGTCCCAATAAATTTTATCTGTTCATTTTGTGCGCTGATAAAAGAACAACGTAGTCTTTTTGATATCTCTTTAAGCGTAAGCCATGCCTCTTGCATGATTTCATCACGGTTTTCTTCTTGTTTGGATACCTTGATGCCCAGAAAAAGACTGGTATAAACAGAAGCCGCAATTATTGAAAATATCGCAATCCCAATAAGTAACTCTAATAAGGAAAACCCCTGCTTCATGGTGTTTATTATAACACAGAAAACAGACAACCGACAACCGACTAAAAAGCTTAAAGCCCAAAGCCGGCCAAAAAAGTTACGGATTAGGTCCCGCTTTGAGAAATTAGAACCCTCGATACAAGCCAACCTTGCGCGCTATCTCTAGGGCTCCGGTATATTCACAATGGCTGATATATCTTCCTAAGTGTGGATGCCGCAAGGTGTAAGTGTTCGGGCGATATTGATTCATGATATTTACATAAGTGTGAACAGAAACCTCACTGGCTATAAATTTTAAAATCTTTTCCGTTCCGGCAAGCCCATCTGGCAAGACCAAATGTCTGACCAACAAACCTGTTATGGCAATTCCATTTTCGTCAACTTTCAAATCTCCCACCTGCCGATGCATTTCTTTTAATGCCTGTTTTAAAATTTGAGCATAATCAGAAACTCCACATAATTCCCCAGATACTGAATTTTGAGCAAATTTAGCATCCGGCATATAGATATCTACGATTCCTTCTAATAGTTTTAGTGTCTGGAGGCTCTCATAACCGCCACAATTATACACGATCGGGACACGTAACCCTCCTCTTCTGGCTAAGATAACGGCTTCGATTATCTGGGGCGTAAAATGAGTCGGGCTAACAAAGTTTATATTATGCGCTCCCAAATGTTGTAAAGCTAATATCATTTTAATAAATCTGTCCCGATCTACTGCCTCGCCTTTTTGCAAGTGGCTAATTTCATAATTTTGGCAAAACACACACCCCAGATTACAACCGGTCAGAAATATTGTTCCCGAGCCTCCCGTCCCCACAAGCTCAGGCTCCTCGCCAAAATGGAGGGTATGACTTGAGATCCGCATCTCCCGGCCTTCGCCACAATAGCCACGCTCTAAGCGCATACGGTTTGTATGACAATTCCGCGGACAAACAGTACAGTCCTCAAGCATCCTAAGACCTGCTTTGATGCGCTGTTGCGCTACATCAGCCGATAATTCCATGTTTTTATTATATCATACCCGAAGGGAAGTAATGGTGAGGGGGAGAGCTTTTTCTTATCTTATCTTATCTTATCTTATCTTATCTTATCTTGTCTTGCTAACTTGTCGTCTCTTTTATCCAATCAAGATAATTTTTGCTGCCCGCAATTATCGGCAGCGCAATGATTTCAGGCACTTCATAACTATGATGTTGTTTAATGAGCTTTTCCAACTTTTTAAATAATTTGCGCCTTGATTTGATAATCAGCAAAATTTCTTGCGCTTGTTCTAACTTAGCTTGCCAAGTAAAAAGCGAATTAACCGGCACCCGATTAACACAAGCCGCTACTTTATTTTTAATCAACTCAGCGCTGAGAGTCTTCGCTTCCTTTTCCGATGCCGCCGTGACAAATACTACAATATAATCAATTGTCATTTTAACTACCATAAATTTATCAAAAACAGGTTATTTCCGCAAAAATATCTTATAATCATCTTTGCCTTCTAACTTCACATGTCCTTCGCGGGATAGCCATCCCAAACTCATCAAGATCACGTCCCGCGGCTTATCAATAACCTCGATTAATTCAGAAAGCATGACTTCATTGTGGTCATCCAGATAATGCCAGATATCACCCGCGACAATGCCAATCTCAATAATCATATGCACGACCTCCTTTTAATGAAACTATAATTTACAGAACAAAGTGAATGTAAATTATATAGTCGAATTAATGCCCAGCGTTTAGATTTGCGTATGCCCCTAGAAATTGCACCCGCAATTTCAGGGACTAAAGTCCTGGAAATGCTCTGTATTTCTCAGGGCAAATCTGCAGGGTATAATCAAGTGTTCAAGCAAGGGATAGCTCATCACTATAATAGGCCTTAGGCCATCTGCGAATTAAATCCAGCACTAATTTTCTACTTCTGAACAAACTACTCGAAAAATTGGTGCTGGGTCGAATTTAGACAACAGATTTATGTTCACTCTGTTCCATAACTCTGGTCTTCATCCGACTTTTTGTTATAACTTCCACAGCGTGGACAGGTGGTTATATCTTGAGCAAACACCGTCGAATACACAAAGGTGCAAATAGAACATTGCCATAACTTAAACTCTTTAGTATAGTTGCTCTTCTTATCCCGAAATAAGGGAAAAGTCCATCCGCACATAAACAAAACAATAAAAAATAACACATAATAAGCAACTGCTTGTTCAAATTCTAAACTTATCATTGGAGTTTAAAAACCAACTTAATTAGACCCCATTGTCCTTCTTGTAACGCATCTTCCAGTAGTGGCATGAATTTCCACTTTCGGATATAGCGAACCCCGATTTCGTCCAACTCTGGATAACCAGACGAGGTAATCTTTTCCACATTACCAACTGTGCCGTCAGGCAAAATTAAAAATTTAAGCTCTATTTCAAAATTATTACCAAATTCTTTTGCCCATTCCGAATACGTTGGTAACTCGGGTTTATAAATAATACTCCTTTGAAGTTTTTCTGTAATCTTTTCCGTAATAAGCAACTTATCCGGGCTGGGAATATTAACTTCCACTGGTGCTGGTTCTCTTTGCGAAAGTTCAGTTAAGGGTAATTGCACTTTTTCTATTTTCTCCAAACGATGTGTATTTATTTTCTTGAGATCCCCCTGCTTAAATTTTAAGTCTTCTTTTTCGCTTCTTTCTTTTAAAGAACCGTTCGCCGCTAAACGGGCTGGCGCATAACTTGTGCTTTCTAAAATTGGTCCCCAAAAATTAATCACCGCAAATTTCGAACGGATCAGCTGCGGGGGCCAAACAATAGTTACCGCCTGGATCCACAAAAAATGCCCGATAATTGAACACGACAAAGTAAGACTAAAAATATTTTTTTCCAGCATTGTCTATTTTACTTCCTGTAAGGTCGCAATATTAATCTGTGTAATCCCAACCTTACGGCAAATATCCCAGACCTTCACGACGCTCCCCAATTGTGTGTCTTTATCAGCCTTAATTAAAAGCGGCTTTTCCTCTTTTGATTTGACCATCTCTTCCAAGAAAATGGTAAGTTCAGGCGGGGTTATGGGTTTCTCGTTTAAATAAATTACATTTTCACTATTTATGGTGATGATTAAATTTTTCTCTTTAATTGCCTCCGAAGTTATCGCCTTTGGTAAATTTATTTTTATCCCCGGCAAGACGATAAAACTTGAAGTAAGCACAAAAAATATAAGCAGGAGAAAAACCACATCTACCAGCGGCGTTATGTTTATCTCCTTTTGACCGCGTTCAAGTTCCAAATGTTTTCTAAAACGCATATTTCATTTACCGTTTCTGCATTAGAATATTTACAAGATCCGTAGCCAGGATTTCCATCTCCACGATTAAGTTTCCGACTCTGGAGACCAGATAATTATAGGCCACAAAGCTGGGAATGGCGACAATAAGCCCGGCCACCGTCGTAATCAATGCTTCCCAGATCCCCCGGGCAAGAATCGACGGATCTACCGGGTACATTGCTTGAGCTCTCTGTTGAATTATTTGAAAAGTATTTACCATGCCGGTGACTGTTCCCAGAAGACCAAGTAAGGGACTCACATGAGCAATCGTTGCCAATGCACTTAAGTTTTTTTCCAGTTTAGGCACTTCATGTAATCCGGCATCTTCTATTGCTTCTCTAATTTCCTGCCGTGAGCGATCATGTCTGGAAATGCCCGCCTTTAAAATCCGAGCAACCGGAGCCTGCGTTTGTTCACAAATTTCCAAGGCATCAGTAATCCGATTGCGTCTTAACGCAGAGGCTATCTCATCCATAAATTTGGTCGAATCAATTTTTGAACGGTGTAAATTTATCAACCTTTCCAAGATAATCGCAACGGCAAAAATTGAGCACAAGATTATCGGAATTATTACTGGTCCGCCCTTATTAATTACGTCTATGTTAAAATACAATCCAAGGACAATCAAAGAAGCGACAATAACACCAATTGTTTTTAATAATAGATCCCGCATAAAAACCTCCTAAATATAATATTACTTATGCCAAGCAGCACACATTTTTAACATTAATCCATTAAATGTGAAATTTTACTGGAAAGACATCTGTAGATTTTGAATCATTTCCCACTTATCTAACTCTATGTCAAATAAGAAGTAAGGTCAAAATTTTAGCTTAATTCCAGTTACGGCACTTCGACTCTGGCTAGGATAGCCTTTTACTATTTCGTAGTGGTCATTTAATAAGTTATCAACTAAAACAAACAATGTCAAGTAATCTTTCACTGCATATGTCAGCTTTCCACCCAGAAGAAAATAGCCACTAAAACTCTCTTTGGAGTTTCCCTGATAAAATCTGCGCCCGAAATAGTCACCCACAATATCCAGTTTAAATTTTTCATCCATTTTATAAGTAAGACCAACGGAAAGCCTCTGTTTGGGTTCATAAGGTACAAACTCATAATTCACATCTTTACTCCTTACCCTTCTTAAATTTAAACTTATAAAATGACTAAAAGCTTCGCTCCAGCTGTATTCTGTAGAGAGTTTTACTCCGCCAAAATTGACTTTCTCAATAAGGGTTGGCGAATAAAGACCATCCTCATCAGGGTCATTCCAGAACCACATATCTTTATCCTGTCTGACATAAAAAACAACACTGGTTCTCCACTCCGGGCTAACATATTTGTCTATTTTGTAGGAGATATTAGTCTCGCGTCTTGGCCGTAATTCAGTGGGGTCTACTTCTACATAGTTTACATCGAGATAGCGCTGGCTAAAAATTAGCGGTTCAAATTCACGGGTTATCTTTAGTTTATGCGAATAATCTTCACTCTCTGTAAAAATTAACTCCACAAAAGGAGCCGGCCGCTGGCCAAAACGCTCCTGTCCAAAAACATTTGCGCCTAAGTTCAACTGCCATTTATCACCAAAATATAGCGGCGCGATTCTTAATTTTGCATCAAAAGCGGCTTGCTCATAATGAGATATTAGCCGATTCTGATAAATATCAATATTAAAATCATGTTCATCGCTGTCAATCTCGATGCGTCCGCCAACTCTTTCGTTCTTAAAATCCCGACGGGTTATGTCCTCGTTTAAAGTTGATGTGCCATAATAAGGTTCTAGGCTTATCTGGTAATAATCATCTCGACTGTAAATTAACTGTGTTGAAACTTCAAAATCACTGTTCCGTCTCTTTGAGTTTGGCGTCGGAGCATCAATTTTGCCCGGTAATCCCATAATTTTGTCAAAATACTGCATCTTAAAAACAAATTCATTTTCCTCGTTCAAAAGAACCCCCAACTTAAAGCTGGGCTGATATGTGGTGAACTGGCTATTTAATATTTCCGCATCAACATCATTAACACTAACCTTGGCCGAATAATACAGACTCTGCGTTCTTGCTGACTGCGCTATTTCACCAATTTTAGAGTTAAAGCGTCCATAGCCAATACTTAAAAACCCGGAACTATCCTCTTCAATATCTTCGGTTGCATCTTTTTCCAAGCCAAACTCATCCGGACGAAAATCTTTTTCGACAAAGATTTGTTCGAAACTTTTCTTCCCAACGATATTTACCTGAGGCAATTCTAAGAGTGGCTTTTTTAAATCCTCAGCGGTGAATCCGCTGGGAGGAGCAAACATCCCGTAAATAATAATCATTATTAGGGTGCGGGCGCTAATTTCTCTTTTATCCATTGCAATTTCTCCTTAATCAATTCTTCTTCTATTAATTTATTTTCCATGATTTTCTCGTAGATATGTTTTGCCTTCTCATACTCTTTTTTATCGACAAAAATTTGCGCTACCTTTAAATAAGATTTGCCGACCAACTCTTTTCTCTCCGGATAAAGATAAACAACCTTCAAATATTCATCAACCGCACCTTCATAATTTTCTTCCTCCTCGTGCAAGGAAGCTAATTCGTATTGTAATTGAGCTTTAAATTCGGTGACATTTTGTGAGGTCCCCAAGGCTTTATTTAAATAGCTGATCGCAGCTTTAATATCATTCTCTGCTTTAGCAATCTGAGCCAGCTTTTTATAAGCAATACTTTCATATATCAAGCCGGAATATTCATCAACTATATGTTTTAATTCTACTTTTGCTTTTTCTTTCTTCCCTTGACCAACAAGCATATCTATAATTTTTAATGCTCCTTCCGGAACAAATTCGCTTTCGGGAAACTTTTTCTTCAAAAGTCTAAACTGTTCTATGGCCAAACCATGATTACCAATCCGCTCGTAACATAATCCCAGCTGAAACACGGCGTCATCTTTTAATTCATTCTCTCGCGGATTTTTAAATACGTCGATAAAATACTTCTCGGCTTTACCGAATTTGTTCTTTTGCAAATAATATTGCCCCAACCAGAATCGGATATCCGCAGCGATCGGTAGTTTGGGGAATTCCGTCAAACACCTCAAAAATCCATTAATCGCCTGTTTATCTTTACCAAGATGATAATAACACCAGGCACGTTGATATATGGAACGCCACTGTAGTTCATGATCATCGCCTTCCCCCAGACAACGCGTATAGAAGGTAATCGCTTCTTCAAACTTCTTCATATTGTATAAAGAAGCCGCAATATAAAATAACGCCTGGCCTTTAAACTCACTCTTCGGATATTCACTAATTAAAATATTTAGCTGGCCGACGGCTACAGAATAGCTGCCCTTTTTAAAATAAGAAATCCCGCGTTGATACTGCGCCTTAAGAGCAAGTTTACTTGAAGGTGAATTCTTGATCACATTCTGAAAAGCAAGTATCGCCGCATCGTATCTTCCCTGTTTTAAAAAAGTCATCCCCAATTGAAATTGGGCATAATCGGATTGACTACTATCAGCGAAATCTATGAGAATTTTATCGTACACTTTTTGAGCAAGATCAATATCCCCCAGACCAAAGTACACATCAGCAATCTGAATTAAAGCATCGACCTTCAGGGCGACATCAGCTGATAACTCCGAAGCGAGTTTGAATTCTTTCAAAGCTTCTTCTTTATTTTTAACTTTTAAGTATGCTAGACCGAGATAATAATGGGCTTCCGGGCTCATCTTGTCCTGAGGAAACCTCTTTAAAAATTCTTTGTAATTAACAATGCAATCCTCAAACTTCCCCAATTCAAACAATACTTTCGCTTTTGAAATATATCCTCGTGCCAATTCTTGTCCTTGGGGAAATTTTTTTACCATTTGTTCATAATAGGATAAAGCGCTCTGATAATCTTTTAGCCGGCGAGAGCATTCTCCCATCTGTAACAATATAAGTTCTGCCAGCTGGTGGCGAGGAAAAAATTCCATGAATTGGGCAAAGGCCGCCAGGCTTTGCTCATATTTTCCTAATTCAAAATATGACCAGCCCAGGCCATAACGGGCATACGGAGCATAGTTTGAACGCGAACCTGCTGCAACCGAACGACGGTAATGACTTATTGCCTGACTATAATCTGAGATTCGATAATTAACTTCACCCAGCAAGCAATGTACGCGCGCTAAGTTTTTGAGCTTGGGATGTTTCTTGAGGTATTTGAGCAGGTATTCTTTTGCCGAGCCGTATTTTTTTAATTTAAATAAAACTTCACCAATTTTATATTCCGCTTCCGCAACATATGCATCGTCCGGATATCTCGTTATAAAATCTTCAAAACCAGCTTTAGCTTCCGCAAACTTCTTCATTTCCAATAGACACCACGCGCGATTATAATAAGCAAGACTCAAAAGGCCTGATTTTGGAAATTCTTTAACTATTTTCTGATAAAAGCTAAGTGCACGCTCATAATCCTTTGCTTTAAAATATGTCTCACCGAGCCAAAAATTGATTTCATCTACCCTCTTATTTTCTGCTTGTTCAGCCTGCTTTAATAAGTCTTGAAAGGTACTGGAGGCTTTATATAAATTCCCTTGTTTCAGGTGAGACTGAGCGATTAAGAATTGTACATCCGATTTGCGTTTACTTTGCGGATAATGGAGCAAAAATTCTTTTAACTGCCTTAAGGCAACGTCGTAAAATCCATCCTCAAATACCTGCTTAGCCAAGAATAAATCTTTATATTCATCTTCCCGGCTGTGAGCCGGCACAGATAACAGAAGACAGATCACAGATAACAGAAGACAGATAAGAGAACTCTGACGGCAGAAAGCAGATAACAGAAAAATCTTTCCTCTGGCCTCTGGCCTCTGGCCTCTGACTTCTGACTTCTGACTTCTGACCTCTAACATTTTCTCCTCAGTTAATGTTTTCTAATATGTTTTTTCAGATATCTTCCCGTATAAGAGCGTTTATCTTTCATCAGCTCCCGCGGGCTTCCGCAGGCCACAACCTCGCCGCCTTTTTCGCCGCCCTCAGGACCTAAATCGATAATATAATCAGCTGTTTTTATTACATCTAAATTGTGTTCGATAACCACGATCGTATTTCCATGATCGACCAAAGTATGCAAAACTCTCAGCAATTGATCGACATCAGCAAAATGCAGTCCGGTCGTCGGTTCATCAAGTATATATATCGTGCGACCGGTGGCTTTTTTAGACAACTCCGTAGACAATTTTATTCTTTGCGCCTCGCCGCCGGAAAGTGTTGTTGCTGACTGCCCAAGCTGTATATAACCAAGACCGACCTCATTTAATACCTGCAACTTCGAAGTAATACGAGAAATATTTTTAAACAATTCCAGCGCATCGGCTACGCTCATCTCCAAGACTTCCGAGATTGACTTTCCTTTGTATTTTACCTCCAAAGTCTGTTCATTATATCTTTTTCTTTTACATACCTCGCAATCAACATAGACATCAGGAAGAAAATGCATCTCGATCTTTTTTATCCCATCTCCCTGGCAGGCTTCACAGCGGCCCCCTTTTACATTAAAACTAAATCGTCCCGGTTTATACCCTCTAATCCTTGACTCCAATAGCTGCGCGAAAAAATCTCTGATTGGTGAAAATGTCCCGGTGTAAGTAGCGGGATTTGAACGCGGCGTCCGCCCAATCGGAGATTGATCGATAACAATAACCTTATCTATAAAATTCACTCCCTTAATCTGCTTATGCTTGCCCGGCTTTACTTTTGACGCGTTTAGTCTTTTTGCCAAAGCCCGATAAAGTGTTTCATCAATAAGTGTTGATTTCCCCGACCCGGAAACGCCGGTGATACAGACAAATAAGCCGAGCGGGATTTTGACATTAATATTTTTCAAGTTGTGCTCTTGGGCCCCAATAATTCTCAAAAATTTCTTCGGCTGTGGCTTACGTTTTTTAAATGGATCAACGATCTTCAAATTACCAGTCAGATACTTAGCCGTTAAGGAATCTTTACATTTTAACACCTCCGCTAAACTTCCCTGACAGACAATCCGGCCGCCTTCGCGGCCGGCTCCCGGCCCTAAATCTACAATATAATCAGCCGCCCTGATTGTCGCTTCATCATGTTCAACAACAATCAGCGTGTTGCCTAAGTCCCGTAACACTTTTAACGTCCGCAGTAACTTTTCATTATCCCGTTGATGTAAACCAATACTCGGTTCATCCAAGATATAGATGACCCCGGTAAGCCGTGAACCAATTTGGGTTGCCAAGCGGATCCTTTGTGCCTCTCCCCCGGATAACGTGCTGCTTTGCCGGTCTAAAGTTAAATAGCCAAGCCCAACATTTATCATAAATTCAAGCCGCTGTCTTATCTCTTTTAGGACTTGCGCCGCGATAAATTTTTCTTTCGCACTAAGTTTTAAAAGATTAAAGAATTTAAGTGCTCCCCAGACCGAAAGCCTGGTAACTTCCCGGATCGAAAATCCGCCTACTTTAACGGCCAAACTCTCCGGTTTTAATCTCTCTCCTTTACATGCCGGACAAGGAAGATTACTCATATACTTATTAATTTCTTCCTTCAAAAAGTCACTATCTGTCTGATGAAAAAGTCGTTCCAGATGAGGAATAATTCCTTCATAAGGCTTCCCCCAAATATATATATCGCCACCATAGAGAATTAGACGTTGAATGCTTCGGGATAACTTTTCATACGGAGTATCCAAACTAAAATCAGCGATTTTAGCCAATTCGCTTAACATACTCCGATAATACATAAGATAGCCTTTACCTCCCCGCCGCCAGGGTTCCAAGGCGCCTTCCCGTAAGGTTTTTGTTTTATCCTGAACTACTAAATCTTCATCGATCTCCATCTTTGTTCCGAGCCCGCCACAAGCGGAACAAGCGCCATAGGGACTGTTGAACGAAAACATACGCGGTTGTAATTCCTCATAACTTATACCACATTTGCTACAGGCATATATTTCGCTAAAAATCATCTCGGGTAACTTTTTTTCTCCATTTTCCGCCTCGACAATTAATGTCCCATTGCCAACCTTTAGCGTCATCTCGACTGAATCAGTAAGTCTAGTTTTAATTCCCGGCTTTAAAATTAGTCTATCGACGACAACTTCAATTGAGTGCTTTTTCTTCTTATCTAATTTTATTGTTTTATTTACCTCATGAATTACGCCATCGACACGCACTCTAACAAAACCTGACTTTGCCACTTCTTCAAATATCCGGCGATACTCTCCCTTGCGCCCGCGCACAAGCGGAGCCAATAAATAAAGTTTCGCAACCTTAGGCAATTGAAGAATCTGCTCTACGATTTGTTGGCTTGACTGTTGGGCTATCTTCCGCTGGCAGCGATAACAGAAGGCTACGCCCACCCGGGCAAAAAGAAGCCTTAAATAGTCATAAATTTCTGTCTGAGTAGCTACGGTTGAACGCGGATTTGAACCAGCTCTTCGTTGTTCAATGGCAATCGCCGGAGAAAGTCCTTCAATATACTCTACATCCGGCTTATGCAGCTGTTCTAAAAACTGGCGGGCATAAGCAGATAAACTCTCAACGTAACGACGTTGTCCTTCAGCGTAAATGGTATCAAAAGCCAACGAGGATTTTCCTGAACCAGAAAGCCCGGTAATTACAACTAAATTATTCCGGGGCAAATTCAGGTCTAAGGATTTAAGATTATGTTCCTTAGCTCCTCTGATCGAAATAAATTTTTCACTCATATAAATATATCTGCCCACATTCTGCAGATTTTACAGATTAGCCCGCTGGTTCGCTGGCCAGACAGTAAATTAATTTTGCACAGGTAATATCTTTTTCGGATGGTTTTCTAATATTCTATCTAAAATCGGCAGGTAATATCATAGCACAAACCCTGGCAAGCTGCAATATTTCAAACGATGGGAATCAAACCTTAAGCTCTGGGCAAAAAAAACAGGCAAATTTTGAAGACTTTGGGGGCGAGCAGTTCAGGATTTAGATTGGCGACAAAAAAATAGAGGGCAGGTGGACTTCGTAACTTTCAGATTTCCGCAACTTAACTCAAACTTCAAACCTCAAATTCACCGCAAATGTCCACCTATCCTCTGTTAAGAAGTATACCACAGATTTCGGATTTTTGCCACCTAATCTTCTTTTCTGTGCGGTCTTATCGCAAACCAATCGATCAGCTTTAAATCAACATCCCAGACCTCGACAATTAACCGGCTGCCAACAACAAATAATCGGCAAAAATGGTAGGTCTTAATAAACCGCTGGCTATAAGGACTCTTTCTCCTCGGCGGATGAAGCGGTGCCCCGCCCCCACCCGTAACTATATAATAGATATTATTAAAAAGGAGCCTTTCATAACTATGCCCATGGCCGTTAAAGACGATATCGACACCGTATTTTTCGAATAATGGCACAATAGAATTGCGCACCGCTTCGCCCTGATTGCTGTATACGGCACTACTAAAAGGAGGATGATGAAAAATCACGGTTCTAAACTTGATGTTATCCCCGATATTTTTCAAATCAAGTTCAAGCCATTTATATTGCTCAGAACCGACACTAATATCCGAATTGCTATCTAAGACCGTAAAGTGGATGTTATCACGCTCTACGAAATACCAGCGTTCATTGCCGGGCAAATCGAAATTATCAAAAAAAAGCGGGGCATTATACTCATGATTTCCCAACACCGGATAGAAGTCTACCCGCTTCTGCAGTCTAGCCGTAGTCTTATTAAATACATCCCAAAATTCAACTACGCGCCCATCAAAGACAAGATCTCCGGTATGGAAAACAACATCCGGCTTAGCTTCAATGATTGACCTTACAACTTTTTGGTGGGTAATATTATCCGACCTCGTATCTCCGTAGATAATAATCAGATCAAAAAAAGACGTCAATTGCCTCTGATATAAATAGAGGCAAAGCAGAATAATAATCGCTAAGAGCAATAATCCTTTTTTTGTAAAAATACGCATTCTCAATCCGACCTTTAAAGGCAACTAATTATTTTACAATACGTTATGATTTTAGTTTCAGAAATTATTTTACTGCTTTTATGAGCGCCGGTAAAGTTTAAAATCTATTTTACTTTGACAAACAATCAAATTTGTGTTAAATTTCAATATATGGAAAAGATTATTATGCTTTTTCTTATTATTTGCCTTTTTGCCTGCGGCTGCGCAGCCCCAGGCAAAAAATTACCGTCGCTTGAGCACGGGTTCACCCGAGAAAACGTTACCCAGCTTTGGGGAAATCCCACCCAAAAGTCAACTGTCGGCCGGACTCGAGATAACTATTCCGTTGAAGTCTGGGAATACTACAAGAAGAAATCTCTATCGAAAAAAGAGGAAACTTATATTTTAATTTTTGTCGACGGTGAGCTTTACAGCTGGGCCGTGAATAATCCCGCTTTCGCCTTTAAAGAACTTGCCAAATTAGGTGTTTTACGATTTGACCCTTTAACTTTCGAGGCGCAACAAAATCAACTCCGGCTTCAATCTATTACTGAACAAGCGCAACAGACAAGAAAAATGATGGAAATAATAAGAACGTACCAAGATATCAATAATACACGTTTGCAACTACTAGACCAACAACAAAGGAGAATCCTTCAGCAACAACTGTTATTCCCCCCACCCAAGTTCCAGCAACCAATCAAACCGCAGAGACGCTAGCCGCTCTACGCTATCTATTGAATATACAGACATAGTGAACTTTACGATTTGCTTTTTGATAAAACTCTAAACCCTAAACTCTAAATCCTAAATAAACCCAAAATCCAAATGTTCAAAACAAATTTTGCCTGCCGGCAGCCAGGAGTTTAATATTTTGAGCTTTGAGTTTATTTAGAGTTTAGGGTTTCGGATTTAGGGTTTCAAAGAGCTATTTTTAAGTTCACGATGTATATATATTTGTCAGCTATCGGCTAGTGACTTATCTTTTTCAAAAACGCTTCTACCGCAACTTTTATCTTTTTTTCGCAAGCAAAAAAAGCGATATTATGGTCACCATTGAGTTTTAAAAACTCTTTCGGCTCTGCGGCAGAGTCAAAAAGTTTTTTCCCCAAGCGAAAAGGGATAATATCGTCATCTTCACTATGCATGCATAATTTCGGCAGATTCAGATTGGTCATCTTTGAATTTGTATCGAACTTGCTTTGGATCAAAAATCCCGGCAAAAATGGATAAACAATCTTAGCCATATCTTCCGTACTCGTAAAAGTGCCCTCCAAAATCAATCCATCTATCTTTTCTCTGGTTGCTAAATCCACAGCTACGGCTCCGCCTAAAGATTCACCATAAACAATAATCCCCGGCTTATTTGGCAGCTTGGCATTGCGCAAGACTACATAATCATACGCCGCCTGTATATCTCGATAAAGACCTGCTTCCGAAGGCTGACCTTCACTTTGGCCATATCCACGATAATCAAAAATAAATATATTTAAGTATAAGGCGTGAAAAAATAATATCTTATCCAGGCGATGAGACATATTGCCGCCGTTTCCATGGCAGAAAATTAAAGTAAACCGCGCATTTTTATTTGGGATTAACCATCCCTGCAGCTTAACATTATCTTCAGCATAAAAATATACATCTTCATAATCTAATCCCGCTATATCCGGCGTCATCTCGATTGCCCGGGTGGGATAGTAAATACTCTGACGTTCTAGATAACGCACATAGAAATACACGAATAAACATACAAGGCCGATTGTTAATAATGCTTTAGCCATATTTATGATCATACCTTAAACTATGAGCGGTCGGGAAACTCCCCGCCCCCTCAATTAACTACTCTTGTATTCTTCCGGTCATCGGGACAAATAAAACAGGGATTATATCTTTTCTAATCAGCTTACCATTTTTTTTCCGAAACAAACATAATTTTTGCGGATAACCTTCCGCCAGCGGCATCACCAGTCGTCCCCCTTCTTTTAATTGTATTTTTAGCGGCTCCGGTATTTTATCTGCACTACAGGTTATAATAATACAATCAAAAGGTGCCTTTTCCGGCCAGCCCAGAAAGCCGTCACCTGTTTTAACGAAAACATTTTTATAGCCCAGTCTCCGCAAGCGCCTGGCCGCCGACTCTGCGAGTTGGGAAATTATTTCAATCGTATAAACCTCGCGGCAGAGCAGCGCCAAAACAGCCGCTTGATAGCCGCTACCGGTACCTATTTCCAGCACCCGTTCCTGCGCCTGGGGATTAATAAGCTCGGTCATCAAACCGACAATATAAGGCTGTGATATCGTCTGTCCTTTACCGATGCGCAGAGGCGAGTCCTGATAAGCATGCAAGACTAAATGTTTCGGGACAAATTCATGCCGTTTTACCTGTCCCATCGCCCGCAACACACGTTCATTTTTAACTCCCCGCTGTTTAATCTGCTGTTCAACCATCTCGCGGCGCAAAACTTCTAAATTATCAGCTGCCCAGCATAAGGGAAAGATAAAAACTAAAAATAGAAATAATAAGAAAATTCTTTTTAGTCTCATTTGTTCTTAGTTTAATATTGTTAACGTAGTTTGTCAAATGAAGGCCAGATTCATGGAACAAAGTGAACATAAATCTGTTGCCTGAATTTGACCCACACACCAATTTTTTGAATGACACGGAGAATACAATTGCCCAATTAAAGAAGCGTATTGCAGGGGGTATTATAATAATTGGTGTGGGGGTTAATTCGCAGACGGCCAAAGGCCTATAATTTATCCCGTCAAAGGCGGAATAAATTATCTACTCATTAACTTGACAAAATAAAAAAATCTTGTAATATATATTAATAGACTTAACTAAAAAAAGGAGGGGAAAAATTATGCGCAGGAAGTTATTATCCTTAATATTAGTCACGGTGATTGTCCTGAGTACTACCGGCTGTGGTTCGCTGGCAGACCGAATAAATCGTATTTCTATCGATATGGACAAGGCTGATATCAAAGCGCTGTTTGGCAAGAGCTTTACCGTGTCAGCCTCGAAGGTGGATAATGAGGGAAATATTCTTGAACTCTGGGAATTCTATGATAAAAAGGCAAAGGCAACTTACCAGATTTATTTCAGGAATGACAAGGTATCGCAGTGGGGAAAACGTGGTGATCTGCAAACATTTCCAGACCTGCACGCGCCAACAACAGATGACGAGGAGAACTAACTAAAAAATCAAAGAAAATCTCCGATATTAAACTAAGCGGTTAGCCAACAAAAGATGGCTAACCGCTTTTATTCATATTTAAGAAACTCTAAAATGATGAGCCTTTTAATAAAACGATTATCTGGAAATCTGCAAAATTTCGACGGTTATTATGCCCGCCGGGATTTTTACCTGGATAACATCACCCTCTTTATGCCCAAGAAGTCCCTTGCCTAAAGGAGAACTAACGGAAATTTTATTTTTGTCAAAGTCTGCTTCGGCTTCCGAAACCAGAATATACTCATCCACTTCATTATCATGAGCGGTCCGAACTTTAACCTTCGCCCCTAACAGCGCCTTATCCTTATCAATATTCTCATTTTCGACAATTCGGGTATGGCTCAAAATTTCCCCCAACTCAGCAATACGTTTTTCGTTCAATCCTTGAGCTTCTTTGGCCGCATGATACTCCGCATTTTCACGCAAATCACCGTGCGCCCGGGCCTGTTCAATGGCTTTTGAAAATTCACGGCGCCGGACCCTAATTAAATGGTCATATTCCTTTTTTAATTCATCATATCCCTCACGGGTCAAAAAAACATCTCCCTTGGCCATACGTGGATGCTCCCTTTTTAAGTAACTTCAAAAATTTCAAATTACAAACAAATCAAAAATTTTAATCACTAAAATAAATTATGTCTTCATTTATCTATGAAACTCACATATCTTCTGCCACCAATCACTACTACTCCACATCTTAACATCTTTCCATAACTTTTTTGCGCTTTTAGTTTTCAAGAACCGGGGTGCTTTTTTAAAGAAAAGTTTAGCTTGGCGGTGCCCCTGCTCATAATACTCCTTCGCTTGTAACAGACATTCGAATATATCAGCATCCCGGGCAATGAGGCTTTCCTTGGATTTTTGTTTTACATATTCACAGCGCCAACCCTGCAATTCATTTTTTATATCTTTCGGCAAGTATTCAATCTGTTCGCGGAATGCCTTCTCTTCTGCTTTTTTATAATCTATATAACGTATCGTTACTTTATGAAAATCATTTATCCTGGCCTCGTGAAGATCATTAAAAAGACACATCATCGTTACCGTATTTGTACAAGCTCCTTCCATTTTTGCCATTATATATCCAATCACCGCACAACGAAAAGAATGATCCGCAACTGTTTCCGCATCCTTAATCCCGATGACCCACCAACCACTGCGCCGAACGCGCTTTAATAGCCCCGCTTCGGCAAACAAGTCTAAGAGTTCTTTATTTCTTTTCATTAATCCCTTCACTTTTTAAATCCGGCAGATCACGATATTGTGCTTTTCTTCAATTTTAAAATTTGTTTATTACCAGACCGGTTATCGGTTTTGGATAAAAATATGTAGATTTTTGGGGCATTCTGTGACGAGCAAGAGCAATTTTTTTCACCTGCTGTGGCTTTGTCGGATTAGGGAAAAATGCTAGATCAGCTATTTTTTTCTTAACCGCGGCTACGGCAAATTTCGGGTCTCTCGTATAACTTATCTTTTCCTCTTTTTGCGCTTCATTTAGCTTAAATATATGCTCAAATACTACTTTGTTCAGCATCGCCACATCAAGTTTTCTCCACTCCTGCGGAGATTTTTTCATCAGCCGGTCAAGTAAAGTTTTGTTCTTCAAAGCTAAGGCATAAAAACTCCCTTTATAAAACATGCCCAAAGTGAACCCCGCTGAGGCACTTTGCGCAACAAGCATTTTTTCAAGACTTTTGAATTTTTTCTTTTTAAAGTATCTTTCGAGATCTTTAATCTTACGCTCAAGTGCAGCTACCCCCGTAACCAAGCGATGGGTTGCCAAAACACTCAGATTTTCCCGGTTAAAACCGGTAAAATAAACCATGATACAGTTATATCCATTAATCTTTTTCCCGTCCTTTGCCAGTCGCTCTTGCCGGTATGCACGCGAAACCTCATAGCGATGGTGACCATCAGCGATAAACACCCGCTTTGCCCGCATCAGTTTCCTGATTTTCTGAATTATCTTAGGATTATTAATCTTCCAGAACCGGTGCTGGATTTTTTCCTTATCATTAAAATCAATAATCGGTTTTTTTCTCGTGCACGGTTTTAATACATCTTCTACCGCATTCTTGTTATCAATATAAAAAGAAAATATCGGGCTTAAGTTCGCTTGTACCGCCCGCATAAGCATTATTCTGTCTTTCTTCGGTTTCGCGAGTGTAAGCTCATGCGGAAGACACCCTTCATCATGATCATCAAACCTCAAGCAGGCAATAAATCCTATTCTTTTTTTCGCTACCCCTCCCGCCGTGATATAATCCTGGGTATAGGCATAAATACACGGTTTCTTATCAAAGACCATTATCTTTTCATCAATCCATTTTGAAAAAGAAGATGCCGCCCTGGTATATCTGTTATCCGAAGCTGTGTCTTTTGCAAACTGCTTGCCCAGGATCAACCGGACCACATTATTCGGATGTTCAGCGTAAAGTTTTTTTTGCTCTTTCTCTGAAATAATATCATAAGGCGGAGCGACAACTTTACTTATACGCTTAACCTTTTTCTTATTATAGCGTAATCCACAAAATGGAAAAATGTTAGCCACACTGCTCCTTTATTAAGATAAGGCCGATATTTGTCCGGGAGAACTTCTCGTTTATTCTCTAAAAAACATTTGTCCTAAAACAGCACCGATCCCATCAAAAATAAAATCTACGATCGATGCACTCCGCAAAGGGACAACACTCTGATGAAGCTCATCTGAAGCTGCATAGAGAACAGCAAACAATACGGCAAGAAAACGAAAATTATGCTTTAACTGATCTTTCTGAGAATTTTTGAGTGCCCGGGCCAACAAAAAAGCTAGCACGCCATATTCCGCCGCATGCAACAATTCATCAAAGGACCACAGCTGTTCGACGCTCGCCGGAAAATCTGAAACAGACGAAACAGTAAAGATAAGCATTGCCCACAACAATACCGGAAACCAATATCGCCAAAAATGATTTGTCATTTGTCATCTTTTCCCGGATTTTTTGGAGAATCCTTACCGGTACTCTCTTTCTCAGGCTTAGGCTTGCTTTGCGCGTTACCCACCTTTTTCGCTTCGGGCTTGTCCTCTCCTTTAGTTTTCTTTGCTGCTTCGCTTTTTTGTTTTGTCTGGTTTTCTTTTCGTTTATAGTCTGTCTCGTAAAATCCGGTTCCTTTAAAAATTATCCCCGCCCCGGAACCAATAAGCCTTTTTAACTTTTTTGAATTACATTGGGGACAAATAGTTAAACGTTTCGCGGTCATCTTCTGAAATAATTCAAACATATGTCCACATTTTGGACACTCATAATCATATGTCGGCATGAACTACCTCTTAATAAGCGCACAACTTACGGGATACAATGAACGCAAGTTGTATCTTCACTTAAATGCTTTTTTTATCTTTTCCGCAATCGATCCTGATTTTAAGTCTTCTCCGCTTAGCTTGGCAAACTCCAGTAATATCTTTTTCTGTGCTGTGGTAAGATTGGTCGGTACTTTCACATTAACCTGAACAAACTGGTCCCCCGGACGATAGCCATGTAAATCAGCAAATCCCTTTTCCTGTATTCTAAATATCTTTCCACTTTGTGTGCCCGCTGGTATTTTCATTTTTACCTTACCCTTATAGAGCGTGGGCACTTCTACTTCCGTTCCTAATGCTGCTTGGACAAAGCTAATCGGGATTTTGCAATAAATGTCATTATTATGTCTTTCAAATATCTGATGCGCTTTAAGCCGAATAATAATATAAAGATCGCCCCGTGGTCCGCCCTTTCTCCCGCCTTCTCCTTCACCGCGGACACGAAGATGAGCGCTATTATTTACGCCCGGTGGGATTTTTACATTAATTTTTCTCTCCACCGCAACGCGACCAGTCCCCCGACAACTCTTACAGGGACTTTGAATAATAATCCCTTCTCCATGACAGCGTTCACAAGTCCGGCTGATCGTAAAAAAGCCCGCCGATTGACCAACCTGTCCCGCACCTTTACAAATTGGACAGGTATCTTTTCTTGTTCCCGGTTTAACTCCTTCGCCCTGACAGGTACTACACATCTCTTTGCGCTTGACGGAAACAGTCTGTTCTATTCCCGTAGCTGCCTCTTCAAAAGTAAGCGTAAGCCCGTATTCAAGATCGGCACCGCGCTGCGGCCCTTGACGACTACGCCGGCTGCCCGAGAAGCCAAATCCGGAAAAAATATCCTCAAATATTTCTCCCCCAAAACCGAGATCTTCAAAAATAGAGCTAAAATCTGCACCGCGAAATATATCTTCAGATGTGTATTGGTTATTAATACCAGCATGTCCAAAGCGGTCATACTGAGTGCGTTTATTCTCATCAGACAATACGGCATAAGCTTCAGATATTTCCTTAAACTGTTCTTCCGCTGCTTTACGTTTTTCCGAAGAAACGCGATCCGGGTGATATTTCATCACAAGTTTACGATAGGCCTTTTTTATCTCATCAACTGAGGCCCCTTTACTTACACCCAAAATTTCATAATAATCGCGTTTAGTCATAATAAATTAGGGGTTGGGGGTTGGGGTTTACCCTACTTTTTATCTTCCTCTTCGACCTTATACTCCGCATCAATTACTTCTGCGTCTTTTGTGCTTTCCGTTTCCGGCTGTGCTTGCTGTTGCTGCTGCTGCTGTTGCTGCTGTTGCTGCTGCGCCTCGGCGCCCGCCTGTTGCTGGGCAGCGGCCTGACTTTTGTATATGACCTCGGCAAGCTTATGGGAGGCTTGAGTCAGCTCTTCCATGTTTTTCTTAATCGTTTCTGTATCCCCCGCCTTTAAAGTTTCTTTGAGCTGGGCGATTTTCTTTTCAATATTTTCTTTATCCTGGGCACTTACTTTATCGCCAAAATCCTTAAGTGATTTTTCCGTGCTATAAACAAGCGAATCCGCCTGATTATGTATCTCCACCTCTTCTTTTTTCTTCTTATCAGCTTCGGCAAATTTATCAGCCTCTTTTACCATCTTTTCTATCTCTTCCTTTGATAATTTTTTAGGTGCCGTTATACTTATGGATTGCTCCTTACCTGTACCTTTATCTTTGGCATGCACATGCACAATTCCGTTTACATCAATATCAAAGGTCACCTCTATCTGAGGGATACCACGCGGTGCCGGAGGAATATCAACTAAATCAAATCTACCGAGGTCGGTATTATCATTTGCCATTTGCCTTTCTCCCTGCAAAACTCTGACCGTAACCGAGGTCTGATTATCCGCAGCCGTTGAGAACATCTGACTCCTTTTTGTCGGGATCGTCGTATTACGCTCAATCAGACTTGTGCAGACCCCGCCCAGTGTCTCTATCCCCAAAGAAAGAGGCGTAACATCAAGCAATACAACCTCTTTTGCATCGCCTTTTATAATCGCCGCTTGAATGGCGGCACCTAAAGCAACGCATTCCATTGGATCTATCCCACGCTCTATCTTCTTACCGACATGCTCCTCTAAAAACTTCTGGACAATCGGCATTCTTGTCGGCCCGCCGACCATAATGATCTTATCTATCTCATTACCGGCATCCTTAAGTGCCTTATCAACCGGCGCACTACATTTATCGACAATTGGCGCAACCAATTCTTCCAGCTTTGCTCTATTTATAGACATCGTCAAATGTTTCGGGCCAGTTGCATCTGCGGTAATAAAGGGAAGATTTATATCTGTGGTTATCGTACTTGAGAGTTCCACCTTTGCCTTTTCCGCGGCCTCTCTTAAACGCTGAATTGCCATTTTGTCATTTTTCAAATCAATGCCCGTTTCCTTTTTAAACTGATTCGCAATATAGTCAATAAGGATATTATCCATATCTGTGCCACCTAAATGCGTATCCCCACTGGTTGCTTTAACCTCGAATCCACTTGCATTATGTTCCTTATCAAACCACATATCCATAATCGTAACATCCAAAGTCCCGCCGCCAAAGTCAAACACCATAATCTTGAGCTCCTTACCGACCTTGTCCAATCCATAGGCAAGACAAGCCGCGGTCGGCTCATTAATAATCCGCAACACGTTGAGCCCGGCGATTTCTCCGGCATCCTTTGTTGCTTGCCTCTGGTTATCATTAAAGTATGCCGGACAGGTAATCACCACTTCCTCAACCTTATCTCCGAAATAAGCTTCGGCATCCTGTTTTATCTTTTGCAGGATAAAAGCCGAAATTTGCTGCGGTGTATATTCTTTACCATGGACCTTGAATTTATAATCTTCTCCCATTCTTCTCTTGGCGGCATAAATCGTTCCCTCTGGGTTTACCGCTGCCTGTCTTCTTGCCGGCTCGCCAACAAGTTTCTGGTTATCTTTTGTAAATGCCACAAAAGAGGGAAACGCCTTACCACTTGCGACCCCAGCGCCTTCGGCACTTGGGATAATCACCGGGCGTCCGCCTTCCATTACTGCTGCCGCGGAATTAGAAGTACCTAAATCGATTCCGATTACTTTTGCCATTTTAAACCTCCTTATTTTCGTCGTTCGTTTTTTCAGGTTTCTGATTTACCGGTTTCTTTGCTACTTTAACTTTTGCCGGACGGATTACCCGCCCCCTCAGGGTATATCCTTTCTGAAACTCCTCAACCACATGATCTTCCGGGTGTTTATCCGTCTCCTCCGGCATCATTGCATCATGCTCATGGGGATTAAAAAGTTTTCCTTCGGCTTCTATTTCCTGCACCCCTTTTTGCTTTAAGAATTCTTTTAAGTCTTTTGCGATCATCTCAACGCCTTTATATAATACATCAAAATCATGTTTGGACTTGCCGGCCGCTACGGCCCGGTCAAAATCGTCCACTATGGCCAGAATCTCAAGTATTATTTCTTCATTGGCAAACTTTATAAATTCCAGCTTATCACGCTCTAATCTTTTTCTTGCATTATCAAAATCTGCCTGAAATCGCAGCGATCTTTCTTTGTCCTCTTTAGCTTCCTTTTCTTTTGCTTTCAACATATTGTATTCTTCTTGAGAAATAGTAACCACTTCTTTTTCTTTGTCGAGTTCTTCAGCTTCCTCAAGCCGCTGTTCTTTTTTAAGAGAATCTTTGTCGTGAGCGCGATTTTCGTCTTCTTTTTCTTTTGCCTTTTTATCAATATGTTTGCTCATCTCGATCCTGACTTTCCTCTATAAACTTACGATAACTATAACTCCCTAACTGAGTTCCTTTAAATGCTAAATCGCGCTAATGTCTCATTCAACCTGGCGCTAACATGTTTTACCGTCGCAATTACTTTAGCGTAATCCATTCGCTTCGGACCAATAATCCCTAACCCTCCGACGCTCTGCTGATTGACCCCATAGCTGCTCAACACGATCGTACAACCATTTAAAAAAGCATTTGAGTTTTCAACTCCGATAAGAACTTTCACCTTGTTCTGATCAAATTCTCCATAAATAATATCTTTAACCATTTCCGTTAATATTTTTCTCTCGTCAAAAATTTTTACAAACGAACGCATCATTTCTGAATCTTCAAATTCCGGAAGATCTAAAATATTACCGATGCCTTCAAAATAAAGACGCATATTTTCATCAACAAGCGCACTTAAGTCCATAAGCTCATTAGCTTCTTTCAAAACATAAAACAATGAATCCTTTTCTTGGATCATCATCCGGCGCAATTTTGTTTTTAGCTGCACCAGCGGTATGTTTTCAAGCTGCGAATTCATAATATTTTCAATTCTATTTAATCTCTCCTGTCCGATCTCATTATCTAAAGACAGAACTGAGCTTTTAGTAATACCTGTCGTCGCAACCAATGTTATACAAACTTTATTTTTCCCCAATAGAACAAATTGTATATGCTTAAAACAACTTTTTCTTATCACTGGTTGCGAGACTAAACTAGTATAATGTGTAAAATCAGAAAGGACTTTGCTCGTCTTGCGGATAATCTCCTCTATTGCTATTTGTCGAAAGATATATTCTTTATTGATATCTATCTTTTCCTGGGGGGTAAGACCAATATTCTCTAAGAGTTCATCAACATAAAAACGATAGCCTTTATCCGTGGGGATTCTTCCCGCGGAAGTATGTAAATGAGTTATATACCCCCGCTCTTCAAGATCCGCCATAATATTCCTAATTGAAGCGGAACATAAACCAAGCCGGGACTTAGTACATATTGTGCGTGAACTCACCGGGACCCCTGAGTTCAGATAGGTATTGATAATAACTTTTAATATCCTATTTTTTCTTGATTCGACATTAACTCTCATATTCTTTATTCCGATAACAAAAATATATTGGCACTCTTAGGTCTAGAGTGCCAATATATTAGCATAACCCTTAAATTTCTGTCAAGACCTTTTTTGCAATTAAAATCGGCAGCTTTGCTTCCAAATATACGCCATTTTCCCGATATTCACAACGCTCCACTTTTCCCTGCTCATAAATGGTATGTAATAATTTCATCCGCGGATGATCTATAAATATTTTTATTTTTGTCGTGGTTTTAAGCAACCGGCTTTCCATATACTTGATCAGCTTATCCAGATTAATCATATATTTTGCCGATATCGCAACACAATTATTAAAATTACGCTTAAGTCGTTCAATCGTCTTATTATTTTCCAATTGATCAATCTTGTTTAAGACATAAACTACCGGTTTTTCTTGCGCCTTAAGCTGAGCCAATACATTCCAAATCGCATCATTATGCTGATAAATTTTTTCGTTTGAAATATCCAAAACAATAAGCAATAAATCTGCTTCCCTGACGACCTCCAGGGTTGCCTTAAAGGCCTCGATCAAATGATGCGGCAACTTACGGAGAAAACCGACCGTATCTGAAAAAAGAACTTTCTGCTGACTACCCGGAAGGATAAATCTTCTCGTAATTGGATCCAGGGTGCTAAACATCTCATCTTTTACTTTAACGTTAGCATTGGTCAATGCATTAAGCAATGTTGACTTGCCGGCATTCGTATACCCGACTAAGGCGATCGTCGTTAAAGCATTTTCGATGCGTTTCTTTCTTAGTTGAAAACGCCGCCTCTCCAGAGCCGAGATATCATCTTTTAAATGATCTATCCGTTTATGAATCCGGCGTCTATCAACCTCTAGTTTTTGTTCTCCCGGCCCCCGGGTTCCAATTCCTCCGCCTAAACGGGAAAGGACAACACCCTTGCCCAGCAGCCGGGGCAGAAGATATTGAAGTTGAGCTAACTCGACCTGAATCTTTCCCTCCTGGCTTTTTGCATGGCGAGCAAATATATCCAGAATTAACTGCGTACGATCAATGGTTTTTACGGAAAACGCATTTTCAAGATTACGTTGCTGGCTCGGGCTTAAGTCATTGCTAAAAATGACCGCTTCGGCCTTTGTCTTTTTTATCAGCTGCTTGAGCTCACCTACTTTTCCCTTCCCGATATAAAACGAGGGTGAGGGTTTAAGATTATTACACTTTATTTCACCAATGATATCGGCTTTAGTTGTCTTGGCAAGAAGTTTTAATTCCTCATTTAGTTCTTCTAAAGACCAGGTCTCAAGCTTATCGGCAAGCTTTATCGTAACCAAAATCACTTTTTCCATTAGACACTTATTATTCCGCTTTAAAAAATAGTCGTCCCGAAATTATTTATCCTCTGGCATATCTCGTAGTCATATCCAGAAGTTTATCCGTTGCTGGAGCGATTAATTGTTCAGGCTTAAGACGCCATTGCCAATTATTAATTACTGTCCCCGGTAAATTCATCCGATCTGTTTCTGGCAAATCCAGAACATCCTGCAACGGGAAGATGACTATATTCGCCACCGACCCCATCGCCAATCTTATAAATTCCCAGTGCAGTTCATCAATCGGTACTTCTCGCCCCAGGTACTTAAATAATCTATTTTTATCCTCTTTAGTTGTTTCTTGCTTAAACCACCCTCTAATCGTATTGTTATCATGGGTTCCGGTATAGACTACGCAATTAGGCATATAATTGTGTGGCAAATAAGGATGCGTCGGTAAATCCTCGCCAAAAGCAAAAAGCAGCACTTTCATCCCGGGGAATCCAAAATGCTTCATGATTTCTTTTACATCATCAGTTATAATACCTAAATCTTCGGCAATAATTGGCAATTCCGGAAAGTGGGCGGTGAGCCGCTTAAAAAAATCTTTGGCCGGCGCCTTTTGCCAGGCACCATTAACTGCCGTTTCCTCCCCGGCCGGAACCTGCCAATAACCGACAAACCCACGAAAATGGTCCATCCGCATCCAATCAAAAAGCTTTAAATTGTGTTCGATCCTTTTTATCCACCAGCCATATCCCTGTTCCCTGAGAACATTCCAGTCATAAACAGGATTGCCCCATAATTGTCCGGTTTTGCTGAAATAATCAGGCGGCACCCCAGCGACATGGGTGGGCTTTTTGTCCTTATTCAATTTAAAAATCGACGGGTTTGTCCAGACATCAACACTGTCATAAGTCACATAAATGGGAATATCACCAATAAGCTGGATTTTTTTTTGCTGACAATAGTTCTTTAACACATCCCACTGTTTAAAAAATACATATTGAAGAAACTTCTCCTTTTCTATTCTTTCGCTGAGTTTCCTTTTTAAATCCTGCATCGATTTTGCATCGCGATCGCGTATTCCCTTCGGCCATTCGCTCCAAAGCACTCCCTTAAAATACTCTTTAAAGCTAATAAACATGGCAAAATCATCAAGCCAGCTTGCATTTTCTGAACAAAATTTCTCATATTCGCACTTTTTATCAAGAACCTTAAAGTAATCATAAGCTAAATTAAAAAGATTCGCTTTAAAAGTATAAACACGCTCATAATCAACACGCTCTTTATTAAACGGTGCGGAGAAACTAATATCCTTATCTTTTAAAAAACCGTCTTTAACCATCAGTTCCGGGCTGATTAAAATAGTATTTCCCGCAAAAGCCGATACACTGCTATAAGGAGAATTTGTATTTATTAAATTGGTCGGATTCAACGGTAAGACCTGCCAGAAGCTCTGCTTTGTCTGCGCCAGGAAATCGGCAAACTTATAGGCCCCGTTTCCGATATCCCCGATACCAAATCGTGAAGAAATAGATGTAATATGAAAAAGTATACCACTTCCTCTCTTTTTCACTTTTCATCCTCCTACTTACTCTTTATTCGCAAATAATTGCTCAAGTCATCAAAATTCTCAACCCATTCCCGGGCGAATTTATCATTATCTTTTACGCGTTCCTGCATGTTACGATATAACTTTTTACTAATCGAAAAGAAAATATTCTGTGCTTGCCATAAACTTAAGTGTAAAGATAAAGGCTCTAATATCCTAAATATGTCTTTTATCGTTATGATTAGAAAAACATCCTCCGGAATCTCATCAAGTATTTTCATTAGTGAATTAATTCTGCGACTGGCGACAAATCCGAGCATCGGCTTATCCAGCTTAAATGACCAACGATCCGCTTCTTCCACCAAACCCTGCAGCCGGTTAAGATTTTGTTCATCACCTTCTAATACATTACGAATATCGGCATTGAGGATGAACTCTAAAGTCGTTGAAAAAATTTTCGGGAGCGGAATTCCAATTTCTTTTATTACCTGCATAACTGAATAATGGTGTTCATTTATCTGCCGGAATGCCCCTTCTATTTCTTTGAGGGTTGAATCAAGAATCTGATCGATAACCTTCCTTTGCTCATCTTTAAATAGATGCCAGAGAGAATAATTATGACTCCCGAAATGTTTGTCGATAAGATGGATAATTTCCGCAATATCACTTTTCAAGAAAGACTCCTTCAACTCTTGATGCATGCTCTGGAACGGCTCCTCTCCATTATAATCGCGAACCCCACCGACTATGTTATGGTCTCCTAAATGTACCGCCGCAAAGCTGATCATGTTTTCTTCCTGAGTGATATCTGACCTCACCCGAGCACATCCGATAACAATTTTTTGTCTTCCCGCCTCCACTCGTTCGTGAATTTTGCTTTCCGTAGTATAACAATAAATCTTGCTGGTTTTCGGATAGTCTTTAAAAATAGAAGATACCGCATAATGTGCCCCGACGCGATGATTGTCAAGAATGGCCGGTTGTACAAGCTTTTCATAGACATTAGCACCGTTTCGAAATGCGGCGACATTACTCGGTGCCTTTTTCAAGAGTTTAATGTAAGCTTTTTCTAAGCTTACACCACTTATTTCTTTAGCCAACTGCATCGCCCGGGCCGCATAATGCATCACTTGAACCGTTTCAATCCCGGAAATCTCATCAAAAAACCATCCACAACTTGTATACATAAGCATCGCATGCCTCTGCATCTCAAGCAGCTTAAGCACCTGTATTTTTTCCTCTCCTGATAATTTAGTAAACGTATGATTGCGAAGAAAATCATTGATTTTGTCTTCTGTCCGACTGAGAACGATATCAATATAGCTATCTCTTGCCTGCCAGGGATCTTTAACAAATTTTGAAATCTGCTTTTCATAAATTACGATCAAATTATCACGTAACCAATCCATGGCTCCGCGCAAAGGTGCGCGCCAAGCTTGCTTCCAAGTTGGATGCAATCCTGAATTACATCCGCAATCACTCTGCCAGCGTTCCACACCATGAAAACAACTCCACGATGAATTTTCAATAATCTGCACTTGATGTGTCGGCGGAAACTTTTCCAGATATTCACCATAAATAGTGATTTTAGCAAGTTTATTAGACTCGATATGGTAAAGACCATAAGATAGGGCCATTTCCGCATAGGGATGATGGTGACCGTATGTCTCGCCGTCGGTACCAATATGGACAAGTTGCGGAAGGGTTCGTTCATCGGAAAAAGCGCCCATTAAACGATTGGCAAAATTTTTGCCATTTATTAAAAGGTCGCTAAAAGCAACATCCTGAGATATCGGCCCATCATAAAAGAAAATTGTAATCGCTTTACCTGATGGGAGTTTACACCGGTAGGACATCTTCGGATCTATTTTTCCTTTACGAACATCGGTCCACTCCTTTTTCCCAATCTTTTTTACCTTTTCTGCCTGATCGGGGGAAAGAATTACAAATTTTATACCTAACTCTGCCATTATATCCAGCGTCTGCAGATCTACTGCTGTCTCGGCAAGCCACATTCCTTCCGGTCGTCGGCTAAAACGATAGAAGAAATCTTTTATTCCCCAGACAACCTGGGTCCGCTTATCCTTTAGATTAGCCAAGGGCATAATCATATGATTGTACGCTTGAGCAATCGCTGAGCCATGACCGGAAAATTTTTCTCGACTCAGTTTATCCGCTTCAATAATCCTTTTATATATATCCGGCATATGTTTTTCCATCCAGGAAAGCAATGTCGGCCCAAAATTAAAGCTTATTTTTGAATAATTATTAATCAGATCAATAATCTTGTTTTCCTTGTCTAAAATACGCGAGGCCATATTCGGGGCATAACACTCTACGGTTATTCTTTCATTCCAGTCATGATAAGGGTAAGCTGAATCCTGAAGTTCAACTTCTTCCAACCACGGATTTTCTCTGGGGGGTTGATAAAAATGCCCGTGAATACACAGATAACGATTCATAGAAACATCCTCCTTTAATGAGCAGATTATTTATGAAATTTATTAAATGTCATAAATAATAGGCCTTCGGCCGTCTGCGAATTAAACCCCCACACCAATTATTATAATAACCCTTGTAATACGCTTCTTTAATTGGGCAATTGTATTCTCCGTGTCATTCAAAAAATTGGTGTGGGGGTCAAATTCAGGCAACAGATTTATGTTTACTTTGTTCCATAAATCTGGCCTTCATTTGACCTCCTTAACGTAAAACTTCTTTTTCATATACGGCAAAGCTCGTCGCTCTAATCTTCAATTGCTGTTTATCTTGAATCGTCTCCGCCAGCAATGAACCATCTCCCCGCCACTGCTGATCCGAAGAATCGATTGCTTTCTTCCATTTTCCGGCGCAAAGTTCCACACAAAACGACACATCTTTGTTATTAAAATTCATTGTACAAAATATTTCATTCCTATTATACCATCTTCTGTAAAAAATAAGTTTTTCTTCTTCAAGACTCCAGACCCCCATCGCCTCCCGGTCAAAACTAGCAAATGCCGGAAAACTTTTTCTTATCACAATAAGTTTTTGATATAATTCAAGCAGAATTCTATTATTATCGTCATTTCTTTTGTCCCAGTTGAGCTTGGAATCAAGAAAAGTTTGCGGGCTCTGCGGGTCAGAAATTTCTCCCGGCCAGTTAAAAGCACTAAATTCTTCATGTCTGCCCCGGCGCACGGCAGCAATTAAATCATCATCCCCATGACTTACAAAGTATAAAAACGGAGCTTCCTCGGCATACTCCTCTCCCATAAAAAGCAAAGGGATATAAGGGGATAAAACAACTGCCGCGGCTGCCAATTTTAATGCTTCAAACGAAATAAGCTTTGTCAATCTCTCTCCCCGCATCCGGTTACCAATCTGATCATGATTCTGCGAAAAGACGATGAACTGATCGGTCGGCATATCTTTCGCCGAACTTCCATGGTGTCGCTTTCTAAAATTAGAATATTCTCCGGAATAAACAAAACTTTCTTGTAATGCCTTCGCCAGGTTTTCGGTCTTGCCAAAATCAGCATAACAACCATTCCTCTCCTTTGTCAGAAGAGTATGCAGGCTATGGTGAAAATCATCACACCATTGCGCGTCAAATCCATAACCGCCCTTATTTCTACTTTTAATTATCCGCACATCATTCAAATCACTCTCGACAATCAAACAATATTTTTTCTTTCCCAGCCGCGAAAACTCCTGTACCGTTTCCGCCAATTCGGCTAAAATATGCTTTGCACTCATATCATAGATATCATGAATTGCATCAAGCCTTAATCCGTCGATATGATACTCTTTTAACCAGTAGAGTACATTTTTAATAAAAAAATTTCTCACGCCTAGATTGTCGGCACCATCAAAATTGATCGCTCTGCCCCAGGGAGTACGATATTTATCGGTAAAATATGGCCCAAACTCAGCAAAATAATTGCCCTCAGGACCGAGATGATTATAAACTACATCAAGAATCACGGCGATCCCGGAGCGATGAGATGCATCAATAAACCGTTTTAGCTCATCAGGTCCACCATAAGAATTCTGTACGGCAAATGGATAGACCCCATCATATCCCCAATTTCTCTCGCCAGGAAATTGGGCGACCGGCATAAGCTCAATCGCATTTATACCAAGTTTTTTGAGTTCTTCCAACCGCTTGAGGACACCCGAGAAGGTTCCTTCCGGCGTAAAGGTTCCAACATGAAGTTCATAAATTATCATCTCCCTTAAGGGAATTCCTTTCCAGTTATCATCCTGCCAATGAAAACTCTGCTGGTTAACAACTTGTGATGGGCCATGCACCCCTTGTGGTTGGTAAGAAGAAGCCGGGTCAGGTCTTGTTAAGGAATTATTGAGTTGATAGAAGTACCGTGTTTGCGGACTAACGACTGAGGCTAAGACTTTCCAGTAGCCATTGGTGAGCTTTTGCATCGGGATCGTAACATTTTTGGGCGCAACAATTTTTAAAGCAAGATCATTTAAAAAAGGAGCCCAAAGAGTAAATTCACAACGATTATCAGCAATATAATGTGCACCGATTCTCACTAATAATATCCTTCCCGCTTTGCCAATTACATCGCTTAGCGCATATCTTAACCAGGATATTTAAAATTAGTTTGCCGATTACTTTTTAAGAGAAGCCTCAAATGTCTTCCCGGGCAGAAGAGAATAAAGTTTTGAATTTATTTCAACCGCTACCCTCGCTAACGCCGAAGTGCTTTTTGAAACATGTATTTTAACTTTCGATTTTGCGATTTCAAAAGTAATCCATCTTTTCTGATAACAAAGAGTTAATCTAATTTTACGCCAACTTTTAGGAAGATTCGGAGTGATTTTGATGCGATCGTCGAGTATATTTATCCCGGCAACTGCCCTTCTTACAATATCGATAGAACCACCCATCACACCGATATGGATGCCTTCCGGTGTTGTCCCCCTTTGTGTATCATAAATATCCGATTTTAAAACCTGCAAAAACAAGCTCCAAAACTCTCTTTTTCTGCCCAAACCTTGCGCAATAAAACAGGATACGACTTTACTCAATGTTGACCCATGGGATGTCCTTTTTATATAATAATCGTAATTTTTTCTTAATAAATCATCATCGCAATCATATCCCAGTCTTTTTAAAATATCCTGCACTTCCTCTGCCCTTAACAGATAAAAAAGCATTAGCACATCTGCCTGTTTTGCAACCTTATAGTCATCCGGAGATTTGCCTTCGGATTTTAAAATTCTGTCCATCCGGTGTATATCGCCATATTTTTTTCTGTATTTGAGCCAATCGAGTTCTTTTAATCTAAAGTAGCCGTCAAACTGGCTTATAATCGAGGCATCATTAATGATGATCTTCATCTTTTTGGTTATGTTGTCCCATAAACGCAATTCTTTTGACGTAATCTTTAATTTTTTAATAAGTCCTGTTTTATAATTGTGAGGTAAAATAGCCAGCAGCTCTTTTGCTTTAAGCAAAATCCAGACGATCATCACGTTCGTATAGGCATTGTCTCTGAGGCCACGCTCTGAAGAATTAGGAAGTTTTTCATGAAATTCATCAGGCCCCATAACATTTTTCGTGTGAAATCTTGCATCTTTGGGAGAGTAATAAACGAGGCTGCCAACAAACTGAGCGATGGAGAGCATCAACTCCGCACCGAACCGGGCCATAAAATCAATATCTTTGGTTCTTTTCCAATGGTTCCATACTTCATAAGCAATGGCATAAGAAATATGTCTTTGCCGGCGACTGGAATCCGTTCCCCACTTTCCAGACAAGGGATTAAGATGAACAATTTGCGTTTCTTCCTTCCCGGAAGACCCGCTTTGCCAGGGAAACATTGCCCCCCGATAACCCTCACTTTTTGCATATTCTCTGGCCTGGGGCAGGCGTCGATGCCGGTACATAAAAAACGCTTTCGAAATTTCCGGCATATTAAAATCAAATATATGCATCGCAAAAAGTTCATCCCAGAAGACATGTCCGCGATACGCCTCACCATGCAGCCCCCGCGCCGGAAGCCCGGCATCAATATTAGTATTATGTATCGATGCTGTCTGGAGCAAATGAAACATATGCAGTCTTAATACCCTTTGGGAAAAGGGATCTCCTTCAATTTGAAGATCAAACTTATACCAGAGTTCTGCCCAGGCCTGCTGGTGAGTCTTAAACAGGTTATGGAATCTGGCTGTGTTTTTCACCGCCCTGATCGCGGCTGTTTTTGGCGCCTTCACGCCCTTATCCTTTGAGGTATAAATTGAAACGATTTTTTCTATTTGACAGGAGCGGCCTTTTTCAACGACAATCCTGAATTCCTGACCAATAACTTGCTTGCCATGTTTTAAAATTTCTATCAGCGGCTTCTTTTCTTTATTTCCGAAGAAAATCCTCAGTTTTGCTGCTTCACAAAGTTCGATCTTTGACTGACTGGTCTTTACCGAAAGATAGATTCCATTCTGGCTGAATTTTCCTATCGCCTTCGGCTTCCAGTGATTGAAATTAAGATCGCGGTATCGTTCCACATTCATATTCAGCACCGCGCCATCGAGCATCGATCTTACGGTAATAGAATCACTGTAGTTTTCCGGTGTAATGACATATCTAATCGCCGCTAGATGAGGCTCTCTCATATGCACAATTCTGTCTTCCTCGACAAGGGTCTTTTGTCCTTTGCGTGTTTGAAATCTAATCTTTCTTGAAAGCACACCTTTTTGCATATCAAGTTCCATGTGATAAGAAAGAATTTTACTTACCGAAGGGCAAAACCATTCCCCGGCTCCGATTTTAAATGTTAAATGTATCCAGTTTGGGCAATTGACTAAATCCTCATTAAAAATCATCCGACCGGCAATCTGCGTTCCTAAGCGATTATAGAGACCGGCAACATAGGTACCCGGATAGTGCCTCTCGGAGGGAACGGCTTCGGTAACCGCACCCCGGGTGGCAAAATAACCATTACCAAGCGTACAAATAGCTTCTCTTAAGCCTTCTTCCTCCTGCTCAAAACGATCATATACAATTTTCCACAAGGAATTTTTTTTCAAAAGATCTGCCCTGCTTTTTACTAACAATTCACGAGCATCTTAAATAACCTGCCTATTTCCTCCGGTGAGGATACTTGAAAATCAGCAGTCGATTCTTTTAACTCTGCCGAAACCAGGATCCCAATTCCCTTCGTCCGGAGTGCCCGAAAAGCGTCTTCATCTGTAGTATCATCACCAATATATACAACCGATACATCGTCCCAGCAAATTCCTAATGCCTTTATAATCCATCTCACCGCTTTACCTTTATTCCAATCAATAGCCGGTAAAACTTCAAAAACCTTTTTCCCGCTCATCATCCGCAGCGTACTATTTTCTTTAATAACTCTTTGAACCATATCTTTGATTTTTGAGAAATACTGTTCCTCAACTAAACGATAATGCACGGCCACACTAAACTTCTTCTCTTCAATTATCACTCCTTTAATATCGCCCAGCTCTTCTTTAAGCTGAGCAATAACCTTATTAACAACCGGGATTGTTGCTTGAGCTTTCGGTTGAATCATCGCAACTCCCCTGCCTTGGATATCAAAACCATGACTTCCGGCATAACAAAGACCTTCAATACCGACAAGATTCTCCACATCTTCGCGCATTCTTCCACTAACAATAGCGGTCGTAAATTTCTCGGCCAGCCCTTTAACCAGATCTCTCATTTGCTCAGAAATAACGGCCAGTTCCGGGCGCTCGACAATCGGGGTCAATGTCCCGTCATAATCAAGAAAAAAAACAACTTTTTTTTCTCCTTTAAAAACTGATTCTGGCGGTCGCAAATAGTTCGGGTTAAGTACTATTTCTTTCTGATTATCTTTAAACTTTAAATACGCCTGCTCAATCTTTTTTTTATTATCCCAGGCTTCAAACAAGGAAAGTGGTTTTTTACAAAACCACTTTTCCATCCATTCCAAACCCAATTCCGTAAGGTCTCTGACCACGACATCAGCCCCGTTGCGGTTTAATTGTGAGATATTATCCCTTCTCGCAACGCCAATTATCAAGCCAAATCCGCCATTTCTTCCGGCCTGAACACCCGATATCGCATCTTCGATTACTACACTTCGAGCCGGGACAGACCCTAAATTTAAAGCTGCGCGAACAAAGATATCCCCTTCCGGTTTTCCTTCTAGACCTAATTCTTCGGCAACCAATCCATCAACCCTTGTCTGGAAAAGTTTTAAAATCCCTGCGGATTCAAGGATAAACTGGCAATTTTTAGAAGAGGAAACAACCCCGACTTTTACCCCAGCGCTTTTTAACTCTTTGATCAAGTTAACCGTAGAATCATAAACTTGAACCCCTTTGGTTTCTAAAACCTTCCGGAATTTACGATTCTTATTATTGCCTATTCCATAGACAGTTTCGGCATCCAGCGGATCATCTGGTGTGCCGAGGGGAAGCTTTACCCCTCTTGATTCAAGAAAGCTACTAATTCCCTTAAGTCTCGGTTTGCCATCAACAAATTTTAAATAGTCATGATCATGGGTAAATTCACGGAAAGGCTCATTATCCCGCTTTTCTCTCAAGCGCAAGTACTCATCAAACACTAACTTCCAGGCCTGGGCATGAACAAGTGCAGTTTTCGTAATTACCCCATCCATATCAAAGATGACAGCATCAAAAGAAAAAGGTCCCATATTACCCTCCATAAAGATACGTTGGTATTGTCAAAACTATTTACCCTTTATGCACTTTAAAACTCTAAATCCTAAACTCTAAATTCTAAACAAATCAAAAAGATCAAATCCTAAACTCAAAATATTAATAAATACAAGGCTTTTTGTCTTAATTTATCTCGTTTTGGGTTTTGTGTTTGGTTCATTTGAGTTTATTTAGGATTTAGGGTTTAGTGTTTAGGGTTTCCTCTCCCCGATTACGTTAAAAACATCCTTTAAAATCAATTGCTTCCCTCATAATTTTTCATACAACCTTTGACGGTACCGATATGTTTTATTTTCTTAAACTCTTATTATATAATAAAAAACATAAAAACAAAACGAAAATAAATTCCCGCTATCTTTCAAAAAGGAGAGGGGTTTTAGAAAATAACGCTTTCTATCAGATATAGATTGGCGGGGTAAAAAATATAAATTCCCGGGATTGTATAGAAGGAAGATTATTCAGACTGCTCGCTATTTTCCTGCCACCATGCTTGCCACTTGGCTTGGTCATATTGAAAGTCTTCTCCGGTTATATTTTTCAATGCCCAGTAAGCGTTTTCGCAAACAGAATCATCCTCATCACCCAAAACATCAATAAGACCTTCAATCGCCCGCTGATCCCCCATTTCTCCCAAAGCCAGTGTTGCCTGATAACGCACCGACCAATGTTCATCAATTAGGATCTCAGTCAAGGGCATTACCGAACGGATGTCTTTAAACTCTGAAAGCGCAAGCGCCACTTGATAGCGAACTGAGGTATCTTCATCCTTAAGCGCCACAATTAAAGCTTCTACAGCTTGCGGGTCCCTTATTTCGCCCAAGGCTAACGCGACCTGATAGCGAACTGAAAAATCAACATCATTTAACATGGGAATAAGATATTCTACGGCCCGTTTATCTTTCATCTCGGCTAGCCCTGTTGCGGCCTGTCGGCGGACCGAAGCACTTTTATCCTTCAAAGCCATAACTAACGACTCAAGAGAGTACTGCACTGCGGAATCTTTTGAAATATCAGTTGTATTTTCTCCGATAGATATCTCCCGATCAATCTCCGGAGAATTAAGTATCATCGCAACCTCATTGTCTCCGATTTCATTCAAAACAACACTTGCATATTCTCTAACAGAAGGATCCTTATCATGTAGAGCACCAGATAAACGTTCCAGTGCTTCCTTTGTCTTCATCTTACCTAAAGACGCTGCTGCAATCTCTCGCACCGCGGGATCTTTATCTCTTAAAGCACTACTTAACGGTTTTACGGCAGAATTGTTTTTAAAATTACCTAACGCCTTTGCCGCTTGATAGCGCACGGTCCAATGCCTGTCTTGCAATGCAGAATTTAATGCTTTTAAGGAGCGGACATCTTTTATCTGCCCCAGTGCCCATGCGGCCTGATAGCGAACCGCAGCGTGTTTATCTTTACCAGCCTCGATTAATCCCGTCAGTGCCTTCTGATCTTTAATCTCACCTAATGCCTTTACGGCATGATAACGAACCGTCCAATGCTTATCTTTTAATAATTCACTAAGTGCTTCTACCGCCTGCGGATCTTTAATTTTACCTAACGACCACGCGGTCTGATAACGAACCGAAGGATGTTTATCTTTAATTGCTGAGACTAAAGCAGCGACAGCTCTTCTATCCTTGATTTGTCCTAAGGCTTTTGCCGTTTGATAACGCACAATCCAGTGCTCATCTTTTAACGCCTGAGTAAGGTCTTCAACGGCCCGGGAATCTTTTATCTTGCCTAAAGCCTTTACGACCTGAAACCGCACGGACCAATATTTATCTTTTAGGCGGCCAATAAGAGATTCCATAGCCTTAGGATCCTCGATATTCCCTAACGCCCAAGCCGCATAATTTCTAACCACAGGATCGGTATCACTTAAAACTCTGGTTAAAGATTTTACGGCCTGGGAACTTTTTATTTTTCCCAATGCCCAAGCCGCATAATAACGAACATCATACATCTCATCGTTTAAAACATCAGTTAAAGGCCTGACTGCATTCGAACTTGCAATTTTCCCCAAAGCCATGGCCGCTAATTTCCGAACTAATGGATTATTATCTTTCAAGGCGTTTATTAAAAGTTCCACGATTCGCTCCGACCTCATCTTCGCCAACGCCCAGACAGCATAATCTCTAACCATCGTATTTTCATCGCGCAGTGACTCCAGCAAAGGTCCTATCGCGCGGGGATCACCGATCTTTCCCAGCGCCCTTATCGCATAAGCTCTTAGCATATAATCTTTATCTTTAAGCGCTTTAAGCAAAGGTGCAACGGCGCGGGAATCTTTAATTTGCCCCAGTGTCCATACCGCTTGTCTTCGTAATAATAAATTCTTATCCTTAAGAGATTCAATTAAAAGCACTACCGTTTTCGGATGTTTTATCTGTTCTATGCTCTGCGCAGCATATTTTTGTATAGATACATGACTGCTTTTTAAGAGAGAAATTAAAGCCTCTAGCGCACGTTCATCACATATTCTTCCCAAAGCCTTAATCGTTTCTATGCGGATACTTAAATCTCCATCATTTAAAAACTCAATAAGCGAATTAACTGCCCGTCTATCCTGAAGCTCTCCCAGGGCCCAGACAACTTGAACCCGCACGACGATGCTTTCATCCTTCAACGCCGCAAGTAATTCAGCTAACGAGCGACTATCCCTAATTTTACCCAATCCCAACGCCGCATAACGCCGAATATTCGGATCATCATCTTTTAAAGCCAAGATCAGGGGATTTACCGCAGCCATGCTCTCTGTTTCTCCCAAGGCCATTACGGCGTGTCTGCGGACTAAAATTTGATCTTCACATAGAATCCCGGTAAGTAATTCAATCGTATGGACATCTTTTATCTGTCCCAGAGCGACCGCCGCATTACGGGAAACAGAAGAATTCGGATCATACAAAGCCGCAATTAACGGCTCTACGGCATGCGGGTCTTGTATCTTACCTAAAGCTACGGCTGAAATGTTCCGGATAAATGCACGTTTGTCCCTGAGCGCTGATATCAGCGGTGTTACTGAAGATTCGCCTATTTTAACCAGGGCCGTAACTACTTCACTGCCGACAAAACTCCTCCCCGGCACGATACCTTTCGCCGTCGACTTCCAATCTAATGCAGCCGTATCCGCTAATAACTCGATCAGAAATGGAACGGCTAAAGATGCTTGCTTTTGCATCTGCCCGAGCGTATAAACAGCCTGTCCCCGTTCATCGGCATCTCTTGAGTATAATTTTACAATCTCCGGACGCAATTCAGAAGGGATATGGGTGGGAATATTTTTCTTATGTCCCACCGGCTCAGCATAAATCAATTTCCCAGCCAAAATAAAAATACCGATTAATATAACAAGAGTGATAATCCGCTTAATCATCTCTATCGCCCCGCCCGGGTTAGAAATGCCAAAAATATAAAGTTAGTAAACTTCCGATTAAACCAAGAGAAAACTTTTCAATTTTTTACGACGGCCGGCGCTAATCTTTTCATTAGCGTAGCCAAGAGTTACAATCGCCATTAGTTCATGCTCGGGATCCGTTCCTAAATATTTTTGCACTTCTTTTTTTCGGTTAAGAATCTCCCCTAACCAACAAGTCCCGAGCCCTATTTCATATGCCTGAAGAAGCATATTCTGAATACATGCCCCAATCGCCATAATATCCTTATCCCGATTATAGGCCGCGCGATTATCTAAAAAAACACAAATAATTACCGGTGCATCATTTATTATATCACCGTATTTGGTAAACCTTGCCATCTCTTTCTTTCGATTATCACTTTTGACCACCTTAAATTTCCAGGGTTGATTATTTAATCCTGAGGGCGCCCATATTGCGGCTTCCAAAATTTGTTGGATCTGTTCCTCCTTTGGGATAACATTCGTATATTGACGGATAGACCTTCTCTTAGTTACCGCATTTCTAATATCCATAATTCTCTCCATTTACTATTTAAATTGACTTTTTTAAGTTTTAGCTTTATAAAGTTTGTTTGGATCAAATTTTCTTAAGATACGCCAAGCCATAAAATAAGCATAAGGATGGAGCTGGTTTGCGTAAGCATCCATAATCAGGTGCAATGAATATCCGATACTGAACGCCAAAAGATAAACATTTTTTATATATATCAAGACTATCCAAAGCAATATAGCAATCTCATAAACATGCAGAAATAGATAAAGCCGTTTATATTTATATTGGCCTGCCCTGTTTTGGGTCTGCTCGCAGGCCCGATAGACCCTTCTTATCGTAAAACTTTTTATCCCGTGGTGAATAATAAAATCGATGATATGGTCAACATCCAAAAAAACGCTACTTATAAAACATATCAATCCGGCATGCAAATTTTTTGTGAAAATTGTAAATGCTAACCCGACCGAAAATCCAGCGATTATATGCCTACTTGGCTTCATCTTGTTTTCTCTCCCCCTCTGCGCTTAAATCCCTGACCGGCTCAATATTTATTATAGCAAAAAGGCCAGTTAAGGTCGAGCTGGATAATGGCTGGAAATTGTTGAAGGTCTAGAATTTGAAAGTTAGGAAAGGACTTGCTTATTTTTTAATTACGCTTTTAAGGTTGGACGTTAAATTCTTCTGCATTTTTGCCCGTTTTTAAAGAACACAAGGCTTTATAAGCATAATCGAGAATCATTTGTCTTTCGAGGGGGTCAATTTCTTCTAATTGTATGCCGGCATCAAATCCAGGGGAAGTATTTTTATCGTTAGGCTGAACCCAGATCAATTTACCTCTCGCAAAAAAGGGCATTATGTTTTGCGGCAACCTCATCTCAAACTCTAATATTCTCCCCGGAGTGACTTCCCGATTCAAAGTAGCTCCGAAGCCCTCCCGGCTGACATTAGACATCACGATGAGGCCTTCAATATCACTATTCTTTATTTCAAATGTGCCATCGAGAATGGTATCAAACCGGACATATTTTCTTCTTTCAGACGACATAACTCCACCTTATTAAAATAGTAACACCAAATTACTCCGTTTTGCAAATTCGTTAAAGTATACCATAACATAGCAAAATTGCAAGGGTCAGCACAAGAATTAGCTGTTTGCTGGAAAAATGGCTTGTTTTTTAACAACGAAGAAATAATACTTTCAAGTTCCGGTATCGATAAGGATCGATATCATCCGCTCTTATTTAATTCATCAACGGCTTGGCTAGCAATCTCATCCATCAGTTCTTTTACGGATACAATTTTATTTACTCGTGAAACATTGTGTCCGGCAAATACAACGGCATTCTCCAAGTCACCGCTAACGGCATTAAATAATGCTTTAGCTATGCAATAGGGAACAGTCCGGGGCTCACAAGTCTTAAGACATTGATAATTACACTCAAACGGCACCCGCTCACCGTTCATTACCTGATTTATAAGTTTAGTTTTTAATGCTCTTCCCGGCATCCCCACCGGACTCTTTATAATTACAACATCCTCTTCTTTGGCAGCAAGATACTTCTTTTTAAATCCCTCCGTTACCGAACACTCAAAGGTCGCTACGAATCTCGTAGCCATTTGGATTCCGCTTACTCCCAATTTAAAAAATTTAGCCGCATCTTTGCCCTCAAATATTCCTCCCGCCGCGATGACCGGAATATTTACATTGAACTCTCCTTCATATTGTCTAACTACTTTTAATACATCTACTATTAAATGCTCAAGCATATTTTCTTCATGTGCTACCACATTTTCAAATTTAAACCCTAAGTGTCCCCCCGCCAATGGCCCTTCAACAATAATTGCATCCGGAAAACGATTGTAACGTTTTTTCCAAGTCTTGATTATAATCGCTGCTGCCCGGTCTGAAGAGACAATCGGGATCAATTTTATTGAAGTCTTTTCGCTAAATTCAGGTAGCTTCAAGGGTAAACCCGCTCCCGAACTAATAAAATCAATCTTTTCCTGTGCCGCTGTTTGTATCAAATCCTCATAATTGCTTAAGGCAACCATTATATTTACGCCAATAACTCCCTGACTGAGTTCCCTGGCTCGGCGTACTTCTTTTTGTAGTCCTTCTCGTGAGGCTTTAAGATAATTCGTCTCATTTTCGTTTGTGCCATAACCAAGCCCGACACTAGCAATGGTTCCTGCTCCCCCACAATTCGCAACTGCACTTGCTAACGAAGACCTGGATATCATCACCCCCATCGCCCCTTGAATAATGGGGATTTTGATCTCTAATTCACCGATTTTGAGTGATTTTAACTTCTCAATCATAAGTTTTATCCTTCATTAAAATAGTGTTTCTTTTGCTCTGCTTTTAATAAGTAATTTTCCACCAAACAATACTGGGGTGGATGAGGGGACTTGCCTCCTTCGTTCACAACCTCCTGTTGTTCTCTGCGTAGGCTCCCCTTCACTCACTGCCGCTCACAATCCTGCTCGCTTTTCCTCCCGTTGGTCGGCGTTCGTTCGCTTCAAATCCCCTTACTTTTTAAGATCAATACTGGGGTGGATGAGGGGACTTGAACCCCCGACATCAGGAACCACAATCCTGCGCTCTATCCAACTGAGCTACACCCACCATAATAGTTCTAAATCGTCCAGTCAAGGCGGGACTGGTTCAGGACAAAGCTCACAGTAAACTAAGAATTATCTCCCCATAAACTTATAAATATTATATAACTTAATTTATAACTTGCAACTGATTTTTGAAATTTATTGCAAGTGCGTCTATATGCGCCGATTGCGCTGGAATTCTCTTTGTTAGAATTCCATCCTGCATCCTGTGGATAAGGGAAAACAATCTTTCCCTGAGAAATGCAAAGCATTTCCAAGACTAAGTCCTCGCAATCTTTTAGATTGCAGAGGGTCCCTTATAATCCCTTTTTGTGTTCTCATCACTTTAAGATGTTTTAACTTTGAACTGATAACTTTGAACTTTGAACTGTTTTATGGCGTCCCTGGGGTGATTCGAACACCCGGCCCACTGCTTAGAAGGCAGTTGCTCTATCCAGGCTGAGCTACAGGGACGCGCCTTCTAACAAAATTACAAAAAACTTTCTACCTATTGTATTATAATCTTGAAAAATAAAGTTTTTTAAACTTGCTACCCGAAGTCTGCGCCTCTGAAGACGCCCAATATAGATGTCGGATGGTCGGGGCGGGTGGATTTGAACCACCGACTTCTTGGTCCCAAACCAAGCGCTCTAAACCAAACTGAGCCACGCCCCGATACAAATGGTTAAGGGTATGTATTTATTATCCACCCTGCTTTTTGTCTATTTCGATAGTACGTTGGGATTTTAAAGCACAACTTTTGTGCCTAACTTCATTCGGGGCTAATTTCTGCTTTAATGTTAAAAGTGTAGAAAAGGCATTTTCCTCCTCTACACTTCTTTGTTTTTCCTCGGTTTAACCCATACAACCGCTAGCTGCTCTCTCAGGATTCATATTCCCAAACCCACATAAGCGGATAGATAATCTTAAAAAATTATACCCCGCGGCTTAACTTAAATATTTATTCGGCTTATTTCCTGCCCTTTGAGGTTTTTGTTTCGCCAGAATTCTTAATAACACTTAAAGAAATAAGGACGTCTTTCTCCTTGCCCTTTTTATCTTCCTCTTTCCGATAGGTAACTAAAATAGTCGCACCGGCTTTTAAATCTTTAAGCGATACTTTTATTGAGTTACCATCTTTATCTTTAAGCGCGATCATAGACTTTCTTGCACTAAAATCAACGTATTCTACCTCGCCAACAGTTCCAAATACTTTTTGCTTATAAGGAACCGGTTCAATAACCGGACGCGCCACTGGCTTTTTCTCGTCCTTTTTTGCCGCCAAAACCTTGGCATTATTAACACATATTGTAATGGTTAAACAGATTATACCAAAAACCAAAAACCGTTTCATCATCTCCACCTCCTGTAATGAGTTAGCTGAAGTATATCATTATTTAGAAGTCACGTCAAGAATTTAGACTAAATCCCGCTCAGAATCTCTCTTTCCAAAACAACTTCAAGAGTCCATCCGTGGTGTCAACCTTCATATCTAATTTATATTGTTTTAAATATTGGTTATCCACTTCATCCAGCCATTCAATATAGTCGACACCTTTACTCAACAAATCTGAAACTTGAGGCACATAATACCGATCTATCGTCAGGCGAAGAGTTTCTGGGGTTATTTTTCTTCTGTTCGGATATTCGCCCTGCTCGGCCATCGACTGATTTATCGCTCTTCCCCAGGGGGCCGAAAAATAAACGTTCTCTAAAACCTCTCCTTCGTCCTTATTATTACCATAAGCTACAATATAAAATGAAAACATGCAGCTAAAAACCATGAACGCAATGAATCGGTTACAAAGCCATTGTTTTCTGACGCTTCTTAACATTTTCAACTACATATACCTCTAGCAGTTTAACGTTCTCTGCCGCATTATTTCATAGCAAAATATTGCACAAGCTACGGCAGCATTTAAAGAAAGATCAATTCCCGGCATGGGTAAGGTAAATTTAAAATCAAGGTGTGGAATGATCCCCTTGCGAATACCTTTATTTTCTGAGCCGATAATTATACATAAAGGGAAAGAAATTTTAAGTTCGGTAATCGCAACCCCGTCATTCACGAAGCAACCAGCCACCCAATAACCGGCTTTTTTAGCTTTTTCCAAAGCCGGAATAAGATTAGTTACCTGAACTACCGGAATATAATTTTCTCCCCCGCAAGCAACTTTTAATACCGTCTCGTTAATCTGTACTGTTCTGTGCTTCGGGATAATTAAAGCAAAATTGCCAAAACACGCAGCACTCCTTAGAATCGAGCCTACATTTTGAGGATCAGTAATGTTGCTTAATGCAATTAAAGTATATTTTTTGTCTTTTGGTAAATTAAGGATGTCTTCCAGTCGCGCATAAGAAAATTCTTTAATTTCAGCGATTACGCCCTGGGTATGAAAATGTTTTGCCCGTCGGGAAAATTCTTTGCCGGGCAGGAAAACACAAGAAATTCCTGCTTCCTTAGCCAACTCATGCAAAAGCGCAAGATTGCTATTTTTATTTAAATAAACCTTTGTTATACTTTTCGGTTTTGCTCGAATACGTTCAATAACTTGATTTTTTCCGTACAGATTCATGGTATTAAATAGATGCGCCATCCGCCAGAGTATTAGGAGCGGCAGGTCTACAATTTTACGAAATCTGCGTATAAAAAAATGAGCGATTTGATCATCATATCCCGGGTAAGATTAATTGGGCAATTTTGAAATATATAATCAAGCCCACAATATCAACTATTGTCGCAATCAACGGCCCGCTCATCAGAGCCGGATCTAACTTTAACTTGCGAAAGATAATCGGCAAACCTGCCCCGAGTGTAGCCGCTAAAATTATTGTAATTCCCATAGAAATGCCTACCACTAAACTCAAAAGCCAATTTTGCTCTAATATCGACACAATTATCGATCCGACTACGGCCAGTGTCACGCCGATACATACACCCAAAAGTGACTCGCGGAAAACAACTTTCAGGAAGTCTTTCACTTCAACCTCGCCGATTGCTAAACTTCTTATAATTATTGTTGCCGACTGAGTTCCCGCATTACCACCCATTGCTATTAATACCGGAACAAAAAAAACCAGGGCCAGCATATTATTAATCGCCAGATGGTTATTCTTCAATATAAACGCTGCTATTGATTCAAATATGACAAGAACGATAAGCCAAAAACTCCTTTTCCACACAAGTTTAAAGAAATTAGCGTCCATATAAGGTTCATCGACCGGCAATACCGCAGCAATTTTTTCGAAATCTTCCGTAGCCTCTTTCTCCATAATATCGACAATATCATCAACGGTTATGACCCCAATTAATTCATTCTTTTCATCAACAACCGGGCAAATATGTAAATCGTATCGTTTAAAAGTCTGAGCAACTTCTTCCTCCGGGGTATATTCGTTAACTTTTATAAAATCAGTTCCCTCCATGATATTTTTGATGAGCATATCCGGCGGAGCTTTGATTAAATCCTGCAGTTCAACTACCCCAAGCAATTTATGTTCTGTCTCCGTAACATATATGGAACCTATATCCAAGTCGTGCTCGAAGCCTAAACTATCCTGTAATCTTAAGATTGCTGCCCGCGCCGTCATTTCCTTTTTTAACTCCACAAAATCCGTAGTCATAACTGAGCCTGCTGTTCCTTCGGCATAGGTCATTAATTCCCGGACATCTTCCACTTCCTCTTTCTTCATCAAATTGAAAAATCTCTTTATGACCTTCGGCGATAAATCTTTGAACAGATTAGCGCGATCATCCGGCGCCATTTCATTTAATACTTGGGAAACATCTGTATTGTCCAGATTATTGAGTAAAAAAGACTGGTCTTCAAACTTTAAGGCTTCAAAGAGTTCAATGGTAAAATGGGTGCTTAATAGCTTAAAGATTAATATTTTCTCCTGATCAGAAAAATTATGCCATCTTTCCGCAACGTCAATGGAGGGGATTTTAGACAAAAGCTTCTTTAGTTCTGAGAAGTTTTTTTCCGCTAAGAGCAATCTGATTTCCGGAACAAAAAGCGCCGTCATACTAACTGGGATTTTATGGTTCTTTTTCTTCATCGCTTCACAACCTTATTTTTCGTCAAACAGAACACCTATTGTGCTAAAGATAAACAAATCCACATTTTCGGGTTAGGGAATAATGCAACTAATATTTAATCTCAAGGCGATCTTCCCCCGCGTAACTATAGCTAATGAATTATATCTGTTTGCGCCATTCCTGTCCATCGTAATTTGCCGATTACGGCTTGAGCCACATTGGTTATATGATCGCCAATTTTCTCAAAATTACTTATTATCTCCAAGAATATAATTCCGGAAAGCACCTTACATTTTCCTTGTGATAACCGGTTAATATGATTTTCTCTTAACTGCAGCGTAAGCTTATTTACCTGATTTTCCAGGACCAATACCACCTGTGCATCTTCAATATTATTCGAATCTAATGATTTTATAATCCCATCGGCCATTCGGTCAACAAGAGAAGCAATCTCTTTTATTTCCTGGATTGCTTCATCAGAAAAAGGTAAAGACAGGGTTATCTTTCTTTCCGCCAACTCCATAAGATTCTCCGAATGGTCTCCAACTCTTTCAATATCATTAACCGTATGCAGCAGGGAAGGTATTTTATTCGCGATCTCCGGCGATATCTCTTTCTGCATCAGTTCCATGAGATAATTCGTTATTGCTTCTTGCAAATTATCTAACGCCACTTCTTTCTTGGGAATAAGCTCCAAGGATTTTATATCTCCTTTAAAAAGCCCTTTCAGCGCATCATCGATCATACTGCGGGAAAGTTCTGCCATCCAAATTATTTCTTTTATCGACGCATCAACTGCTGCAAGCGCGTATAAAGTAGATGCTTCTCCAGAAATTTCGGCTGTGAATCTACAATCGCATCCTTTCCCGGTAATAATTTTATAATAACCTTTGTAAATAAACCAACAAAGGGGATAAAGATTAAGGTCGTTACTAAATTAAAAATAGTATGTGCATTTGCTATCTGGCGAGCAATATTACTAGAGGTAAGACTAACTATTTTATAAAAAAAGAACAATGCCGGAAAAAATATAATCGCCCCAACAATCTGAACTACAACATGGGCCAGTGCTGCCCGGCGCGCAGAAATAGTTGTCCCGACCGAAGCTAAAAGTGCCGTCACGCAGGTTCCAATATTACATCCAAAAACAAGCGGGATTGCAGCTTTTAAATCAATAAGTCCTACCGCACCTAACCCAATAACAATACCGGTCGTTACACTTGAACTCTGGAAGATCGCTGTTAGTATAGCCCCGGTTAAAATGCCTAAAAAAGGATTCTTACTAAAAGCAACAAAAATATTCTGCATCATCGGCTCATCGGCTAAAGGCTCAACGGTGGAAGTCATTATTTCCAGACCCAAAAACAGGATCCCAAAACCCAGTAAAAATAGGCCAAAAAATTTCCAGAATCTTTTGTTAACAAATAAATAAAAGATCGCGCCAATAGCGACAAACGGTAGTGCATACTCTGTTAATTTAAAAGCAATAATTTGACCGGTAATTGTTGTCCCAATATGCGCACCTAAGATAACAACAATTGCCTGTCTGAGTTCCATAAGCCCGGCATTAACAAAACCAACTACTAAAACCGTAGTTGCGGAAGAACTTTGGATAAGGGCGGTGATAAATGCGCCAACCATTGTGCCCAAAAACAGATTCTTGGTAAGCGCTTTTATCCAACGGCGCAAGCGGTCTCCAGCAGCATTCTGCAACCCCTCCCCCATCAAGTGAATGCCGTAAATAAACAATCCCAGTCCGCCAAAGATTCCAAAAACTAATTCCTTAATCATATTCTTTCCTAAAAATAATATTTTATTATAAGAACTCTACTTTTACCCGTACGCTTAGAGCCGTTTATTCTCTCTATTCGCAACCCTCTGACATTAAAAAGGTTAAATAATGCGGATATCGCAATGCAACGAAATCATTTTACTTTATTTTTGATACAATAATACTTAAGGAAGGCCTTCCCAAAATAGAATAGATTATTAAAAATCAGAGTCAGTTTAGCATACCCCCTAAGTATTGACAAGCAATAAAATTCAATCTCTAGTATTTAGAACTACCTATCTCTATGTATTTGTTAGGGTTAGCTAAATAAGTACCAGCGATTTCGTTTAACTTTACGCTTAAATCTTAGAAACAATCAATCGCCTAACTTTACCCAAAGGCAGGCGAACCAGCTCATAAGAACTGCGCCGCAGGGCTTTGATCATCCGCAGATATGCCTGATAGGCTGTTGAGCCTTCGGTAAGATTATTAAGACAAACAGCCGCATATCCGCATCGATTAGTAATCTTGAAAATCTTTACCTTTGCCGAAGTGACTTTTCTGAAAGATTTTTTAGCCATATTCATCCCCTTAATGAGCACGCAACTTATGGAACGCTAGTGTTCATAAGCTGCTGTGCGAATAATGCCCAGCGTTTAGATTTGCGTAGGCAAATCTGCAGGGTACTTACTGAGCCCACAATTATATTATTGTATGCGGTTTTAACACCGCACCGCGCCGGATAATCGTTATCCCATCGCGGATGAAATAAAACTCCCCGTCAAAATCGCGAGAATTACTCTTATCAGTAATATGACAAAAATTGCCAATTGTCACATTTTTATCCACAATCGCCCGTTCAATAATTACTCCCTGGCCAATATAATGGCTTATAATCTCCCTGCCGAATTTTCTCTGATAATAGTCATTGCCCATAATTATTGAATTTTTTATCTTCGTCTTATCCATAATTTTACTACGCAGGCCAATGATCGAAGTTTCAATATTTGCCCTCTGGATTTGACAACCTTCCCCGATAAGTGCACCGGAAAGATGTGAATCAATAATTTTACTCGGCGGCAAAAAGCGAGCGCGGGAAAACAGCGGCCACTGTTCATCAAAAAAATCGAATTTTGCACTTTTAGCGATCATATCCATGCTTGCTTCATAATAGCTTTTAATCGTCCCGATGTCACGCCAATAACTTTTAAAATCGTAGGCATATACATTCTGCTTGTTTTTAATCAATAAAGGCAAAATATATCGGGCAAAATCAGCGCTTTTACTTTTAGCCAGAATATCAAAAAGCACACTTTTCTTAAATAAATATATGCCCATCGACGCAACATATTGCTTTTGCGTTCGGGGGCCAGATCGGTTAACTTTTGATTTAACCTTCAATCTGCTTACCGTTACAGGTTTTTCTATTATTTTCTTTATCCGAGAAGAAGCCGCAACATCAAGAATCCCCATGCGTGAGGCTTCCGCCTCATCAACTAAAACAGAAGCGACGGTTGCATCAGCTCCCCTTTTTAGATGAAAACTCAGAAGATCGCGATAATCCATTTTGTAGATATGGTCCCCGGAAAGGATCAGGACATTCTCCTGGGGCATGTTTTGCAGGTGCCGCAGGACTCTGCGCACTGCATCAGCCGTCCCTTGAAACCAGCCGAAATCTTTATGGCTTTGCTCGGCGGAAAGAATTTCCACGAACCCATTAGAAAATTTATCGAAGTGATAGGTATGCATAAGATGACTATGCAAGCTGGCCGAAAGAAATTGGGTGAGAACAAAAATTTTATTGAATCCGGAGTTTATGCAGTTGGAAACCGGGACATCAATAAGACGATATTTACCGGCAAAGCCAATCGCCGGCTTACTCCTCTCTAAGGTCAGCGGAAAAAGCCGTACCCCTTTTCCACCCCCTAATATTAACACCAAACACTTTTCAACCTTCATAAGCCTACTTCACTATGTTTTGCCACAAAAAACTGATAAGGCCATACTAATTATCCCGATTGTCCAGCAGTAATAAGAAAAATAATGAAATTTTGCCCGGGCAATCATTTTAGATAAAATTACAAGCGCAATATAACCGCTCAAAAAAGCCGCGATAAAAGACAAAATTAAATTCCCGGTACTAATCTGCAACGCATTCGTTTCACTACTTAATTTATAGACCGCCGCCGCTAAGATCGTCGGCACGGACAGAATGAATGAAAACCTGGCGGCTAATTTTTTGTCCAGCCCCCGGAAGATACCCGTCGCGATCGTTAACCCGGAACGGGACAGCCCCGGGATAATTGCTACCGCTTGCGCAATGCCAATAAAAAGAGCATCTCGGGCATTCAAAGTTTCTATTTTCCTTTTCGGAGAAATGTATTTTGTAAAAAAGAGAATCGAACCGGTAATAATAAAGGTCACTCCGACCGCTCTTACTGATACAAACAACTTTTCAATAAACCCGTTTAATGTTACCCCAATAATTATCGCCGGGATTATCGCCAGCATCACCAGCACCCCTAGTTTAAAATAATAAAATTGTTGCCAGAGCTCAGGCCAGCTTTTCCCCTTAAAACGTCCGCCGATGGCGGAAAACGAATCTTTACTTATTAAAATCAATTCTTTTCTTAAAAAAACAATTACCGCCAAACTCGTTGCCAGATGCAACATTATATCAAAAAAAAGCATTGGTTTTTCAAAACCAAAAATCTGCTGAAATAAAACCAGGTGTCCGGAACTGGACACCGGGATAAACTCGGTCACCCCCTGAAGCAAAGCCAAAATTAAATAGTTTACAATATTCATCTTGCCTCTAATTTTTGAATTAAAACTATCTTCATTTTAGCACATAAAAATTTTAGCTTCAAATCCTTTAAGCTAAACAGATTCTATGCTTTTTAAGAAAAGCACTCATATCCTCTGGTAAATCTGATGTTAAGCTAATCTTACTGAGATTGACAGGATGTATAAACTCTAACTTAAATGCATGCAGGGCAACTCTTCTAAATTTTATTGGCCAGTCTCGGGCAAAAGCAAATCTCCGTTCGCCTAAAAGGGGATGACCAATATCCCTGAATTGTATCCTTATTTGATTCGTCCGGCCGGTTACCGGTTTAAGCTCTAAGATACTAAAGCCTTTTCCCCGGCAAAGTTCATGATAAGTTGTGATCGCTAATTTTTTCCCTTTTTTTTCTAAATATGGCCACGCCCCCTGGATGTAGGTTCTTAAAGTTCCTCTTTTATTCTTTAATGCTCCTTGAATAAAAGCAATGTAGGTTTTCCGTACCAGCCGCGAGCGGAACTGTTCCATAACAATTTTCTGTATCTTTTTTCCTTTGGCAAAAATAACTAAGCCTGACGTTTCTTTATCCAAACGGTGACACGGATGAGCTCTCAGGGTAAGCCCGCGGGTTTTAAGTTCCTCATCTAAAAAAAACGTCAGATTCTTCCGTTGATCAGCTTTTGCCGGCACAACCGGCAGGCCGCTCTGTTTATCAACAACAATTAAAGACTCATCTTCATAACTGATTTTTATCAACTTTTTCTCACACCTATTACTTGTTAATATAAAAAAGGTTAGGATAAAATTAACATCCTAACCTTTTTTTCGAAAAATTCAACCCGTCCTACTTGCTTTCGGCATCACCCGGGTTTGTCCCTGCATTAATTTCATCGGCATTACTTACCCCATCTCCGTCGCTGTCTTGATCGTCTATTGCTTTAACTGCGTCTGCGCCTTTGCCCGCTTCATTATAAGCTGCCCCATAACTATTTAACTCTTTGAAATTTCCCTTTACATGACAAGCATCACAGGCAACGGTCGCTCCCTCATGCACTTCTTTTACACTTTTTGAGTCGGCCACTGCAGAATAAGCGCTGGAATAAGATAAGATTACTATACAAAAAACAACTATCGCAAAAAAGACAATTTTAAACTTCATCCGCTTCACCTCCTTAACGTTAAGATATATCATATGTTAAAAAAAGTCAATATCATAATTTATCTTAATTATGCGCTGGTATTTGCGAAAGGAGTATTTTTTTTGTTTGCCACTTTCCACTCAAATAATAGGCGTAATTTAAAAGCATTGCGACCATCGCACTTATAACCAAAGCCAGCCAGATCCCGGTTTCTTTTAATGTTGTGCGTTCGGCAAGGACATACGCCAGCGGAAGCCTGACGAGGATAATTGAAATTACGGTAAATATCAATTGATACCCCGTATCTCCCGCCCCGATTAATACCCCCTGAAAAACAAAAATAAATGAAAACATTAAATAGGCCAAACTTGCCAAACGAAGATATCCTTCCGTATGATGCAAAACAACGCTATTTGCCGTAAAAACCGAAGAAAGTTTCTGGGGATAAACATTTACTAAAATAAAAAATATTGATGAAAAGCACAAGGAAAGTAATATCGACCATTTAAGTATCTCGGGTATGCGTTCCTTTTTTCCCGCACCTAAATTCTGGGCGACCATTGACGAAACAGCAATCCCGATAGACAAAGACGTCAAAAAAGCAAACATATCCAAGCGCAACCCGATGCCATAAGCCGCGGTCATCTCAACTCCAAACTTATTAACTAAGGCAATTATCGCTATCCAGCTAACTGATTTAATCACGAGATGCATGGAAACCGGCGCCCCGATGATAAATATTTTTTTAATCAGCGGCATATCTATTCTTATCCGCCATTTGCTAATATTTAAAAATTTATTTTTTTGTATTAAATATACATATCCGACGATACTCGCAATCAAAGTAGAAAAGATGCTGCCCAATGCCGAACCAGCAATTCCCAGCCTGGGTATGAGTCCGACTCCAAGAATAAGAATTGGGGTGAGAATAATGTTCAGGATAACTGCTCCGGCAAGAATAATCATTGGTGTTTTAGAATCACCTAATCCGCGCAATATTCCGCTGAACCAGCTAAGCATAAATTTAAATAAGAGTCCGCAACTTATTATTACAAAATACGTATGCGCATCCCGTTTTATCTCTGACGGCGTGTTAATGATATCCAGCAGGTTATTACTAAAAACAATACTGATTAAAGTTATAAAAAAACATAATACGGCCGAAGTTATAAGCGAATTAATTAAAACCCTGGAAAGAATTTCAATCTTCTTTGCCCCATAAGATTGGCTCACCATGATATTCGTTGCCACCCGGATCCCGATAATCAGGGAAAAAAAGAAAAATATCAACGGCGTCGTTACCGATACCGAAGCCAGCGCCTTATGTCCCAATAACCTTCCGACCCATACCGCATCGATCAGGGTATTGATGCAAAACAAAAAATCTCCTAAAACAATCGGCAAAGAAAATACAAGTAAATGTTTTAAGAGATTCCCTTTGGTAAAATCTTTCATCGTTATTTTTAGTTTCTACTAAACCTTGCTTCTTCTAATTCAAAAAACATTTCACAAGAGAGTATTCTAAAACTAAATTAATATCTTTGTCAAGCTAGAGTGTGATTAAATTCTGTGGCCATTTGGTGGGTACAAATTTATTTGGAAAGAAATACTCCCGGCACAATGGATAAGTGATTTTATTTTATTTTATTTTCCCGATCCCTCCCAAAGGCGGAGGACACCTTTATAATATTTTCTTACTAATTTATTTTTCTCTTTTAGCTTCCCCGCCTTTGGGATACAGTAACATCCATGTTCTGCTAATCAAAATTGGGATCCATTGTGCAAACTCTAAGCATCTAAAATCAACTTTAGACAGCTTTCATTCAATGCTTATTTTTTCTTTTTCTTTGCTGCTTTTTTCTTAGTTGTTTTTTTCTTTGCTGCTTTTTTCTTTTTCTTAGCCAATGTAGCCACCCCCTTTCCCTTCTTTTTTATTTTTTTCCTGTTTCAAGCTTTTTATTTCTACTTTTTCCTTCTACTTAATAATATACACATTTTTTAAAGTGATTTCAAGGAAAAAATTAAAAAAAATTAAAATTTTTTTATTTTTTTAAAAAAAATTCCCAAATTTGGAAAAATTTGGGGGAATTTTTTGGGAAATTAGTTTATTTTAATTGAATTTGTTTTTTTTGATTTCACAGGATAGGATTATTGCTTCGGCAATATCTTTCATCGGAAGGCGTTTGCGCATGCTTGAGTTTCTAATCAGATTATAAGCCTGCTCCTCACTAAGATTTTGTTCTTTCATTAAAATTCCTTTTGCTTTTTCTACTTTCTTGCGTGTCTCTAATTCTTCCTGCACAATTTTTGTTTTTACTAAAAGCTCGGTGTTCAGAATTGAAACGGCAGCTTGATTAGCTACGGTACTTAAAAGATCAATATCGCTTTTTATAAATTTATATGCCGAGGTTGTATAACAATTAATCACACCGATTACTTTATTCTTAACCATCATCGGAACACTAAGCATCGAAACTAGTTTTTCTTTTTTTGCTAATGTTTTTTCTTTATAGCGCTTATCTTTTAAAACATTAAGGATGATAACCGGTTTTTTGTTTTTAGCCACCAATCCGACTATGCCTTCTCCCGCTTTTAATGTTCTTTCTTTTAAATATTCGCTGCTCATCGCCTGGGTGGCTTTGATTTTTAATTCTTGATTTTTTTCATCTAAAAGCCACAAGGCACAAATTTTCGCCTTCATTACATTTGCCGTTAAGGTTACAATTAGCTTTAAAACATCTTCCAGATAAAGATCACTGGTTATCGCTTTACTTATTTTATTCAATGTATCTATATAGGCCTTGTACGACTTCATGCTTTTAATTACAGTATTGCTAAATATTTATCCAGTTCGTATTTCGTTATCTGCCCTCTATATTCGCTCCATTCATCTTTCTTGTTGCGAATGAAAAATTCAAAAACTTTATCTCCGAGTGCTTTTCTGACCAGAGCACTATTTTCTGTTATCTTTATGGCCTCAAACAAATCATCCGGCAAAGACTCGATGCCTGCTTTCTTTCTTTCATAATCTGACATTAGATATATATTATTAGTTACTTGTTTCGGTAATGGATATTTTTTCTTGATACCATCAAGGCCAGCTGCAAGCATCACGGAAAACGCCAGGTAAGGATTACATGCCGGATCGGGATTGCGCAATTCAACTCTGGTTGCTTTTTCTTTTCCCGGTTTATAAACCGGGACTCTCACCAAAGCGGACCTGTTTTTCTGCGCCCATGAAACATATACCGGCGCCTCGTAACCCGGTACCAGCCGCTTATAAGAATTCACCCATTGACAGCATACCGAACAAATCTCCCGGGCATGTTTCAAAATTCCGCCAATAAAATATTTTGCATTTTTGGAAAGATGGCATTTATCTTTTCGGTCAAAAAAGGTATTTTTACTGCCTTTAAATAGCGACATGTGCGTATGCATGCCACTTCCATTTATCCCATATACCGGCTTGGGCATAAAAGTAGCATAAAGATTATTGTGCATGGCGACTTCTTTTACGACGGTCCGATATGTCATTACATTATCCGCCATTGTCAGCGCATCTTTATAGCGCAAGTCTATCTCATGTTGGGAATTGGCTACTTCATGGTGCCAATATTCAACCTGGATGCCCATCTTTTCAAGCATAATTACAGTCTGGCGTCTTAAATCCTGACCGATGTCCATCGGCGTAAGATCAAAATATCCTCCGCGATCAAGAATTTCCGTACCGCCTTTATTACGAAAGTAGAAATATTCGAGTTCCGGCCCAACATTAAAAGTAAAACCCATTTTTTTTGCTTCCTGCAAGTTTCTTTTCAAAACGCCCCGGGGATCACCGGAAAATGGTTTTCCGCCCGGCTCCAAAACATCACAAAACATTTTAGCCACCGGCTTTTTTTCCTTAATCCAGGGCAAAATCTGAAAAGTATTCGGATCCGGCTTTACAATCATATCCGATTCTTCGATCCGCGAAAACCCTTCAATCGATGAACCATCAAAGCCCATTCCTTCTCTTAGTGCTCCAGCTAATTCCTCTACCGGAATATCAAAGCTTTTCAGGAATCCCAGCACATCCGTAAACCAGAGGCGAATAAACCCCACTTTTTTACCTTTTATAATTTTTAACAATTCCTGTCGTTTCATCCTATTCCCTCCTTTTAATGAGCAGATTATTTATGAAATTTAGTAAAATTTAATAAATAATAGGCCATTAGGCCGTCTGCGAATTAATCCCGAAGCTTACGTAGAAAATTTCAAGGAAATTTTCAAGTGTTTAAGCAAGGGGAAAAACTATCGCTCCCTAAATAGCGTCCTCACTTACTTACTGAACAATATTTTAACACGGTTTTTCATTAAATCAATAGAATAAATTGGGTTTTGAAAGAGAATTGTCAGGCCAGAGAAGCTTTAATAAAATCTCTAAACAAAGGATGAGCTTTATTGGGCTTGGATTTGAATTCAGGGTGGAACTGGCAAGCCACAAACCAGGGATGGCCTTTTAATTCAATTATTTCGACTAATTTCCCTTTGGGATTGACGCCGGAAAAAATCATCCCATTTTTTTCCATGATCTCACGATACTCATTATTAAATTCATATCGATGCCGATGGCGTTCAAAAATCAAATCCTTTTTATAGGCTTCGTAAGCACATGTTCCTCTTTTTATGTTACATTCATAAGCCCCCAAGCGCATGGTCGCTCCTTTTATCTTTACTTTTCGCTGTTCTTCAAGAAGACTTATAACCGGAAATTTTGTGTTTTTATTAAATTCCGTAGAATTTGCCGTCTTTAAACCGCAGACATTTTTCGCAAATTCAATTACCGCAGTCTGCATTCCTAAACATATCCCCAAAAAAGGTATTTTATTTTCTCTGGCAAACTGAGCAGCCTCGATTTTTCCTTCTATGCCCCGATGGCCAAACCCACCCGGCACCAAAATTCCCTTTACCTTTTTAAAATACTTTGCCGCTGAATTTTTCTCAATATCTTCAGAATCAACTTTCTTTATTATCAAACGTGCATCATTAGCTATCGCCCCGTGAATTAATGCTTCATATATTGACTTATAGGCATCCTGAAGAGCTATATATTTCCCGACCACAGCTATCTGCAATTCCCGAGAAGGGCATTTCAATCGCTGTACTACTAATTCTCGCCAATCAGATAAATCTTGTTCTTCACAGCGCAAATTGAGAAGTTTTACAATAAGACTATCCACTTTTTCCTTACTTAAGGCTGTCGGAACTTCATAAATACTTTTTACGTCTATTGCCGGAATTACTGCATCGGCATCCACGTTACAAAAAAGAGCGATCTTTTCTTTCGCTTCTTTAGTAAGCGTTTTTTCAGTTCGACAAAGTATAATATCAGGCATTATTCCTATTTCTCTCAGTGTTCCTACGCTGTGTTGAGTTGGTTTTGTTTTAATTTCACCTGCCGATTTTATATAGGGAACTAATGTGACATGGATATTAATTGCATAGTTTCTTCCCAACTCAAGCTTTAATTGTCTTATCGCTTCTAAAAACGGAAGCCCCTCAATATCACCCACTGTTCCGCCAATTTCTACAATCACCACATCAATCTTTTTCCCATACACAACTTTCTTAATATTATCTTTTATTTCATCAGTAATGTGCGGAATTATCTGAACAGTCTTCCCTAAATAATCCCCTCTTCTTTCCTTGGTTATAACCGAATAATAGATTTTTCCGGTTGTAATATTGTTATCTTTGGTCAGTTTCGCATTTGTAAAACGTTCATAATGTCCCAAATCCAAATCCGTCTCCGCTCCATCATCAGTAACATAAACTTCTCCATGCTGATAAGGATTCATTGTCCCCGGATCAACATTAATATAGGGATCGCATTTAATCAGCGTAACTTTAAGTCCTCTTGCTTCAAGCAGTTTACCTATCGAAGCTGAGGCAATTCCCTTTCCTAAACTTGAAACAACTCCTCCGGTTACAAAAATATATTTTGCCATTGTACTTTATCCGACGAAAAGAGTTTTGGTAGAAAAATTCGGCTCACTGGTAAGATTAACTCCCAGCTTTCTTAATCCCGCTTCATCACCGGGGGTGGGAATATGAGTCATATGCATCTTACAGCCTGAGACTTCTTTTAATTTTTCCATAACTAATTGAGCCGTGGGATTCGTAGCTGCGCTTATACAAAGCGCGATTAAAGTCTCTTCTAAATCCAAACTTACCGCTTTTGCCCCTAAGGTATTCTTCTTCAATGTCCCGATTGACTTTATTATGCTTGGCGATAAGACATGTATCTTATCGGGGATATCGGCTAATGTCTTTATCGCATTCAAAATAACACTGGACGCTGAATGCATCAGGGGAGAATTTTTTCCGGTTACAATTGAACCATCTCTTAATTCTATTGCCGCCCCGCAAAAAATTCCTTCATTTCCTTTGCCTTTGTCTTGAGCTTCTTGAGCTACTTTTCGTGCTGGCTCAACTGTTCTTCTATCTATCGGCTTTAACCTGAGTTCCTCCATTAAAAGCTCAGCTCTTTCCACGGTTCCTTTATCAACGAACCCTAACCGGTATTCACACCTATAGCTGAAATATCTCCTTATTACTTCCTGCTGGGCTGCTTCCTGGACTATCTTATCAGCGGTTATACTAAATCCTGCCCGGTTAACGCCCATATCTGTAGGAGATTTGTATATTGACTCGGTCCCCGTTATCTTCTCCAATATTCTTTTAAGCACAGGAAATACCTCTACGTCACGATTATAGTTAATCGCCGTCTTCTTATAAGCCTCTAAATGGAAAGGATCAATCAGATTAAAATCTCTAAGATCAGCTGTTGCTGCCTCATACGCCACATTTACCGGATGTTTAAGCGGCAGATTCCAGATCGGAAATGTTTCAAATTTCGCATACCCAGCTTTTATTCCCTTTTTATTTTCATGATACATCTGAGAAAGACAGGTAGCCAATTTTCCGCTCCCCGGCCCCGGAGCAGTCACAATAACCAAAGGCTTTTTTGTCTCGATATACTCATTCGCTCCATATCCTTCATCACTTACGATTAAATCCACATCCGTAGGATATCCTTTTGTATAACTATGGGTATATACTCTTATCCCCCGCTGTTCCAACTTATTTTTAAATATAGTAGCTGCCGGCTGGTTTTCAAAACGAGTTATTACCACCGCCCCGACTTCAATTTTCCAATCTCTTAAATCATCAATTAATTTTAACGCATCAACATCATAGGTGATACCAAAATCCGCTCTTACCTTTCTTCTTTCAATATCTCCGGCATAAATACAAAGTATGATATCAGCTTTATCTTTTAGTTTTTGCAGAAGCTTCATCTTTACATTCGGGTCAAAACCGGGCAAAACTCTTGCGGCATGATAATCAAAGATAAGTTTACCTCCAAATTCTAAATATAACTTATTATTAAACTTTTCTACCCTTTCCAAAATAGCCGAAGTTTGCTCTTTTAGATATTTTTCGTTATCAAAACCTATTTTTTGGGCCATAACTAATTTATCTCCTTTTATTTTCTAACATTTTTTTTGAAAATCTTTTAGGAGCTTTGGTCGGATATTTACCGTTAAAACATGCTGTGCAAAATTCATGCGCCGGCAAGAGCATGGATTTTAGCATGCCCTCAAGACTCAAATATCTCAAGCTATCCAGTCCCATAAAATCTCTTATCCATCTAATTGAATGCCCGGAAGCAATCAATTCTTTTTTTGCCGGAAAATCTATCCCGTAAAAACAGGGGAACTTCAGCGGCGGACAGCTGATACGCATATGCGCTTTTTTAGCCCCAGAAGCACGAATTGTTTTCACACGGGCTTTGCTGGTCGTGCCTCTGACTATAGAATCTTCTACAATCGCAATGCGTTTTCTTTTAAGCACATCCTTTATCGGATTGAGCTTTACCTTTACCTTGAAGTCTCTTATAAATTGTGAAGGTTGAATAAAGGTTCTGCCGATATAATGATTCCTGATCATCCCTATCTCATACGGAATTTTAGATTTTTCAGCAAAACCTAATGCCGCATAATTACCGGAATCCGGAATCGGCATAACTAAATCACAATCAGCTGGCGCCTCCTGTGCCAGCCGCTCTCCCAAACGCTTTCTGGTTAAATACACATTTTTGCCAAAAATATTACTATCTGGTCTGGCAAAATAAATATATTCGAATATGCAGAAGGCATGCTTCTTTTTAGGAAATGGCTTTATGGATTTTAAACCTTTCTTGGTGATAAACAGAATTTCTCCCGGCTCAATATCTCTAATGTATTTTGCCTGAATCAAATCTAAAGCACAGGTTTCACTGGCTAAAACATATGCTCCATCAAACTTACCTAAACAAAGCGGTCTAAAACCATAAGGGTCTCGCGCGCCAATCAGGATATCATCCAACAGCATCACTAAAGAATATGCACCTTCCAGGGGTGATAAGGCCTCAACAACCTTTTTTTTATAATCTTTACTTTTTGATTGCGCCAGCAAGTGAACGATTATCTCTGAATCCATTGTTGACTGGAAGATTGAACCATCTTCTTCCAGTCTTTCACGCAGTTTAAAGGTATTGGTTAGATTACCATTGTGGGCAATTGCAATATGTCCCTTTTTATGACTTACCAGAAAAGGCTGGATATTACTTTCTAGACTCGATCCAGTCGTAGAATAACGCACATGTCCAACCGCTACATTCCCCCGTAAAGACTTTATGGCTGTCTCATCAAAAACGTCGCCGACTAATCCCATGCCCTGATGAGCTCTGATTTTTTTGTGGTTATAGGCGACTATTCCTGCACTTTCCTCTCCACGATGCTGCAATGCGTATAATCCCAAATACGTAAGACGCGCAGCATCTTTATGCCCAATAACACCAAATATTCCACACATTTTTAATAAATTTATTTTGCAGTTACTGTTTCTTTTTTAAACTCACTGTAATAGTCCTGCAGGGCTTTAGGATAAATTTTAGATTCTTTAAGGGCTTCAATACCTTCAACACTCGCCTGAGCAGCGGCCATTGACGTAATATAAGGGATCTTCATCTGGATTGCCATCATCCGAATATAACTATCATCATATTTGCTGCTTCGTCCAATCGGCGTATTAATAATGAGATTTATCTCTTTATTTTTTATCGCATCAGCAATATTCGGCCGGCCTTCATGCAGTTTCTTAATCGTGGTATTGGCTATTTTGTTTTTATTTAAGAAATTACTCGTCCCCTCGGTCGCATAAATATTAAATCCAAGTTTACTAATTCGCTGAGCAATCGGAAGTAAAGCTTGTTTATCTTTATCGGTTACGGTCAGCAAAACATTACCTTTGACCGGAAGTTTCAAGCCCGCAGCTTCTTCGGCTTTATAAAAAGCCAAGGCAAATGTATCGGCAATTCCCATCACCTCTCCGGTCGCTCTCATTTCCGGGCCCAAGAGCGGGTCAACTTCCGGAAACATATTAAACGGAAAAACTGCTTCTTTTACTCCGACATAAGATATTTTTCTACTTTTTAATTCTGGAAAATCCTTAATTTTTTTACCTAACATTAACTGGGTCGCAACACGAGCAGTTTGAATCCCGATCACCTTAGAAACCAATGGTACCGTACGCGAGGCTCTCGGATTAGCTTCTAAAACATATACCCTATCATCACATATTGCATACTGAATATTCATCAAGCCAACAACTTTAAGCTCTTTGGCAATCTGAGCTGTATATTTCTCTATGGTCTTTAAATGTTCTTCCTTAATACTTCTTGAAGGGATCGCACATGCTGAATCTCCCGAGTGCACGCCAGCCAATTCAATGTGTTCCATAACTGCCGCCACAAACGTATCCTCGCCATCAGAAAGGGCATCAACCTCGGCCTCAAGGGCGTCTTCAAGAAATCGATCAATAAGCATCGGATGTTCCGGGCTAACTTTAATCGCTACCTGCGCATAACGTTGCAGCATCGTCTCATCATATATAACCTCCATACCACGTCCACCCAAGACATAAGATGGCCGGACCATAAGCGGGTATCCTATTTCCTTAGCAATCTTGCAGGCCTCCTCCAGGGAACGAGCGGTTCCACTTTCCGGCTGCAGGATACCCAGCGAAATCATTTTTTCACGAAAACGTTCCCTATCTTCGGCTAAGTGTATGCTCTCCGGAGAAGTCCCCAAAATATTAACTCCGTTATCTTTCAATTCCTGGGCAATATTTAATGGCGTCTGACCGCCGAACTGAACAATAACGCCCTCGGGTTTTTCCTTTTCATAAATTGTTAAAACATCTTCAACCGTCAGTGGTTCAAAATAAAGTTTATTAGATGTATCGTAATCAGTTGATACGGTCTCCGGATTACAGTTAACCATAATTGACTCATATCCTTCATCGCGCAAAGTAAAAGCAGCGTGAACACATGTATAATCAAACTCGATACCCTGTCCGATACGATTAGGGCCACCGCCAAGAATCATTACTTTCTTGTTCGGTGATACGGGTACAGAATCCTCCGTAATATATGTCGAATAGTAATACGCCGCATTTTCTACCCCGCTGACCGGAACCGCTTCAAACCGTCCATGCTTTCCAATAGCAATCCTCTTATTTCTCACCTCTTTTTCTGTTACTTCAAAAAGCCCGGCCAGATATCGATCCGAAAAGCCCCATTCTTTTGCCTTAGCTAGCTTTTCATCAGGAAGCTTATCCCAGGTATGTTTAAGCAGCTCCTCCTCGAACTCAACCAGTTCTTTCATTTCATTAATAAACCAGCGCCCGATATGGGTCATCTTGTATAATTCTTCTATGCCCATACCCTTGCGCAGGGCCTCATACATCAGGAATATACGCTCACTTGAAGGAACGGCTAATTTTTCTTTCAGTCTATCAAGCGAGAGCGTTTTGAAATCTTTAGCCCCGCCGAGACCATATCTTTTTATCTCTAAAGATCTGATCGATTTCTGGAACGCTTCTTTAAAGGTTTTCCCGATACTCATTACCTCGCCGACGGCTTTCATCTGGGTTCCGAGTATATCCTTAGCTTGAGGGAATTTCTCAAAGGCCCAGCGGGCAAATTTAATCACCACATATTCTCCCCAGGGCTCATATTTCTCCAGAGTTCCTTCTTTCCAGTAAGGAATTTCATCCATCGTTAACCCCACCGCGAGCTTTGTTGAAATCCGGGCAATCGGAAAACCAGTTGCTTTAGAAGCAAGCGCCGATGAACGGGATGTTCGGGGATTAATCTCAATAACCACTAACCTGTCATCTTCCAAGTTATGGGCAAATTGAATATTTGTCCCGCCGACAACCTCGATCGCATCGACAATTCTGTATGAGAACTCCTGCATTCTCTGTTGTAACTTTTCCGGCACGGTCAGCATCGGTGCCGAACAGAAACTATCACCGGTATGCACGCCCATTGCATCAATGTTTTCAATAAAGCAGACGGTAATCTTCTGATTTTTTGCATCTCTTACAACTTCAAGCTCTAATTCCTCCCAGCCAAGAACTGATTCCTCAACTAAAACCTGATGAATCAGACTCGCCGCCAAGCCCCGGGTTACAATCGTTCTTAATTCCTCGACATTAAAAGCTACTCCCCCGCCTGTTCCTCCCATTGTATAAGCCGGTCTTAACACAACAGGATATTTAAGCCGTTCGGCAATCTTTTCCGCCTCTTCAACAGAATAACAAGGTTCCGAGTTTGGCATCGGGATGTCAAGCTTTTGCATTGTTTCTTTAAAAATAATCCGGTCTTCTCCCCGCTCAATCGCATCAGCCTTAACCCCGATAATCTCAACCCCGTATTTTTTCAATACGCCTGACTTAAATAAACTCGATGATAGATTAAGCCCGGTCTGACCGCCCAAATTTGACAGGAGAGCGTCCGGCCTTTCTTTTTCAATAATCTTTTCTAAGCAATCTAAAGTAAGCGGTTCGATATATGTCTTATCGGCCATACCGGGATCAGTCATAATTGTTGCCGGGTTGGAATTAACCAACACCACTTCATATCCCTCTTCTTTCAATGCCTTACATGCCTGTGTGCCCGAATAATCAAACTCGCAAGCCTGGCCGATAATTATCGGTCCTGAACCTATTATTAAAACTTTGTGTATATCTGTTCGCCTAGACATAAAACTGCTTCTCCTTCCTTTTCCTGATCATCTTTTTATCATTATATACTACGCTCTTCATTAAAGCTCTTATATTTTTGTTTTGTGGGGACAAAAGTGTTCTAAACAGGTAATAAAACTGAACAGGCTTTCTGATAGGAACACGATATAGATCATTATAATACAATATTTTAATCTGAGAAAGTTCTTTATTTTTGAGATATTGTAACGTTTTTAGTTATAGTAATGGGCGCCGGGAAGAGAAAAACTTCAAAAAACCGACGCCCATATTGTAAACACACCTCTTAAAAGTTAGCTTTTAAGAATTTTCTCTGCCTCTTCTCTATAAGCATCCATCACAAAGGGAATACCGGAAACTTTTGCTGCTTCTTCAGTCAAAGACATAATGTCTTTCCTGGAGATTGTATTTAACCTGAAGTTTCTAGTACCAGCCATTAACTGCTGCAACCCTACTTTTAACTTTTGCGAATAGCTATAGATTCCTATCGCTCCTAAAGGAATTTCTTTCATTCTTTTACCATACTTCTCTTCAAGCTCTTGATAGCAGACAAAGATTTCCTCAGGTTTTTTACCATATCGAGAAACAGTAGTTGGCAGGTCTTTGCCTTCAATCCAGTAGCTGATATTTTTACCAACCATACCCGGAATCATAAATGCTCTTCCAATACAAACTGCTTTGACATAGGGTGCACCCATAGCTAATACTTTGAAAATATGATCTTCGGTAGAAAAACCACCGGCAATTGCAATATCAGGAATTCGCATCTTTTTCTTAGCAAGCTTTTCACATATCTCATAGGTCAGAGCTTGTAAATAAAATGTCGGTATCCCCCACTCTTCCATCATTCTCCAGGGACTCATTCCTGTTCCACCCGGAGCCCCGTCGATAGTTAAAAGATCAATATTAGCCAGGGAAGAATATTTAATTGCCATCGCCAGCTCTCGCATTGGATAGGCACCGGTTTTTAAGGTTATGCGCTCAAATCCCAGGTCTCTTAAACGTTTAATTTCTGCGAAGAAATCTTTTTCGGTCACAAACCCCAGACGCGAATGACGCTCAAATTCCTTGATCGCTCCGGCTTTATAAGCTTGCTTTACTGCCTTTACGGTTGGATCAGGGGTGACAATATAACCGCGTTTTTTAAGTTCCAAAGCTCTTTCTAAGGTTTTAACTTTTATTTCTCCACCGATACACTTTGCGCCTTGTCCCCATTTAAGCTCGATAGTTTTCAAATTATGCTTTTTTCTCACATATTCGGCAACACCAAGGCGTGTATCTTCTACATTCATCTGAACCAGAATTTCTCCATATCCTTCGTGAAACTTTCTATAAGTTTCTATTCTTCTATCCATATCCGGTGCTTTTTTAATCTTTCCCTTGGAATCTAATTCTAATTCGGGGTCTATTCCGCAAACATTCTCTCCGCAAACAAGAGTCACCCCGGAAATAGCCGCTCCAATCGCAAAATGCTCCCAGTTTTTTCTGGCTATCTCTGTAGAACCAAGGGCCCCGGTAAAAGCAGGTAAGCTCATCTTTACCTTAGAATTCCAGCCGTATTCGGTTTCCGTATCTACATCAGGAAAAATTGCTGTATCCGGCCCAGCCTCAACTCCTTCTGGAAGCCCCTTTGCTCCCATAGCATACCCGGCAATGTTAAGATGTGAGTAATCTATTGGATAATTCTTATCTCCCCCGGCTGTAATTTCACCGAACGGACCGGGATAAATCACCTCGCGGCCTCTAAAGCTTGCCTTAAAAACCTCACAATTCCCCCGGCATCCGTCAACACAACGTGTACATATACCTGAACCAGGAACAACATTCCTGGATCTATTCGCTGTTTGCGTAACATCATTAGCATTTGGTTGTTGTAAATTCATTTTCATTCCCTCCTTTTCTATAACCTCTTTCTAACACAATTAAATCCCTCTCCTAACCTACAATCCACACAAGTATCCTGCATATCCTGCGCCATTGATAGTTGTGCTTCGCATAAACCGCACAGGGCCTCTTCGCCCTCCTTCATAGGACCAGAACAAGGAGTAATTGTCATTGGACAAAGATCAATACAAGCATTACATCTTTTACAATATTCCGGACGCCTGTTAAATGGTAAAGCAACATGGCGCTCAATGCCACGTCCTACGAACCCTAATGACCTAGATTGCCACACTTCACTGCAGGCTCGCACACAGCGTCCACATAAAACACAATCTTTATTTTGAAACGGATAACGCACCTCTTTAACGCCACATTTTACGGCGATATCTTGAATCGCACGGGAATTAGGCGCTTGTGATACTAGCATTTCCGCAATATTCTTTCTCGCCTTAATTGTCTTCTCCGTATGGGATAAAATTACCATTCCTTCTTCTACCTCCAGTGTACAGGAAGCAGTAACTTTTGACCTACCATTTTTAACAACCTCTACAATGCATACACGACATGCGCCGATAGGAGTAAGTCCGCGAACGTGACACAAGTGTGGAATACATATGCCATAATCCAACGCGGCATCCAATACTGAAGTACCACACGGTGCTCGGACTATAGCTCCATCAATTGTAAGGTTCACATAGTCACTCATTTATTCTCCTTTATAAAACACTAATCGCTTCAAATTTACATACTTCTTTACAAATACCACATTTCTGGCATTCCTGATCATCTATTTTATGAACTTTCTTCTTCTGTCCGGAAATGGCATTATGCGGACAGGCCTTTAAACAAACGCCACAACCTGTGCACTTATTTTGACTTATAGAATAATGAATTAATTCCCGGCATACTCCTGCTGGACAACGCTTTTTCTTTATATGAGCTTCATATTCAGATTGAAAATATTTAATTGTTGATAATACCGGATTAGGTGCTGTTTTCCCCAGAGCACATAATGACGCTATCGATACTGTCTCGGCGGTATCTTTAAGTAGATTAAGTTTTTCCTGTGTACCTCTACCTTCGGTGATATCATTGATTATTTCCAACATCCGGCTCAAACCCACCCGGCAAGGGACACATTTACCGCAAGACTCATCTATAAGAAATTTTAAAAAATACTTAGCAATATCAACCATACAGGTTGATTCATCCATCACTACCATTCCTCCGGAACCAACCATGGACCCAGCTTCGGTCAGTGCCTCAAAATCTACCGGTAAATCAAAAAGTTTCTCTGGTAAACATCCACCGGATGGTCCACCGGTTTGAACTGCTTTTATCTTCCTCCCATTAACCGACCCGCCGCCTATTCCATATATTATCTTCCGCAATTTCATCCCCATCGGCACTTCAACTAATCCCGTATTTCTTATCTGTCCGGTAAGGGCAAAAATCTTCGTGCCCTTGCTCTTTTTAGTGCCCTTTACCGCAAACCAGGAAGCTCCTTTATTAATAATCGAAGGCACATTAGCCCAAGTCTCAACATTATTCAAATTTGTCGGCAGTTCCTTAAAACCTCTGTCGGTGGTATGAATATCTTTAGGCCGCGGCTCGCCAACTCTTCCCTCTAAAGAACTCATCAATGCGGTTGACTCTCCACACACAAACGCGCCGCCGCCGCGGGCAATCTTTATATCAAATGAAAACTTCGTTCCTAAAATATTCTTACCTAAGAGCCCCAACTTTTTAGCCTGTTGAACCGCTATCTTTGAATGTTCTACCGCCAAGGGATATTCATTCCTTACATAAATATATCCGTATTCGGCGCCAATCGCAAAAGCTCCAATAAGCATTCCCTCGATTACCGCATGCGGATTTCCTTCTAAGACGCTTCTATCCATATACGCACCGGGATCACCCTCATCTGCATTACAAATTACATATTTTGGACTTCCTTCAGCATTCCTGCAGTATTCCCACTTTCTACCCGTGGGAAATCCTCCTCCACCTCGTCCTCTCAAGCCAGATTTCTTAATTTCTTCTATAACAGCCTCTGGTTTCATAGATCTCAAAGCTTTAATTAATGCTGTGTATCCGGCGTTAGCTATATATTCTTTTATATCGCAGGGGTCAACTACTTTATTCTGCCCGAGAACGGCCCGATCCTGAACTTTATAAAAAGGAATATCTTTTTCCCGAATAATTTTCTTATTGGAAACCGGGTCTTTATACTGCAATCTTTCTATAATCTTATTCTGTTTGAGAGTCTGCTCAACAATATCAGAAACATCTTCTGATCTTAGACGACAGTAAAAAATATTTTCTGGCTCTATGACTAAAAGCGGTTCCTGTTCACAAAAACCATGACATCCGGTAATCCGCAAATCGACCTTACGTTCAAGCTTCTGTTTCTTCAGCTCTTTTTTAAATGCTTCGGCAACCTTTAAGGAACCACATGCTTGGCCACAAGTTCCGGAAGACAAAATCACTGTAGCAGCTTTATTCTTTTTAGATTTTTTCTTATTTTGAAAAGCAACAAACTCTTTTATGGATTTTAATTTTGACATTTTACTTTACTTCTTCCTTGCCTTTTTACGAACATCTTGTATCAAGGCCCGTAATTTCCCCGCCGTCATATGGTCATAATACTGTCCATCTAATACGACAATTGGGCCTAACGCACATGCCCCTAAACAATTAACTGTCTCAACGGTAAATTCACCATCTTCGGTGGTTTGGCCTGGTTTTACCTGAAGCTGTCCTAATACTTCATCCAAGAATTTAGGTGCTCCTCTTACATGACAAGCTGTTCCCATACATACGGTGATAAGATGCTTGCCCCGCGGCTTAAGTGTAAACGCCTTATAAAAATTTGCTACTCTAAACACCTCAATAACCGGTACCTGCAACTTATCTGAAACAATCCTCAATATTTCCTCAGGGAGATAATTATAGGTTTGCTGGACATCCTGCAATACTTCGATTAATTCACCGGGGCTTTTTTCTCTTTCTTTTAATATGACGTTGATTGTTTTTTTGGCCACAATTTTACCTCTCTATTAGGCTCTAAAAATGAAAGACGTTCTCCCCTCGGGAAGAACGTCTTTGTTCTCTCACGATACCGTCTGCGTATCGTTTGCAAAAGCATACCATAAATTATCCAGCTTGTCAATAGGAAAAAATCAAAAAACTACCTTATTTTAATCCACAAAAGTACTACTAATTCCACAAGGACACCGTTGTCTTTTGTAAGATTATACCAATCTAAATCTAGCAGTCAAGCATTTTTTTATCTATTTTTTAAGCTTAGATCCCGCTGATAACACAGAGTTTGAACACATTGATTATATTGAACCGTTTAGCCGGATATGCCTGATAATATCGCCTGAGCTAACAAAGCTGCCATTTTCGCATCCGGTGACATTACAAAAAGTTATAGCATTGTTAAAATCTAATTTGGGCGTCAATCCGATTATGACCATATCCGCATCCGGCTTACATTTGCAGGTAACTAATTTTTCAAACATAACCCCACAATGCGGGCAATAAAGTTCATCTTTAGCTCCGCCTTCTAAGCGTCCGGATAGAATTATTTTATCAAAATCCTTTTCTATCGCCGAAATTATAAACTCACCTTCTGCCCCGGGCCTTTTAAATCTTATCCGCAAGCCCGGTAATCCGTTTATCCGGTATCCGACCTCCATTATATTACAGCCATTCGGGCAATAGGCGTTTTCGATAACATACCTAATCTTATCCTCTTCATTTTTTGATGTGTTTTTGTTTCTTTTTCGTAACGGGATAATCTTCCGGCCATCCTTATTAACCATATTGACAACCTTATCTTTTATGCTACAGGCAAGACCAGCATTGCCAAAATCCCGTTCAAACTGCAAATCAAACAAGGCCTGTTTTTCCAAAAAATTTTCATAATTCATTTTCAACACCTCTTTCTTTTTTAAATCATGGCCTCAAATAAAAAGCCCTTTTCAAAGCATTCATTGCTTTAAAAAAGGGCTCCTTTGCTCCTTAAATCATGGTCTCAATAAAAAAACCCGAGACTTCTTTGCCTCGGGCACCGATGCCTTCACAACTTCTTTGTCACTTAAAGTATACCTTAAAACTCCAATTTGTCAAGTACGTCTATAAAAAAATCCTATCTCAAAAAAACTAAAGCGGGATACTTTTTCCCAATCGCGGTACATAAAATAATAATTGTTAGAGAAATTAATAATTTAACAACGAACTGCATTAGAATTGTCTTCCTTTAAACTCTCTTCATGGCAAAAATGATATATCGCTTAAGCATCTTCTGTTTCTGCTTCCCGTACACACCGAAATCCAATTTCAAGGGGTGTTTTCTTAGGCGACTCGCTATTGCGTATGTCCAGGCGATAATACTTCTCCTGGCCGGAAAAATTATACGATACCCCACGAACCACCCTCTCTTCTGCCTCTTTGGGGCCGCAAGGATTTTTGCGAGGGCTCATCTTGTAATAATTTTTTTCGAACCAGTCAAGACACCACTGCGCTACGTTTCCGTACATGTCATAGAGACCGTATCCGTTCGGAGGGCAAGCATCTACCGGTGTTGTCGCCCAATCAGCTCTCAAAAGAAAAGAGATGCCCTTTTTCCTTTCCGCACTATTACACTTTGAAATATGCCACTCATTTCCCCATGGATACACCGCACCGTCCATTCCCCCCCGGCAGGCTTTCTCCCACTGGGCCTCTGTCGGTAAGTGGTATGTGCTGCCTTCTGCCTTACTGCGCCATTTACAAAACTCCTGAGCATCATGCCAGCTAATACCGACAACCGGGTGATTGGCTTTAGTCAGGGTTCTAAGACTTTGGATCGGCAGTGATGACTGCTGCCCGGCAGGCAGTTCGGCAATAAACTCTTTTAGTCTCTGGAAAGTAACCGGTTCAGAATGTCCGGTTTTCTTAACAAACATCAAGTATTGTTTGTTGGTAACCGGGTATTTATCAATCCAGAACTCAGTCAACTCAACTTCATGCCTGGGCATCCAGGCATTCTGATGTTTATCAAGGAATTTCTGATCCTCCATTTTATTATCGCTTCCCATCCAGAACGGCCCGGCGGGAATAAGAACCATTGAATCTTTATTATTCGTCTTTAGTCCTTTAAAGAAATTAAAAATACTCATATACTCCCTCTATTATCTTTCCACAATATTTCTCTACATCATCGATTGGTACAATTATATTTATTTCTTTTCCAATTGCTTTAAAGCGACCTTGGCCGCATTTTTTACATGGTCTAATTCTTTCGGATTATTTATTACTCTCCGCAAGGCGGGGACAGCAGATGCGTCTCCTATTTTCCCTAACGGAAAAGCCGCTGACCAGCGGACATGGTCTTCTTTATCCTTTAATGCCGCACAAAGAGGGAGCACCGCACTTTTATCCTTGATAACTCCTAATGCCGCTGCGGCTGCGCCGCGGACATGAAACGCAGGGTCTTTTAATGCTTTAATTAATGCCGGCACTACGGATTTATCCGCAAATTTTCTCTGAAAGGTAGCTGTCGCGGCATGCCGGACAAAAGACTTTTCATCATTTAACATTACCTCGATTAAAGCCGGGACAACTGACTTATCACCCAGCTGCTCTAATGATTTTACCGCCCCTTTTCTAATAAACGGATCTTCGTTTTTTAAATAAGCTAACTCCTTCTCTACTTTCTCATTTATAGCCATAATGATTTTTCACCTCCCTTTGTTAGACTATTATTCTAACTCTATTCTTCTAAAAAATCTTTGCATGTACAACTTCTTATTTGAATCAATATAGGATAGCAGCAGTTCCCCCTTTTTTAATACAGGGGCACCGTCGCGCAAGGGTTTCTTCATATCTTTTGTAATGATCGATATTACAATATTATCAAGATCTTCTTTAGAGCGTTCGATGATCAGCAAACCATCTCCGGCAAATAAAAAGGTGGTTCTTTTCGGCATCGTCTCTAAATAAACCTTCGCTACTTCCTTAGTTATCGTTTTTGTTGAGGTAATATTCTTCACATAACCATCAGCAGCAAATTTCAATATCTGATTATCAGCAAAGAATAACGAATCAGTATCCAGCCCCGGCCGAACAAGCTGATATGTCATTTCCCAGGCACCGAGAACATCCTCCTTATTTGCTTTTTTAGATTTATATTCCAATTCATGCTTGGCTTGGCAATCAGTGCTTAGAACTAACAGGATAATCAAGGCAAGTAAAGTTATGCCTGGTTGTTGTGTTCGCATTTGCCTTCCTTATATTAACGAAAGCGCTTTATATTTACAGGCATCAACACACGCCCCGCAATCAGTGCAAGCGGCCTCATCATACTCTAATTGCATTTTCCGCTCAAGCGCTTCCAACGGGCAAGCTTCAACGCAGCCAACACACGCCTCCCCACAATCACATGACGTGCATTTTCCATCTTTCCAGCAGCATTTTTCGTAATCGATTTTTATCGGCATTTCAATTTCCTCCGATTAAGTTCGGATATTTTAGCTTTTTCAGTCCCAGCTATTAATATCATCTTCACTTTCTATTCCGTCCGGACCGTACGATGACAGATCAAACCTTTCTTTATTATGCACTCCCGGATTGATGTATATATAAGGATTGCCCCAGGGATCCTTTGGCACTGTTTTTAAAAAAGGACCACGCCAAAGAGGAGGCAATGGTTCTGTCGTGGGTTTTTCTACTAAAGCTGACAAGCCCTGTTCTGTTGTTGGATACATACCAATCTCTAATTCATAAAGAAATAAAGCATCAGCCAGGTCTAACTTGATATCCATTTTTGCTGTACCAATTTTTTCCTCCTCAGCTAGAGGCCCCAATTCCTTCCCAAGGTGTCCACCTACCTTCCCATCGGCCCAACATATTTTTGGTATAAATACAAAACTTATTCCCAGCACTAGCCCGATTACCCAAACAATTACTTTCTTCATTTTTTTATCCTTTAAATGAGCACGTGATTTATGGAACAAAGTGCTCATAAATCACTGTGCGAATTTATTCCGTCGAATATGAGGGAAATTATCGCTAGAAAATTTCCCCATGCTTATAAGACGGAACTATACATTACTTTGTTATCTGTTTTTATTATTCAATTTCCGATAAGCATTTAAGAAATATATTCCGAGCAATACATTTAACGGCGAGATAACAAGAAGGCTTATTCGGCCAAAAATTGTTATACCCGTACAAAACCATAAATACGTCCAATCGGTAAACATATCACTAAATCTAACCCCGGCGACGATCGCCAGCCAATACGGTTTCTTTTTCCATTTAAATAGAGCGATGCTTTGCAACAAAGCAAACGCCGCCCAATTCGCAGCGCATCGGCGCAAGAACCCTTGCGGGTCCACATACAATGCCCCGTGAAAGAGCTCAAACCAAAACTCCGGGAAGAAAAAAGCGACAATCGTTATTGTAACATCAAGGATGATTAGCGTAACTAATAATCCATTTATCTTATTCTCATTTTCCATACCCATTCAGGAGATATCTTCCAGCTTTATTTTAGTTAAATCCTTAATCGTATATATAATAGTAACTAATATTGACACAAGCCCGATCAGAGTTCCGGTGATCTGCATCCAGAATCTCAATGAACCGCAGACCAAGACTAATAACGCCATGCCCACCCCGGTTATAAAGGGCAATAATTTCATTGTTTTCGATATCGGCATAAATTTTCCAAGCAGGATTTCAAGCACACCAATCGTAATAAATAGAGGCAGTGAAATTATTAAAATAACCAGAAACTGCATGCCGCAAGGCTCATACCAGGGCAGTTTCTCGCTCATCAACGATGTGTAGATCATTAATGACCACAAAATTACCAGTATCAAAGAAATATTTAAAGTTATATATAAAATTATTTTTGCGATTGTTTTCATTTTTCTCTTTTCAAGTTTTATTAAAAAGCGAAGGAACGCCCAGACAATAACAGCGCAGAAAACAATTATTATGATTAATGCTGCGATCATTTTTTTCTCAATTTTAAAATGCTAAATGATAATTTTGAGTTCTCATTCCCTTTCATCAGAACTTTTATGCCCGCCAAATAATACTGTTCGGAGCACCTCGGCACAAGCTTCTGAATGACTTCGCACTGGTTGGATTCCATTTTTGCTTGATTTTGAAAATATGCTGTTCCACTTCAACATAAGCTCTTTTCGTTGCTCTTCAGTTATCACTAGATAACTAAGGCTCCCTTCTTCATCCGGCTGTTCGCTAACCAAACACTGTGCTACCTGGACACTTGTCGGCACCAAAAGATTTATAGCCATTTCCTGCGCAGCGTGTAAGGTCTTAAATTTAGCCAGATATTCACCCTCATTAATTTCTTCGGGCGGTGTAGAATAAAACTTCTCTTGTAATTTAAAAAATTCGGACATTCCTTCCTCTAGTTTTTGATAGGATTTAATAATATAATCAGCCGCAGCCTTGATCCTTTCATTGTTTGAATCTTTATATGGCAATATTTGCGATTTAGCTTTTTGAATTTCTTGTATCTGAAGCTGCAGGTTTTTCCTGGCTGCTGCGCTAAATTCAGATTCAGAACTGTCTTCACTATTAAGACTTTCAATTCTCATTTCTTCAAAAGTCTTTAGATGCTGCAAGCTGTTTATGAAGGCTCTTCCGAATTTAAATGCCTGCTCACCTTCTCCGGCATAACATGGCAAACTGAGTAGAGAAACAACAACCAACAGGCCGATAATTTTATTTTTCATCATATTTTCCTATTCTTTTTCATTTTCTTGCGGCGAATACTTCGATATGCTTCCGTCCTGATTTAGGACCTTGGAAACGCGTTTTAAACTGATTCCCGCTTTCCCTCCGGGAACTTCATACCATAACGTCTTATCTGTCTTATCTACAATCCTGGTTTCTATTGTATCACCGGCTTTAGTGTAAATAGTTACCATCGGAATTGCCGGTGCAGACTCTTGTTTATCGATATTTCTTTTTTCTTTTTGTAAACCTGCTTTCGGCGTGCCGGCATCTATCTGCGGCGCTGGTGTTTTAATGAGCTCCAGCTCTTTCCTCGCCTTGGCCCTCAATTTTTCTTGCCGGGCACGCATCTGTTCAGCCATTTCTCTGGCCTGGGCGGCTCTCTCTTTTGCGTATTCAGCCCGCTTCTGTACCTCTTGCTTTAACGGAAACGGTGTTTCTTTTTTAACTGCTTCTGCTGTCTCTCTCACCGCCGTACCGACCATACTCGCCATCCCTAAAGTTAACAAGACTCTAACTACCAAAAACAAAACAAAGACTTTAACAGCCTGTAATATCGAGACATAACAAAATTTATATAAAATCCATACGCCGGCAATACAGATTATCCCGATGGAAATCAGGGCAATATATGGAGCGGGAATAATCTCACTCAGCACGGCACCTAACCATAAGGTAATCAGCAGTGCACATATATTAATTCCGAGCGAAACAAGAACCAAATAATGGAATTCCATCCGCGCTTCATGTCTTGCAAACAACCATAAGGCAAAACATAAAATCAAAGCGTTAAAAAAAAGGCCGATCAACATTTTTTATCCCCCTTTAAATGAGCACTTCAATTTTAAAATGCTAAATGATAATTTTGTGTTTTGCATTATGGTTGTAACAATTCAAACCCGGTGACTGAATCCAAAGCACGAACTGCGCTACTATCAACCAGCTCAAATAAGATAACCTCTAATACATGCCATGCCTTTACACCTCTGCGGATGCACCCGGTTACTGTTGATTCTTCTCTTCCACAGGCTATATGCATATGCAACACAGGGTTACCTTTTTTATCAGGGAAAATAGTCCCGGTTCCTGCTATCTCGTTCACATTATCGAGAACATGCTCCATCGGAACGATCGGTTTTTTACGTCCCTGCTTGGGGCCGACGACCAGTTTACTGCCCTGATCAGCTCCGCCGAGAATGATTAAAGCCCCGGCTTTAACGGATTCCTCACGAGCAAATTTTTCAATCTCCTCATGAATAATATCCCCATCTTCAAGGCGGATGACAAATATTCTTCCTTGTTTGGCTTGTGAGTATTTCATAATAAATATTTATTTTTAAATTAAATGAGCACGTACCTTACTCTTTTCTAATCCCTTTCCATTTATATGGCTCGTCAGGCCATTCGGTTTGAAACACACCCTGTTTTTCCGCATCTTGTCCATTTTCTTTCTCGCTTAATTCCGGGTTCTGCTCCAAAGCGTCAAATGACTTGTTAACATATGACTCAAGCAACTCTTTGGTTAACTTCAATACTTCTTTTACATCCAGACTAACCTCTTCATTTGCAGTCTCAATATTATAATCATCTGAACTTTTTACTTGCGACTTTTCCCGGAAAAATTTAGCTGCTGCTTCAGCTTCGCTTTGAGATTTATATTCCCTTCTTTGTTCATAAATTATCCGGCCGTCCAAGATATTACTTTGACCTGTATCATCCCCGTGAATTACAAACTTAGGTGAACTTTTTTTCGTCTGGTCAGCTTTTGCGGGTTTTTTTGGGGAAGTCTTACTGTTATTAGTCGACGACTCATTATGACAGCCAACAGCTGTAAGCATAAAAACTATAATTAATAAGATATTTATATATTTATTCATCTGGGAGTTAAATTGGTTTATTGCCTGCCCGGCTTTATAAGAGTATTTTACCCCAGATTTTAGGTGTTGCTCAAGGGAAATCTGTGAGAGGGGTTTTTGGGGGCTTGCCCTGTACCCCACGTGGTTCAGAGGTTTACCCTGTACCCTACGTGGTACAGGGGGAGTGCGTTGTTAGATGTATCTCTGTCACTCACACTTTTCTGACTTGGGGCAGCATGATCCAGATGTGTTAACATTAATCAACTGTGAAGCAGCAAGAAGCCCTGCTTTTATAATCAACTTAGCTGGTATCGTTTCAAATGTTTGATCCCCGATAGTTACAGTTCTACATTCCACACTATCGCCAAGCCCTTCACAGCAGAATCCACAGGGGCTTTTCCCAACCTCTGCACTCAGCCATTCCTCCAAAGCTCGTTCGTTAATCCAGATGCGATTTGACTGAGTAACATCTTTGGCGCATGTCGCCGGATCAAGCGCCTCCTTTTTTAAGGTAACTGTTATCCCTATTGGGGCAAGGGATTCTTTGAGACTCTGAATTGCCTTTTGAAGTTCCTTTTCTGTCAATCCGCATCGTTCGCATGTCTGACCTTTTTCATCTACAAGCCGTTGCCATTTAATTACCAAAGTTTTCATCACTTCCCCCTCTTGAATTCTATTGAACTTTGCTGTAAAACAAAGCAAAGCCATAAAAACTAACAGAATAATTAATATTTTCTTCATTTAAATGAGCCCGTGATTTATGGAACAAAGTGCTCATAAATCACTGGGCGAATTTATTCCGTCGAATATGAGGGAAATTATCGCGGAAAATTTCCCCATGCTTATAAGACGGAACTATACATTATTTGTTAATCCCCTCCCCTGCAAATTCAGGGGGAGCAAGTTGTTAGGTTTTCTTTTAATTTAATTTTTTGTGTTCTTCTATTATTTCACTTGGGAAAAGTCCTGTCTCTGAAGTCAAAATAACTTCTTCGTCTTCAGGTTTTTTAATAACTCCCAGTGGTAATATTTTTTTTACTATAATTTCCTTGATTCCAAGTGATTTTGCTTTTTCTCTATTAATTTTCACTATATATTTAGACTTATAAGCGTAACGTTTAGCAACGTCTATATCCGTAGAAGTTGAGATACCTGATGTTGGATATTCATTAATATGGTCAGATACCGTTAATATAGGGCCAAGATTTTCTAATTTAGTATCCAATGAGGTTATGGTTGTAGCACTAGCCAGTTTCAAATCTTCAAAAGTTTGTATCCCCCTCGGTATAAGTTTAAAACCAGCATCAACCTCTTCTTCACGAAGCCCTCTATATAAATATTTGCTATCTGCATTTCTCAAGGTTCCATATTCGCCCATTTTATTCCACATCATTTTATTTACCTAACAGCCGAAATCAGCGGCCCGAGCCCGAAAGCTCAGCTTGCCCCATCCCGAAGGGATTGGTTCGGGGGTGAAGTGCGTTGTTATACATTATTTATATGTTTTTCTAAAGCCTCCTGGCAAATTTTACGAGCTAATTGTCTAGCCACCAAACCAAAATCATGAACTTTATAAGAATCTATCTTGATTTCTTTTCCTTTTGTATAGCCTGGTAGTTGTGCTAAGCGAGCATCTGCTATTCCTAGATTATGGACTATACAATTTCGCAAAAGAGATGCTTCTAGTAATTTATCTTTTTCTTCAGAAGAAAACGATAGACCAAATTTTTGTGAAAAGTAGTCAACAATTTCATCTATGCTTTTATAAAATAGTTCAAATAATTCTTTATCAATCATTTTTATAAGTAATTCGTCATAAGAACCCGTTTTAACGATATCTTCAAATTTGATTGTTTTATTGCTTGGTAACATTTGAGGGCGTTTTAAAAAAATATTTCTTGCAAGATCGCTTAAGAAAGCTTCAAGGTAGGAATATCCCAAAATGAATGCAGAATTGATGATTTGTTTTCTATATATTTCATAAGTTTTCGGTAGTTCATCTTGGTTGTCATGTAACCATAGCTTTTTTTCTTTTTGTATCAATTTAAACACATCGCGATTAGAAATGGCAATAAAAGGAATCAATGTATTTAGTTGAGATATAAGCCTATCTAGTAATTTATTCATATTATTATAGTTATATATAATCTCCAACTCATCCCCTACGGGGAGGCTTCGCACCCTGCTGGTGCCCGAAGCCATTTGGCGGCGGGTTACGATTGCCTGTAGCAAGTTGTTATGACTTTTTAATTTTTCTACTTCTACTTTTCCCCGCATTATCTTTTGTTGAAATCTGGTTGTCCAATCTATGTTTTATTAATTCATTTAGAGGTATTTTTTTTGCCTTTTCTATAACTTTTGGTTTTTCGATTTCAATTTGTTCTTGGACTTTTTCCAATAATTTTTCTGCTAATGAGATAATTTTCATGATATCTAGAACACTGAATGACACTACTCGGGAATGATGTTGTTGTACTTGATCAAATTCAGGATTTGTTGAGTCGATATTTTTGATATATGCAACAGAATAATTTTCCTCTAAATTATTTACTGAATGAGCTATAAATTTATTCCGTAAGTTCATAAAGTATTCGTGATCTTCCTGCTCTTTTTTAGACAATGACTTAATCCATTCGAGAGGTACCAAACGGCGTTCACCAGTCATGCGTACACGTGCATACTTAACTATTATTGCTATACATAGGGCTTCAGGAATTATATAAAAATATTGCTTTCCAATATCTCCATAAGCTTTGCCCGCAGAAATAACCCATTCTAAATCATGTTTTATCCCTTCTAAATCAGCGAGCATATGAGCTTCTTTAAAATCTAAAGGAACCTGGGATATTATTATTTTATTTATTTTTTCAGTCATAACATTCAAACTCATCCCCTACGGGGAGGCTTCGCACCCTGCTGGTAGCCAAATTTATTAACAATTAGTTTTTAGTTTTGAGGTCTGACCCCTTTGTTCCATATTTGGTCAGGGGGATTGAGTTGTTATGTGTTTTATCTTTATCTTTCCCAACATATAATTTGTATCCAATCAAGACTTTCTTCGGAGAACTCGATAGAAAGACTTGTTGTTGTTTTCCTTGTAATCTTGTAATCAATTCTCTCTCTATTGCCAGTGATGCTTACTTCGTAAAGTTGATTTGGGAAATCTTTATCAAAGGTAATAGTTATTTTACCAAGGCCTTCATCAGTGACACTGGTTATATTGTAAGATTCGATAATATCTAATATTTTCTTTAAACCAATCATTATTTTTGCTTCAGTCTTGTCTTCTGGGTAGGTTTTTTTTGATTTCTTCACGTAAGTTTTTACTATTTCATTTGTTTCTTTCGAATAAAGCACTATTTGGGATAATTTCTCTTCCATTTTTTTGGATTTTTTATTATCGTTCACCACTATAATTATTGAAATAATCGCTACGATTACCAAGCAAAATATCAATGTTGTTTTTAGCCAAGGTGGTTTTTGGTAGTCCATTGCTAAGAGAGCTATCGCTAATTCAAGAATTACAAGAAAATATATCATTTTATAAAGTTATTATTCACATAACATTCAAGCTTACCTGCTTTTGGAGCGGCGAAGCCGCGGAAAAAGTCAGGTGTAGCGCGTTGTTATGAGTTTAATTGTTTAAAATTTCCTCTTTAAGAATTATTCTTCGAATACTTCTTTTGTCATCAAAAGGAATAACAAAATCCTTTTCATCTTGAGCAACAATTTCTTTTAATTCAATTTGAGGCTCTTTAGTCGTGCCGATTAAATCGACATAGGTACCATAGTCAAGCGTATAAATATTATACCTTACTCCTGGGTTGTCTTTGTCTGCGTAGCCTCTTTGTAAATGATGAATTACTCTTGCATCAAATAGTTTTTGTATCATTGGATGCTTTTCTAGACTGCGTGGCAACATGAACGATTTTGCTTTTCTACAACCAATAACATCATCAACAATTCTTCTTAATGTTGTTTGCATTGAGTCATCAAGATATTGCGCTTTGTCCTGTTCGAACCACTGTCTTGCTGCCTCGATAATAGATTTTTTATCTATATTACTTCGGCCTTTTCGATGAGAGGCAAAAAAAGCAATCGTAAAAATATTTATTAAATCTCTAACTACACCTTCAGCTGCTCGTGAAAGTTCTTTAAATGTATCCTTATCTGTAAAAAGACGAGATTGCAATGTTTCTCCATCTTTAATTTTGTGCTTTTGCTTAAGATATTCCAGTGGAAGCTCTAGGCATATATGTCTATAGATAATATCAGAAAATAAATTGGTGACTTGAGTGGGATTACGGTCAAAAACATAACTATCATCAAGGTCTTGAGACATGGCTATATCAGCACCTAATTCGAATCCTAAGAATACCCCATTTTGTTTAAATGAGAATGTCGATCTATGTTCTAGAGCAGCTATTTTTATAACAGCATTTGCAACTGGAATTATTCCACGTTTAATAAATTCTGCCAAATATGGTTGAATGTCTGGTGGAAGAGAAGCCCATTCGTCTAATAAAATAACTAATCTTGTTTTGCTATATTTTAGGACATCAGATAACCAATGATGAAGCTGAGGGAAGATGACTTTGTCTTCTGTTGTGACAGAAAACACTCGTTTTTCACTATGACCTATTTCATCTTTATGAGAAACGCCAACGTCAACTGATAGTTTTGATGGGTTTATGGATCCTTGAGCACTAACTTTATCATTGCTTTTTGCTTCATTGATTCTTTCTATTTCCTTTTCTTTATATATTTTTACAGGATCTGTGATTGTTTTTAGAAGATTGTCTGCCGCAACAAGTGCTTTTTCCGCTTCTTGTGACGGGTTTTCAATGATTTCTTCTAATAAGCGATTATAAATTGGGGTTAGGATGTCACGGAATAATGCTAAACACCGTATTCTAAGAGGCACTGTCGTGTCAGAGAATTGGGCAGTACTGCCTAAAATACGCGCATCAATATAAACACCTACATATCCTTCTTTTTCCATTTGCACTTTTAAAACTTGAAAAATATGAGTTTTTCCTGTGCCTCGACGGCCATAAAGTATTTGATTATTTAAATTATTAATTTGAGGTATAATTCCGATATCCACAAAAGATGATAGCACTTTAGTTGTTTCTATTTGTTTTTCTGAACGTTGTAAAATTTTTGATACTGCTTTTATGATTTCATTATCTTGCAACATGATAACTCCTTTATTATTTTTTTCTCATAACATAGAAATCAGTAGTGTAAAACCGCCAGCGGACCTAGAACGCTGCGGTTTTACGTCCGCTGGATTGATTTGTTAGGCAAACCATTTATCAAGAATAGAGTTTCCTTTCTCAGTAATAGCAAATCTAGCTGTAGCATCTGCTTGGTTTCCATAGCCCATTTGTTCTTCTTCCTTAGTCATGTAGCCTAAGTCTACTAAATGATAAAGTAGAAATGGTAGAGCTATAACACCAAAACTGTTTCTTTTTGCAATCTTCATTGCATTTAATCCATAGGTGGTTATTGTCTTTTCGATAAGGTGTCTTTTTCTATCTTTTATGTTTTCGTCTGATAAGCCTTTATTGTTGGTAATTTTATGATGGCAATTATGACAAAGGATAATTAAATTGTCATACTCGTTGTTCGACTTATTGTTATCAATATGATGCTCAGAAAGAATATCAATTCCCTTAGCACCACATATAGCACAAGAATCGTCTGTTTCAGAATAAATAAGATCAGAAGTTTTCATTTTTATCTACCTAACATCCGAAATCATCTAAATGAGTACGTGATTTATGGAACAAAGTGTTCATAAATCACTGTGCGAATTTATTCCGTCGAATATGAGGGAAATTATCACAGAAAATTTCCCCACGCTTATGAGACGGAACCATTCATTATTTACCCCATACACAAAATATGTACACAATATTTTACTGCTGGATATGTATCGTGTCAAGTCTACCAAAGAAGGCTGAGGCCTGCCTCGATTTTTGGGTTTTTGGACATATTTCCAAGTCGCAAAAACCAGCGGGCGTTGTTTTTTAAAAACTTGCGGGTAAAAGAAATGTTTATGCCTAAAGGATGGCCCTTCTCGCTCTTTAACCCGAACACAACCTTATTCCGAGAGGTGATATTAAGCGATACTTCAAACCGGATTTGTTTTAAGTTTTTGTGGCCGTAATCGATTTCAAAAGATAAGCCTGTTTTCCTACCTATCTTCCAGGCCCCGTACAAAGTGATAATCCGGGTTCTGAAATCCTTGCCCCTGCCTCCAATCCCCACCCTGTATTTTATGGCCCTGGCTTTAGCACGTATGCTCGGGCTGCCGAAATGAACCTTGAACGAAAAGTAAGATTTATTCTTAAGATCCAGAACATAAGTAAGCCGGTTTTTGTTTGAAATCTGCCAGAAGCCTTTAAAGATAAGTGTTTCTTCAATGCGGGTTTTAGTCTTAAGCGGTGTGGTTTTGTATCGGTAGATCAGGTTATTATTTCTTACCTGCCATGCGCCTTGTAAGGTAAGCGTATTATACGTTGCCTGTGATTTCTGGACTAAAAATGTGAGGCGATTGAATTTATCCGCTTGCCACCTGCCGTTTAATTTTAGAAGGCGTATTTTCTCAACACCTTTTTCAGGCTGCGAGGCCACAGCAAAGCCGATAGAGCTCGATGACACATCTACAATCTGTCCCCTAAAATATAATCTATCCCCGGCGAACTGCTTTTTTGTCTTGCGCAGGATGAAGATGAGCTTATGTTTTTTATCTAATTGCCAGGTGCCTTCAAATACTTTCTTATTAGGCAGATTATATTTCTTCCGCCATATCTTAGGCTCTGTGATTTGGTAGATTAGCTGATTTTTCTTATTAATAAAAAAAATACCGGCTGGTCTTAATCTCTTCTTCTTAGTTGAGATAACCAGCCGGTTATTTTTATCGACACTATATCTTGAGCGTGGCATTTACTTGTTCTTCCGTGAGCACGTGACTTACGGAACGACAGTGAACGTAAGTCACTGTGCGAATTAATCCCGAAGCTTACGCAGAAAATATCGGGGAAATTTTCAAGTGTTTAAGCAAGGGGAAAAACATCCTAAAAATTATATCTACTCTCTATCTGCCCTTCGCCTTTCTCCTAAAAGAATAATATCCCGTAATGCATCCTCGCTTTTTGCCGCCATCCATTTCTCTTCAAAATGCTGGTCCTGGACAATCTGAGCAATCGCCGCAAGTGCACGTAGATGAAAATTTCGTTCATCCCTCGTCCCGACTAAGACAAAAACAATATGCACTTTCGGCTCATTCTCAGAAAACATAATGCCCTTACGGCAGCGCACGAGCAGGATATCAAAATGATGCTCTCCATCAATAATTATATGCGGAATCGCTAAGCCCTTACTGATTACGGTAGTGCTTTCGGCTTCTCTTTTTTCAAGCAGATCAAGAAGCACTTCCGATTTCATCTGCAAATGCCCGGACATGACCTTTGAAATCATCTCAAAGAATTCATTTCTCGTCATTTCATCCGCAATGTCCAGGACACTGCATTTTTCAATAATATGGTCAAAGCGGTCTGTTAGGATATCATCGCGTTCCCTGATGATTTCCTTTAATTCAGTTTCTAAGGAATAACTGGTTAGTTCCTTGGCTGTGATCCGTTCAATAAGATGCAGCAGTGCATATTCCCGGTTTGCTCTAATCCGGCCATAAAACCAGTAGACAAAAAAACCACTGATCATCAAAAGCGAGCTTATCAGTAAAGCTTCTCTTCCTAATTTAAACAACAAAAATGAAAACCCGATAATCCCGATAATCTGTATCCCCGGATACAAGGGAGCACGAAAATGAGGCTGATAGTTTTGGACCCGGCTTTCTCTTAAAATGATTACCGATAGACAGGAAAACATATAGGTAAGAATAAGTACGGTTGAAGCTACTTTTACCAGCACGTCCAGTTTTAAGAGTAAAGCAAGAATCATAAAAGCACCGGTGAACAGGATTGCGATATGCGGGGTTTTAAATTTCTTATTTACCCGCATCAACGGCTCCGGCAGTAACCCGTCCCGGCTAAGCGCTAAAGGATATCTTGAGGCGGCCATGATTCCGGCGTTCGCGGTAGTGATAAACGCGAGAATCGCGGCCACACTCAAAGCAATCCTACCCGGCTCACCCATGAAAACAGCCGCCGCATCAGAAATCGGAGTTAGCGAGTTATCAAGCTGCGCAGCTCCAAGGACTCCGGTAGTTACGAAAACAGTCAGCATATAAAGAATAGTTACGACAACCAGCGATAAAATCATGCCTAAGGGCACATTGCGGCCGGGATTTTTAACCTCCTCGGCAATACTGGCGATTTTGAGTAAGCCGCCATAAGAAACAAAAACAAAACCCGCCGTAGTAAAAACAGCGGCGACCCCTTGCGGGGCAAAAGGCTCAAAATGGTAGACCTCGATCATCGGAAAGCCGCGGGCAATATAAAAAAAGATTATTGCTAAAAGCCCGATGACCAGGAATACCTGAATCCGGACGGCGCCTTTAATACCGAGAATATTAATCCCGATAAATACCAGGCAAAGCACTATCGCAATTATAGAAATATCGATATTTATGAGCAGACGAGTAAAAGCAGACATGCCGACTAAAGCAAAGGCGCTTTTCAAGGAAAGGGAAAACCAGGTCAGTAAGCCATCAACCGTGCCGACGCCGGGGCCTAAGCTCCGGGTTACATAAAAATAAGTTCCACCGGCCTTGGGCATGGCTGAGACAAGCTCCGCCTGGGATAACATTCCGGTAAGCGCAAAAAGCCCGGCGATAAGATAGGAAATAATCACTGCCGGCCCGGCCTTGGCATGAGCAAGCCCGGGAAGGATGAATAGCCCGGAACTAATCATTGCTCCGGAAGCAATGCAGAAGACATCAAGCAGGTTCAGCTCTTTCTTTAATTTCATCGAGTCCTCGTACGATTGTTCTCGGGAAATAGAAAAATTCAGCGGCTATTGTTTAACTAAAATGATCTTTTATATAAACGTTTAGCAGGCGAGTGGCTTCGTCTTTACACTCGCCGCAGACCGTACCTAACTTCGTGCGTTCCTGTAGCTCCAGCAGCGTGCGCGCTCCTTCAAGCACGGCGTGTTCGATTTCGTGATCCGTAACTCCCATGCACTCGCAGATAACCTTGGCTCTTTCCTTACGCACTTTCTCCGGCATCTTATTCCGCAGATAATAATCATTTATTGCCGCCCGCAGAGCTTTATCCCCTAATACCGAGCAATGAATCTTGTGCTCGGGCAACCCGCCCAGGCGTTCGGTAATATCCTTCGGAGATATATTAAATGCCTTGTCCAGGGTCATGCCCTTTACTACTTCCGAGAGAATAGATGTGCTGGCAATCGCGCTGGCACAGCCGTATGTCTTCCAGCGGCAATCATCGATTATTCCCTTTTCCTTATTGACTTTGATAACAAACATCATCTCATCGCCGCACTTAACATTACCAACCACGCCCTTGCCGTCTTCGTTAAAATTCTCATCATCCTGTAATACGTTCTTCGGGCTTATAAAATGCTCTTTAACAATATCCGAATATACCCAACCGGCTTTTTCGTTCATGATTACCTCTTTATATCATCTATTTTTAAACTATACTTTAGCTTTATATGCCGTTGACATCTTACGCAGCCTTTTGACAATCCCGGCTAATTCAACAACCACATATTTTATATCATCTTTTGTATTCTCTCTTCCCAGGCTCATGCGGATTGAACCATGAGCCTGCTCCTGAGCCGCACCAATCGCCAAAAGCACATGCGAAGGATCTAATGAGCCGGAGGAACACGCCGAGCCCGTAGAAACGGCAATCCCCGCAAGGTCAAGATAAAGTAATAGCGCCTCCCCTTCAACTCCGGCAAAAGACACGTTAAGTGTCCCGGACAGACAATCATCCGGGTGCCCGTTAAACTTCACGTTCGGAATATTCTTAACAATCCCTTCCTGCAAAATATTTTTTAATCCCTGCAATCGCTTTGCTTCCTCGGTCATTTCCTGTCTGCGCATCTGAATCGCTTTGGCCATGCCGATTATGCCGAATGTATTTTCCGTCCCCGCCCGCCGGCCTCGTTCCTGATGGCCACCGCGGATAAACGGGCAAAACGGAACTCCTTTTTTAACATACAAAGCGCCAACCCCTTTCGGCCCGTATATCTTATGCGCCGAAAACGAAAGAAAGTCGATATCGAGTTCCGAGACATTCACCGGTATCTTTCCCACTCCCTGAACGGCATCAGTATGGAAATATACTTTTTTTTCGTGCACGATCCGAGCAATCTCCTTAATATCCTGGATCGTCCCGATTTCATTATTAGCCATCATCACCGACACCAGTGCTGTTTTATCAGAAAGCAGGCTTTTCAGCTGTTCGAGCTTGATCTTGCCGTATTTATCGACATCCAGATACAAAACATTCACGCCCTTATCAACAAGGCACTTGGATGTCTGCAATACACCGGGGTGTTCGATTCGGGTGGTGATAATATCCGGCCCGGTATCGCAATTAATCGCGCAGTGTGTCGCCGGGCAGGAAAGAAGATTTAAAACCGTATTATTTGCTTCCGAGCCGCTGCCGACAAAAACAACCTCATCGGTCTGAGCACCGATAAAGGAAGCGATCTCCTCCCGGGCATCTTCGATATGCTTTTTTGCCTCGCGGCCAAAGCTATGCAGGCTCGATGGATTTCCAAAAACCTCCATTGCCTTGCGCATCGCTTCTTTTACCTCAGGATGCAAGGGCGTAGTGGCATTATGATCCAGATAAATACTTCTTTTTGGCATCTTTCTATTCCTCCTTCAAAAGAAAACTTCTCAACCGCTGTCTTGAGCTCTAGTTATGATTATCTAAAGTATTACTATTATATACTAAAACGTTCTAAATGAAAATATATTTAGAGGCTTAAACTATGCTGGGGTATAACCGGCTTCTTTTATCTTAGCTGAAACTTTGTCCTTATCTGGATTCCCGTTTATTCTGATTACCTTCTTCCCGACATCGACAAATACAGCACTTACCCCTTCGACTTCTTTTAATTTACTCTCCAGAGTAATCTTGCAATGAGTACAGTGGATATCAGAAACAGTTATCTCCATATCCGCTTTTATTTGGACTGAGCATTGTTTTCGTTTAATGAGCACATTGAGCACAAGCAGCAGCAGGATTATTCCCGATACCAGCTTAAATCTAAACCCGAGCATTTTACCGGCTCCGAGAATCAGCCGGGTACTGCCGCCGAATAAAAACCAGAGATGATTAAAAATAAATCCTAAGATAACGGCGACGATGATGATATTTATCAGATATAGATAAAAAGATTTCTTGCCCAGCTTCTCGCGGACAAAAGATAAGGTTATTGCGTTCGTTGCCGGGCCGACAATTAAAAACACTAAACCGGCCCCGGGAGAAAATCCTTTGGCAATCAGCGAGACCGCCACGGGGATAGAACCGGTAGCGCATACATATAAAGGAATGCCGATCGCTAATGCAATCACAAAATCCCAAGGGTAAGACACATATTCAGAAAATAAATTCTGAGGGATAAATGCGGAGATTGCCCCGCCTAAGAGGATGCCGACCATGAGCGACTTACCGATATCCTGTGGGATCTCAAAAAAAGAATAGCGCAGGAACTCCTTCCAGTGAAAAGAAGGATGGATTGGAGCATGCTCATGCTTAGGCGTTGTTTTCGGCTGATGCTTCTCAGATTCAATATAATAATCAGCAATGCCTAAGCTTATCCCGGAAAGCATTGCCGCTAACGGACGAAACACGGCAAACAAAGGGCCTAAAAGTGAATAAGTAGCAAAGATCGAATCAACTCCGGAAGTCGGGGTTGAAACCAGAAAAGCGAGGATGCTTGACTTATGGGCGCCTTCTTTCTGCAGGGAACTTACGACCGGAATAACGCCACAAGAACATATCGGCAGAGGAACACCTAACAGCGTTGCCTTGATCACGGAAATAATACCGCCCTTGCCTAACTGCCGGGAAATAAACTCCTTGCCGAGAAATGTATGTAATATTCCGGCCATCGTCATCCCCAAGAGCAAATACGGGGATACTTCCAGCCATAAATTAATGCTTTCTCTAAAAAAATTAAAAATTATATCCATGTCTTGAGATTAGTCCTTAAATTTTAAGCTGGAGATAAGTACTATTTTAAATTCTGAGATGCGGCTCGACAAAGCTAATCAGGTTCTCTTTAGACAAAGCCCCGGTGGTCCGAACGACAACTTCTCCTTTATTGAAGAGAATAAGCGTCGGAATGCTCATCACGCTAAATTGCGCGGCAACATCTGAAACCTCATCGACGTCGAGCTTACAAATTTTCATTCTGCCTTCATATTCATCCGACAATTCTTCAATAACCGGAGCCACCATCTTACAAGGCCCGCACCAGGCTGCCCAGAAATCAACCAAAACAGGGATTTCTGAATTAATAACCTCTTCATTAAAAGTGGTTGACGTTATTTCAACTACCATTTTCAATCCCTCCTTTTATATTTGTTTGATAATTCCGTTTAAAGAGATCATCCGGAACTTATTTCTTATTTTAGCACTGAGCCCTGATATTGCAAATAATTGTTTTTAAATCTAACTTTTAGGAAAATGGCGAGCTAAAGGCAGGTTTATTTGTCTTGTCTTAAATTGCATACTCGACAATCCGGGAGGCTTCCCCGGGTAAGGCGTGCCCGGCTAAATTTAAGCCGGCGTCTAAAACAGATGGCGCAATATCTTTCATGTCGATTAATGCTTGCACCAGTAATTCAAAGATATAAATAGACTCTTTTTGTTTTTCATAAGCGGTCAATGGTGATTGTGCTACCTGCTCAAGGAGTGCAATCAGCGCTTCGGTGTTTCTCACCCTCCCCAAGAGGGATTTGGTATAGTTCACAAAATCACTGACTTGGCTATAAATATACCCTTGCGCATTATTTAATTTTAATGCCTTAAAAAATCCGGCCAGGCCGGCATTTTCGGCAACAATCTGACTGCCGCCGTTAAAGTCAAATGAATTAATGCCCTCCGGTGCAGTATACAAAATACTGTTTATGCTCTCTTTCGTTTGCACCTGAACAAACAGCTCAATCGCTGCTTTTATCTGTGCGTCTCTTTGCGCTTGTCTGTTCAACTCTTCGGACCACTGCCTGATCAGGCCTGAGGCTTGAGTTCTGATATCCCCCTGGGTCATATTCAGCCATAAGTTATTAAACGCTATCGCCTGATATGGGCTGTGGGCATCGTAACGCTGCGTCGCGGTTTCCATCTCCGTAACAAAAGAATTCTTATCCGGTATCCGGGATTGCCCATCCTGAGCTAAATTTTTCCCATACTTTATGATATAACCCGTACCGCGGTTAATATTACCCTCCTCATCTTCGACGACCTCTTTCACCCGTTCCTGCATAACCCCGTCCCAGACAGTAAAAAGGTTTGTCCAATTCAATCCGGCATTACTCGGGCTTGTCGGCCCGGCTTCCATGCCCTCCCAGGAAAGCATGCCTCCGAAATCTGTGCCCTGCTGGATCAGCCAGGAAGTAGCGACATTATGATTTGATAAAAAGAAGATATGCGCTTTCATTCTTGGGTCTTGCTTGATTAATTCTCTAATCCGCTGGTGTTGTTCTTCGGCAAAATCATCAAATTTTCTACCACCGATAAAAATAACGGCTCCGGTTTTAACAATTCTTTCGCGAAAACCAGGATCATAAAGGATATCAACAATAAGATCTCCACACTTATACGACACAAAACGGCGGACAAAAGTAAAAAACGGCCGCTGCATAAGATCAATACCCGCACGCTCTAATTCTTCTTTTGTTACCTCAAGCTGGCCAAAAGTCCCTTTAAACAATTCCGCAATGAACTTCTGCTTCTGAATTTTCTTGGCCTGATAGATTGCCGCGCTGAAACTTTCCTTTAGTTGTTTATCCTTATAAAGGAGAGGAAATAGCTCGGCATATGTCCTGGCCCCGGTTTTTTCCATATAATATGTGATAACCTTTATGATCTGCTTGCCCTGCCATCTTTCAATATCTGAGCCCTCGCTGTTCCCAAATAAAGAATCTTCGACAACTTTCTTCTCCACAATCTGATAAAGATCAGGATGTTCCCGGCAGATCTCCGTATGGGCCGTAGAGCAACCGGTTATAATAGCGTTAGTTACTGCCGTAAGTAAACGCAAATCTACGGCTTGTCTTTCCCCATCATTTTCAGCTCCCTGAAGGACGAATCGAAACTCCGGTGCTACTTTTAAATCGCCAAAATCATCTACTAACGGCTTACCCATCCCCGCGGGAACAATAGTATGATTATAATGATGTAATAAAATATCCGCTTCGGCTAGAAAATCAAAAATCTTTCGATATTCATCCCGCTGCTCAGGCGGATACTTTTGTAGATCTCTATCTACGACTAAAGGGTTGGCCAGCGCTGTGCTGGTCTCACTGGTCGAAATTACCAGCTTTTTCCCGATCATTTTTTCGTCATACAAATGCTTGATATGCCTAAGGAATACTTCCCGATAAACAAAGGCCTGCACGGTCCGCTGTTCATCCGCAGCAAAACCGGGATATGCCTCCCCGAATACCTGCGGACAATACATCCAGTATTCATGTAATTCCGAAAATGGATTACGAAAAACCGTTACATCAACTTTTCCAATACCCCCGATGTTCACTTCGATATCTTTATAGGTCGCAACATAATCTAATGATTCAAGCGCGACCTCCACGAGCTCATGAGCTTCCGGTGATATTAAAGTACCTTTTTGGCCATTTTCACTTTTGCTTTGCTGAATTTTCTGGACTACTGTCGCAAGATTTCCATCTTCTTGCAGCCGGCCTTCTCCTTTTATTGACTCAGCATAAAGCACGCCCATCACATGGAGCCGGTTCCTGGCTTCGATCGGACCCCAGAATTTCTTTAAAACATTATAAAAACCCCGGACCAAATCCGGCTTAAAACTGCCCAGCCCGCCGGCCATCATAAGCTTTGCCAGTTGTCCGGTAGCGTATACGGCCTCTTGTTCTGTAGCGCCGTACCGATTCACAAGATGAGCTTTAAACCCTTCCAGAAAGGCCATTGAAAGCTCATATTCTACCTGAAAGAAAAATATATCCCGGCCTTTGAGGTTATCTACTGCTCTTTTAAGTGATTCAAATTTAAATGCCTCGGCCAAGCCCCGGTCTATACTATAATCTCCGGTATCATCCATTCTATCCTGAGACCGGATAAGCCCGGCAATCTTTTCCGTTACTTGCGGATTTTCTAAAATACGCGCAATTACGGCGCTAACACCTTCTCTTTTATTTAACTCATTCAACTGCGCTAACTCCCGGATCAAAGGTTCATTGCCTTCTTGGGCTTCCGGAAAAGTAAATAGCATTTGGCTAGCGGGATTACCCGGCGTTGAGAATAATAGCTGTAATTGAGATTGGCTTACATTCAGGCGTGGAGCAAGTGTGGCGGCACAGGCAGTGCAATTTTCGTCTTGAGAAATGCCGGCATAGGATAACGGCACTTGAGCCAGAAAAAGCGAGCTCATAAGCAAAAACATAACCATTCTTAGCCAGATTGACTGCTTTTGCCTGATTATCACTCTAATCATCTAACTCTCCCCTTCGTAACTTCAATGTTTAAAATGAGTTGTGTTGTTTGTGCAGATAAAAGATATTAAAGTATACCATAATTCTGCGCCTTTTTCAACCTCATCCAGCATCTTTTTAACTCTAAGCATATTACCCGGATACAGCCCTAAAATCCCCTTTAATTTCCAAAAAGGATTGACAAGAATTTGCATTTATGATATAAGTTTAAGTCACCTTAAGTGTCGTGTCTGTTTCTTAAAATAATGAATTAATTACCTAATAACAAAAATAAACGGAGGCAAAAATTGTCTAAATTCTGTGATATCTGTGGAAAAGGGCCTAAGGCCGGAAGGTCATTCACCCGGCGTGGGTTAGCGAAAAAGAAAGGCGGCGTCGGAAAGAAGATTACCGGAATATCCAAGCGCCGGTTCCTGCCTAATCTTCAAAAGATTAAGATAATCCTAGCCGGCACCAGGAAAACAGCAAGCGTTTGTACCGCGTGTATCCGCTCAGGAAAAGTTACAAAGGCAATTTAATTATAGATCAAACAAATTTTGCGCCTTTGACTTACCGCAAGTTCGTTTTACATCCTCATAATCAATAATCATCAAGTCCGGTCTTTTTTTCTTTAATCTTCTAATCGCGGAAAATTCTTCTCCCCGGTGGGCCTTCTTGCGGAAGCTGATATATTTAAACGGCGTCTGGCAGTTCGGGCAGGTTACCTCTTTGTTAAAATCAATTCCCAACTGCTGACAATTCTCACAATTAGCCGAAAGCTCACCGGCTAAAAGCAAATGTTTCTTTACCTCTTCAATATTCATCTGATGCCAAACTCTAATCAACAATTCATCCATCTCATCTTCCTTTATATAAAATATCCGGGCCAATTATATTTGAAATCGCATCTTTAATCTGCTACTATATTTTACAGCATCAGCCGGAAGATGACAAGCGCACTTTTCGCTAAGACAAGGGAGAATCAGCGCAGACCACATATGAAAAGATTAATTACATTTCTGCTTATCTTGATGGGGGTATCCTGTTTCAGCGGCCAGGTATTATTCATCCGCGAGTTTTTGATTATCTTCTATGGAAACGAGTTAACTATCGGGTTAATCTTAGCCAACTGGTTACTCTTAGAAGCCGCCGGGAGCTTTATCGCCGGCCGGATCAGCTCTAAATTACGCTCTCCGCAAACTGGATACGCAATCCTGCAAATTTTTATCGGCATTTTATTCCCGCTTAGTATTTTTGCCGCAAGAATGATAAAAATTTTAATCGGCGTTTCCCCCGGTGAAGGTCTGGGGCTATGGCCTATCTTTTTATCATCATTATTGATTATGTTCGGGCTGGGATCTTTTCTCGGCGCCCAGTTCCCGCTCGCCTGCCGTCTCTATCAGGATATAAAGCGAAAACCGCAAACCACGGCGATCGGAAAAAGTTATGCTCTCGAGGCAGTTGGTTTTGGCTTTGGCGGGATCATCATAACTTATCTTCTTATCCCCCATTTAAACTCCCTGCAAATCGCCTTTCTCATTGGCGCAATTAATATTATCAGTGCGGCAGTACTGCTGAGCTTAAATTCAAAAAGGCCGATCCTCCGCCTAGCCATTCCCCTGCTCTTAGTTGTCGGCCTGTGTGCCGGCGGCGGAAAGATTAATAACCTTCATAATCTTTCTTTACAATGGCAATGGAAAGGCCTTAATCTTATTGATTACCAGAATTCAATCTATGGAAACATCGCCGTAACCAAACAAGAAGAACAATACGTTTTCTACTATAATGGACTATCTTTTATGAGCATACCCACCCCGGATATCGCTTTTACCGAGGATATCGTAAATTTTCCGCTTTCGATTGCCGAATCCGCCCGAAATATATTGGTTATCGGCTCCGGACTCGGAGGGATAATTAAAAACATAGCCAAGTTTCCCGTAGAAAGCATTGATTATGCCGAGCTCGATCCAACTGTTATCAAAATCGCTCAGCGTTATAAAACAGACCTGACGCGGAGTGAACTAAATGATCCGCGGCTTAAGATTCATCATCGCGATGGCCGCTTATTTTTAAAGCAGAGCCGCCTTAAGTTTGACGTAATCATTATCAATTTACCGGCTCCTTCGACATTATTGGTAAACCGTTTCTATACCCAGGAATTTTTTGAACTCATCAAGAAGCATCTCAAAAAAAACGGGATACTCTGCTTATCGCTGCCGGGTTCTTTAAGCTACCTTTCGGACGAACAGGCTGATCTTAACAAATGTATTTTTAAAACCCTGTCCACAAAATTCTCTCAGATCGAAGTAATCGCCGGCTACTACAATATTTATCTGGCCAGCCAAAGTGAGAATTTTACCCTGACCCCGGCGCGAATTAAGGAAGGATTGACAAAAAATAATATTCAGAGTGCCCTATTTACCAACAGCTATATTCAACACCGTTTAAGTCCGGAATACAAAAACTGGTTTTATGAAAGATTAAAAGAAAGAGAAGTACGTCTAAACAAAGACTTGGAACCGGTCGGCGTATTTTACAGCATCGGGCTCTGGAACGCTCTCTTTACTCCGGCGTTCCAAAAAATATTTAAGCTGGCCGCGAAATTAGATTTGAAAACCTTTGCCGGCATAATCTTCTTATCTTTACCTGTCTTTTTATGTCTGGTCTGGTTTAAAAGAAAAAGGGCCAAAAGTATTATCCCGAATATCATATCCCCCCTGCTTGTTCTCGGCACGGGATTCTCCGGTGTTTCCTTAAATCTGATCCTGCTTTTGAGCTTACAGACTTTCTACGGATATGTTTACTCCCATATTGGGCTTCTGCTTAGCGGTTTTATGGTCGGGCTCACGGCGGGGAGTCTACTGATGAGCAAAAAACTTAAGCGGATAGACAACGCGATTGCCTTATTGGTTAAGATTGATAGCGGCTTTGTAATTTTTTGTTTAATCTTTCCCCTGATCTTACTTGGCTTGCAATTTCTGGTCAGACAAAACGTGCTCTTTTTTCTGATGCTGATTATCCTGGTTACAATTTCTGTTTTTATTGGCTTTATCGTTGGTTTTGAATTTCCCCTGACTAATAAAATCTACCTGGAGAGAAAACACAGAGGCAAGGCACCGGCTAATATTCTTTATGCCGTGGATATGCTCGGGGCGTTTGTCGGAGCAATTTTAATTACGGTCTTGTTGATCCCGGTTTTAGGAATTATTAATACGGTTATTTTTATCTTCATGGTAAAACTTTCGATATTTATCCTACTGGCCACCAGCTTCGTTCTTGGGGAACGGAAACATCCTTAATCATAAAACCGGTGTTCGTAATATAAACCTTGAAACTTTTCCCCGGTTTAAAAAGGACAAAGGCGCTGTTCCCGTATGCCGCATCAATAAAAGGGATTAACTTCTGATAGCGATAGATAAAAAACCAAAATTTATCTTTTCTTTCAGTCAAATCATATACAATGCGGGGCATATTCTTTTCCTTCTCGATATCAAAGTAACGGCCGCTGATGCGTTCAAGCTGATAATACGTTTTTGCCCCAAGCAGATTAACTAAATTTTTCCACTTTATTATCCGCCCTTCAAAGACCCACTCATCGGCTTTAAATGGATAAGTTTTCTTCTCAGCCAATATCTCATCCCGGCAAAACTGGACATCAAGAAAAGTTTCACCTGTTGCATCTGCTCTTTTGCATTCGACCGTAGCGACTAACTCGATATCCGTAAATGCCCGATATGTCTCAAAATATAACCGGCAGATAACCGTAAAGCCTACCCCGAAAAAAAGGCAGAAAATCACCAGCAAAGTTATGATTTTTTTTGGATTAAATTTTTGTTTCAACCTAGACATAATTTTTTCTTCCTTCCCTCTCATATTACATAAACCACTTGTCAACGCAACAAGTTTAGCTCATTTTAGAGTATGCGCACATATATATGAGAAGCTAGTTCCTTATCAATAGCAAACTGGCTCTTCCCGATCCGGATCACATAGGACGGAAATTTATGCAGAAGCATTATCTCTGTCTTAGGTAATGCTCCGATGGCAATTATTTTCTGCAATATTTTATAATTTTGCGTCTGCAGATACGAAATCTTAGCTTTTTTCTTTACCGAAAGTTCAAACAACGGCATAATCAACTTTTCCGATATCTTCTTTGCCGCGCGACAGCAAGCTCCTTCGGGAATCGGTTGACCATGAGGACAGTTTTTGGGATGCCCTAAAAGGGTGCAAATGTTATCATCCAGTCCTTTATGGAGCAAGTGCTCAAACTTGCAACCTGTTTCATGAATCAATTTTTTCTTGACATCAAAGACGTCCGTAAGTAATCTTTCCGCTAAACGGTGCCGGCGGATACAGCCGCGGGCCTCCTCCCGGCCCTTGCGGGTCAAATTTATCTGCTTATCCTTCATATCGATATAGCCTGAGCCAATTAAATCTTTGATGACTTCATCGTCTCGCAAGAGACCGGCATCGCAAGTTTTCTTATTATGTTCGACAAGTTCTATCCAAAGCGACTCAAGTATTTCTTCAGATCTATCGGTTAACGTCATTTTCACTTCTCCTTTTATTAATTATCTTTTTAAGCCAACCTGGATCCTTAGGTGTTTCATACCCACAATTAGGGCATTTTATAAGTCCGCAGCCCTTGGACAAGGAGCATCCGCGACAACTTGCTTGCGCATCATTTTCCTTAAATTCAAGCCCGCATAATGAACATTTCACAGACTAATCCCGAAATTGGTTAAGATGAAATTTAAAACATACGCCGTGCCAAATGAAAAAAACAAAACAAAAAAGGAAATACCCAGCCCTGTTTTCCATCCCCGCTCTTTAACATTCATTAGAAACTGAGCAATACAGGGTAAAAATAAGGTTAATGCTACACAGGCAACCGTAAGCTGCACCGGATTTAAAAAACCCTGATTGTTTAAATCGTAAAGACCAGCGACGCCATAGTCGCGGCGAAAAAAACCAAAAAGAAAAACCTTGGCCGCTTCCGGAGGCAGGCCAATCAATTCTACGGGCTTATGTAAAAGACCAATAATTAAATCAAAGATATGGGTAAGCCGGCCGAGCCAGATAAAAAAACTGGCCAATAAAAATAAAGGCACTATTTCTTTGAAATACCAGGTAACCCGGACATAGGTTTTCACCAGAACGTTAGATAATTTAGGCAGTCGTAAAGGCGGTACTTCAATGTAAAACGATGGCCTTTCTCCGGGTAAGACTTTTGCCGCCAGGTATCCGACCAGAAGAAAAACCAGTCCCATAACTCCCGCCCAAATCAACAACACTTTCGGACGGCCTTCAAGCAGCGCTAAAATGATCCCCAGTTGCGCCGAACATGGAACCGCCAGCGCCAAAAGCATTGTCGTAATCACGCGCTCTCTTTTCGTAGAAAGTGTCCGCGTAACCATTGTCGCCATCGTATCGCAGCCAAAACCTAAGACCATCGGAATAACCGCTCTTCCGCTTAAACCAATTTTTTTAAAAAGCCGATCCAGGAGCATTGCCACCCGCGGAAGATAGCCGGAATCCTCGATTATCGAAAATATCAGGAAAAAAAATGTAACCAGCGGTAAAATAAGCGCCAGTGTATATCGAAAGCCCAGGGTAATTATCCCATATTCACCGATAAAAAGATCCTGCAATATTTCATTCGGGATGATTTGGCTAACAAAACCGGTTAAAAAGGGATTGATATACTCTCCGAATACAGTGCCCTCTAAAAAGTCAACTACTGTCCCGGCCCCAAACTCGCCGACAAATTTATACAATCCCCAATAGAGAATGATTAAGAGTATCGGAATTCCGGTAAGCGGATTCATGGTTAATCGATTTAAAATTTCCTGAAACCGGAGCTTTCCTTTTTTGACGACGACCACTTTACTTACAATTTCCTCGACTTCGCGCTGTCTTTCCAAAGCTAACTCATAAGCAATCGGACTAACGTAATGTGTTTTTGTCTCATTGATAATCGCCTCTACTTGAGGTAAAATCTGCGGCTCTTTCTCCTTGACGATCCCCTTTATCTCCTCATCCTCCACGAGAAGCAAAAGGGCGATCGTTCTTTTAGAAAAAGGGTAACTCCCGGCTAACAAATTTATTATTTTTTCAGCTGCGATTTCTATGGAATATTCAACCGGGCCCCGGTGATCTGTCTGCATATTCGGCAATCCTCTTTTTCAAATTTTCAATCCCCCGGCCCTGTGCCGCCACCGCTTCAACTACCGGGATTTTCAACTCTTCCTCTAATAATCCTGAATTTATACTAACCCCTTCTTTTTCCGCTTCATCCATGATATTTAAAACCAATATTGTCTGAATTCCGGCTTCCATCAATTGTAAAGTTAAAGGCAGCATTCGTTCTAGATTCTTGGCATCAATAACATGAATAACAATATCGGGATTTTCGGTAATCATAATTTTTCTGGCTACGCGTTCCTCTTCCGTAATCGGTGATAAGGAATACATCCCCGGTGTATCTATAATTTCATATTCAAGATTACCAACCTTTGCTCGGCCCTTAGACATCTCAACCGTGGTCCCCGGATAATTAGAAACCGTCACATACTTCTTGGTCAAGGCATTAAAGATTACACTTTTGCCGACATTCGGCGCCCCGACAATAGCAATCTTTTTTAAATTCACCAAAATATACCCCACTTAAATTTTTTTTACAAAAATATGCGATCAATTTTTATCCTCTTTCCTACATCTTTGGCAAATACCGAATATTTCCATCTTATGCTTTTGTGGAAAAAACTTAAATTTTTTACACAATATTTCCTGAAGCTCTTCTATTTTGGGCTCCAGAACTTCAATCAACCTCCCACACTCAAGACAAACAAGATGATCATGATGTTCATGCCCATATTTATGCTCGTATCTTATCTTTTTGTCTCCAATATCAACTTCCTTGGCAATCCCGGATTCGCAAAGAAGCTTTAATGTCCTAAAAACTGTTGATTGTCCAATCCGCAGGTTTTTATTTTTGATAATATCATAAAGGTCTTCTGCACTCAAATGTCTTTCTGTGCGCAGAAAACATTTAAGGATTTCCTCTCGCTGCTGCGTACTTTTTAGATTTTTCCTATTCAAGAATTCAGTAAAAAGTTGTATTTCTCGATCCATTAAAGGTTGCCTTTCTAGTTGAATTTGAAATTCAAAATCAATTGTATCATAAATAAAAAAGTTGTCAAGCCTTTTCAGAAATTCTCCCTTTAATATTTCTTTTCTATCTCAATCCCGTGATAGTAAAACTTCAAAATTTGTGCGTAGCTATACCCTTTTTGCGCCAGCGAAGCAGCCCCGACCTGACACATGCCGACTGCATGCCCCCAGCCCCCGCCGTAGAATAAAAACGCTTCCGGCTGGCCTTTTTTATCTAATTTTACATCAATATTAAACATGCTGCTGCGTAGATTTCCCAGGAGCCGGCGAATCTTGAGTTCTTTATTAACAATAAATCTTCCCTTAGTCCCGATGATTTCAATACGTTTTATATGCGCGGAACTGTTTCTTTCTAATATATTTATCGCAAGGAGCTTGCCTGTTTTCATTTTCTTATTTATCAATATTTCTAATTTTTTTATTGGGTAATATCTCATCCAGCGGAAATTACTCCTCCGGGAAAGAAAATCACTGTTGCAGTTAACCGGAATGTCCTCACCCCATAGCCAATCTTCTAACTCCAAAGGAGATAACGGAAAGAAAAATCCGACCGGTTGGATTGTATCTACACGGCCCTTTAAATATGAAACCGCTTTGCCCTGGCTAAAGATATTGTCCTGGGTATGTCCACCACAACTATTACTATAAACCGCATCTACTGGTTTGCCGGCATAAACCGCGACCAGTCCGCTGGTTTTATCTACCGCCGAACATGTCGCCCGGGTCTCGACATTTACGCCCCCGTAAGCCTGGCAATGCACATCCGCACAATAGTCAAATCCTTCCGCTTTATGTCTGCCCAGCTTGATGTAGGCCTCACTGCGCGCGGCGATCGTCTGGGCCTTTAACGCCTCGGCGGGCCAGCTACTGGGCATCTCACTCGGCAGGACCCCATAGAGATACTCCTCAAGGTTTAGGACATTGATGATCTTTAAATAATCCTCAGAGACAGCAGTTAGTTCTATTTTTCCCCGATATAACCGGTCGGTTTTACTGGCCCAGTATTGCCCCTCGCCAAATCCGACATCAAAAATAAGTATCGTCGCCGCTGGTGCTTCAGCGCAAATCCTGATCTGCGGGCCAAATTCCCTTATCTTTTTTTCATCCGAAAAGAGCAGAATTTTCCGTTTTTTACAAACCAAGCGATAAAGTTTATTTTCTTGCCCCTGAAAAAGAGTTTTCGCACTGTTCTTTTCCCGGATAGAAAAGTTACTGCCCCACTTAAACCGCAAGTGCCGCCCGGTTTTCCCGATCAATACCCGGACAATCGGTGCGGCTTTAAGTTTTTTCGGCAAAACTTTTTTTGCCAAACTGGCGGCAATCCTTTTTCTCTCTTTTTTCGCTAACTTTTTCTTTAAATCTTTACCGGCTACGCGATAAATTTTTTCAATATAAGATTTAATTTTTAAGTCATCCGGGTCGACGGATCGAACCTTACGAAATGTTTTTAAAGCCAATTCATATTTCGCCTGATTAAAATAACTGGCGGCTAAGGCCGGATAAACATCCCGGATACTCGGATCAAGTTCTTTTGTCTTTTCGAATTCTTTTTGTGCGTTTGACCACATCTTTTTTTTGGCGTAAAGACGGCCCAACTCCAGATGCGCAAGCACGATGGCTCCATCAATCTCTACGGCCTTTTGATAATAATGCCGGGCATTTTCCAGGTCGGCTTTCTCCGCAAAGCACTTTCCCAGCCAAAAATAAATAAGCCCGCCCCCCTGGCCCATCTTTAAGGCCGCCTTAAATGACTTAATCGCCATATCCGGCATTGCCTTTAAATAATAAACTTCGCCCAAATTCAGATAAACTATTTTGTTTGGCTCAAGGGACAGGAGTTTCCGGTAGTATTTTATTGCTTGTGGATATTGTCTCAGATTTTTATGAATAATTGCTAAATTAAGAATCGCTTCTTTTGCGGCGGAGATATTTTTTTCCGCTTTTTTATATTCGGCGATCGCTTTCTTATACTGTCCCTGATTAAATAAAAGGCGGGCCCGGGATAAATGCTCCGGATAAGGAGCATCTTTTCCGGAGAGGCTATCCGCCCCCAACAAGATAATGATAAGTGCCAGGAATGAGAGACGTTTGAATTTTTTTAGAAAATATTCTGACATTTTTGTATTAGGCGCCAATAAATTTTATTGTTTAGGGCATCTGATAATTGAGGTTTGGGGGCTAAGGGAATTCGAATTTTTTAAAATTTCACACATTTATAAAAAGACAGAGGATCGCGTTTAGCTTCTCATCCTTATCCTTTATCGCAAACATTTTCAAATTCACGGAAGCTTTAGCTCTTAAAATCGGCAAAAATAATTCTAAATTGCTGGCAATAGTATTTGCCCGGCCCTGGACAATATCCTGATATAATTTATTAAAGGCACTATTAGATTCGAGCTTAATAACCGAATCTATCGTTAATTCATCTTGATTAATCCCGAACAATTCTTGAGCTGAGCGATTAATTTTTATCCGCCCAGCCTCTAAATCTAAAGTCATCGCTCCGGCTTGAATATTACGGTTTAAGATATCAAGCAATCTATTGAAAACAACAATTTTGTTCTCCCGGAGCAGATCATACTCATTGATTCTATCGATTACCAGGTTAAGCCGATCGGCGAGCCGGGTGAGCTCGTCATTACCGGTCATCGAAATACCGGTTTTAAAGTTATTATCTAAAATATGCCTTAAGGCAAGCAGGCACTTCTTGTTAAAAATAGTTATCCGGTTTAATAGATACAGCGCAATAACTATTCCGGCGCCGGACAATAATATAAACAGATCCTTTGACAAAGCATTTCGATAATAATTCCCCATATACCAAAAAATCAAAAAGATAACGGCGATTAGAACAAGTAGTAAAGCAATTTTATTTTTCATAATTTACTCCTGCAATGAGCACATCATTTAGCGAACGAAGTAATGCTAAATGATGTGTGCGAATTGTACCCTCACACCAATTTTACAACTTACTTTGGTGTAATATATTCATTACCTTTATTTATAAGCTCTACTTCGTCCTCCCCACATCAGTGTATAAAATTGGTGTGGGGGTAAGTTCGGACTTATGATTTATGTCACTACGTCTCCACAAATCATGTCCTCACTTATGATTGGAAAGCAACTTTATACTTTCCTCTTTCCCGACAACAATCAAAAAATCTGTTTCTTTTAATATGTCCTCGGCCTGAGGCAAATCATTTATGACTTCCTTAAAGATACGTTGTCCGCGCGCGTCAATCGCCGGAATCTGCTTTTTTATGGCTACGACATTTACATCGTAGCGTTTTCTTAAATTTAAGGTCTTAAGGGTCCGGCCGCAAAACTCCTTGGGCACCTTTATTTCCGCCATCGTGTGGCCGCTGGAAAGTTTCATGCAGACCTGAATGTTCGGGCTGGTTAAACTTTTTCCGACCGATTCCCCCATCTCTTTCTCTAGATTTATAATCTTTGTTATATCCAAAGATTTTAGAATCTCCTCTTGAAGATGATTCACCGAACGACCATATATATTCTTTATGCCCATTTTTTTAAGCAAAGTCGTAGTCAGGAGATTAGCCTCAACGTTTTCACCAATACAAACAATTGCGACATTTACCTGTTCGATCCCGACTGAACGAAGCGCCTTTTCATCCGTTGAATCTAAGGCCACCGCTACCGCAACATAGTCTTTTATATCCTCGACCTTCTCCCGGTCCGAATCAACAGCTAAAACCTCTACCCCCTGATCAGTCAATGTTCTCGCTACGGTCGAGCCAAAACTACCCAATCCGATTACCGCAACCTGACGCATTATTACCTCCTTACTTAATTTCTTCCTCTGTCAAATAACAACAGGGGTCTTCCTGCCAAAAATCATTATACACCACATTAGCCCTGATCCGACACCCCCCGCAATAATATTTAAATCTGCAGCGGCCGCATTTACCCTTTAAATATTCAGATTTCAAACGCAGCTGGCATAATAATTTATTCTTCTTATCCAACCATATTTCAGTAAAATCTTTTTCTAATATATTCCCCAGGACATCCTCCTGCCAGAATTGACAGGGAAAAACCTCTCCCAAGGGAGAAATGTCCACAATCTTATTCCCGGAAGAACAACCACCATGAAATTTTATAAGCTCAAGAACCTGTTGCGCATGCTCCTCATTTCTTTGCTTTAAATAATTATAGATATAGATGCCATCGGCATGATTATCTACGGTTAAAATCTCAGGCCTGTATTTTCGCTCGTTAAGCTCATAAGTACGCTTAATTAAAAAATCAATAATCTTCCGCCGGGCGCCGTTGTCCATGTCTTGGGCGGCCATTGCCTTGCCCCTCCCTGAATATACCAAATGATACATGCAAAAGCGAGGAATCTTTTCCGCAACACATAAATCTAAAACATCAGGCAGCTCTTTCGAATTCGCTTTAGTTATCGTAAAACGGATACCGGTTTTAAGCCCGGCTTCAAGCGAATTGATTACTCCGTGCATCGCCAGCTTGTAGGCGCCTTTTAAGTTGCGCATTCGATCATGCATGCCACTTAGGCCATCGATACTTACGCCGACGTAATCGATCCCTGTTTTTTTTAGCATCCTCGCAGTCTTTTTTGTAATAAGTGTCCCATTTGTTGAGAGGCCGACATGGATACCTTTATGCTTGGCATAATCGATAATCTTAAAAATATCCTTGTGCACAAGCGGTTCACCTCCGGAAAGAAGGAGGATCGGAATTTCTAACTTTTCGAATGAATCTATCGTTCTTTTAATTTCGCGAGTTTTGAGTTCTCCCTTGTATTTTTTATCTTGAGATTCTAAATAGCAATGTTGACAATTGAGATTACAGCGCCGGGTAATATTAAAAACAACCACCGGGCTGGGGATCTTGCCGGACTGCCGGAAGTGTAATTTTCTTTTCCTTGCGACCGCGATTAAGGCTTCCGAAACACTCGGCTGACCATTTAACAAATTAGTAAAATTAATCATCTTAACTGCGTCCCGAATAATCAGTAATCGCTTTAGTTAACCCATCCACATCGTAAACCTTTGCTGATATATTTGCTTTATATTTATAAGCCTGCAAAGTTTTTTCGGTTATCGGCCCAATAACAGCAAAAGTCTGTTTTTTTAAGAGTGCTTTTTCCCGGCTTAACAATCTCATAAATTGATGCACACAACTAGAACTGGTAAAGCTGATTATATCAAATTTTTCTTTTTCTAATAACGCTCTTAAATCCTTAATCGTAGCCTTCCGCGGGCATCTGACATTATAAATAAACATCTCCTCGACTTTTGCCCCTTGCGCGAGCAAACTCATCGTTAATAAACGCCGGCCCTGTTTTGAGTGCGGAATAAAAATACGTTTTCCTTTTAGATTTTTCTTTTTAAACTCAGCGACTAAGCTTTCCATAAAAAATTTTCTCGGGACTAAATCAGCGATGATCCCTTTTTTTAGAAGATGCCCGCTTGTCTGTCGGCCTAAAGCGGCAACCTTAAGCTGACTTAAAAATCTCAGGTCTTTATTATGTCTATTTAAAATATCAAAACAAATATCTACGGCACTGCGGCTGGTAAATATAACCCAGTCAGCCCGGACAAGTTCTTTGAGAAAAGATTCGCATTTCAGCCGCTTATTAGTAACCACCTCGATCAAAGGAAAGGTTAGCGTCTCGGCTCCCAGCGCCTCTAACTTTTGGCTTAATTCTTCGGCCAAGTAAAGCGGCCGGGTAATCAAAATTTTCTTACCATTCAGCGGTCTATATTCATACCATTTAATTTTATTTCTTAAATTTACAACCTTCCCGATAATAATTACGGCGGGATGGGTAATATTTTTCCGCCGCGCCTTGTTTACAATATCAGAAATTTTACCGACCACTAATTTCTGCGCCGGCAGCGTCCCGTTTTGGACAATACAAACCGGAACCTTTTTGTTCATGCCTCCCAAGACAAGACGGCTTATAATTTGGGCTAACCGGCCCATCCCCATTAAAATCACTAACGTCCCGTTAAGTTTTGCTAGTTGCGACCAGTCTACGGATAAGCCTTTTTTGCCCGGGTCCTCATGTCCGGTAACAAACGTTACCTGCGAAGATATTCCGCGGTGCGTAAGCGGTATCCCGGCATAGGCACTTACGGCAAAAGCCGAACTCACTCCCGGCACAACTTCAAACCGGATCCCGGCTTTGGCTAAAGCCAGTGCTTCCTCAGAACCACGGCCGAACAAAAACGGATCCCCGCCTTTAAGCCGCACGACAATATTATTATTTTTTGCTTGCTGGATCAGCAATCTATTTATCCCGGCTTGCGGCAGGCTATGCTCACCCGGCGATTTTCCGACGTGAATCAACCGGGCTTGCGGCTTTTTATTTTTTAACAAAGATTTTGCGATTAAATTATCATAGATGATTACATCGGCCCGCCGAATATAATCAATCCCGGTCTGGGTAACCAAGTCTTTATCGCCCGGCCCGGCCCCGACAAGATATACTTTTACTTTATCTCGTTTCATCATTGGGCTTATCAATTGAGCGGTCTTCTTTAGCTAAAATTTCAATAAAAACATTTACCACCTGGGGATCAAATTGCGTGCCGGCACAGCGTTTCAATTCAGCGATTGCTTTTTCTTTACTAAACGGGTCACGATACGGCCGATCCGATACTAACGCTTCATAAGCATCACAGACCGCTAAAATCCGCGCGCCAATCGGAATTGCTTTTTCCCTTAGACCCTCCGGATATCCCGCGCCATCATATCGTTCATGATGGTAAAGAACAATTCGGATCAGCCGTTCACTTATCCCTAATCGCCGCACGACATCGGTCGAAACGATGGTATGCATTTTAAGTTTTACATATTCATCTGTTGTTAACGCCTCTTTTTTCAAAAGGATCTGTTCGCTTATGGCGATCTTTCCGATATCATGTAAGAGCCCGGCAAATCTTATTGACTCGATTTCATCGTTAGACAAATTCATCTCTCGGCCCACGGCAACCGCAAACTCAGCAACCACTTCTGAATGTCCCTGCGTATATTTATTTTTGCCTTCGATCGCTTTAACTAACGTCGCCACCGCACTCAAGTAATTGTGTTTAAGCTGCAAATAGAGGTTAGCATTCTCAATATACCCGGCAACCTCCGAACTAATTTCGGAGATAACCTTTAAATCCTCTTCGCTTAATTCAACAATCTGTCGGCTGATAAATACACAAAGTCCGACAATATTGTTTTTACTTCCGATCGGAAAAATAAACAATGACTTTGGATTTTCTACCGGGACGTATTCAAGGATGTCCGGTTTTGTCTTCAGCTCAGGGATCAATACGGCATTATATTCCTCAATCAATGTCTTATACATCTTCCTACCTAACTTAAAACGCTTCTGGGCCAGATATCCAATATCATAGGGAACCCCGTTCAGGGCGCCAAAGCGAAACTCACGTGTCTTTTGGTCGATAAGCAATATGGCGCAAACCTCAATATTAACCGCTTCGGCAAAATAGCGGGCCGCTAATCTGGCGATGCTATGCAGCTCAATCACACCTTCTAATTCTTTATTTACCTTATAAAGCAGCGTGAGACTGTTTAAAATCCTTTCCCGCTCGGCATCTAAACGCTTTTTTTCGAAAGCGCCATTAATCGCGCTTAGTAATTCATCGACCTCGAACGGCTTCGTCAAATATGTATACGCTCCTTCATTCATCGCCGTAACCGCTGTTTCGACAGAAGCATAGGCGGTAATCAGAATAACTATTGTCTGGGGGAATTTCAACTTTACCTGTTTAAGCACTTCAAGGCCGTTGGTATCCGGCAACTTTATGTCTAAAAGTAATAAATCGAACCCTTCTTTCAAAAGTTCAAGCCCATCTTTTCCCAAGGCCGTATTTTTTACTTCAAACCCCTTAGACCCGAGAATCGCGGTAAGTGTTTTAGTCAATAGCGGTTCATCATCGATAATTAAAATTGAATAATTATTATTTTCTGCTGTTTCCAATTTAATCTCCTTTTATCTGCTTCGCCAGCGCCAGCCCTAACCGCTCGGGAAATCTCGCATCACCGATCAGCGAACTCCTAAGCACGGATTCTCCATCGCCGCTGGCGATGCTCCCTTCTAACTTTAAACGGCTTCCCTTTACTTTGCCTAACGCCGCAATCGGTGTCCGACAGCCACCGCCCAGCCCAGCCAAAAATGCTCTTTCCGCGGTCACTTCCAGGCGGGTAATCTCGTGATTAAGCTTTTTCGCTATTTTCTCGACCCGCCGATCATCTTTTCTTACTTCAATCCCTAAGGCGCCCTGCCCGGGCGCGGGCAGCACTATTTTTGGCGAAATAAATTCGCTGATAATCTCCTCCCACCCTAAACGTAATATTCCCGCCGCAGCGACGACAATCGCATCATATCTTCCCTTTTTCATCTTCTTTAATCTGGTATCCAGGTTACCCCGGATATCAGCTATTCTAAAATCTGAACGATAAGCAAGAAGCTGTGTTTTTCGCCGCAGACTGGAGGTCCCAATACAACTCCCTGTTTTTAGCACATTTAATTTTCCGGAGGAGCGGGAGATCAAAACATCCTTTGGATCTAATCTCTTTGTAACGGCCGCAATTTTTAACTGCTCCGGGATCTCACAAGGCAGATCTTTCATGCTATGCACAGCTAAATCTATCTTCGCCGAAATTAGCAGTTCTTCGATTTCCTTTACAAATATTCCTTTCGTCGGCAGCGTCGCCCAATTTTTTAAACGGTCGCCTTCAGTCGTAATTTTTTTGATCAGGAACTTATAATCCGGAAACAACTTTTTTAAGCATGAAATCACTCCTTCGGCTTGCGTCATTGCCAAAAGACTCTTTCTTGTCCCGACAATGATCGTCTTAGAATCCGGCATTGGCAAACAATTCCTTCAATCTCAATTCAACCTTCATTAAATGATCATCGATCATCTGTTCAACTTTCTCTGCTTCTTTCAACCGCTCTTTCAAATTTGCATCTTTTACTTTTTTGAGGTCATCTAAATTATAAATGTATACATTATCAATTTTATTTACTTCGGCGTCAATATTTCTCGGAAGCCCTAAATCAATAAAAAATATCGGCCGTTGTTTTCGTTTTAAAATAAGTTCTTGCACCTTATCTCTGGTAACTAAAAAGTGCGGGGCATTAGTCGAACTGAGTACAATATCCACTTCCGCAAGCGCTTCATATAGCTTATCAAATTTTATCGCCTTACCTTTAAACTTGTTAGCCAATTCCTGCGCTTTAGAGAATGTTCGATTGGCCACTAAAACCATCTCGATCCCTTTGCCATAAAGATAATTTGACGCAAGTTCGCCGATTTTTCCCGCGCCAATAATCAAAATTTTCTTACCCTTTAACTCCGCAAATATCTTTTTCGCCATTTCCACCGCCGCCGTACTTATCGAAACTGCACCCAATCCGATCTGCGTCTGAGAACGCACTCGTTTGCCGATCTTTATGGCTTCCTCAAATATAAACGGGAAAATTTTGGATGCCGCACCGGCTTCTTTGGCTTTTAAATAAGCGCTTTTAATTTGGCCGAGGATCTGATTCTCCCCTAATACCTGCGAATCCAAAGAAGAAATAACCCGAAAAAGATGGCGGATTGCGGAAAGGCCGCTCAGTTTATAAAGATGGCGCTCAAAAACCGTTTCATTTACCCCATGAAAAGAGCTCAAAAAACCAGTTAGCGCCCCATTCATCTTCTTCCGGCTTAATCCGACGGCATAGATTTCCACCCGATTGCAGGTGGACAGGATTACCCCCTCCTGGATCTCCGGCTGACCTCTTAAAACACCAAGCGCCTTCTTAAGCGATGCCTCCGAGAAAGAGAGTCTTTCCCGAACTTCGATCGGTGCGCTTTTATGATTGAGTCCAATAACTTCAATATTCATTGTTTTATAAATAAGAATGCAAACCCGGCAGCAGAAAACTGACCCCCAGATAAGTAAATAAAACCGACAAAAAACCAACGATCGAAAGGATCGCTGTCCGTTTTCCCCGCCAACCAGCATTAAATCTTGCATGCAAATAGGCCGCATATATAAGCCAGGTAATGAAAGACCATATTTCTTTTGGATCCCAGCTCCACCAACCACCCCAAGCCTCCTGGGCCCAGATCGAACCGGTAATAATGCCTACGGTTAAAAGAACAAAACCGACAAGAACAGTATTATAATTGATTTTATCCATCACCGCTAAAGCGGGTAAGCGCGCGAGGAGCTTACCAATATGTTTTGACTTTACTTGTCTTTCCTGCAAAAGATACATGATGCCTAAACTAAACGCACAGGTAAAACAAGCATAACTTAAGAAACAACTCAGGACATGGATAAACAGCCAGTAACTCTGTAACGCCGGCAAAAGCGGCTTAATCGTACTATCCATAATCGAACAAAACAAGATGATTATAAAAGCAACCGGAACAACAAATGCGCCAATTATTCTAAGCTTATATTTATATTCGATGATCAGAAAAATAAGTACTATCGCCCAAGCAAACAACGACATTGATTCATATAAATTTGACATCGGCAGGAAGCCCGCGATGAGCGTGCGCACAATTAAAGATAAACTGTGGGCAATAAAACCAAATATCGTAAAAAGCCAAGCTAAGCCCACCGCAAACCCCTTCTTATTTATTAAAAAGGCAATAAAACTTAGGGCACTGATAAGATAAGAAATTAATACGACTAAAAATAATAGGTTATACATATCGCCCTCTCCCTACGCTACTTTGACTCTAAATACTTCATTAAGTCATCGATATTTTTTATTTGCTTAAATTTTGGTGATTTCAATACTGCCGGAGTCAATAGTTTCTTTATATTTCTGGCCCGCACATTTTTATTTTTAAATTTCCGCTTAATTTCATCTCTCAACTTAGCTAAAATTTTAATATTTTTTGCATATTTACTCAAAATTGGCGAAAATTCCAGCTTTATTTTTTTCGCCAGCCCGGGAAACATCCCGCTCGTAGCGACAGAAGCCACTAAAGGCTCTTTCCTGATCACGGCCGGAACATAGAAATTACAAAAGTCAGGATTATCAACAACATTAATTAATAATCCTTTGGCTTGCGCATCATAAGCAACTTGTGCATTTTTCCGAATTTCATCCGTCGCTGCGATAACCAGAAAAACATCTTTTAAAAACTTTTTCTGATAGGCTCCCCTTCGATACTTGAATGCTTTCTTACCTTTCAACGACTCAAGGCCCCGGCAAAGCTTGGGGCTGAGGACGCTTACTTTAGCGCCGCAGGCAATGAGGGTTTTTACTTTACGCAGCGCAACATTTCCTCCGCCGATCACCAGGCAATTAATATTTTTCAATTTCAAATAGACCGGATAAAGCTTCATTTTTTATCCATTTCTTGCCGGAAATTCTTAACGCCCTCGCGCACGCCATCGACAAGCGCTTTTGAGGATATCGTCGCCCCGGTAATCGCTTGAATATTCTTGTCTGTCTTTTTTTTGACCAAGACTAAATCCTCAATACTTTTATTCTTAAACTGCATGAGAAATAGGGCTTCTGTCTGTTTGTATTCTATTTCACTAATTTTTGAACCAAGCCCGGGCGTTTCCCTGTGTTCTAATATTTTTATCCCCGTTATCCGCGTTTGCGAATTGACTCCCACCAAAAAATATATCTTTCCCCCATAGCCTCGCGTAACCATCTCTAAGCACCAGCCTAAAATACGACCATCTTCAGCCAGGGCCTCAAAGTAAACCGGCGGACCCTCGTGCTTTTTGTAGCTGTCGGCTTTAAGGACAGCCTTTAAGGAGCGTTTAAGTTTTAACTCTCTCTGCTTCTCGATTAACGGCGCTGTCTTTTGATAAATAAGGGCCAAGGTCAGGGCACAACCAAAGGCCAGGGCCAATAATGCGCTGCTTAATTTTAACATTGCCTGCCTTTCGATCTTTCAAAACGTTTTCTTGAATAATAATAAAAACATGCCCAACAATAAAACCAAAAATCCCGCCCAGATAAAAACTAAACCCGGGTCCCTAACCACCTGCAATACGGTGGCATAAAATATGTCTAATCGCTTGATCCGAAAATTAAAAATTGACATCTTATGTTTATGTCTGCCGTCCATTTCTTTATCCAGGAACACCCACTCCTCATGTGTTAATTCGTTATCCTTTAAGATGCTCAACAGCAGGCCCGGATTATTCAATTTATGTGATTTTGACGCGATCTGGCCGTCGCTGTTAATAAAAAAATCCGGCATAAAATGCGAGATTTCCACTTTTAGATCATCGCGGCCCGGAATATTCAAAGATTCTCCCTGCCTTAACTTGCCTTCCCAGATAACCTTATTCGCATGCTCAATCGCCAAATCCACATCGGCGAAAGCTTCAAAACTTGATTGATAAAAACTAAAACCTTTAAACCTTAAGGGGTGATTAACCCGGATTGTGCTCTTTCTTTTAAACCGACCATCTTCAAAAAGCTCAACTTCGCTGCGGAAATCCCGGGGCCGGTCTGTTCCCGGATAAAACTCAATGTAAAATTTCTTAAAAACAATTTCGGCATTCTCTTTCGCCAGGACCACTCTTTCATCAGGCAATAATTGCTTGTGCTCGGAGAATTTTTTGATTTTACTGATTGCTCCCCCGACAAATATAAGTAAAATGCTAACGTGCAGCAGAAAAAGCGCTAAGCTTTTCCTTTTTTTCAATAAAATGAGCTTAAAGCTATTTGTAATGCAAGCGCAAAGATTTAATCCCAGCAAAATTAGCAGGCTATTGTAAAAAAAGCTGTTGTAGAGATTGGAGAACTTAAGGATAACCATAAGCCGGCCGGCGCCGCTGCCATAGCGTTGCTGATAAAAATCCTCCGCTTCGCCCTGGATAATCAATGTTCCGATTCCGGAGATTACGGCTAAAACCAACAGCAAAAAAAGTGTCAATTTCAAAGAGCCAAGTCTTTTAATAAATCCCATTTTATTTTTTCTTAAAAATTCTTTCGGTTACATCAATGCGCTCAAATAATCCATCCCCGATCCCGAGCAATGCTTCTACTTTTCCGGCGACAAGAAAACCGCCTTTAATCAACGCATTATAAAAATTCTCGTATACCCGTTGCTGTAACTCTCTTGTAAAATAAATAATAACATTACGGCAAAAAATTATGTCCATTTTGTTCGGCGGCCGAGCATTGATCATATTATGATGCAAGAATTTTATCGTCGATTTATACTCTGGTTTTATGATGTATGTATCCTCTGACGCTTTAGTAAAATAACGATCCAACTCCAATTCGTTGAAGACCTTAAGCGCGTTAATTGAAAACTGGCCAATATTCGCTTTTTTTAGCGCTTCCTCATCAATATCAGTGGCGTAAATCGTTGCCGTAAAGCCAGATAGGTCCTTTACGAAAAGCCCCTTGAACATAATCGCCAGCGAGTACGGCTCTTCTCCGGTAGCACATCCGGCACTCCAAATCCGAAGAATATGACTGCCCAATCTCTTCTTACGTTTAAGTATCGGAGGAATTATTTTTTGGCGAACAGCATCAAAGGTCTCTGGGTTTCTAAAAAATTCGGAAACATTAATCGTAATCGTATCGAGCAGCTTATCGTATTCCTGAGGATTATTTTCCAAAACACATAAATAATCAACAAAGGAATTGGTCTCATTATCATGCATCCTGACCACAATTCTCCGGCGCAAACAGCGCGGACGATATTGGCGAAAATCAGCACCGCGTTGGATGTAAATATTATCCAATATCTTATTAAAGGCGATAAGCTCATGTTCGCTCAAATCGTCAAATGTTATAAAATTACTAGATTTTTTCTTCCGCATATCAAATCAAAATCCATCGCTAATGTTTTTTTTACCAGCGATCAACCCGGCAGCTCTTATTTATCATGGCGCGGCCGGCTTCTGACAATCTCGATCGCAATTACAAGCTCTCTTATAATATCTACCTGAAATTGCACTTCCGTCTCTTTTATCTTGGTCATTATCCGTCCTTTATTGGTGACGAGATAGCGGGCCGGTAAGCGATTTAAAACCAGGGCCACAATATCCATTTTGCATTGTTCGCATTTGCAAATATCCTCACGTGATGCGAGTATTCTTTCCAAGGCTTCAGTTACCGCAAACTCCATATAATTATTTAATTCCATTATCTTCCCTCCTTTAATACAAACATTTTTCCCTCAATTTCCCTAACCAAACCTTTAAGCTGAAGCTCCAACAAATTTTTGTAAACACAGGTAGAACCAAGTTCGCTTCGCTTAACTAACAAATCTATATGCAAAGGCTTATGAGTTAAAAATTCAAGCAGTTTTTTCCCCGCCTCATTAATGTCAGGTCTGCGGCCTTCCGCCACGAAACCCGTCTTTATGTTATCCGGTTTTTGAACATCAGCCGGGATATTAAGTTCTTCTAATATATCATCTGCGTTTTCCACCAACTTTGCTCCTTCCTTTATCAGCTTATTTGTTCCCTGCGCATTCATGGAATTAGCAGCGCCGGGCACAGCACATACATCTCTATTTTGTTCAAGCGCTAAATTAGCCGTAATCAAAGAGCCACTTCTGCGCGCAGCTTCAACAACGACCACCGCCCGTGAGAGTCCACTAATTATTCGATTGCGCTTTGGGAAATTTTCTTTTTGCGGAGGCATCGCTAAAGGAAATTCCGAAATTACGGCCCCAGATTGGGCGATTTCTTCAAACAAGCTTTTATTTTCCGCAGGATAGATCTGGTTTAATCCACTCCCCAAAACAGCAACTGTTTTACCCTGATGAGCCAACGCTCCTTTATGCGCAGCCGTATCGATGCCCCGAGCCATACCGGAAACAACACAAATACCTTTTAAGCTAAGCTCCCCGGCAATCCGTTCGGCTTGCCGCAGGCCATAACAGCTTGCCCGGCGGCAGCCAACAATCGCGACACTTATTCTTTGTAAAACACGAACATCCCCTCGTGTGTAAAGGACAACCGGCGGGTCATAAATTTGCTTTAAAGGCTCCGGATACAATTCGTCAATAATTGTAATAATCTGAGTCTTGCTCCTATCTATCCACCTTAATTCTTCGGAGAATTCTTCTGTTTCAATAACCGAATGTATCTGCCGGGCCAAACTTGGCCCCATTGCGGTAACCCGGGAAAGCGTATTCACGCTGGTTTTAAAAATCTGACTCACGTTTGAAAAATGCTTTAATAATTCAATGATCCTTATGTTCCTTAAGCCCTTTACCAAATTTAGGGCAATTATATACTCTTGTTCGTTCATAATCTTAAACTAAATCCGATCTTTTATCCAGGCTAATATTTTATCAACAACTTCTTCTTCGCTCAAACAGGATGTATCTAAGGAAAAATCGGCCCGGGCGTAAAAAGGTTCACGCCGGTGCAGGAGCTCTTCGACTTTTGCCTTCTTGTCCGCGGCATTAAGCAATGGCCGGTGCCGGTAATTCTTTGTGCGTTCCAAAATCACATCAGCTTTCGCCCGCAAGCAGATTAATAATCCATTGTTTTTCAAATTTTTGACATTCTCCTCATCCAGGACCACGCCGCCGCCGCAAGCAATTACTTTTCCGGCTTGAGAAGATATATTTGAGACGATTTCTTTTTCCACCTTTCTAAAATATGCCTCGCCTTTAAGTTTAAAAATCTCGACAATCTTCATGCCCTCTTTATCTTCAATTAAATCATCCAAATCGATATAATCAGCTTTAAGTTCCACGGCTAAACGCCGGGCAATCGTCGTCTTTCCGGTGCCCATAAAACCAACTAAAGCGATATTCTTCTTCATCCTCTTACCTTGAACCTTCCTGCCTGCCGGCAGGCAGGGAACCAAAGGATCATTTCCCAATACAGAATCTCGAAAAAATATTATTCAAAATATGCTCATCCAAATTCTCACCAACAATTTCACCCAAACCATAAAGGGCTTGCCTGATTTCAAATACAAGACATTCGTCATATCCATTAGTCGATGCGATTTCAATGGCTTTAAGAATGTTTTGCCGGCAGTTTTCGAGAATTTGTTTGTGGCGGATATTGATAACTAAAAATTCATCATTTTTCGGAATCTCGCCATGAAAAAACAACCTGACTATTTCTTTTTTTAACTTTTCGATGCCGAAACCTTTTAGTGCCGATATTTCAACGATCGGAATTTTCGGCATTATTTTTTTTATCGAAGCAAGAGTTATCTTCCTCGCCAAATCAATTTTATTAATCACAATAAGCACTTTTTTGTTTTTTAACTGCCGGGCGACTCCGCTATCGGCTTTACTGATTTTTTGTGAAGCATCTAATACGAAAAGCACCAGATCAGCCTTATTTAAAAATGCAAGACTTTTGTCTACGCTCTTTTTGGCGATCAGACATTTACTATCAATAATCCCCGCCGTATCCGCAATTCTAATCGGTAAGCCGTCTATATTTACCACTTCTTCGACAACATCACGGGTCGTGCCGGAAATGTGGGTAACGATTACCCGTTCGTAATCGACAAATCTATTCATTAAACTTGATTTGCCAACATTTGGGCTGCCGGCAAAGGCCACACTTATTCCATTTTGCAGCATTATGCCGTTATCCGCGCTATCAATAAGGCTTTTTATATCGTTACTGAGCGTTTTTAAGGCTCGACTAAGGGCTTTCTTTGGTCGCTCATCAATTTCCTCATCGGGAAAATCGATTGCCGCCTCCAGCGGAGCAACAATCTCGATTAATATATTTTTTAATCTATCTATCCGGCCCGATAGTGCCCCTTGCAACTGATTCATCGCTGAGCTCAAAGCCAAATCGGTTTTAGATTTTACTACATTTAAAACTGCTTCGGCCTGGGCCAAATCAATCCGGCCATTAAGAAAAGCCCGCTGTGTAAATTCACCCGGATAAGCCAGCCGGGCCCCATAATCTATAACCAGTTGTAATATTTTTTTAAAACAGACAATTCCGCCATGGCAGTTTATTTCGACAACATCTTCCTTGGTATAGGTATAGGGTGAATGCATTACCGTAAGAATTACTTCATCAATAACTTTTTGTTTTCGTCTGCTTACCCTGCCTTGTCTATCTTGCCGGCCGGCAACAATGAAGCCATAATGAACGGTAAAGCTGGGGAACTGAGACGGCTTGGCCCCATTCTTGCCGACAAAAACCCGATCGGCAATCTTCATTGCATTTTTTCCGCTAAGACGCACGATACCAATGCCGCCTTCTCCCCAAGGCGTGGATATCGCCGCAATTGTATCTTCCGTAGTTATATCAATAACCATCTTTTTCTTTGTTTAGGGTTTTGGAAATTCTATTGTGCGAAATGCTTTTAAAACCTCACCAATTAGATAAAGACTTCCGGCAACAAGAATCAAATCATCAGGCCCGACATTTTTCACCGCTAGCTTTAACGCTTCACTAACATTTCTTGTTTTTATAACATTCCGATTGGGCCGGGCGGCTACTTTCTCTAACTCTTCCACACTCATCGCCCGTCGTGTCTGGGCCTGAGTTAAAATTATTAGGCTTGGCTGCCGGCATAAATGCCCGCATATCCCCTTAACATCTTTATCTTTAGAAACACCTAAGATCAAAATAAATTTCTTGGGAATAAAAAGCATATCAATGGCCATCATCAATATCCGCGCCGATGCCGCATTTTGCGCCCCGTCTAAGAGAAAAAACGGATGTTTGTGTATAAGTTGCATCCGGCCCGGCCAGCGTGTATTCTCAAGACCTCTTTGAATCGCCAGCAGGGATATTACGACCTCGTAGAGCCTTAAAACCTGGATGATTCCTAAAGCCAGGGAGGCATTAATAAGCTGGTGCGGGCCAATAAGAGGAATATGTAAACTTTCATACTGTTCAAAAATTCCCCGAAAATCAAAAACACTACCATTTAAATCCTGACCAATTGAATCGTAGAGAAAATCTTTACCGACTTCATAGAGCCGGCTTTTCTTCTCTTCACATTTCTTCGCTATAATTTTCCAGGCATCCGGAGGCTGCGGGGCGATGACAACCAGAGAATCTTTTTTAATTATCCCGGCTTTTTCCTTAGCAATTTTTTCTAAGGTATTACCGAGCATATTGGTATGGTCATAACTGATCCCGGTAATCCCGCAAACGATCGGAGTAACCACATTAGTCGCGTCTAATCTTCCGCCTAATCCGGTTTCCAAAACGGCAAAATCAAGCCCCATTTGAGCAAAAAATTTGAACGCCAGAACCGTATAAACCTCAAAAAAGGTCAAGTTTTTAATTTTGTCCGTATGCGGCTTTAATTCCTCCACAAGTCGACAGACTTCATCTTCCGTAATCAGGCGTTCTTTTGTCTGGCCCAATTCATCCGGACAACTGATTTTAATCCGTTCTCTAAAATCAATCAGGTGTGGAGAAGTATATAAGCCGACTTTAAATCCAGACTCCCGCAATATGGAAAAAATAAAAGCACAGGTTGACCCTTTCCCTTTCGTCCCCGCGATATGAATCGACTTAAAAGTGTCTTGCGGGTTTCCTAATTCCGCGAGTAATATTTTCACTCGTTCAAGCTTGATGTCTGTATAGACATAATTTGTATCCTGCTCATAATCTATAAACGAGTTTAAATAACTCTGTGCTTGCTCATAAATCATAATCTGACCTTTGCCTTCTCCTTTTTCAGATTTAATGTTTAAAATGCCGGGTTCCCGTCAAGACCATAACTATTCCCGCTTTATCGGCCGCTTCGATAACCTGCTTATCTTTAATCGAACCACCCGGTTGGATGATTGCCGTGATCCCCGCTTTTGCGGCTTCGACAATCGCATCCTCTTTGGGGAAAAAAGCATCACTAGCCAAAACCGCTCCTTGCGCTCGCCCTTTTGATTTCCTTATCGCAATAATAACACTATCAACCCGGCTCATCTGGCCGGCACCGATGCCAACGATATTGGTTCCTTGCGCTAAAACAATCGCATTGGATTTTACGTGTTTTACTATTTTCCAGGAAAAAAGTAAGGACTCCAACTCCTCCGGGGTCGGCTTTTTCTTGGTAACTACTTGTAAGGATTCTTTATCAACAATTTTAAGGTCTCGATCCTGGACGAGAAGCCCGCCGCTGACTCGTTTTAAATCCCATTCTTTAAATTTATTTGGATCTAATTGTGTAAAGTCGTCAACTTCGATAAGCCGAAGGTTCTTTTTTCTTTTTAGCATATCCAAGGCATCTTGTTCATAACCGGGCGCAATAACACACTCGACAAAATCAGCCCCGCTAATCTCTTGCGCGGTTTCCTTATCCACTTTTCGGTTCAGGCCGACAATACTGCCAAAAGCAGAAAGCGGATCACATTCAAGAGCACATTTGTAGGCATCTTTTAATTCTTTAGCCATCGCCGCACCGCAAGGGTTCGTATGCTTTATAACACTTGCCATTGGTTGTTTAAAATCTTTAACAATGCTCAACGCCGCATCTAAATCCAAGATATTATTGAAAGACAGTTCCTTGCCATGAAGTTGTCTTGCTGAGGCAACATTAGGCCCTTGAGATTTTTCATCTTTATAAAAAGCAGCTTGCTGATGCGGATTTTCACCATAGCGGAGATTTTGAACTTTATTTAACTGACAATTTATTTCCGCCGGTAAAGTTGCCTCTGCCTGCTGTTCTGGAAGTTTTGATTTTAAATATGAAGAGATCACCCGGTCATATTCATAGGTCCGCTGGAAAACCTCAACTGCAAGCTTAAAACAGGTCTTTTCACTTAACTGCCCATTGTTTTCTTTCATCTCGTTTAAAACTTGGCCGTAGCATTGCGGATTACAAATCACGGCAACGTGCTTTGAGTTTTTCGCGGCCGAACGCAGCATCGATGGTCCGCCGATGTCAATATTTTCAATCACCTCTTCTAATTCTACTCCGGGCTTTTGCACTGTTTTTTCAAAAGGGTAAAGATTAACGACAACCATATCAATGAGTTCGATCCCAAACTTTTTTACCTGTTCGATATGTTCCTGACGATCACGCAAAGCCAGCAGCGCTCCGTGAATCTTAGGATGCAATGTTTTTACACGCCCGTCTAACATTTCCGGGCTTCCCGTAAAGTCACTCACCGCTTTTACCGGAATATTTAAACTTTTAATGAGTTTAGCTGTGCCTCCGGTAGATAAAATCTCTACTCCAAACTCATTTAATCCTTTTACAAATTCCGCCAAGCCGCTCTTGTCGGAAACACTGATTAATGCCCGTTTAATCTTAACCATTACATCCTCCTTTAATGAGCAGATAATTTATGGTATTTATTTGATACCATAAATTATAGACCTTCGGCCGTCTGCGAATTAAACCCCCACTCCAATTTCACACCTTAATTTCGTGTAATATGTTTATTAACTTTACGATAAGCTCTCCCTCGTCGACCCCTCATCACCATAAAAATTGGTGTGGGGGTCAAATTCAGGCAACAGGTTTATGTTCACTAGGTTCCATAAACCTGGCCTTCATTTGAAACACTTCCTTCCGCTCAAAATCCGGCAAATAGACCGAACTACCATCCAATTCCTGGAGCCAGCCCTGCTTAAAGCCTAAGCTTTGAACGCAATCAACTGCTTCTTTATGTTCGGCATAAGTTATGCCGCGATTTAATTCTCTAAATTCCTTCGCCCGGAAACAAGGCCGGTATTGGCTCATCAAGCTCAATCCGATATTTGTCCCCACCGCTGCCTTTAAATAAAAAAAGAGCGATAAATCTCCTGCTATTCGGTTGGGTAAAATTAGATGGCGGACCAGCAATCCCTTTTTAGCGCAACCATTTTTATCAATTACTAAATCACCTACCTGTGCATACATCAGAGCAATTGCTTTCCTTGAAAAAGACACATAATCCGAAACCCGTGAATACCGTAAAGCATTCTGCTCATCATTATATTTAATATCCGGCAAATAAATATCTATAATCCCGGACAAAGATTCCAGCGTACTACTACTCTCATAGGCGTTAGTATTATACAGAATCGGTAATCTCAGGCCACTTTCCCGCGCGAGATAAATTGCCTCAATCAACTGGGGCACAAAATGGGTCGCCGAAATAAGATCGATATTTTGGGCCCCTTGTTCCTGCAAGGCAAGAAAAATTGCGCAAAGTTTAGCGCTCGTGATTGTTTTCTTTATACCCAGACGTTGACTAATCTGATAATTCTGACAATATACACATTTTAAATTACAATGAGCAAAAAAAATCGCTCCGGCACCGCCATTGTCCGCTAACGGCGGCTCTTCGCCAAAATGTTTTTGCCAGTGCGCAACTTCAAGTTCAACCCCGGCCCCGCAGAAGCCGATTTCTCCGGCAAACCGATTGACGTGACACTGCCGTGGACAAAGAGTACACTTTGCTAAAATCATCTTTGCCCTATCTATTTTATGTTTAAAAACCTGCTCGCTTAAACCTAAATAACTCGGGCGATTAACAATCATCTTCCCTTCTGGTTACTTCCGCCATAATACATGGCGGATCCGCCAATCTTTGTGGCGGAGCTTACTGCTTCTCATAAACCTGGATCGCTAATTTTTTTGCTTGCATTTTGCTGTTTATAGATTTAATTGCCTGGGCTTCGTCTATTTCCTTTAATATTTTTCCAACTAAGGGTCCGGAAGATATCTGCAAAAAATTCATAAGTTCAGTGCCGTTTAATAAACGAAATAACTTTGTATCTTTTTCTATATTTTTAAAAAATTCGATCATCATTCCAAAAATCTCATCTTCCAAAAATGTAAAACTTTCCTCCCGGCTTAATACCCCCCGCATCGCCGCACGATCGGCAACAGTCAAAAGCAAAATTAATACGGCATTCTCTTTCGCATCTCTAAAAAATCTGAATTTTGCCCGCTGGCTCGGGCGTCGATTAACAAGTTGTCCCGGCCGCAAATGATAGAGCAGGATATTTTTCAAAATGCTAATTTCCTTAATGGACATTTTCAATCGGCGGGCAATTGCAACAACCATCTCGGCCCCGACCCGCTCATGGGTATAAAAATGGACTTTTCCATCTTCCCCTTCAAACCTGGTTAGTGATTTTCCGATATCGTGCAAAATGCACGCGAGTTTCAGCAACCAAAGCCGCGGTCGTTTATACGCAACCTCTTTATTTAAATACGCATTTATCTTCGCGGCATACTTTTTAGGAATTTTCTGCGCTAGATTTTTTAGCAGTTTTTCCAGCTCGGCGAGCGTCTGGAGCGAATGCTGCCAAACATCTAAATGATGATATAAACCTTGCTCGACATCCCGTAAGCTGGATATTTCGGGAAAAATAATATCCAGCAGCCTGAACCTGTCCATTTGTTCAAAATAACGATAGCTGCGCCTAACCGTAAAAATCTTAACTAATTCATCACAAATACGTTCGGCCGATATATCTTTCAAGCCAAAAACGTCTTTTTTAATCAAGCGCAGGGTCTTAAGCTCAAACTTAAAATTAAATTGTGCACAAAAAGCAAATCCCCGTAAAATCCGCAAAGGGTCATCTTTAAAATTTCCCGCAGCGGTAATCCGCAGGCATCTTTTCTTTATATCGGCAACCGCCTTAAAATGATCTAAAAGAAAATCCTTGTTCTTTTTATTGGAGCTTAAATTTTGCAGATCAAAACAAAGGGTATTAATCGTAAAATCACGAGATTTCAGGTCTGCTTTCAGTGTACCTGCGCGCAGGTCTACAAAATCGAACTCGTAGTGATGTTTATTTTTGTTGTATACGACGCGGGCAGTCTTATTAATGCGATCTAAAACAATATAGGACGCATTTAAATCTTTTGCCAGCATCTTCCCGAGCTTAAAGGCACCGCGGTCAACCGCGAAATCCCAATCAATTTGTTTTGCTGATGTCTTGCGCATAAATAAATCACGCACGGCTCCGCCGACAAGATAAACTTTTATGTTAAGTTCCTGCGAAATTTCGGCTATTCTTTTTAGAATAACATCGTTTTTAAGCCTTCTAAAACGCGGGGTATTAATTTTGATCATCTTAGCCATTTAAAAATTGGAGTTTTTTAAATACTTCTTCGTCAACAAAAATCGGAGCCTTTGCCCTTAAGGCCAGCGCAATGCTATCACTGGGCCGGGCATCGAGTTCTATTGGTTTTTCACCATCCCGCATCAGAATTAAACGTGCATAGAAAGTATTGCCCTCTAATTTATAGATAACAATTTTTTCTAAATGGGCGCCCAAATGCTCGATTAGATTATTGAGCAAATCATGGGTCAAGGGTCGCGGCGGTTTTATGTTGCTCACTTTCATCTTTATCGCCGCGGCTTCCGCCACGCCAATAATTATTGGTAATTGGCGGGGCCCTTTTTTTTCTTTCAGAATTATTGTCTGGTCATGTTTATTCTCATGCATTATGATTTTATAAAGACCTACCTCTGCCATTTCGGCTCCTTTCCGTTTTTAAAACAAAAATAATCTTCAATAATCTGTTTATGGTCAAAAGCCAAAGATTCCGGCAGATTATCTTCCCGAAAAAGCCTTAAGCTCTTTGCATCACTACCCGCCGCAAGCTGCCCTTCTCCTCTGGCAATAAAAACCGTAGAAATGGTATGCTTGCGGGGATCCCGACCGGGATCTGAGTAGGCATGAAACTGTTTAAGCTCCACAATATCGAGGCTCGTTTCCTCTTTAGCTTCTCTGACCGCGGCCGCCTCTAAACTTTCGTTGTAATCGACAAAGCCACCGGTGAGCGCCCAACCAAAAGGAAAATTCTCTCTCTCGATTAATATAATGCCCCCCTGGTATTCAATAATTATATCTACGGTAGGTATGGGACTTTTCCATTCTTGCATAATAATATATACTCGGCAAAAAAAATCATACCTCAAGGCCAATGGTTCTAAAAAATATATCCAAAGTTTTTGGATCAGGAATAAGCAAAATTTTTCCCCGGAGGTTTGTCTTTTCACTTACAAATGAAGTGTTAATACTTATCCCCTCGTTCTGATGCACGGATCCCTTAATAAACTCGGACAATTTACCATTCTCGAAATTTACGTTGGGCACGCCGTGTCGGGTCTTTAAATTGAACATCGCGGCAGCCGCGGAAAAATATGTCGCGGCGACAACTGTACTTATTTCGCTAAATATACTCTTTTGGTCAGCAAATGACAAATTCATGGTATCAATTCCGAGCGTAGAATCTACATTGATAAACTTATTCATCAAATTCAAAGCATCTTTTTTAGTAAAAAAAATCAGTGTTTCCGTAATCTCCGAAATTCCATCAACATTAAGGTAAGCGCCGACAATTTCGCCATCTTGATTCGGCATTTCCAATAACTGCTGTTTGGAAAAAGGCGTCATCTCCGGCACGGTAATATTCACTGCTTCTCGAGTAATTTCGCTAATCGCCGTAGCCACGTGGCTTATCCCAACATTGGCAAGTTCCTTTAAAGCAGAAACTTTTAGTTCACCAAGCTGATCCATCCAATTCATATTTTAATCCCTTTTCTGATTTTTAACCTTTAATATAATTTCTTGATAACGCTGATCATCTCTCAACATGGAAAGATCGGGATCGTTATCCATATATTTAAAGTCGCGATACCCCAACTTGATTGCCTTCTTTAACGCGGCAAAGGCCTCATCTTTTTCTTTCAAAAGTGAATAGCTACAAGCCAAATTATAATACACAATCTGGTCATCCGGCTTTAAGCCTGACAACTGCTTATCAATAGTTAACCCTTCGCCATAGCGTCCCATCTTTGTATAAGCTTCGGCCAGCGGAATCAGGGCATCAACAAAATCCGGGTTGTCTTTAACCAGTTTTTCAAAAAATCTTATTTCAAAATTTAAACTTAATTTTTCTTTTTCCTTTTTTTTCTCCATCTCGATACCTCGGTTGTCTTGGACCAATCAAAACGTTAAAAAATTACGACCCACCAAGCGCTCTATTTTTTATTCTTTGTCCGACACGAAACATCAGTTTTTTCAGTTTCGCACTCTTTTTAACCGGATAAACCAAGGTGGGTTTTAACTTTTTATATCCGGAAGGTAAAAATGTCAGCTGCTCTTTCATGTATTTTCTTGTTTGCTCAAGATCACCTTTTGTGTACAAAAGTTTCCCTTTTTTTATTCTTTTCTTTAACAAAGGACTCCCGGCTACCGATTCGCTGGCCAGGGCGAGCAGATCCCCCGTCAATAGACCTTTGCTGTTTTTAATGCGGTAAATTTGCTTTCGCCCGGGAAAAGTATTCTTGCTTTGACTAAATTTCATCGTCGGTTGAAATTTTCCGGATTCATTGGTTACCTCACTGATCTTATAAATCACATCGCAGTAAGGGGCGTCGGTCGATACCCCCATATTTGTCCCGACGCCAAAACTATCAATTTTGGCGCCACTTGCGATTAACTTTTCTATTTTATATTCATCCAGATTCCCGCTGGCTAATATCTTTACAAACGAGAGCCCGTTCTTATTCAAAAGTGTCCTTATCTTTTTACTCTCCCGAATCAAATTGCCACTATCCAAGCGAACACCAAGCAAGCGAAACCCTTGGGCTTTGAGTTCCCGGGCAACAGTTATCGCATTCTTTATCCCCTCTTTATAGCTATAAGTATCTAACAATAATATAGATTTATCCGGAAAAATATGCGCATACGCCTTAAAGCTTTCCAGTTCATCCGCAAAGGACATCACATAAGAATGCGCCATGGTTCCAACTGCCTTTATATTAAATAACTTACCTGCCAAAACATTGGATGTGCCCGCACAACCGGCAATGTAGCTTGCCCGGGCCGCTTTTAGACTCGCATCTATGCCTTGTGTGCGTCGCAGCGAAAAATCGAATACCGGTTTTCCCCGGGCAGCGATAACTACGCGCACCGCTTTGGAAGCAATTGCCGTCTGGAGATTAATCGTATTCAAAAGATATGATTCTACAAGTTGGGCTTGAATAAGCGGAGCAGTAATCCGCATAATCGGCTCTTCAGCAAAAACAATTGTTCCTTCTTTTACCGTCCAGACATCTCCCGTAAATTTGAGCTTGCCTAAATATTTCAGGAAATCAGCTTTAAAATTAAACCGTTTAAGATATTTTAAATCATCTTTCGAAAAGGAAAAATTTTTTAAATAAGAAAGAGCATCCTCTATCCCACAAGCCACCAAGAATGACCTGTGCTTCGGAAGCTTGCGAATAAATAAATCGAACGTCGCTCTTGTATCTAGTTTAAAGCGATGATAAACAGCCGCCATTGTCAATTCATAAAAGTCTACCAGCAGCGCTGATTCTTTCATTCTCTATCCTTTTAATCAGTTTACTTTTAAAAAAATTAAGCTTACCTTAAGTTGACCAAAAAATATTCACCACTAGCAATCAATAAAAGCCCGAATATCTTTTTTATGCGGACCATCCAATATCCAGAGCGGGGTAATTTTTTTAATAAACCAATAAATGTCCCGAGCACTAGTAAAGGACATCCCATCCCTAAGGCAAAAGTCAGCAAAAGGCTTATCCCTAAAAAAACGTTTTGTTTTGTTGCCACATAAGCAAGGATCCCACCTAAAAGCGGCGTCGTGCACGGACCAACAACCAGCCCCGAGACAGCCCCCATTAAAAAAGCACCGCCGAAGCCCACTCTATTTTGTAAAGTCATCTTCTTGAAAAATGAAATCTGCGGCATTTGAAAAACATCTAACATGAAAAGTCCCAGCAGAATGAATATGTTTGCGACAATAAGATTAACCCAAAAGTTGCTCTGGATCACCCCGAAAAATATGCCGCTAAAAGCCGCGATTGCTCCCAGCGTCGAATATACCAGTGCTAAGCCTAATACGTAACTTAAGGATCTGAAAAAGCCTTCCTGCTTTGTCCGGAGATCAGTCGCCCCGATATAACCGATAATCACCGGCATAATCGGATACACACAAGGGGTAAAACAAACAACAACCCCAAAGAAAAATACGATTATGTATGTTAAAATTGAAATGTTTTCCGGAGAAAATTCCCATAACATACGCTTTGCTCCTAAGCTTTCGGCGATCTAAAACTTAAGCGGCTCTGATTTCCACAAAACAAGCAAATGCTATTTAAAACCCATTACTATTGATTAAGTTAGAACTTTATTCTATCAAATTGCAAGGTTTTCTGCAACAAAATTCCCATCTTGAGGCTAAATCAAAATTTCATCGTCTCACCAGCCAAAAATTAAGGTTCCTTCTTTTTTTCGTATCTTTTTTTATAACAACAGGTTATGCTATAAACCAATCCGCTATTTGCCAAATCTAATATTTACTGATATAATTGGATAACTAAGCTTTGACGGGAGAGAGCAAATGCATACCAAAAAAGAATGCTACCAATGTATAAAAAAACTAACCCTGAAAACAATAGAATTGTCCTATCCTTCCCGGCCGAATCTTAAGCAAAAGCCGGCCCGGGTCGAGAAATCTGTCCTAAAAATGCTGGCACAACAATTTACAAAGCATAAGGTTCCGGCAGTCATATTCACCAAAATAAACCGGCAGATCAAAAAAAAGACGCTCGCCAATGACCCTTATAAAAAACGCAAACATGAGGAAATGACGATTGCCCGCAGTATCTCCCGCAAGATATTGAAGCCGTACCAGTATAATCTTAAAAAGCTGTTGCTCTTCTCCGCGGCCGGCAATTCCTTGGATTTTTTTAAAGACATCCACCATTCCGCCCAAGAAATGCAAAAACAGATTCATTTTCGTATCGATGAGACACTAAAACTCAAAAAAAAGCTCCGCGGGGCAAAAAAAATCCTCTTTTTTGGCGATAATGCCGGCGAGTGCTTCTTTGACCTGCCCTTGGTCAGACTCCTCGCCAAAAAAGCCAAAGTTATCTATGTCGTAAAGTCTCAACCCATCCAAAATGACCTGACAATCGCCGATCTAAAAAACAGCCCAATTATAAATAAATTCCCTAAAATTATGCTTTCCGGAAATGACGCGGTCGGAATAGAGCTATCGTCCGTTTCGAAAGCTTTAAAGAAAGAATTGCAGCGCTGCGATCTGATTATTGCTAAAGGGATGGGTTATTACGAAACCTTTACCGAATTGCCTCAATTTCGCAAAAAAGTCTTTTATATATTAATGGCCAAATGCCCTCCGGTAGCCAAAAGCTTAGGCGTCGCTCTCAATAGCTATGTCCTCGTTAACCAATAACTGCTTTTTAGGCCTAAAATTTCTAAAAAAAATAATTGCATTAATCTTAGTTTGCCCCTATAATAATACAAAATTTAAACTAAGGGGGTTTTGCTCATGAAAGCAATCGTCGATAATGAAGCCTGCGTAGGCTGCGGTTTATGTCCGGAAACCTGTGCTGAAGTATTTAAGATGGAAGAGGATAAAGTGATTATTCTCACCGATCCGATACCAGAAAATGCTTTGGAGGGTGCAAAAGAAGCGGCCAGCAGCTGTCCGGTCGAAGCAATAAAAATTGAGGGCTAAATTAGCCCTCAATTTTTAACTCCCCTACTTTGTCAGTACCGTTTTCTAATCAAATACTCTAAATCCGCCCACAGTTTGCGACTGCCCAACATCACGACAATAAAATTACGTCCATTTTTAGTAAACATTCCCAAAAAGCAATGTTTGGCTTTTCTGGTGTATCCTGTTTTTCCGATAAGATCATCTGATTTGCGCCAAAGAAATTTATTGTGATTGCGCAGTTTAATCTGCTTTCCGTCAGTACCACTAATTACGGCTTCTTTTATCCGCATAATTTTAACTAATTGCGGATAGGTTAAAGCTTTTCTCATGAATAAAGATAAATCATAAACGGTTGAATTTTGACGTTTATTACCCTCCGGCAGCCCGGTTGCATTTAAAAAGAAACTGTTTTTTGCACCCAGGGCCTTTGCTCTTCTATTCATCCGACGAGAAAATTCAATCTCTGTTCCCGCTACGGCTTCCGCCAAAGCTACTCCGGCATCATTAGCCGAACTCATTAAAAAACATTTCAGTAAATCTCTAACTCGATATTTTGCATTTTCGGTCAAATATGCCTTGGTCGGAGTAATGCCGGCGGCTCTTTTGCTCACGCTTACATAATCATTAAGATTAAGTTCTTCGATAATAATTATCGCTGTTAAAATCTTTGCCGTGCTCGCCGCGGGCAGCCGCAGGCGAGAATTCTTTCGGTATAATACTTTTCCCTCGTCCTGCTCGATGATTATCGCTGAGGCCGCGGTCAGACCAGCTTCTGTGTGCGCTAACCCTACCGGGACAAACAAAAAGATACCCAGAAAAACATATAATAAAAAAATCTGCGCTTTTTTTTCCATTTTTTTATATAATTGCTTACGCGCCGATAAAAGTCAGGATTATTTCTCTTTGCCGGGGCTGGGTATCAAATTCGGCAAGAACCACTTGCTGCCATGTCCCTAAGAGAAGTCGAGACCGCTGAAAAGGAATGGCCAGCGACGGGCCTTGAATCGCGGCGCGCACGTGGCTAAAACCATTAGCGTCATTCCACGTTTCATCGTGTAAATAATGCCGATTACGCGGAGCAATCCGCTCATACAAATCATCCATATCCGCAATAAGTCCGCTTTCAAATTCAAAGCTGGTTATTGCCGCCGTCGAGCCGACAACAAATACATTTACCAGTCCCTCGCCCAACTCTAAACCACCCAAAACATCCTGAATCTGCCCGGTTATATCTAACAGATCTCCGGCACCTTTGGTTTTAAGCTTTAAACGTTCGGTAATAATCTTCATGACAAAATATATTATTTTCCCGTTAGAGACGCAGAAAAAACTTATATATTATAATACCACTTTTTCAAACAAATTAAAAATTATTTTATTGACGAAAATCACCGATCAAGCTATAATTTTTATGCGATATCAATTAAAAACTACAACCTAGATTTATTACTAAAGATTATATAATAATTAAAAATCATGCGGGAAAAAAATATTCGGAAAACAAAAAAACGTTTGCTGAAAATCCTTAAGACTAAGTCCTTTAAACGCCAACGTGTCATCTTGGCCAGCGGCAAAGCAAGTAACTACTATTTCGATGCCCGGATCAGTAGTCTTTCCAGCGAAGGCGCTTATCTTATTGCGTCGATAATCCTCGAGATGATTAAAAAGGATAAAATTGATGCCGTCGGCGGACTGACGATGGGTGCCGATCCGATTATCGGGGCAATCGTGAGTTTAAGCTTTAAAAAAAACAGACCGCTTAACGGCTTTATTGTCCGCAAGGAAGAAAAAACGCACGGGATGAAAAAACTGATCGAAGGGCCGGCTTTAAAAAAGTCAAGTCGGGTTGTGATTATTGATGACGTCGTTACCACCGGCGGCTCTACGATCAAAGCGATTAAAGCCGTCCAAAAAATTGGAAGTAAAATTGTTCGGGTGATTAGCCTCGTCGACAGACTCGAGGGGGCAAAAGAAAATATTAAAAAATACAATCTAAATCTGGAACATATTTTTACGATAAAAGACTTTCAAATGAAACCCTGACTTATAGAGCAAACGAAGTGAGCGAAGATAAGTCTGAGAGTGAATTTGACCCCCACACCAATTTCAACACTAATGCAGGGTGGGTGAAGTAGAGTTTATCGTAAAGTTTATAACTGTATTGTACCAAAATAACTTGTAAAATTGGTGTGGGGGTTTAATTTGCACATATCAGTTATGTTCACTTCGTTCCCTAACTAATGCGCTCATTAAAGGAGGATTCTTATGGACGTTGTCGCAATCATTCCAGCCCGCTACGGTTCAACCCGGCTTGCCGCAAAAGCCCTGGTCGATATCCTGGGTAAACCAATGATTCAGCATATTTATGAAAGAGCCAAGCAAGCGCCGATTTTAGATAATGTTATCGTTGCTACCGATGATGAACGGATTAAAAAAACGGTTGATGGTTTTGGCGGAACCGCGGTCCTGACGGCCAAAGAACACCATTCCGGAACCGAACGATTAGCCGAGGTAATTTTTGATTTGGATGTAAAAATAATCGTCAATATCCAGGGAGATGAACCGCTTATTCATCCCTCGATGATTAACGACGTTGCTTATGCTTTACTTGAAGATCCAAAGCTGGTGATGTCTACCCTGATGCATAAAATAACTGATCTTGATGAATTCAATAATCCAAACATTGTAAAAGTCATAACTGATAAAGACGGTTTCGCCCTTTACTTTTCGCGTTCGCCAATCCCTAATATCTGGCGCAAAAAAGAAGAAGTACCTCCGCCTGCTATTTATAAACACATTGGCATTTATGCTTATACCAAGGATTTTTTACTCACTTTTAAAGGGCTTAAAGCTTCGCCCTTAGAAGAAGCCGAATCGCTTGAACAGCTTCGGGTCTTAGAACATGGTTATCGGATCAAGGTAATCGAGACCAAACACACTACGGTCGGGGTCGATACAAAAGAAGATCTGAAAAAGGTCATAAAAATACTCAAAAAATCTGTTTAAAGAGGAATATTGAATTTTAGCCCCTAGCGGCCAAAAGCAATCTCCAAATTAAGCTCCATGCAATAACTCCTCAGCGAAGATATTTCCGACACCTAAGATTAGCTCCGGATCAAGCGAACGTTTAATAACTGCCAGCTGACGCATCCCTTGAGCGCCAATCATAATTTTAAGGTATTCACGTTTTAACTTGCCAATACCGTGTTCCGCAGAAATAGTCCCGCCTAAACGAACAGCTTCTTTTATAAACTCCATATAAATCTGTTTGGCGCTGAGGAAATCGGCTTTATTTTCCGGCATAAGATTTACATGAATATGGTTTTCTCCGATGTGCCCAAACCGGCAATAGGGAATCTTTACCTGCCGAAGTTTACTCCGGTAAAGATTGAACATCTTCGGAAAATTTTCATCACTTACCGCAATATCGGTGCTGATCTTAGAAAATCCGTTCCGTTTGCACCTTTCGTTTATCAATACAGGCAGGTCATGGCGCAAGTTTAATAATAAATTTTTATATTTAGCAGACTCGGCCAACCAGATTTCATCTGGATCAATCCCTAATTGTTCTGTAAATTTAATATATTTCTCCATTATCTTTAACTCGCTATTCCCGGTAATATCCTGATCAAAATATACCGCGGCTTCTTTTTTCCTGGGAATTTGCGGGTGTTTTTCGCGTAATAGTTCTAAAGAATTGCCGTCAAAATACTCAATACATGTCGCATCAATATCATTCACTTGTTTATTTTTTCTTGCGGCATAGGTTTTTTCTTTCAATACCGATACAAAATCTAAAGCCTTAAGCTCTTCGTTAAAAAAGATTAAACCGGAAAAATTTTCCCGCGGCAATTCTCCCAGTTTTAGCCCGACCTGCGTAACTAATGCCAACGTACCTTCCTGCCCGATAAATAAATCTATTAAATCCGTTCCCTTTCTAATAAAATACCCTGCCGCATTTTTAATTTGCGGTAAAAAGTAATCCGGCAAAGAGCATTCTATGAATTCGTTATATTTAAGATTTATCCGGAGATTATCTTTCACGATAAATTCTCCGCGACGGATTTTTAAAACCTGCCCCGTGGCCAGAACTACGCGTAGACTCTCGATCCAGTTTCTTGTCGAGCCGTATTTAAACCCTCGCGCTCCGGAAGCATTTGTCGCAATTGTTCCGCCAATAAATGCATTTTTTTCGGTCGGGTCAGGTAAATATGCCAAGCCTTTTCTTTCCGCTTCTTCCTTTAAATCTTCAATCCTTACACCTGGTTCAACAATAGCTAATCCCCCTGATTTGTCTTTAAATTTTGTTATTTCTAAAATTTTATTAAGTTTATCGGTAGATAAAATTATCCCCCCATTAGGAATCCTTCCCCCGACCACACCTGTCCCCGCACCGGAAATGGTAACTTTTAAGCTTTTCCCCGTTATGGTTCTAAAGAATTCTGTGGCCTCCTGCTCGGTTTCCGGAAAAACTATCTTCTCCGCATAGCCACCGGTCAAGCCTGAGCTATCCTCCAGATAATCCGCAAATGTACTTGAATCAGTCTTGCTTAACATGATTTATCCCACCGCGATCAACGCCAACAATCAAAACCCGCATCCCCTTCGGAGCTTGAACTTATTATACTACTACTAGTTAAGATCGGCAAATTTTAGCACCCCCCCCACAAAAAATGCCGAGAAACAAAGCCTTGACAAAAAAAAACAGCTATGATAAGCTTTCATTATTGAAAGGATTCAGGTTATATTTACAAGGAGGTAAATACGCAGATGCCGGAGTATGGTTTCCCACCTGACCCAAAACATCAAATAAAAAACAGTAAAAAAAAGCAAAAAAAAGCTGTCCAGCGTTTTGATCGTCGGAAGAATTTCATAGAAGAGGCGATCAGATTGGTTGCTTTCGAAAATACAATCGCCTCACGTATTCAGGAAGAGGATATTACGCAAGCTTTTTCCTTATATAAACAGACGCAAAAAAAAATAATCAAATCAAAAATAAATAAAGATTACTTTAGCTAAGCAATCTTAAATTTTAGCCTTAAGGCCGTCCAATACCAGAATAGTTAAAACCTAAACTTTTCATTCTCTGTGGTTCAAATATATTTCTGCCGTCGATAACAACGGGATTTTTCATGATTTTCTTCACTTCGGAAAGATCCAGATTTTTAAATTCCGGCCACTCAGTAACGACAACTAGAGCATCAGCATCCCTTAAAGCACGGTAGGCATCTTTACACAAACTTACATTCTTGAGCACCCTTGCTGCATTTTTCATCGCCACGGGGTCATAGGCATAAATTTTTGCTTTCGCCTTATGTAACTCTTCAATAATTTCCAGCGAAGGAGCCCCACGCAGATCATCTGTATTTGGCTTAAAAGCGAGCCCTAAGATCGCAATTTTTTTACCCGTGAGACAACCTAAAGCAGTTTTCAATTTATTAATAACAATTCGGCGTTGATTATTATTTATCGCAACCACTTCCCGTAATAGTTTAAAATCGTATCCGGCTTTTTTACAAAGTGTTATGTAAGCGCTTACATCTTTTGGAAAACAAGACCCGCCGTAGCCAATTCCGGCGGAAAGAAAATCCTCCCCAATCCGTTTATCCATACCAATTCCTTTAGCAACCTTAATCACATCCGCACCAGTTAGTTCGCAAACATTGGCCACGGCATTGATAAAAGAAATTTTCAGCGCCAAAAAGGCATTCGCCGTATGTTTTATCAATTCTGCAGATTTAATATCGGTAATCAGAAGCGGAGCGTTTAGTGGTTGATATAACTTGACCAGCAACATCGCTGCTTTATCGGAAGAGACCCCGAGGATTATCCGATCCGGGCTTTTTGCATCCCGAATCGCACTTCCTTCCCGTAAAAACTCAGGATTAGACGCAACATCATATTTGACACCTTTGCGCACATGCTTTTTAAGCGTCTGTTCTACCCATTTTCCAGTATTTACGGGAACCGTGCTTTTTTCAACAATTAAGCAGTAGCTTTTCATATGTTTAGCGATCTCTTTGCTAACATGCTCAATCGCGGAAAGATCGGCATCTCCACTCGGCAAAGGAGGAGTGCCTACCGCAATATATATAATCTCGCACCTCTTTACACATTCGGCGATGCTATTTGAAAAAGAAAGGCGTTTCTCTCTAACATTCATCGCTACTAATTCTTCCAACCCCGGCTCATAAAAAGGCACTTTATTTTTTTTAAGCTGAGCGATCTTTTCTTTATCATTATCCACACACAAAACCTGATGTCCCAAATCAGCAAAACACGCTCCGGTAACCAACCCCACATAACCTGTTCCAATCACTCCGATATTCATATTTTTACGCCTTCAGCATTTCAAAATTCTATTATAAGCTATTGACTAAAAATTATTTCTCCTTGAATGGCTTCGAAAAAAATAAGAATGGTTTTAAAAAAGAAACCCGGGCATGAAGTTGATTTTTAATTATGAAGCTTCCTTCTTTTTCTTAAATAACTTCGAAAGTTTTTCGAGACTTGTATGTTTTGTTTGCGCCGCATCCTGATTCTGCTTTTGGATGCTTTCGTAAATCTCTTTTCGATGAACGGGTATATTGCGCGGGGCGGTTATCCCTAACTTAACCTGTTCACCGCGAACCTCAACAATCTTTATTTCAATATTATCACCGATAATTATGCTTTCATTTGGTTTGCGCGAAAGAACCAACATCTTTTTCTCCCCACGTTTTCAACATCTCTTCCAATATTAAATGTTGGACCGCATAGTTACTATATTGCAAAACTATCTGCTTGCCTAAATTTTCTTTTTTGTTTACAACTAATGGTGCTAATAAATTTGCACTTATCTTATCTGAGTCTTTCGGGACAGACACAATCGCAAAAATCTCACATTCTTCGATATTATCCACCCGCAAGACAGCTTTATCCGCAGCACTCAACTCGCTCTGGTAATCAACCTGGAATTCCCGCGGGTCAATCACAATAAAAGAAGGCCCCCCATCTTCTACTGATTGCAACCAAAAAAAAGGCCTTTTTGATTTTTCCGAAACAATCGTGTATTGTTTCTGTTCGGTAAACCCGATTATCCCCTCCGGAAAAAATATTGCTGTTTCATTGCCCGTCATCCGTGCTTCTATTTGAGACATTGACGTTTTCATATATTCCCCCTGCCTCCTCTCGTTATTATTTTCCTTTTGTTAAATTACTTCTTTTTCCCAGCAAAAAATTTAGATTATCCAGAATATTTAATGCCATCCGGCTATCCGGTTCAATCGACAAAACTCTTTTTATCTCATATTTAGCTTTCGCATACTTTTTTTGGACGATAGCATCCATCGCCCGGTCGAAATGAAGCTTTGCCTGTTCCTTTTCCAAACTGCTTACCTCATTCTCTTTTTTGCCGTCAAAAATCGGAAAGGTAGCAATCAGCTGCTTTGGTTCTCTTATCCGCGAAGCCTTACTGGCAAGAATACCCATTAAATACACCTGATTTCCTCTAAATGCGGCAAGTTCAATTTTCAGCTCTTCATTTTCTTTTAGCTCAAGACGCAGCTTCTCAGATATATCCGTTAGCTGCGCTTTTAATTGCTCTGTCTCTTTTTCTCTTTTGCGTTCTAAATCTTTAATCTGCCTTTGATACTTACCCTCCATAACCCTCAACTTTTTATCCCATTGCGAAGAACCTTTTTCCAATTTAATATTAAATTTCTTTTTGGTATTTAAAACTAAACTTTCTTGCTGAGCGATCTTTTCTTCATGCTCGTTTTTTAGTTGAGCAATTTTTAGCTGATCTTGCTGGCGCTCCTTTTTTAGTCGTGCATTTTCACTCTTAATAATATTTAACTCTTCCTGCATAAGGGCAAGCGCTCTTTTTTCATCGATCAAAGCATCTTCCGAAAGCAAAGCAATCTTCTTATTAAGCACAACAATTTGGCTATCTTTCTCTTTAATAATTAATTCTTTTACATTTAGATTCTCTTTAACTTTCCCCAAATAGATTCTCAATTGTTTTGACGCTTTTCTTAAAGATTTAATTTCTTTACCCAGCTTATGTTTTTCCACTTCTAATTTCTGATTAAATTCCATCTCTTTCTTCGCCATCAGTTGACGAAGCATCTTTTCCTTTTTATCTTTATTTTCCTCGAGCGACTTAAATTCTTCTTCACCTTTTCTCGTCTGCGCGCTATAAGTGAGATTTTTTTCTCTTAGGGCATTATCAAGCTGGCTATATTTTTCTCTCAATTTTTTTTCGTATTCCCGCTCAAGCTCTTCGGTTATTTGTTTTATCTTATCCTGGTGTTCTTTGTACTTGCGAACCATCGCCTGCTCATACTCTGTTTCTTGCTTGTCTATCTTTTTCTCTAGCTCTCTGGTCCGGCCGATTAAACCATCTATTTGTTTATTGCTTTTAATCAAGGCCTGTGTTAATTCTTTTGTCTTTTCTTCTCTTCCCCATATGCTTTCAGCACTCTTTTGCAATTCTTTCTTTAAATTAGAAATAGTTGCATTCGATTTGTCCAGTTGACGCTGATATTCCTTTTTTTGCTCGCTCAATGCTGCCTGATGTGATTCTTCCTTTTCATTTAACTTGTATTTGAGAATTTCAATCTCGTTCCCAATAACTTTATTAAGATAATAGGCCTCATCTTTCTTCGCGCTCTGCGGATTTTTTGCTTCTTTATCGCTGCGCTCAAACTTATTGATTTGGGCAGATTGCTCGGCAGAAGAATAATCCGCCATGATATAAACGGTGAAAATAAGAATATTAATTAGCAAAAAAAACATTTTTGCAGGAAATGAAAATTTTAAACGCATATCAACCTTACTCCTAAAATATATCCCCAAACATTTCTTTATATCTTTTTAATAAAAAAACCGAATACTCCCTCAGCATAGGATTATTTCGGCACTCTCTTATGTTTAAACTTGATTTGTAAGGCTTCAAATTTCAAAAATAATCTTTTTAAAAAGCTCTCTTTTAACAATATTTTGTTACGACAAAAAGCCTTAAATAACGCTTGCTCGCACCCCCTACTTTCCCCCGTTCCTCATGCTTTTTGCAGGAATAAGCCGCTCTTTCCCGGGCTCTTAAGCGCTTTGGATTACCTGATTATTAATTATGGAGATAATTCGCAAAAAAGTCAAGGAAAATTAATTTTTTATAAAGTATTTTATACATTATTTAGCCTTAAGAGGCCAAGCATGATACAAGATATAGTAAAATTGGTCATATTAGATCGGCGTGAGGAGTGGGAATTTGCTTGTGGTATAAAGCAGAAGGGGCTACAACATCTTGTATGCCAGAATAGCCGGCGGGCTAAGCCAAAACACTCAAGGCCAAAGCTGTTTTAACCAGAAATTTAATACTCTTTTTCAATTTTTCCTGCTCAGGGGCAGATAAATTGCTCCAGTATGGCTTGCTTAAAAGGAGGTCGCTCACAAAGCATAAGCCTAAGGCCTTTATTTTCTTGCTTTTCGCTGCCGCATAAAAAATAGCACATTCAAGGTCCACAGCCTGAATATTCTTTTTCTTAAGCGCCAAAACCTTACTTTCGTCTTCTTCCCAGATGGAATTAAGGCTCACTACATCTATCTGTCTTATCTCGGCCTTTTCTTTTTTTAATAGCTCGGCACAAAGATCAACTAAGCGATCATCGGCGCCAAAAGAATAAGCCCCTGGATTATCTTCCCATTTCATACCAAATTTCTCATAGTATTGTGTATCAAAAAATGCTTGCTTTACAAAAACGCAATCAGCAATTTTTAAACCATTTAGCGCTCCAACCGCACCTAAAAAAATAATCGTTGATATTTTTTCTGGATCTTGGGCCAGGACACAATCCCCAACAAGCGTATGTCCAATCCCGGTATTAATAAAGGTAACCTTTTTATTCTCGTATATGCCCCGGGCCCCGGTATAAATTAAACCTTTAAAACTTTGCTCTGCTTTAACTTCGGCTTTAAAAAATTTTGGACTTAAAAAAGGGCTGATAATAAGCGCATTCCCAAGCAATTCATCCCCCAGACCAAATAATTTTTTAAATTTTAATCGGTCATCTTTATTCATCTAATACTCTCTAATCTATAATCCAAGCTACCCAGCCCGATTTGGGCGGCATAGCTTAACTGGTCCATATAAAAAGCGGCATGGGGATAGGCTTTTTTAAAAATATCCTCTTTTGACCGGTCGATTGCCATATCCGCGACAGCCTTATCGCAAGCGACAGGATCAAGCGAGGCAAATATCCCTAAATCCTCGATAATCGGCGGATCATCTTTAGCTAAACAATCACAATCCTTTGTTATCTTTAACGCAAAATTAAAAAAGACTTTCCGTTTAACGTTTAACAAAGCGCCATACGCGTATTCAACCATCTTCTCCACCAAAACCTTTACTTCCTCGCCATAATCATCTGCTACAGCATTGAATTTACAAGCAACAACACACTCCGCACACCCGATACAAACTTCTTGCTGTATAAAAGCGCGGCTATTTCTTTCGATGATTGCCGAACTGGGACAACTCGTTATACACTGACCGCATAAAATACATTTATCTTCTTTTATGTGTGGCTTTATATTTGAATGCTGTCTAAGTTTACCCGCCCGGGAAGAAAACCCCATCCCGATATTTTTTATGGAAGCCGCAAAACTAGTCACGAGATGACCGGTCACATGCGCAATACTTATTAGATTCTCAAGATATAAAATTGGCTTAGCAATATTAACTTTATCAAAATGTTTCTTGTTTATAAGCACATCTTCCGCATTCTCCCCCAGCAGACCATCAGCAATTATAATTGGGCAGCCAAGAGTACTTATCTTAAATCCATGTTCCTCAGCAAGCATTAAATGGTCGACAGCATTTACCCGGCGCCCATGATAAAGCACATTGGTATCGGTGATAAACGGCTTGCTGGCTCTTGACTTTAATTTATTCACCAAAGCCTTTATAACTTCCGGCGGGACATGTCCTCGATTATCTTTCTCCCCCATATGCAATTTTATGGCGACAAGTTCACCTTTGCCAAAATCATCACATAGTTTGCTTTTCTTTATTAGATCTTTAAATTTTGACTTTACCAGGATTTTATCTTTGTGCTCCTTAACCTCTTGAAAAAATACAATACTTTTTGACATGATTCCTAACTCTTGACCGAATATTGCGGTCGTTAAAACAAATAAATTTCAATTCCCCTGTTTTAAGCAAAAAATGGAGCGGGAGAGGGGAATCGCCTCCTTCGTTCGCAACCTCGTGTTGCTCTCTGCGTAGGCTCCCCTTGCTCACTA